>VFQN01004240.1_pt1 | contig 19175 bp, 15 predicted proteins | sample 3512371 | NCBI WGS metagenome assembly VFQN01 (sample SAMN10412370, study PRJNA504923) | tailings metagenome | isolation source: Replicate 2 from Balatoc abandoned mine | place: Philippines: Itogon, Benguet | collected 2017-08-28 | reverse complement strand
TTCAAGAGATTCCGCTGCCATTTCAAGAAGAATTCAGTCCAGCTGGACGTCCCACTCACGCAAATCGAGAGAAAGATGGTTTCACGCCTTCAAAAAATAAAATTGTAGAATATTATTCCCTCACAAAACCTTATGGTGTCGATGAAGAATCACCAAAAACTCCGCAGTTGAAATCTAGCTTATCCTCTCCAACTGTTAAAAGCTTGTCGGATATAATGAAGAGTGGGAACAAGCAAAGATCATTATCAGAATATCTAAACAAATAAAGAAAGGCCAACTAGTATACACATTATAAACACTTACAATGAACAAAAAAAGATATAAAACCTTCAAAGAATTAAATCTTAACTTGCACTGTCCCAAGGATTTTCCCTTCTTTTTCACGCATTTTTTTCACCAATTCTTTCATCTCTGGATCCCTTGGCTTAGTGTAATATAGTGGTGGTCCCTTCACATCAGCGTAAATATCTTTATGAACGATGCGATAACGATCTTTCTTCTTCACAGACTTGAGTTTATTATTTTCAAGAATATGATGCTTAACTACGCTACTCTCGATCTCCCTTCGAATATTCCGATTTTTGTGTCCATCTGGGTAGAACAGGCAACTCTCCTCCAAATCTTGAACTGTGTCCACATGAACATGTTGCAAGTTTGGAAGGAGAACTGGCTCTATTAGAAGGGATGTATGGTTCTTAGTGCCAGTGAAATGAAGATTGTGGGTTTCTGCATGAAGATATGTGGAGGGAATGGTGTGAATTTGATCATTTGTTGGAGATGAAATTCGAGTTCCAGCAGTTGGTTGGGAACCAAGTCGCACATTCAACGCAGCTGCTCCATTCGAAGGCCTTGTGGTCATCACATCCAAATAGCGATGGCTCGAGAGCATAGAAGTTGAGGGGACAGGAACAACAGGCACATTTGCTGAATGGACTTGATTTCTGCTTGTCATTCCTCGTAAACAATTTTCGATTTGCTTGACTTTCTCCTTCCTGAATTGCCTAATTTCCCACTTTTTATAAAACCCATGTCTTAAGACCCAAACCTCACTCTCCTAGTTTTCTCATCCTTCTTTCTTAAGCATTTTCACAAAGCTGATAAGCATTTTCATAAAAATGAGTGAGTGGGTTTAATTGCTTGGGTTCTAAAAACGGTGGGATTTTGGTCAATTCCAGTTTGAAAAAAAAGTAAGAAACGGCTGAAAAAGCGCTTTTACAAATTTAGGTGGCAAATAATCTACGAAAACTTGGCATTGCTGAAATCCATTTCAGGATGAGCAGCCATAAACTTAGCCAACATCTCTTGCTTCTGGAGTTCATCCGAACTTGGTAATCCTAAAGCTTTCTGTCTTTGATCAAACATCATCTTTTCTACGGTTTGTCGCGTCTCTCCATCTAGATCACTTAGTTTTGAATTCTCTGGCTGCACCTTTTGCGTGTTGATTTCAGGGTCACCAATAATAACACACTTCCACCACTCCATCTTATTGTCCTTTTGCAGCGTTATTAAAATCTCTCCGTCGTCTAACACCCAAAGGCTATCGTCTACAACAATCCGTTTATGAAACTCTCCATCGATGATTGGCGGCGATCCCTTAATGCCAACCTATGAAGAAAAAATCCATGAAACGATTCAAATTTCGATACAGCTTCATACTCACCTTTAGGCGGCGGTTAGTGATTTCCACGGTCAGCATTTTAGATTTGGTTCCGGGCGGTACAGAAACGCTGACAGTAACTTCTGACAGCGTTTGGGTCCAGACATACTTCTCCGTTTTGCCTCCATTTCCAGGTGCTATTCAAAAAGTTTACTTTCATAGTGGTGATAATAGCAAGAAAATGCCTTACGAGGAGGAGTGTTATCTTCGGCCTCTTCAGCGTCGGAGACTTTCTCTTCCGGCTTTGACTCGTTGTCAACAAGTTTAGAAGCTGGTTGGGATGACTCTTTTGTTTCAACTTTCTTTAAACTGGCCGTATCGAAGCTTCCGTCTTCGGATAATTCAAGAATGTCGTCCTCTTTTGGGGCTTGGGGTGGTCTCGCGATCTCCTGCAAAAGCAGAATCAGAAAAACAAAATAAAACGACAATTTATTCTTACAGCTTTTTTCTTCTCCTCCAACAGTCTTTTCTTTTCTTCTTCTGCCAATTTCTTCTTTCTTTGCTGTTCTTCTTTCTTCTTTTTCTCTGCCTCCTCGTTTGCAAAGATTTTGCCTTGTTCTCTGACAACTTTGAGAACTAAATCTTCGATTTGTTGAGTTGAGGAAGCTCCCGAATAAAAATCAGTTTTCCTCCGTAGAAATGAGAAAAGATTGGTTAATAAAGGTTCGATACCCTAACCACGAGTCAAGTGATGAAGATGATTGAATTCCGCAATACTCACATGTGATTGTTGAGCAAGATTTAGAAACAAAGAATCCAGACGTTCAATTTCTGCCATGGTCCTGGTTCTCAAGGATATCGTGGTTCTTCGATGTTTTTCAAAATTCTAGACGATCTGGTGTATTGCGAGAACTCCCTTTATAGCAGACTTTACTTATGAGTACTTACAAAATCATCGGTAGCTAAAGGCGTTGTGTTCAAAAGATTGTATATTTTAACTTCTTCATTATTCGATGAATTTGCGGAAACGGAAACATTGCGAATGGCTCCCAGTGAATCTCCGATCAAAATATTTGTCCCATCAAAACTCCATACAGCCTTGTTCAACGCCACAGCTGCAGTAACAAGGGTTTGTTTGTTGCTCTTATTTGCTTCTTCTGAATTGTCTTGAAGGAGTACTAAGTTTTCCGCTGGCTCATTGACAGACTTCGTAATATTCCAAACACTCAAAGTTCCGCTGGAGGTTATCGTCACGAAAATCGCCGGGTTCGTCGGGGACCACTGAACATCGCAGATATATTCGTATAAAGGAGTCAGGAATTCAAGAATAGGCTTGTTTATGTCTGCTGCATTCCACAACTTAACACTCCAATCCAGGGACGCTGTTAAGAAATAGTTCTTGAGTTTCGAATTGAGTGTTTGTGAGCATAACGAAATCGCAGTTATGAGCCCATTATGCGCATTAATCTATAGAAATCATCAGAAGAGGATGAAAATCATTCAAATGCATACCTGCACGAGACTGTCGTTTGCCTTGCGGGGTAAATTCACTCGTATTAGTTGACCTGTACCTGTCCCCACATATGCGAACAATTTTGATTCAAGATTGATGCACGTCATTGCACTAAAATTTAGTGCACTGGAGGAGTTTTTATCACTTTGTGGAGAGAAAAGAAAAGATGAATCGGTGCTTGGAGCAGAAGAGAAAGAAGGATTGGCTTGGTTTGGCTGAAGCCCCAGAAATGTCACATAAACAGGCTCAACCAATCTCGATATGTCCCATTGGCAAATCGTTCCGTCAATGCTCATGGTAAAAGCCGAATTACTGCTAGTAAGATGAATTGAAAGTATGGGAAACTTGTGACCCTTGCCAGTCATGCTACTTCTTTGAACTGGAGATGTCTTCCCACCATGCAAATCCCAAACCACAACCTGACCATTTTCACATCCACCAATGACTGTATCCCTCTCATCATTACCAAAAATAGCGATAGAGACAGCCGAAGGGGCAAAAAGTTTAACTTCAGGACGACGATAAAAATCACGGGACCAAACACACACAAGACCACTACCATCCCCTTCCTCAAACTCCTCTGCATTACCTTCGACAACATTGCTACCTTTGTTTCCAACAACAGAATCAATCTTCGAGGCATGACAGGTGAGAAACAAGTTAGGGTTTTTGTTACTAAAGCTAACATTAACCACTGCCTTTGACCTGACACCTTCATCGTCGTAACTTTGAGATACGTGAAAAATTGATTTGGAAAGAAGGGAATTTTGATTGCGCTTCAAAGTGATGGAGCGAACATTGTTAAATTGGTTCAAGAAATCCAACTCTCGCTCAATTCGCAGAGAAGAAACATTCAAAAACTCGCTAAATTCAACGCTGCTAAGAATAGAATGCTTCTCAAATTCGGATAAAGTTTGAGGAACGTTGGAAACACTCTGGTCTTCAATTTTCTGGATTAAAAGTTTCTCTATTCTATTTGACTCATTCCTCTGAAGAGATGGGAGAGATTTCAAAGGATCTGGCGTGGAATAACTATTATCACGGATGGGCAATGCCTCAACTTCATCGGTTTGAGTACATCTGTCATAAAGCAACTTTTCTTTGGGTAAGATATTAATCGCATTGTTCGGCGACTTAGTGTAGCTAAAATACTTAATCTTCGAAAGGCGAGTATTCTTAGATTGTTGCTCAACTTCTCCAAAATTCTCATCGGGTTTGCGTATTCGGATTGAGGTAGCGGGGGAAGTTTCCTTTCCGGTTGTTAAGACAAATGTTGACTTCGGGATCTCTTTCGGTGATTCTACCGGCTCCTGAGGAGTGACAGCTCCCCTAGATCTTTTCATTTCGTCGAGCCTTTTCCTCTTGAGCTCAAGCTCCTCATATCTTTTCTTTAACACTTCTTCGCTGTTCATTTTATTTTGTCCCTTTCAAAATCAGAATCCTTTCTTTATTGTACATCACCCCTCCTCTCCTCATTCAATAATTTCACTTGAACCACTCAACGCAATCTAAAACTCCATTAACTCATCAACAAACATCCTCAACCCTCAATATTATGAAGATTAAATTCTTTCTTGATCCTTCTGTTGGCAAAGAGGAAGATAGCGTAAGTCTGGAAATTCTTGCAAGGTTCGAGAATGTTAAGACGGACCAAGAACTGGAGTTGTGGTTAAAGTCAGCAAGTGAAATGAAGTTTTTACAACCGGTAAGTTCAATGTATTACAATTCTAACAATTTAATGACCAATTTTTTAGATTAATCTGCAAAAGTGGACAAGTTTATTGAATATGTTAGACTCTAAGTTGGAGAAAACACTCGAACCCTACAAAGAAATTCAAACTTCCATCTCATTTGCTGATGCTTTACCACAACAATTATCAATTCTTACATTAATTCTTGATTTTCTTGCCAAATTACTCTATAATTCGTTTCATAAAGATTTGTTTAACTCGGTTGAGGTAATTGTCTCTATTTTCAGCTTAGATTTGTCTGACTTCTCTTCTTTTCTAGCATATTGTATTATTGCTTCGATCTGAATCCCTGACATTTGCTGAAAAGGCTTTAAATGTCCTGTATGCTCTCGCGATCCCACCTCATAACCATAGACACGACAGCTTTATCCACAAATCTACAACCCAGTTGAGTAAAAATGCTGATTGTTTCAAGCTGCTGGAGAGAATAGTTCAACTATTTTACTTAAGAGTGACGTTTCGATCGCTATTATCAGAATCATACGATATTAAATCAAAATTTGAAGATCCAAAACAACTGAGAAAGCAAGATCAGTTAAAGGATGTCGATGTCTTGTGGATAACTCACAGAAATGCTCTACTGTTAGATAATTTTTCCAAAGAAAGAATATTACACGTAATGATGAAATCTATTCTAATCCTCCTCAATTCAAATCCTGATAAAAGCTCGCTTTTCAAGTTTTTCAGTGACAAGTTGGAATTAATCAAGGAATTAGTCTGGTTGGTCGGGTCAGCACCTGAGGAGCTGAACATGAATCAAGATCATTTAGATAATCCGATCATTCTATCAATTTTAGCTGCGCAATGTTTGTCAGCGACTTTGGAAGATCGGGATCACTCGATGACTCCTCTGTTTGTCAACTTCCCTTGGCTTCTGCACGATCTCGGCTTGTCAAGAGGTCAATATATGGGTCTGCTCCCACGATCTATTCAATATTGCGTTTCCCAAATCTCGGAGGTTGCTTCCTTTTCGACAATGAAGCTGCATTGGATTGAAAATCTCTTGCTTTTGGTTGCCTCCTTAACAAATATTTCTTCTGCCCTCGCTGCACTGGTAGATAACGGCATTATCGGAAGTTTATTAACAATTATCCAATTACCAGATCGAAGAGATCTGTCTCTGGAAGTTACTTACATCGCCTCCCTAAGTCTTGAAATTTTAGATTTGGCACTAAACAATCATACCACCACCCTATCAGTTTTTCATGAATCTCACGGAGTTGATGCAATAGTTACTAGGTTCTCCAACGACATCACCTACTTTGTTCAGAATCCATCATGCAGAAGTCAACCTCTCAAACTTTTACTACAAAACGCAGCGTTGATACTCTCCACTTATATTCAAGAAGCGAGAAATGATTCAAATGCTCGTGATATTGAGCTCTATCGAAATAATTGTTTCTTGGATAGCCTAGAAAGGGTTTTCATAAACGGTGACTTATTCACCAGCTCACTGGTCACCACCGTCCTTTCTGTGCTTGCGGACATAATCAACAAAGACCCTTCTCCCCCAACAATCCTGAACTCCCTCCTTTCGTCCCCGGCCGTGAAACGAACTCTCGAACTCGCACCCAAGCTTCAATCTATTGAAAACGATTTATTAATTGCGCTCGTCGGTGTGATATCCGCAATTTCTTTAATAAATGACGGAAGAAAAATGGTTCTCGACTCTGATGTGATTCCCCAAATTTTAAAACTCTTTGAAAAGGACTTAAATTATTTTCCTCATTCTAAATCTTTAATGGTCGATCAACCGAGTCATTTGGGCAGTAGTCTTGAACAGTTGGGCAGGCATTATCCTGATTACCTTCCCTGCATTTTTTCAACAATAAGTCAGAAATTACTCGGCCTTTTTTCAAATGCAAGAAAATACCTTGATGAGTCTGATGGTTTGAACTCATTTGATGATAATTATGCTCACATCATTAACGTCGTCTCTGCTTTCGCGAATACATTGGAACAGTTACTGGAAAGAAAAAACAGTGTTGAAGAGTTTGTGAAGTTTGGCGGTGTGCGGATTTTGTTCCAATTAAAGCAAATTTCGTTTGGCCCACTAAAATTTTTCCTGATTTCTGCGGCTACTACAATTACCGCTTCAAATCCTAACTTTGGATATTCTCCGCTCCACGCTAGTATTCGCAGAATCGGAGAGAAAATTATCCTACACTCCCCCAAAGAACTTATTCAAGAAATAACCTTAATTGCAAATGAAGCTATCGAAAAAATCGCACCTGCCTTTGAAGCTCACCTCAGGCAAACCCCATATCTTTTAGACGGAGTAACGAACGAACCACTCTGTGAGAATATTGATGTTCCTTCCTCTTCGGACACTTTAATTGCCTCGGTAAAAGAGTTAGCGAAATTGACGTTTTGTGTCGAGTTATTAGGACAAGCTTCGGCTCCGAAGAACGTTCGCGGACTTGGCAGCGCTCTCATGGATGAACTAAAAGCTTCACCGATTCATTTGTTAATGAAAAGAATTGTTGAGGAAGTTTACATCATTACGCAGAAGGAAACATCCCAATTTGCTGCAGATTTGATGATTCAAACACAGGAGAAGCGTTATTTACAAGTTCGCCAACCTTTATTCATTTTGAGAGTGGTTACTGAAGGTGCTGTTGTGCGAGATTCTTTTGAGGACACAGGCAAAAGACTCTATAAACTCCCTAAAGGTGCGCACTTAGTTTCTGTAGAGCGTAAGATATCAGCTAATTCAGGTTCGGCGAGGTACAAACTTATCGATGGTGGATGGATTAGTCGTGTGAGAAATATCAGCTCCAATGAACCCCAGATTGTTGTCGTTGACGTCCATTCAACTCGTACTGACTCTGACTGTGTGTTCTATGATACCCCAGATATTGTTTCTGCTCGTCGCGCGTGTTTCACCGCGATGACATCATTTAACCAGACAGTTAAAACCATTCTCTTCACCGCCTTACCTAAAGTACTTTTCTCCAAAGATGAGAGTTCTGTTAGTTCTCGTTTTCATTGGAAACTACTTCCATCCATTATTCCACTTGCAATTTCCACTATTAAACTGTTGCTGCCTCCTCTAACTGAAAGCTGTATCACCCCATATAGCTTGAAAGATTTTCCTGTGTGTGATCGTTCGAGCGACCAGGAGCTTATAAGTGCAGACCGAATACGCTTTATCGAAGACAAATTTCTTGTCCAGCAAAAACCTCCAAATATTAATGAATTTTCCCTTCAAGATTTATTAGCTTCGTATAAGTCAATCGAATTGTGCCAATCGTTACTTTTTGATGCGAAGAAGTCGTTTTTTCAAAGAGGGCAGTATCCGGATTACTGCAACTTGATGTTGATCCATATCTTCTCGCAAAAGGATCTACTAAATGCATTACTACATCGAGTTGTCCTTCTTCTGTATTGTACAATTGATCCTTTCCAGGGAAGCTCTTTAAATCAAGTCAGGTTTCACTACTTTTCGGATGCCTATCCTTTATATTACCATGCCATTTCTGATGAAGATCTTGAAAAGAATAACTCTGAATCCTCAGCAAATGATCAGCATTTGTTTCAAGAGTATCGTAGACTTCGTCAGCTCTATTTAGAACGCAGAAAATTTGCATCTCAATACGCGCCTCGAGTCATTGAATTTCTTCGTCAAGTGATCGTTACTTTGGGCAATCCTCCATCTTCTTTTGAAAAGAATCTACACAAAATTTCTAATGACTCGCACAATTATAATCCCGAAGCCTTTAAGCGTTCGAGTTTTGCTGTTGTCCTTCGACAAATTCTTCCACTATGGTTTAATGAATATGTCACCGCGTTTCCTCCCTTTTTGATCCAAGCTTTATTAGAACTTCTAACTCTTACCATTAAATGTACAAAGGATGTGAAAACATTTGAGAGCAAAAGTGCGCTTTTAGAAGAGTCTGGCATATTTGATAGTCTTCTTTCGGGCTCTCGTAGTGGGAATAGAATGAATCGAGCACCATTGATTGCGCGGCAGACAGCTTTTAGAGTATCTGAAGAAACCTTAAATACCTTGGTTGACATGGGATTTGAGCGATCTGACGGTCTCGCTGTGGCACAAGCATTACGAAGTAACGATGTCTCCCAACTGGTACCTTTGCTCCTTGAAAATCCGGGTTTTATCGCCACTACCCGCCTCCATATGGAAAGTTTGCCGAATGAAGAGCGTAACGACGAGCGTAGTGAGGAAGCTCCTGTCCCAATTCGTCCTGGTGTATCTTCTGAGGACGCTGCTGCGAATGATAATGGAAGTTCTAATCCGGACATTCTTCCTCCTATGATTCTATCTGGGGATGATCAACTTTCCGCTGAAGTGGATTTCATCGGATCGTTGTATATTTATCTGATGAAACATGCATCCAGTGTATTTCTCCGCCATATTGAGATTGGTCCGAGTAAGGCGAATGAAAAAGCCGTTGACGCAAACTCTGGCGCCAATTCTACACGAGAAGTTTTTACAGTAAGTGTTCTCAATCTGTTGCTGAAATTATTCGAAGGATTCAATTTATCAGAAGAAAATTTTCGATTATATCAGTTAATTTGGCTCTACGAGAGGGCTAATTTAATCATACGAGAGTTTTCCAGCGAGTACCATCCTTGGGATCGACACACTGGCATTCTCCACAGCATTGTCCTTATTATTTCCAGTAAAATTTCAGCGGCCAATTTGAAGGCAGGAGGGAATGAAGTCCTCCTTTTGTACTTGCGAAAAGACCCTCGATTTACTACTCTCCACACTGCATTGGCTCAAATTCTTCCTGATGCGTGTGCTGCTGCGATTGCGAATCAGGATGGTGCGCTTTCTTGGCTCGCAGTCACCTTTCTGTTATTTGATATCTTACAGCAAAATGTCGTCCTTGATTCTGAGCAAGTAGTTTCATCTTTCCGCGAGATTGAAAATATCCACAAATACAATCCTGGTCGCACGTTAGAGCTCAAGGCCTTCGGTTTATCGGCTGAGGAAGTTGTATCCCCTACCTTGAAAGATTTCATCGACAGTCAATTCTTATCTAAAAAACTCAAACTTACATCTTCACACGAGTTTTCTGGCATAGAAGAAGCTAGTAAAAATCGTTTAGTCTCGCTTCCTATGCTTATGTCAGGACTAAATGCCCAGACTAAGCTTCTTTGTGCGGAATCTTGTTGTATCGTCTTGGGCAATTTATCTTGTGTTGAAGTTGACAAAACAAAAATCGTGAACGTTGTTCATTCAATTCTCCAATGTATTATTCGATTGCAAGAAGACGAGGAAATACGATGTTTTTTGCAGAAGAAAGAGATCCATAAATTGGTTTTGGGTCGCATACCTACGTTTGATGGAGCTCGACAATTAGTGGTTACAATTCTTCAACGACAACTAGAAGACGAGCAATACTTGCGTCAATCGATGCGGACCGCAATTAAAATCACTTTTGATCGAATAATGAAGGAAGCTAAAATGGTCTCTTTGAATAGTTTGATAGAATATGCTGCGCCTTTATTGTATCGCAATCAGTTCTTGTTTCTTGATATTCTTGTTAGTGACTTCAGCGTGACAACGGAATCAAACCAGCTTTTATTGTCTTTGAAGAATATGAAAGAAAGTAATCGAGCTCTTGGAAAAGAGGAGAGCATTAACCACAATCATTTTGACAATGAACTTGAAGATAATCCTCGCTCTTCTAAACGATCAAAAATTTCTGAAAAAGATTGGATCACCACCAAGAAATCAATTGATGATGGAGCGCCACTTCATCGAAAACGAATAGCTCACAATGACTCCTCCTTACCTGCAGCAAGAATGTTGCGGTTCGAGTCGATTCACGAGATAGCACAGGATGTTTTTCTCAAATTGGAAGAAAAGATGGGCACCGCGACTCCGTCGTCTTTACATGTCTCGTCTGATGACTTTAGCGCAGCTGAATTGCTTTTAATTATTGCGGATTTAATTGCTATAGTTCCCTCGTTTGTCCCGTTAGTCACTAAAATTACTTTCTCCGGCGCTTCTTTAGTTAACATGACCTGTCTTCAGCTACTCTTTAACTTCCTCCATAATACAACTGACGTTTTTGAGTTAAAAGAGGGTGATGAACGGTTGAAGTTGTACGGGGTCAATTTGATGGACTCCATCGCGTATTTTTTTGCAGCTCTGCTCTCGCGGCCTGGTGAAGGAAAGACGTTAGTAATGAAAGAAATTGAATCAAGATTACATTTAGTTCTAAATTCATTGGATACTGAAGATTTTAGCAAATCCTTCTTGCAGACTTTAGAAATTGTGTACATGATGCTCCAACCCCCGGCTGTTTGGTTGCAAAGAGACATCTTTTTAGTACCAGTCAAGGAGATTCATACTTCCTTCATTCAACAAGGGCTTTTTGAGTTGCTGGTAGATATTTTTGATCGAGCTGTCAACTTAGACAAGAATATACTCTTAGACCCACTCGCTAAAATGATTGATTGTATCTTGAAAAAAAGTGGACAAACTCTTAAAGTCCCCGAGAACTTGATGAATTCACCCGGTGACATCATGGATGTAAGCTTTAGTCAACCGCATTACCATGAAAATCTTGTTTATCCAATTGATCGAGAAACTGCAGATAATGCGGCAGGAGTAGTGGATCACAACAATTCGGAAAATGAGACCGACAGTCAAGAAGAGGATGATAATGATGAAAACTCTGAAGAAGATTTGAGTATCGCAGATGAAAACGATGAAGATGTAGAGGAGGACGATGAAGACGATGACGCAGAAATCATTGGTGATTTGGAGGTAGGAGTTTTCGTGTTCTCTAAATTTGATTTCATCTTGTTCTTCTACACAGCATGAGAGGGAGTCGGATGACAATGAACAAGAAGATGACGAGCCTGAGAATGATGATGACACAAGAGAACACGAAGAGCAACATTCTGAAGAAGATGATGAGATAATGGATGGAGATGATCAACTGGAAATGTTTGATGAGAGTTAGTTTCCTTCTAGAGCAACTTATCCCTGAGATGAATTATTGTTTTGTAGGACATCCTCCAAATTTATCCATGGAAGAATCGAGGGCTCAAAGCCGGGACGATGCGGAATCTGATCACGAATCTCGAATGGACCAGAGTAATGAAGATCAGGAAGAAGAAGAAGAGAACGAAAGCAACGATGAAGGTGTCGTCGAAGGTGAGGATGCCCCAGGTGAAGATGACGAGGATTATCCTGAAGAAGATCGTGAGGATATGATGCAAGAATATGAACATGAAGGTAATCATGAGATTCAATTTAGCCAATCTATATGATATCTTCATAGACATTATCCATGAGGATCAACCCCTGTTAGAATCTGAAGATTCCTCAGAGCCAAGTAACGGAGTAGAAGATCTGAACCATCATGTCTACTTGACTCCGTCGCGCGGTATGAGAAGGTCTCATCACAACAACCATCGTTCTCGAGGAATCAGTTTGCATCCTAGCGAAGGGGAAACCGTAGTGTATCCTTTCAATGATGGTCTTTCCAGTGATCACGTATTGGGAGTTTTGGAAGGGTCAGAGTTTCGTTTGCGCGTCGGTCGTAACTCCCTTTCATCCATACTCGGTTCTGATATCGCGAATGCTCATCTTGAACTTAATCCTGAAGGAACAGTGTACCAATTACCTTTTGGTATGGGGGCTGTTGAATTCTCTTCATTCAGCAACGGAGTTCGGCCTGTTGGCGCGAGTGAGTTCAATATAACGATTTCCAGAAACGAAGCAAACCAACCCCTTATGAATGGTCCTCGTGCGCACTCGCTGCTTTCTGTTCTGGAAAATCGTCGAGGAAGGATGAGTTTGCCAACATTTCCGTCTTTTCTTACATCAAGTCGAGGCGATGCACACTATGTTCTACCTTCACAAAATCGTCCAAACCGTGGGTTTTCGCATAAAAAACGCAAGGTTTTGGGACCTTTAGTATCCGAAAGGAGGTGGGGAGTTGATCTTGGGTTGTTGGAAGGTTCTTTCTCCAGAGTTCCGTCTTTAATCAGAGCCACCGATAAATGTTTGAAAGACAGTTTAAATTTACAAGAACTTGCGAAAGATGATGCAGCGCCGGTTAAGATGAAGGAATCAGCGAAATTCCCGAATTCTTTAGGTTTAGGAATGATGCGTCTCATGGCAAACACGTTTTTTGGAGGGTCGATGAACTATGAAATACACGAGGAAAGCAAAGAGGAAGGTCCGTTACAGGAAACGAAAGAAGATTTACCTGAGCTCCCGCAAGTCGAATCCATCATTTCTTCGACCCCTCATATAGATAATTCGGGTTCCTCATCGACGAATCCGATTCCAGCTGTCGATGCAGAGGTAGTTCCATCCACTGCTGATGTACAAATTAGCCAAGAAAATGTTGATTTTCTGGAATCTTTGCCCTTTGAGTTGAGACAAGAAGTTTTGCTTGCCGCTGAGGAGCCATTTCTCCAGTCTTTGCCCCCGCGTTTTAGAGAGGAGGCACGTTTACTTCGAGAACAGCGAGCGTTGGAGCTGGAGTTATTTAACAGTTTTTCGAATAATAGAGCATCTCAATCTGTACCCCCTTCCATTGAAGCGGCACCTCCCATTGTGGACTTGGAACCGCCTGAAGCCGTCGAAGCGCGAAGTGAAACCGCTATCGCTCCAGTAATCCCTTTAATTACGGAGAAAAAGAACGATCCCTTTCTCTGGACTGAAGTTGGTCTCACTGAAAGCCGAAGTTGCCCGTTTACCCAACATTTTGTTGACGCTCTCCTGACTTGGTTCAAGAAAAGTCCTGATACGAAGGTTCCCAATGCCTTGCTGCGTCTACTGTCGAGTGTCTTACATTTTGATGAAGTTAGATATACTGTTCTGAAGTCATTATTCGAAATCAACCTCCTCTCTGTAAGGGCCGCATCTCACAGGTTTGAGAGAGCTCACAATGAAGATAATCACCGAGACATCTGTTCGTTCTCAATCGCAAAAAGTTTGTTTATTTTACATTACTTGATCAAGAAAACGCAGGGGGTTGTGTGGTATGAAGTTATGAGCGATAAAGGAAATCATCTTGTATTGTTTCGGTCATTAATTTGTTTCATCGTAGGGATTCAGGAACATTCCGAGATCGACTTTGAGTCCGGTTTGGCGATTTTGGAGAAGTTCTGTATGCCTTATTCGAAGCTATCCGCTGAGCAAGTTAATGATATGATGAGAGCTTCAAACATGTCAAGTGACGGTAGTTCTATGAATGAGGAAAGGAAGAGTTCTGATCCAAAAAAGAAAAAGAAAATACTCCCCTACCCCAGATTGGAGGAGGAGGAAACGAAATTATTGTGTTCCATCCCTAAGAGCCTTGATTGTACCAACACCACGAAGAAGTCACTAATTCGAGTTATGCGTTATTTGTCCCTGTTGGATGAAAATTGGGAAATTCTTCTAACTCAGCTAGCTGTTTCCGCGTCAGATCTAATGGCTAAAACTCAGAATGAGATCTCGCAATTACATGATTCTCTGATTTCGGCCGTTCAATCAGAACAAAGTCGTGAGGCCATTTCTCTGAGAATGGAAATTTGCTGTCCTAAGATCATGTGGGAAGTAAGGTTATTGACGACTTTAAGGCTGATGACAGTTTTAAGATCGCGAAGTGGCCCAAAAGCTCAAGAGGAGAGTGAGGTTGTTTCGCGTCACATGAAGCATGTTCGTTCCGGAAGACTTTGGGAACTTTTGTCCGAATGCTTGGATATTGTGCGAGAAATTGAGGGCGTTGAGGAGATTACTTTTTCAGAAGATGCGAAGCCTTTAGACTTAATCGGCGCAAAGTCTGGCAATCGGATTATTTCTTCACTCACAATGCGATTTATCCCTCTTATTGAGTGTTTCTTAACATTTTTTTCCAAAACCGTATTGATTAAGCCGACAGACTCTGGTTCGAAGGGAACGAGCGGCAATTCTTTGATTGAAGCATCAGAATTAGTTCGATCGAACAGTTTATTACCTGGATCAAGATTTCGACAAAATACATCTTATCTTCAAATGCAATTAGAAGCGATTGACGAAAGCTCTGGGACTATTCTTCAGAAATTTGTGGGGAAAAATGCTTACTTGCTGAATATGATCTTGCGACACAATGTGAATCTTCTTGAATCTTCCTTTTCTCCGCTGATCAGTGTTCCCAAGTGTAGAATGTATCTCCACTTTGATATTAAGAGGGCGTATTTTAATTCAAGATTAAAGAAGTTAAGACAGACAGCCTCAAGAGCGCATGGATCTCTGAGAATCGCAGTTCGACGTTCACACGTTTTTGAAGAAAGTTTCCAGTCATTGCGTCACAAGACCGCGGAAGAAATGAGAAGAAGATTGAATGTCACATTTTTGCAAGAAGAGGGCGTTGATGCGTCTGGATTAACTCGTGAATGGTTTACTGTCTTGGCAAGGGAAATTTTTAATCCGAATTATGCTCTCTTCTCCTCGACTGGTGATGGTGTTACCTTCCAACCGAATGCACATTCTTATATCAATCCTGACCATCTCAGCTACTTCAAATTTGTTGGTCGGGTTATCGGCAAAGCTATTTGTGATGGACACCTCCTTGATGTTCATTTTACTCGTTCCTTTTACAAACATATTCTTGGTTTATCGGTGAATGTGAATGATTTGGAACCAATCGAACCAGATTATTACAAGTCTTTGATTCAGATTCTTGAAACGCCTTTAGATTACTTAGGTTTAGAACTCGCTTTCTCTGCCGAAACAAATGAATTTGGTAAAATATCTATTGTTGATTTGATACCCGGTGGACAGGAGATTCCTGTGACGGAGGACAATAAGCATGAGTACGTGCGCTTGATTGCGTATCATCGAATGACTTCTGCGATTAAGAAACAGGTGAGGTTTTTCCACAAGTAACGAAGCCTTGCTGATTACTTTTCAGATTGACGCTTTCTTGGAGGGTTTTCACGACCTCGTTCCACCTGAACTAATCTCTATTTTTGATGCCAATGAGTTGGAGTTGTTAATCAGCGGACTTCCGGACATTGACGTTGACGATTTGAGAGCGAATACCGACTATCATGGGTATCAGCCAAACGATCCCAGTATCGGTCACTTTTGGAGTATAATTAAATCCTTGTCTCAAGAAGATAAGGCACAGTTCATTCAATTTGTGACAGGATCAAGCAAAGTAAGTAAACTCAGATATGTATTTCATCTTTGTCATTGTGTTTGTGTATAGGTTCCTTTAGAGGGATTTAAAGCACTTCAAGGCGCGGACGGCATCAAAAGGTTTAATATTCACAAATCATTTGGAAGTGATCAGACCCTCCCAACAGCTCATACCTGTTTCAATCAATTAGATCTACCGGAATACTCATCTGAAGAGGTGATGCGTGACAAACTACTTCTAGCAATTAAAGAAGGCTCAGAAGGATTTGGCTTTGCTTAGTTAAGATACACATATATACAGATCAACAATTGTAAATAAAGTTACATTACTTCCTCGATAAGCTGGTGATGAAATGTTGGTATTCGTCAGGTCGTTGATCGCCAGCCTCTTTTCTTGCGTTGATCGCCAGCCTCTTTTCTTGCTTGTTGGATTCTCAGATTTCTGTCGTTCAGAGCCTTATAATACTGCTCAGTTGTCATATTTTCCATTCCAGGGAGATTCCATGTTGTACGTAGGCCTGACATACTGCTGAAGCGATCCTGTGAATCGAACTGATCATCACTTCTCTCGATGGAGGAAACTGTGTCTTTGGCTCGAATAGAACGATGAGCATCAGAAATAACTGAATCAATAGAATTTTTCAGTGATAAGAGCTCTTGTGGGCTGAGTGAGATGTCATGCTTTATTTTTGCGGTTAATTTTGAGATTATTGTCTTCAAATGCTCATAGATTTCATCGGAAAAAGGAAACTGAGCAACTACGTGATCTGTTGAGTCTATTTCAGTGATGAGCTTTCCCTGTGAAGTTACGGGTTTCTTGGACATTGTTGATACTTCTAACATCTTCTCATATGCGTGACTCTTCAGTTGAATCTTTGACAAGACTCTATCATTTTTGGTAATGTAGGAGTTAGTCACAACAAGGAAGCACAGAACAATGAAGATTAATGTAATCGGCATCATGATATTTGTTGTCATTTGCATCGTTTGCTGATAGTTGATGTAGATCCGAGCTTTGCCTCTTGTCTCCTGCCTTCGTATGTCATTCACTTCACTAAAGGCAACCGATAAGATACCGAAGTGAAAGCCTCTTCAATTCGAACGAAACCTCAACAATCCAAAGACAACTAACTCGTCTCCTACTGTCTCGAGATGATTGCTCGATTGCTTCTTTTCTTGACATTCCTCTGTGGTCTTGACTTTGGAAGGAGTTTCTATCAGGCTGCTTTTCATCGAAAGTTATGTGTCTGGAATTCGATCTGTACCAGCCCAAATACTGGTTCGAAGGAGAACGAGGGACAGCTTAGTTCGTTTCTCGTTGATCTGAACCAACCAGTTTTATCTGCTGAGCTTTCTAATAGTAATTTGGTGAAGATCGTAAACTTAGAGGCAACAGATCAACAATGCAACCAACTATGCTGGAAATGCTTGGGCTACCGTTTTAATCCTCAAACTGGTACTTATGATAATTCTGATGTATTTCCAAACTGGAAAGCCCGTTTCCCGCATCCACCTGATTTGATTGGAGTGAAGCGAATATATGATCCTGCAGTTGACAAGCCTGTCCGAGATGCTTCAGTAGCTTTAATGCGATCAATTCATCCTGATTTTAAAGGAGGAGTGCGATCACTTGTCTCAGAAGGATTTCGACTCTATAAGATATCCGAATTAACTCCAAATAAAACCCGTCGTGCGCAGGTAACAATTTTGCTACCGAATGTTAAATGTTTCTAAAGTTTCTAACTTACTTCCCAGATGGTTAACTGGCTTTTATATTACCGAGAACGTTTGTTTGGGAGAACGCATGACGAATTGCAACAGCAGAAGAAAGCTGAACAACAACAGAGCAACCAGGAAAGTAGTCAACTTCCTTCAGTGAAAATGTTCGAACAATTTAGAGTTGATTAGTTAAGAAGTGTTAAGATTCATTCTTTGCAAATGGATTCTTGACTTTTGTCCAACCATCACCGCTGGGCCCACGTGGATTGGAGGTTGTTTGATTCTCATTACTAGATGGCTCGCTTTGTGACCCAGATCTGGTGGTTCGATTCGTATAAGCAGACGATTCAGCTTTTCCTGACGCACCAACTTTCCTCCATCCATAATCCTCCTTGTCTTTTCCTTGACGAGATTGTTGCTGCCCTTGTGTGGTTGAGTCATTTGTTTCGTTCCAACGATTTGATTTCCAAGTCTTGTTATACGACTGCTGATCGTGCGAATTGTGGAATTTCCCATCCGATCGATAATTGTTAAAAGAGCGGTCACCTCGGTTCGCACCATTCTCTTTTTCGTGAGGATTGGATTTGGAAGGGGCACGCCAAACCATGTTGGGATTTCTGTAGGATGATCTGTCTTCTAGACTATCTTGATGTCTTTTGTACTCTATGGGGATAACATTTGGTAGGCGAACAATCCTCCGAATTTGTTCTCTAAGATTTATCAAAGTAAAAATTAATGGGTAAAATTGTTTGATTCAGTACCTGATTTTGTTCACGGCTTCAGTGTTATCAGCAGTTTTATTCCAAATACTGATGATGTCTTCAGTGATTCGCACGCTTAAAACCGCGCCACAAATCTCCGAACCAACATCAAATTGTTCACCGATGATGGCAAGAAGAATATCCTCCCAGTAACGTGCTGAAATTCCTTTTTTCAGACGTATCGTCCATTTTCCACCAAGTTTGTTAAGCGGATCTTCCCAGAAAGGATTGATTCCCTCTTTAAACAGATGAAACTCTGTCGTTTTAAAGTCATGAGGTCGCTTCAAGTGATCGTAAATTTGCCAAAATCGTTCGACCTGTTAGGGTTAGGGTCATAAATAAGCCATATCAATTAGTAGTTATCTTACCGAGTGAAAGCTTGCAATTCTCTTTATACTGTCTTTGTAATTGAATGGTTGAGTTTTGTTCTTTTCAAGATCTGATCTAAACCAAAATGTGTACCTAGAAATATTGGTGGGGGAACACTGCAGTGAGCGATAAAAAGTCGACTAACTTGTTTTGAATCGGAGTTAAACGAGTAAGATCCTCAACTGGATCCTCAATGCTTCCAGCTTCATCATTTTGATTTTTCTCTATTTCCTCAACAACAGTGGTCATTTTCAATTGATTTAAAGATAATTGATTTAAAGATGGATTGTTTTGATTGATGTTTGTTTGTTTGTGTTGGAACCTTGCCGCAGGAAAACAACCGGCATTCCGGACAGGAAAC
>VFQN01004239.1_pt1 | contig 19176 bp, 21 predicted proteins | sample 3512371 | NCBI WGS metagenome assembly VFQN01 (sample SAMN10412370, study PRJNA504923) | tailings metagenome | isolation source: Replicate 2 from Balatoc abandoned mine | place: Philippines: Itogon, Benguet | collected 2017-08-28 | reverse complement strand
GGCCGGTCGCGGCGAGTTCCTGGATGTCGGCGATTTCGGCGGTGTCGGCGAAGAATTTCATGGCGCTTGGGCTTCCTGTTGGGAGGGCGATTCGTGAGATGCCTATAGCCGCCTAGCGCGCGAGGCCAAAGACGGCGGTGAGCAGTGGGCTGCCGGTCGCGCGCGGGTTGGCGCGGATCGCGGCCTCTTCCTGTCCGATCGCGCGATAGATGCCGTCGTGCGCACGGCTCGACACATCCTGTACGAGGCCGCGAAAATCGATGCCCGTCGCGGCGCGCAGCGCCTGCGTCACGATCTCGTTGTCGGCGAGGCGGAGGCCCTGATCGATGTCGGGGAACATCGCGCCGACGAGGCTGCGCCCCATCGACCGTTCGAGCAGGTCGGTCGCGGCGGTCGGGCCGCCGCGGACGATCGCCGCGGCATCCTCGATGCTGATCGAGCGGATTGCGTCGGCGACGAGCGGCGCGGCGCGCTCGGCGCCTTTTTCGGCGGCGTGGTTCACCTGCCGCGTCAGCCGGTCCTTGAAAGTGCCGGTCATCAGTATCTTCGAGACGATCGATGTGGCGCCGTTGCCGCCGAGCTGCGGCGGCAGGTCGATGCGCGCGACCTGGCTGTCGTAGAAGCCGTTCGCCTGCATCAGCATCGCGAAGGCGCGCTGCGACGAGAGCGTCAGCAGCTCGCGGATCGCGTCGGTCAGGCTGAAGCCGGGCAGGTTCGCGCAGCCGGGCAGCGTCAGCAGCGGCGCCGCGGCGAGGGCGGTGAGCAAGGTACGGCGGTCGGTCAGGGCGGCGGTCATCATCGTCTCTCCGAAAAATCTGGCGTTCCGCCTTTGTTCCAGTTATGCGCCGGACATGGCCAAAGCGAAGCGTCAATATGTCTGCCAGAATTGCGGGTCTGTCACCTATCGCTGGCAGGGGCAATGCGGCGATTGCAACGAATGGAACACGCTGGTCGAGGAAGCCGGCGAAACGACCTTCTCGGCGAAGCATGATCTCAGCAAAGGCGGCCGTGCGCTGGCGCTCGAAACGCTCGACGTCCACAGCCCGATGCCCGAGCGGATGCTCTGCGGTATCGCCGAGTTCGACCGTGCGCTGGGCGGCGGTTTCGTCGCGGGATCGGCAACGCTGATCGGCGGCGATCCGGGGATCGGCAAATCGACCTTGCTGTTGCAGGCGGCGGGGCGGCTCGCGAAGGCAGGCAAGTCGGTCGTCTATATCAGCGGAGAAGAAGCCGCGGGGCAGGTGCGCCTCCGCGCGCAGCGGCTGGGGCTCGGCGATGCGCCGGTCGCGCTCGCGAGCGCGACGTCGGTGCGCGACATATTGGCGACGCTCGACAGCCGGACCGCCGATTTCGTCGTGATCGATTCGATCCAGACGATGCACAGCGACCTGATCGACAGCGCACCCGGCACGGTGAGCCAGGTCCGCGCGAGCGCGCAGGAACTGATCCGTTACGCCAAGGACAGCGCCGCCGCGATCGTCCTCGTCGGCCATGTCACCAAGGACGGAACGATCGCAGGTCCGCGCGTCCTCGAACATATGGTCGACACGGTGCTGGCGTTCGAGGGCGAGCGCAGCCATCAGTATCGCATCCTTCGCGCGGTCAAGAACCGCTTCGGCGGTACCGACGAGATCGGCGTCTTCGCGATGGGCGAGGAGGGGCTGGGCGAGGTCAGCAATCCCTCGAGCCTGTTTCTGACCGACCGCAGCCGCGACGTGCCCGGGTCGGTGGTGTTCCCCGCGCTCGAAGGCACGCGGCCGGTACTCGTCGAGGTGCAGGCGCTGACAGTGCGGCTCGCGAGCGGGGCGACTCCCCGCAGGGCGGTGGTCGGCTGGGACAGCGGGCGGCTCGCGATGGTGCTCGCGGTGCTGGAGGCGCGTTGCGGACTCCAGATGGGTGGGGCGGAGGTCTATCTCAACATTGCGGGCGGCTATCGCCTGACCGATCCGGCGGCCGATCTGGCGGTCGCCGCGGCGCTGATCTCGGCGTTCAGCGAGCGGCCGGTGCCGTCCGATGCGATCGTCTTTGGCGAGCTGTCGCTGTCGGGCGAAGTGCGCCCCGTCTCGCACGACGCGCTGCGTCTCCGCGAAGCCGCCAAGCTCGGCTTTTCAAAGGGCTGGGGGCCGAAGGGAATGAAGCCTGTGAACGGGATCGGGGTTAACGGCTTCGGTCGGCTCGGCGAACTCGTTGACCTGATGCTCGGTCGCGACTAGCTCGCCCTTATGGGTAGTTTGACAGCTATGGATATCATCGTGCTGACGCTGATCGGCGGCAGCGCGGTTCTGGGGTTTTCGCGGGGGTTGGTGCAGGAGGTGACGAGCCTGCTCGCCTGGGTGCTCGCGATCGCCGCGGTGCGTTTTTTTCATGCCTCGGTGACCGACCTGTTGTCGGGCTGGATCGAGGCGCCGGGTGGTGCGGCGATGCTGGCTTTCGTCATCCTGTTCGGCGGGGTCTTCGCCTTCACCAAATGGGGATCGCGCGCGATGGGACAGCGCAGCCGCGCGTCGATCGTCGGCGGTTTCGACCGCGGGCTCGGCGCGGGCTTCGGCGCGATCAAGGGACTGATGATCGCGACCATCGGCTTCATGCTGATCACGCTTCTTTACGACGTCGGTTACGGCGACGCGCAGCGGCCGGCGTGGATGGCCGAAAGCCGGACCTATCCCGCGCTCAATGCCACGAGCTCGGCGCTGAGCAAGGTCATCGCCGACCGCCGCGCCGAAGCGCGCGCCGCCGAACAGGCGGGCGGGAGCGCGCCCGGGGCGGCGTCGAAATGAGCGCGCCGCTCTATAATCGCGACATTTTGGCGCTCGCGGTCGCGACCGCCGACTTTCCGCCGCTGGGTGCCGCGCGGCACCGCGTGTCGGCGCGCGCGCCGCTGTGCGGCAGCGCGATCATCCTCGACCTCGACGCCGATGCGACGGGCCGGGTGACCGGCGTCGGCCTGCATGTCGAGGCGTGCGCGCTGGGGCAGGCGTCGGCGGCGTTGCTCGCGCGCCATGCCCCGGGGCAGAGCCTTGCGGAGATCCGCCGCGCGCGCGACGCGATGGCGGCATGGTTCAAGGGCGAGGGCGATGTGCCCGACTGGCCGGGTTTCGACCTGCTCGCCCCCGCGCGCGATTATCCCGCGCGGCACGGCGCGATCCTGCTGCCCTTCGACGCCGCGATCGCCGCGCTCGAGGATCAGGCGGACGCGGCATGACCCTGCTCGGCCTGACCGCGGCGGCGACCGAAGCGGCGGCCGAAACCGCGACCGATGCGGCGCTGCTCGAAGGTGCGATTCTGCTCGGCGTCGCAACGCTTTTCGTGCTGATCTTCCGCCGCCTCGGCCTCGGCGCGGTGCTCGGCTATCTGATCGCGGGTGCGCTTGTCGGGCCGCACGGGCTGGGACTCGTCGGCGGCGGCGAATCGAAGCTCGCCTTTGCCGAAATCGGCATCGCCTTCCTGCTGTTTCTCGTCGGCCTCGAACTCCATCCGCGACGGCTGTGGGAGCTACGGCGCGCGATCTTCCAGCTGGGGTTGGCGCAGGTCGTCATTACCGGGCTGATCCTCGCGGGGCTGATCCTGCTGACCTTGGGCTTCAGCTGGCAGGCGGCGCTCGCGCTCGGCCTCCCGCTCGCGCTGTCGTCGACCGCGCAGGTGCTGCCGAGCCTCAAAAGCTCGGGCCGCATCAACTCGCCCTTCGGCGAGAAGGCCTTTTCGATCTTGCTGTTTCAGGATCTGGCGATCGTCCCGATGATCACGATCATCGCCGCGCTGTCGCGGGCCCCCGCCAATCCCGCGGCGCCGCCGGGGTGGCAGATGGCGCTCTATACCGTCGGCGCGATCGTGGCGCTGGTGATGACGGGACGCTTCGTCGTCAATCCGCTGCTGCGGCTGATCGGCCGCTATGGCGAGCGCGAACTGTTCGTCGTCGTCGGGCTGCTCGCGGTGCTCGCGAGCGCGGCCTTCATGCACAGCCTGCATCTGTCGACAGCACTCGGCGCGTTCGTCGCGGGGATGATGCTCGCGGACTCGCCGTACCGGCACGAGATCGAGGCCGATATCGAGCCCTTCCGCCTAGTGCTGCTCGGACTCTTCTTCCTCGCGGTCGGAATGGTGCTCGACGTCAATGTCGTGCTCGAACGGCCGATGCTTGTCGTGTCGCTCGCGCTCGGCCTCGTCGCGGTGAAGGTCGTCGTGCTGACGCTGTTGGTGCGCGCCTTTGGCAAACCCTGGCCGATGGCGCTCGGGCTCGGCCTGTTGCTCAGTCAGGGCGGCGAGTTCGGCTTCCTGCTCTTCACGCAGGCGGCCGACGCGCTGCTGATCGCGCCTGCAGCGGCGAGCCTGTTCAGCGCGGTCGTGACCCTGTCGATGGTGACGACGCCCTTCCTGATGCTCTTCGCGCGCAATCTCGAATTCTCGCCCGGCGGCGATGCCGATCTCGACGATCCCGAAAATGCGCCGCGCGGATCGGCGCTCGTCATCGGCTATGGTCGCTTCGGCCAGATCGTGTCGCAGATGCTGCACGCGGTCGATTGCTCGGTGACGCTGATCGACAAGAAGCCGAGCCAGATCGAGTTGTCGGGACGTTTCGACACCAAAGTCTATTTCGGCGACGGGCTGCGCATCGACGTGCTGCGCCGCGCGGGGGCCGAGGAAGCACGGCTGATCATCTTCTGCACCGACGACCGCAGCATCGACGCCGCGGCGCTGGCTCCGGTGGTCGAGGCCTTCCCCAATGCGCGCGTGCTGACGCGCGTGTTCGACCGCCGCCAGCTGATGGCGATCGACGGCGCGGGGGCGACCGGCGCGGTGCGCGAAGTATTCGAAAGCTCGATCGCGCTCGGCCTGATGGCGCTCAAGCAGCTCGAGATCGAGCCGCGCGAGATCGAGGATGTCGAAAATGCGCTGCGCCAGCTCGACGCCGAGCGGCTCGACATGCAGCTCAGCGAAGGCGATATTTCGGCGGGGCGTGACCATCGCTTCGTAGCGGGCGGCGGCCGGCAGGCGTCGAGCGTGCTCGAAGCGCTGCGCGAGCGGCGGCAAGCGGCGAAGCGCGCAAAGGAAGAGGCCGAAGCCGAGGCCGGCGAGGCGGCCTGACGGCGTTACCGGTCGAGGAACGCCGCGACTTTATCGAGGCCATATTCGTCGGTGACGAAGCTCTGGCCGATGCCGCGGGTCAGGATCAGCGGCAGCTTGCCGCCGCGGACCTTCTTGTCGTGCGCCATATGCGCCGCGAGCGTCGCGCCGTCGGTGTTGATCCCCGCGCTGGCGAGGCTGTGCGGCAGGTCGACGCTGGCGAGATGGTCGCGGACCCGCTCGGCATCTTCGGTGGGGCAAAGCCCATTCGCGGCCGAGAATTGATGCGCCAGCACCATTCCCGCCGCGACCGCCTCGCCGTGGAGCAGCCGGTCCGAATAGCCGGTCTCGGCCTCCAGCGCGTGACCGAAGCTGTGGCCGAGGTTGAGCAGGGCACGCACGTCCTGTGTCTCGCGTTCGTCGGCGGCAACGATGCGCGCTTTGGCGGCGACGCTGTGCGCGATCGCCTTGTGCCGCGCTTCGCTGTCGCCCGCGAGAAGCGCGGCGCCATGCGTCTCGCACCAGCCGAAAAACTCCGCATCGTCGATCAGGCCGTATTTCACGACCTCGGCATAGCCCGCGCCCAGCTCGCGACGCGGCAGCGTGGCGAGCGTCGTCGGATCGATCACCACCAGCGCGGGCTGGTGAAAGGCGCCTATCAGATTCTTGCCCGCCTCGACATTGATCGCGGTCTTGCCGCCGACGCTGCTGTCGACCTGCGCCAGCAGGGTGGTCGGCACCTGGATGAAGGCGCAGCCGCGCTTGACGATGCTGCAGGCGAACCCGACGAGGTCGCCGATCACCCCGCCGCCGAGTGCGATGACATGGTCGCTGCGCTCGACGCCTTCGCCGATCAGCCATTCGGTTAGGCGCGCGAGGCCGGCCCAGCTTTTCGTGCTTTCGCCCGCGGGCAGGACGAGCGAGGAGAAGGAGATATTCTCGGCGCCGAGCGACGCGCCGAGGCCGATCAGATAATGGCCTGCGACATGCTCGTCGGTGACGGTGAAGGTGCGCGGGCGCTTGAGCAGCGGCGCGACGTGGCGTCCGATGTCGCGGAGCAGCCCGTCGCCGATCAGGATCGGGTAGCTGCGGCTGCCGAGCTCGACGGTCAGGCTTTCCATTGCGACAATTCCTCGAGAATGGCGCGCACCGTATGTTCGTGCGGGCTCGACGCCGAGCTGACGCGGATATGCGCCTCGGCATAGATGGGGTTGCGGACCTCGGCGAGTTCGCGGAGCACCTGACCCGCGTCGCGGCCTTTGAGCAGCGGGCGGTGATTGCGGCGCGCGGTGCGCTCGACCAGCGTCGGAATATCGGCGTCGAGCCAGATGCACAGGCTGTCGGCCAGAATGAGCGCGCGCGTTTCGTCGTTGATGAAGGCGCCGCCGCCGGTTGCGAGCACATGCGGCCGCCCGCCGAGCATGCGCGCGATAACGCGGCGCTCGCCCTCGCGGAAATAGGCTTCGCCGAACCGCGCGAAAATGTCCGAAATCGTCATCCCCGCGGCGCGCTCGATCTCGTCGTCCGCATCGGCAAAGGCCATCCCCAGCCGCTGCGCCAACCGCCGCCCGATCGTCGACTTGCCCGATCCCATCAACCCGACGAGCACGATCGACCGCTCGCGGATCGCGGCGGGAATGGCTGCCGTCGTCGTCGGGCCCGGGCTTTTCGGGTTTCGTGACATGGTGCGCGCGGCTATACCGGCCAAAGCGCGCGGGACAATCGTTTCCTGTGGGGATTTTGCCGCGCCGCACAGCGGATTGAGGTGGACGTGAGCGACAAGATCGCCGAAAGCGGCGCGCGATGACGAAGAAATTGCTGACGCTGACCCTCGGCCTGTCGGGCGCCGCCATGGCCGCCGCGCTGGTGCTGCCCGCGCTCGCGCAGGAATCGCTGCTTCCCGACGGCTTCGGCAATCCGGCCGATACGCCGACGCCCAAATCGTCGCCAACGCCGTCGCCGACCGCTACCCCGACGCCTTCGCCGTCCTCCTCCTCTTCGGGAACGAGCGTCGCGCCGCCCGCGGTGACCGCGACCGTCGGGACGACCGACGAAGAAGGAACCGACGCCGAGGACGGCGAGGACGTCGAACCCGGGACGCTGAAATACGACTTGCCGCCGGGCGCGCGTCGCCTGCTGACGCGGATCGGGCCGTTGACGCCCGAGACCGGCGGGCTTGCTCCCGACGCCTTCGGGGTTCGCGGCCAATATGCCGCGGCGCTGATGCGCAAGACCAACGGGACGCTGGCCTCGCGCTGGGGCCAGATCCTGTTGCGCCGCGCACTATCGTCGGCGATCGATACGCCCGAGACGATCAACGGCGCCGACCTTGCTGCCGATCGTGCGGGCCTGCTGCTGCGCATGGGCGAATCGATTGCGGCGCGGACGATTGTCCAGTCGGTCGATTACGACCGCGCGAGCCCGCGGCTCGTCGCGACCGCGCAGCAGACATTTTTGGCCAATGCCGATCCGGCGGGCATGTGTCCCTATGTTCCGGCCGGCCTCGCGCATGGGGACGAGCAGGCTTGGCGGCTGACGTCTTCGATCTGCGCGGGTCTTTCGGGCGAAGCCGGGCCTGCGGGCTGGGCGATCGGGCGCGTGCGATCGAGCGGCAAGATCAGCAATTTCGACATATTGCTCACCGAGCGCGTTCTCGGCGCGACGGGGGCAGGGCGGCGTTCGACGACAATCGAATGGGAAAAGGTAGACCGGCTGACCAGCTGGCGCTTCGGCCTTGCGACCGCGACCGCGATCCCGATCCCGGCCGAACTGCGCAAGACCGAGCCCGGCTATATGCGCGGCTGGACCGTGCTCGCGCCGATGACCGAAATGACCGACCGCATCGCGGCGGCGCCCGATGCGGCGGCGCGCGGCGTGCTGTCGAGCGAGGCCTATGTCTCGCTGCTGAGTTCGGCCGCGGGGCAGGAAGAACCGCCCGAGACGCTCGCGGCCGAGATCGACGATCTGCGCAATGCCTTCGGCGCATCGAGCGGCGGCGATCGCTATGCCGCGATGGGGAAGCTGTGGGGTGCGGGCGACGCGACGCAGCGCTACGCCGCGATGGTCGCGACGGCACGCGCGGCCGCGGGCCTGTCGACCGCGACCGACGTCGGCGACGATCCGTGGCAGTTGATCGGTTCGATGCTGGCGGGCGGATACGACAATAATGCGATGAACTGGGCGCCGAAGATCACGGTCGGCAGCCGCGCTTGGGGCGTGCTGGCGGTGGGCTCGCCGCGGCCGCTGAACGGCATGAGCGCGGGCAATGTCGGCAGCTTCTCGGGCAGCGACGACAGCGCCGACTATCTGCGCTCGAAATTCCTCGTCGCGGGGCTCGCGGGCCTCGGCCGGCTCGATGCCGGACAGGCGGCGTCGGCCGCGGGCGACCTCGACCTTAATCTCGGCAAGCAGTCGCGCTGGTCGCGCGCCATTCTGGCGGCGGCCGAGCGGCGCGAGCCGGGGATGGTTGCGCTGCTCGCCGCGGTCGGGATGCAAGGCGACTGGTCGAAGATGCCGCCGCATCATCTTTACTACATCGTTCGCGCGCTCCGCGAGGTCGGGCTCGGGTCCGAAGCGCGGATGATCGCCGCCGAAGCGCTGGTGCGTGTCTGAAGCCCAGCATTTGTCAGACCATGTCTGACGGGGCTCTAATCGACCGCTTCCTGGAGATGATGGCCGCCGAGCGCGGCGCATCGCGCAACACTTTGGCGGCCTATCGCCGCGATCTGGAGCAGGCGGCCGAACTGGTCCGCGGATCGCTCGGCGATGCCGAGGCCGACGATCTACGCAAATTGATGGCCGAATACCAATCGCTTGCGGCGAGCAGCGCGGCGCGCAAGCTGTCGGCGCTTCGGCAATTTTACGCCTTCCTGCTCGACGAGGGCGAGCGGACGGACAATCCGGCGCTCGATATCGCGCGACCTGCGACGCAGAGGCCGCTGCCGCGCATCCTGACCCATGACGATGTCGAGCAGCTCTTTGCACAGGCGGGCGAGGAGGCTTCGGGCGAAGCGCCGCCGGCGAATGCGGTGCGCATGCTGCTGTTGCTCGAACTGCTGTACGGATCGGGCCTGCGCGCGAGCGAACTGGTATCGCTGCCGCGCCGCGCGGTCGCGGGCGGGCGCGAGTTTCTGATCATCCGCGGCAAGGGTGATAAGGAGCGGCTGGTTCCGTTATCGGAGCGCGCCCGCGAAGGGGTCGATCGCTGGCTGCCGCTGCTGGCCGACGGCTCGCCCTGGCTCTTCCCGTCGGGCAAGGCGCATCTGTCACGCGTGCGGCTGTTCCAGATGCTTCGCGAGCTGGCGGCGCGGGCGGGGATCGATCCGACCGCGATCAGCCCGCACGTCCTGCGTCATGCCTTCGCGACGCATCTGCTCGAGGGTGGGGCCGATCTGCGCGCGTTGCAACTGATGCTGGGGCACGCCGACATCGCGACGACCGAAATTTACACGCATGTCGATAGCCGCCGCCTCGTCGAGTTGGTGAACAAGCGTCACCCGCTCGCGCGGATGGACGGCGTTGACGTTGGGGCGTCATCGTCCTAGCGCTCTCGCATGACAGCCTTTCTGGACTTTGAAAAACCGGTCGCGGCGCTGGATCGGCAGATCGCCGAACTGCGCGAAATGGGTGACGATCCGTCGCTCAACATCGACAACGACATTGCGCGGCTGGAGGACAAGTCCTCGAAATTGCTGCGCGATATCTATGCCAAGCTGACGCCGTGGCAAAAGACGCAGGTCGCGCGTCACCCCGACCGCCCGCATTTCAAACATTATGTCGCCGACATGTTCGACGACTGGATGCCGCTCGCGGGCGACCGCAATTTCGGCGACGATCAGGCGATCCTCGGTGGGCTCGCGCGCTTCCGCGGCCGCCGCGTGATGGTGATCGGGCATGAAAAGGGCGACGATATTCCGTCGCGCATGAAGCATAATTTCGGGATGGCGAAGCCCGAGGGCTATCGGAAAGCGATCCGGTTGATGCAGCTCGCCGACCGGTTCGGGCTACCGGTGGTAACGCTGGTCGACACGTCGGGCGCCTTTCCCGGTATCCAGGCCGAGGAGCGCGGGCAGGCGGAAGCGATCGCGCGTTCGACCGAGCAATGCCTCGCGCTCGGCGTGCCGATGGTCGCTGCGATCGTCGGCGAGGGCGGATCGGGCGGCGCGATCGCGCTTGCCGCGGCGAACCGCGTGCTGATGTTCGAACATGCCGTCTATTCGGTGATCTCGCCCGAAGGCTGCGCCTCGATCCTGTGGCGCACGTCGGACAAGGCGGCCGATGCCGCGACCGCGATGAAGATGTCGGCGCAGGACTTGCTCCGCCTCAAGGTCATCGACCGGATCGTGCCCGAGCCCGTCGGCGGCGCGCACCGCGCGCCCGAGGTTGCGATCAAGGCACTCGGCGATGCGATCGCGCAGGAGCTCGATGCGCTCGCCGGCCTGCCCGCGGAGACGCTGCTGACCGCGCGCGAGGAGAAATTCCTCGCCATGGGTCGCGCATAGGCAGCGGAACCCGATCCGCTTTCATCGCGTTCAAATCCCACAGCATGGCAAGCCGCCGTTCAGGCGCGGCTTGCCTTATGGCGTTTCAGGGATACCCTGATGCAAAGCAATGTGGGAGGTGCTTCGATGACGCGGAAGACAGGGACGAAGCTGGCGATCATGCTGGGGGCGACGGTGGCATTCACCGGCGTTGCCGATGCACAGCTGAAGGCGATCAAGACCCAGACCAATATCACCGCCGCCGAGCGCAAGCAGGGCGACGAGGCGCATCCGCAGCTGGTGCAGGAATTCGGCGGCGCCTATGCGGGTCCGCAGGCGGCCTATGTCAACCGCATCGGGCAGAAGATCGCGGTGCGGTCGGGCCTGTCGCGCTCGCCCAGCGATTTCACCGTGACGCTGCTCAATTCGCCGGTGAACAACGCCTTCGCGATCCCCGGCGGCTATGTCTATGTCACGCGCCAGCTGATGGCGCTGATGAACGACGAGGGCGAGCTGGCGGGCGTGCTGGGGCACGAGGTCGGCCACGTCGCCGCGCAGCACAGCAAGAAGCGCCAGTCGGCTGCAACCCGCAACACGATCCTCGGCGTGCTCGGCGCGGTGCTCGGCGGCGCGATCGGCGACAATGGCGGGCTGCTCGGCGGGCTCGGCGGACTGCTCCAGAATAATGCGATGCAGGTCGCACAGCTTGCGACCCTCGGCTTCTCCCGCGGGCAGGAACTCGAGGCCGACCAGCTCGGCGTCCAGTATCTGAAGAGTGCGGGATACGATCCGCTGGCGCTGTCGACGATGCTGGCCAGTCTTGCGGCGCAGACCGATCTCGATGCGCGGCTGTCGGGTGGCGACGCGCGTTCGCTGCCCGCCTGGGCGAGCACCCACCCCGACCCCGCATCGCGCGTCCGCAACGCGCAGTCGCTCGCGGCCAGAGCTGGCGGCACCGGCGGTGTTCGCAACGCCGACGCCTTTCTCGCGTCGGTCGACGGCGTGCTTTACGGCGACGACCCCGCGCAGGGCGTGGTCGAGGGGCAGGAATTTCTGCATCCCGACCTGCGGCTGAAGTTTGCGGTTCCGAACGGCTATGGCATGCAAAACGGGACGACCGCGGTGCTCGTCAGCGGCAATGGCGGGCAGGCGCAGTTCACGACCGCGGCCTATGGCGGCGACATGAACGCCTATATCGCGGCGGCGTTTAAAGCGGTTGCTGGCAATGCGCAGCTGACCCCGGGCAGCGTCCAGCGCACGACGGTGAACGGGATACCGGCTTATTATTCGGTCGCGCGCGCGAACACCCAGTCGGGGCAGGTCGATGAGACCGTCTTCGCCTATGAATTTTCGAAGAGCAGCGCTTATCACTTCGTCGCGCTGACGAAGGCGGGTGGGGCGAGCGTGTTCAATACTATGTTCAACAGCGTGCGCCGGCTGAGCGCGGCCGAAGCGGCGGCGATCAAGCCGCGGCGGATCGACGTGGTGACGGTCGGGCGCGGCGACACCGTCGCGACGCTGGCGCGGCGCATGGCATACAGCAGCTACCAGACCGAGCGCTTTCAGGTGCTGAACCGTCTGACCGCGTCGAGCCGGCTGACGCCCGGGCAGAAGGTCAAGATCGTGGTCTACGCCAGCCGCTAGGCGACTTCACGCGGCTTGCGGGCATAAAAAAAGGGCGGTGGACCGATCCACCGCCCTCTCTTTTCCGTAGTCGTCTGCTCGCCGAGGCGAGCCGGACGCTGCAGCGATTACTGCTGCAGGCCGTTATCGACGCTCTGGAAGGTCGAGCTGACGCTTTCGCCAACCGCGGTCATGGCCGAGATGCCGGCGACGGCGATGAGAGCGGCGATCAGGCCGTATTCGATGGCGGTCGCAGCCTTGGTGTTGCGAACGAGCTTTTTGATGAACTTCATGTCTGGTCTCCTGACAATCACTTACCCTGTTGACGGTCTGGTCGTGGTCAACATGGGCTGGTTTAGGGGCAATTGGTTTTGAAAATCTTAATGCCCCGAACGGCTGTTTGACGTTTTAGAGTCCCGATTCTGGACGATCAGCCGCCGCCCATGGCGGCGACGGAATTCTCGGATACGTCGTTCCACATGATGATGGTCGATTCGCCGACCGCGCCGACCGCGGCGAGCGCCGTTAGGAATATCAGGGCCAAAATCAGCCCATATTCTACGGCTGTGGCGGCCCTGGTCGACCGCAGCAGCCTATGAAACTTGTTCATTGTTCCGCCCCTAACTGAAGTTATAGTTCCCGAGGGTTCCGAGCGTCGCACAGGAAGGTTAAGAATTTGTCCGTGTCCGACAGCGGAAATCCCGCCACCGCAGGCCTTTTTGTCGTCGCCGCGGCGCTCGTCGATCGCGACGGGCGGCTGCTCGTCCAGCAGCGCCCCGAGGGCACGCCGATGGCGGGTCTGTGGGAGTTTCCGGGCGGCAAGATCGAGCCCGGTGAGACGCCCGAACGGGCGCTGATCCGCGAGCTGGCCGAGGAACTGGCGATTGACGTCGATCATGCCTGTCTCGCCCCCGCCTGCTTCGCGAGCGACATGATCGGCGACCGCCATTTGCTGCTGCTGCTCTATGTCTGTCGCAAATGGCGCGGGACGCCAGTGGCGCAGCATGCCAGCGCGCTGCGCTGGGTGCGGCCTGTCGAACTCCACGCGCTCGCCATGCCGCCCGCGGACGAGCCGCTGATCGGGCTGCTGGAAGCGCTGATCTAGTCCTTCGGTTTCAGTGCTTCGGTCAGCGAGGCGGTACCGCTACCGCGGCGCGCGGGCTGCGGCTGGTCCGGATGCGGCGCCCAGCCGCTGAAGTAGATGATCCGGAAGCTTTCGGCGACCCGGCCGTCGGGATCGGTCTGCGCCGCGAACGCCGCGGCGATCCGCGCCGTTTCCTCGCGTGTCAGCGGCGGCGGCGCGGGCGACAGCCGGCTTGCCAGTCCCGCGGCGCGGAGGTCGCGGACGAGCGCGAACCAGTCGCCATAGCGCACGGTCAGCGCATCGACGTCGACGACGGGCAGTGTGAAACCCGTGCGTTGGAGCAAATTGCCCATCGCCGCGAGGTCTATCTGCGGGTGCAGGCGCGCAAAGGGCCGGACGCCGTCGCTCATCACGGCGCGGCGCTGGCGCGGCAGGCTGCCGTCACCGACGAACGCGCCGAGCAGCAGGCCGTCGGGCGCCAGCAGCGCGCGCAGGCGGACGAGCGCGCCGGGCACGTCGTTGACCGCGTCGAACCCGCCCGGCCAGACGATCAGGTCGAAGCTCGCAAAGGGCAGGTCGATCGCATCGGCCTCGCCGACGAGCGCGCCGACGCTCGACGCCAGTCTTGGCCCGGCTTCGAGGATCGTGAGTTCGGCGCCGATGCTGCGCAGATGTGTCGCGAGCGCGGCATCGTGCGCGCCGATCAGCAGGATGCGCGAAAAGTCGCGCGTCACCATCGACAGCCGGTCGAGCAAGGTTTCGGCGATGATAGGCGCGAGGAAATCGGCGCCGGGCGTCTGACGCGCTATGCGGTCGCGCTGCGCGGCGTGGCGGGCGGGGGAGAAGAGCGGCGGGGGCGTCGACATGCGCGCGCTTGTGCCGCCCCGCGCGATGCTTCACAAGTCCATGCATGAACGCGGCAACGGGGGACGCCGATATCGAAGCGCCGACGGTGGCCGGCGACCGCCTGCTTCGCGGATTGCGCGCGGCGGGACGCGCGGTCGTCGACTATGCGCTGCCGCCGCGTTGTCCGGGGTGCGGCGTGATCGTCGGCGAAGACCGGCAGTTCTGCCTCGACTGTTGGTCGTCTTTGCATTTCCTCGATGGACCCGCTTGCTCGCTCTGCTCGATCCCGCTGCCGACGGCGTTGCCGGGTAGTTCCGTCACTTGCGGGGCCTGCATGGCCGATGCGCCGCCGTTTTCGGGCGCCCCTTCGGCGGTCGCCTATGGTCCCGTCGCGCGCACCGTGGCGCTGCGGCTCAAATATGGGCGCCGCACCGGGCACGCGCGGTTGATGGCGCAGTTGATGGCGCGACCGCTGGCGGCGCTGCGCGGCGAGGTGCCGATGCTGCTTGTCCCGGTGCCGCTGCATCGCTGGCGGCTATGGTCGCGCGGCTTCAATCAGGCGGCGCTGGTCGCCGATGCGCTGACGCGGCTGACAGGCGAGGCGCACGATCATCACCTGCTGTTGCGGACGAAAGCGACCGCGGCGCTGCGCGGCAAGGGGCGGCGCGAGCGCGAGAAGATCGTTGCGGGCGCCTTTGCGCTCGCGCCCGACGCCAAAGCCCGTGCGGCGGGGCGGCATCTGGTGCTGATCGACGATGTCCACGCGAGCGGCGCGACGCTGCGCGCCGCCGCGAAGGCGCTGAAACGGAGCGGCGCCGCGCGCGTGTCGGCGCTGACCTGGGCGCGCGTCGTTCCCGATGCGCTGATGACGGGCAACATATTTGACTTTGCGGACGTTGATTCCGATATGTTGGACCAAAGGATGACTGGATAGCCGCATGGCGAAGATCGAAATCTATACGAAGGCCTTTTGTGGATATTGCGCGCGCGCCAAGGCGCTGCTCGACCATAAGGGCGCCGATTATCAGGAACTCGACGTGACGATGGATCGCGCCGGGTATGAGGCGATGGTCGAGCGCGCGAACGGCGGGCGCACGGTCCCTCAAATCTTCATCGACGGGAAGCATGTCGGCGGCAGCGACGACCTCGCGGCGCTCGAAGCGCAGGGCAAGCTCGACGCGCTGCTCGGAGCTGCCTGACCCTTGATCGTTTTCGACCTCTGTTGCGGCGCCGGAGACCACCGGTTCGAGGCTTGGTTCGCGAGCAGCGAGAGCTTCGCCGACCAGCAGGCGCGCGGGCTGATCGCTTGCCCCATCTGCGGTGACGTCGAGGTCAAGAAGGCGGTGATGGCGCCGCGCGTCGGGGCGAAGTCGAACCAGATGCCGAGCGCAGCGCCTGCCGCGGTAGCAGCCGACGCCAGCGAGCCCTCGCCCGAGCTGGTGCGCAAGGTCATTGCCGAGATCGCCGCCAAGCAGGCCGAGATGCTGCCGCAATCGCGCTGGGTCGGTCGCGACTTTGCCGACGCCGCGCGCGCGATGCATGAGGGCCGGGCGGCCGAAGACCTGATCCATGGGCAAGCCTCGCCCGAGGAGGCCCAGGCGCTGCGCGACGACGGGATCGCCGCGATGCCGCTGCTCGTGCCGATCGTCCCGCCCGAGGCGGCGAACTGATTGACCTGCCGAGCCCCGCGCCGCTACACGGACGCCGGGGTGCCCATAGCTCAGCAGGATAGAGCGTCGGATTCCTAATCCGAAGGCCACAGGTTCGAATCCTGTTGGGCACACCAACCCGGCCGACCGGTCTCGTCGTATCAAAGGTGGCGTATCTCCTCCGGGCTGTTCCACCAATTGTCGTTCAGGCCGTCGCAATAGGTGACCGGAGCCGAAACCAGATCCTCAACGGGCAGGTCGTTGATCGCGGCGACCCGGACCGAAACAAACGCCCCGCCGAGCTCCTCCAGATGGCCGTTGCCGTGGGTCTGCGTACCGCACTTGGAGCAGAAATTGTGCGCGATCGCGAAGGCTTCGGTTTCTCGGGCGTAGGTCGTGAGCGTTTCCGCGCCGCCCAGAAGCTCGAAATCCTCGGGCTTCAAGCCGCCGACATTCCAGTTCCGCTGCTTCCAGCAGAAGGTGCAATTGCATTTGCTGGTGCCCGCGGCGACGTCCATGTTGACCCTGAATTTGACCGCGCCGCAATGACAGCTTCCGTTGTACCAACGCTTCATCTTCGTTCCTTCTGCTTAAAATCATCCTTCCCATGCAAAGCGCCGTCAGCGCTTTGCGGGTTCCGGACCGGGTTGTTGAAACCAGCTCATGGCACTGACAGCGCGCTCGGGTGCGGCCCGCCGCGCGGCCTGTTCGAGCAGGGCGCGGTTCTTGTAGCTGCCGATCACCATGATCCTCTTGCCCGGGTGCGCCTTGATCGCATCGACGATCCGGTCCGACATGAAGTCTTCCCAACGCGCTTGCGCGGCAGCGAAGCGGGGTCCGGCCAGCGCGAACTGTGCTGCCTGCAGGCTCGCGGTAAGCGAGGCCGTGGTTTCGTCCTGCACCTGTTCGGGCCGCTGCCAATAGGTCAGCAGCCATTCGTCCATCTCCTTGTCGAGGCGCGATAGGGCGGCGGCGCCCTCGGGGTTATCCTGCTTTAACGTGCCGAAGGCTTCGCCGGCTTCGCCGGTGATCGCCTTGAAGGTGTCGCCGCCGGGTTCCATCGATATTGCCTCGATTTTCATCTGGCCGAGCAGCGGCCAGATGACGGCGGGATATTCGGGCCGGCCGGGCGTCGGCTTGCGCTCGGCAAGCTCGTCGGGGCGAACCTCCAGCACCAGAACATCGGGCGCGAAGGCAAGGATGGCGGCGCGTAGGCGGTCGTAACTGAAGGCCGGCTCGCGCTCGTGGAGGCCATGCAAGGCTCCGATCACGAGCACCCGGTCGTCGGCGGGGGCCGCGGCCGCCGGGAGTGGCGCCGTCGCGACCAGCGCGGAAATGAGCAGGGTCAGGAAAGGCGCGGTGCGCATGGTGGAAACTCCCTCGTCGTCAAAGGCTTGTCATCTATGTGACGCGTCTCGACGGGCGATGGGCGACGGGCGAGCACAGATCGGCGAGCGGGACCGCCGCGTCGCCGAGCGGGCCTAGAAGGCGAGGCGGGCGGTGAGGCTGGCGCGGTAGCGCCGGCTGAGGCGAAGCGCTGCGCCGTCGTGCAAAAGGATGCTGGCGTCGCCCCTGCCGAGACTTCGCACGCCGCGTACCCGGTCGAGCCTGACGATCGCGCCGCGATGGATGCGGGCGAAGTCGCGTTCGGGCAGTTCGGCGGTTAGCGCAGCAAGCGAGCGGTCGGTGAGCAGACTGCGGCTACCCGAATGCACCTCGGCATAGTCGCCGGCGGCCGCGATCCAGTCGATCTCGTCGAAGCGGACGAGCTGCGATCCGCCCGCAACGCGAATCCAGAGGCCGTCGCTGTCGATCGGGTCGGAGGTGGCCGGTTCTGATGTGTCACTGCGTTCGCGAATATAGCAGCGTAGCCACGCTGCAGCGATCAGAGCGATGTAGGCGAACGCGGCTTTGTCGAGATTCGCCAGCAGCACCGGCTCGGCCATCGCGAGCGGCGTCGGCGCCTTGCTGCCGTATATCGGCCAGAAGAGAAGGACGAAGATGCCGACGTGCAGCGCCGTGCTGACCGGATAGCCGAGTAGCAGCAGCGCTGCGGTCGCGAGGCGGCGCTGCCTGCGCGCCAATATGGCATCGATCGCCTTCAATAAGGCCGGGGACAGCAGCGCCCAGACCGAAAAGACAGCGGCGGTGTAGCCGAGTGTGGCCCACCAGTCCTGCGGGCGGCCGTGATAGGCGGCGAACAGCTGACCTTGGGCGGCGCTGATCAACGTCACGAGGGCCCATGCGCCGACGCTCGCACAGATGTGAAGGAGATGGCGATGGGGCAGGCGGTTTCTCGTTGCCGCGATCGCTCCAATGTTACGCATCATCTGGATCATCCGTCCTGCTCGATCGATCGCGGCATGATGACCGGGGTGTTACGGTTTCGCTGCGCAGGGGGGAAGGGCGATTCCATCGAAAGTGTCGGGTCGGGTCGGAGAGAGGGCAAAAGCTAGGGTCTCACGACCATTGCATTCGTAGTCTGCGCGCGTTGCAATCCGCGGGAGTACGGACAGGCGCGTTGCCGAATGGTGAAAAATATTTATTTAATTTCAGAGTGATATCTGATTGAAGGTCAGGCGGGGCCAAGCGCCGCAACGATGTTTTGTGCGCCGCGTGTTACACGCAATATCGGTGCGAACGCATTGACAAAGAGAACGTTATCATTTAGGTGAACGTTCACATTCAAATGCCATCAACAGAATGGCGACATTGGGAGGGTTACGGGATGCAGGCTTCGCATAAGCATTGGCTCGCCAAATTCATGGTCGGTACGTCGGCGCTGGCGCTGATAGGTACGGCGCAGGCAGCCATGGCACAGGAAGCCCCGGCGGACGTCAGCGAGGGCGATGAAATCGTCGTCACCGGCATCCGCGCCAGCCTTTCGGCGGCGGCGGACATCAAGCGCGAGGCGCAGGGCGTCGTCGATGCGATCTCGTCCGAAGATATCGGCAAATTCCCCGACACCAACCTCGCCGAATCGCTCCAGCGCATCACCGGCGTGTCGATCGACCGGTCGAACGGCGAAGGTTCGACCGTCACGGTCCGCGGCTTCGGCCCCGAGTTCAACCTCGTCACGCTCAACGGCCGCCAGATGCCGACCGCGATCATCGGCGACGGCGGCAGCGCGCCCTCGTCGCGCTCGTTCGATTTCGCCAACCTCGCGTCCGAGGGCGTGTCGGCGGTCGAAGTCTATAAGAGCGGTCGTGCAACTGTGGAATCGGGCGGTATCGGCTCGACGATCAACATCCGCACCCCGCGTCCGCTCGACAAGCCGGGCATGTACGGCAGCCTGTCGGCGAAGGCGGTCTATGACTCGTCGCGCAACGAGGGCAATCCGGTCACCCCCGAAATCTCGGGCATCTTCAGCACGACCTTCGCCGACGACACGATCGGCATCCTGATCACCGGTTCGTACCAGAAGCGCAAGTCG
>VFQN01004238.1_pt1 | contig 19183 bp, 32 predicted proteins | sample 3512371 | NCBI WGS metagenome assembly VFQN01 (sample SAMN10412370, study PRJNA504923) | tailings metagenome | isolation source: Replicate 2 from Balatoc abandoned mine | place: Philippines: Itogon, Benguet | collected 2017-08-28 | reverse complement strand
TTGGGGGAACTAAACGCTGTTTTTTGTTGTCTGTTTTTTCCAGTGACTTTTTTTGGGGGGGGGGGGGGGGTTGGAAGGGGGGGGGGGGGGGGGGGCTACGTTGGTTATGGCAGGGGCGCACGCAGGTAGCTGCACATGTTGCAAGCCTTCCTGGAGACATGGTTGTTCTGGTGGTTACGGTGCTATATTAGCAAAGCGGACGCAGTGTTCTTTTTCTGCATCTTCCACATCAGGGTTCTTGACTGCTGGAGGTTACGCAGGGCGCCACTGAGAGAGGGACTGCTCGTACTCAACGTAGGCTGGTCATTGCGATCGCGGGGTTAACATTCAGGAACTGCACAGGGTGAGGTTCGTTGCATCGCGTCTCCTACCGCTTAAGGTTTGGGGTGCTGAGCGTGCTGCGGTTTGTCATACGTGAACTGCGCGAGATGCACTCGCTAGGTCGTACTGGTTACCATCCTGATGACACTGACGGCTACCGTATCTAGGTGACGCAGCGTGGGTTCTGCAGGAGTTCGACATGACTTTGCCTGGCCATTTGTAACAATAATGCCTTTCACTGGCAATAACCTGGTGTGCCCCTTTCGTTTTCGGAACATTGGTAGCACGTAGTAGCCAACTACGCTGCAGGGGACCTGCGTACGCGTCATCCAATGATGGTCAGGTAGTTGGCTACGCTCAGCGACTGACAGCCTTCAGGTAGTAAACGGTCTCACCACAGCCAGGGCCTGCAACTGTCAGAAGTGCAGCACTGTACGAATTCCATGACTACTTTTCGCTTGGGCTGCTGGCCCCTTGCCGCTAACCGTAGCAATGGGATTCCAACCTGTCCTGTCTGGAGCCGTGGAGGACGAAGAGCACGTGCCTTTGCGTTGCACAGCGTACGGGACGTCGTAGCAGCCTGTAGCAGCGGTCTTGATTTGAGCGGCAGCATGCGTATGGGCCCTGAGCAAGCGAAACTCGCGGTACTGCTAGGGCAAATATGGACTGCGCGTCATGCTTGTGTACCGTTCTTGCGGTGAGCGGTTGGTCACTTGGTTGCAGTGCATCCGGCTGCGTGTCTTGAGTCTTTGCGATGACCCTGGAGCCCCTGGCTCGTACACGGGTCCTTACATGCTGGGTTCCGGATCCTATCATGTAAGAAACAAACAAACAAACCATGACTACCGGACCGGCGGACGTACGGACACCCGTGCTGCCCAGCGCCCAAAGGGAGACAATGAGGCCTAGTGAGAACAACCGTCCTTATGGCGCCTCCGGCAGTGTTACATAGCAAGGGTCCGCCCCCCTCGGCAGGAGGTCAGGTGAAAGGCCGTCCGACCCGCTGATCAAGAACCCATGCATAACACCCAAGTCACTCCACGTCGCGCCCCCCCGCACACAACGTACAAGGAGGCAGCAGCTCGCCCCAATGAGCGACGCAGCTGTTGCGCATCCATCATAGAGCAGGGACATGCTCAACATGCTAAAATGCTCAAGCCACCCCCTTCCTTCTCCATGCTGTACGACAATGGGCAGTCATGGATGTGCTGCCGCCTGAGCCGTCCCGGAGATACACCACCAGGGCTTTAGTTTGACGCTCGCCCAACGCAGTGCCCGTTCGCCAATTCCGGCTTGCGCCCAGCATGATGTAAGCCCCCTGCTCCAGCGCCGCTTACTCCACCGCCACCTTGGCTCCGGCTGCAGCAGGGCAAAACGAGAAGGGACACGCCACACGAGTGACAACAAGAAAGCGGTCTAAGCGGATGCCTCCCTGCACTGTTTTGCCATCCCACAGGCTGACAAGCAGCCTATATTCCCTCTCATCAGCGTGCGAGCCATGCCATATTTACCAGCCCTTCCCAAGCTCGATAACCACCCCACCAAAAGGCAACCAGCAGCCAGCACCTACCCGTCTCTAGTTGCTTCTTCATGGCCTCCGCGTCCGCCTTGGACACCCCCGTCTTGACCACCACCGGCGCCTTCTCCACCTGGGAGGGCCACGTACGGGATTACGTCATGTACGGCAGTAGGGAGTGTACGGCAGCAGCCTTTAGGCATCCTGGCTGCACAGAGTTGACAGGGGCGTGCGTGGTTGTGTGCAGAGCAGTGACAGGTGCACCGAGGGGTCGCACGCAGCCCGTTCAGTAACCACTCCGGGGGCTTCACGATGTCCGTCTGGGTTCAGGGGCAGCAGAGCAGCACCCTTACGACACTCAGTTGAATATGCCAAGTGCAAGGCCGGGCCATGTACCAGTGGACAGCTGGGGCCATGTACCAGTGGACAGCTGGGCCATGTACCAGTGGACAGCTGGGCCATGTACCAGTGGACAGCTGGGGCCATGTACCAGTGGACAGCTGGGGCCATGTACCAGTGGACAGCTGGGGCCATGTACCAGTGGACAGCTGGGGCCATGTACCAGTGGACAGCTGGGGCCATGTACCAGTGGACAGCTGGGGCCATGTACCAGTGGACAGCTGGGGAAAGGCTGCGGCGAACGCACTGCAGGTGCGAGAGATACCAGGCGGAAGATGCAACGGAGGTGCAGATGCGGGAGCCTACTGGGGGCGTGCAACGAGGCAGTGCCCTTTGGCTGGCTGCAAGCCAGCGACTGTGCCATGCTGACGGAGGCGTGACAACTAGGCCCGTGCCGGGCTAGCCCCTCTTCCCTCTCCTCTGCATTCCATAGGGGCAGCGTAGGCAGCCAAGCCTTTGCCACCGCGATTAAACCCTGCCATTATGGTAGTGCTACACCACGCGGCCACCTTGGAATGCATACTGCCAACAGCCCCCCTGTCGCTGCTGGTTAACCCCCCAGTGGTTAGGAGTGCTCACCAGCTCTTTCGCCTCCTTCAAGCCGAGGCTGGTGAGCGCGCGGATTTCCTTGATGACCTTAATTTTCCCCTCCGCTGAGAAGGATTCTAGCTTAACATCAAACTCCGTCTTCTCCTTCTTCGGCTCCTCCTTCTTCTCTGCTGCTGCGGCAGCGGCAGGGGCGCCTGCTGCTCCAGCAGCGGGCGCCGCACCGGGCATGAAGGGCATGGCCATGGGTGCGCTGAAGGTTGGCTGCTGCACCCCTAGCTTCTTCCGCAAAATCTCTGAGAGCCAGCTGCACTCCAGCACTGTTAGCCCCATGATCTCGTCTGCGAGCTTCCGAACTTTATCGTTCCCGATGGTCTCGGGCTTGTCGCCTTTCTCCCCTGGGTCAGCGCTCGGCTGTGCTTGAGCCGCATATGATCTAGTAGACCCTGACAGCAGCAGCGAAGATGCCGCAGCGTGCTCAAGCAACGCGTGGCCTGGCACGCGACACAAACCGTGTCGCGCAAGGACCGTAAGTCCGGCCTGCAACATTTGCTTTCGCAATCCTAGTGTTGCCTTTGTGTACTGTGGTCAAGTGTGGGCAGGAAACACACGCAAGGCTACGAATTAGGCCCCGTCTACCTTCAGGACGGCATACGGGCTTTCCTTGGTGCAATTATACGCCCTACCTAATATTGAGATAATGTTGATTGGGTAGCTGTGGCAATAGGCTACCTGAGAGGTTGGGTGGCACAGCACGCACCCATGCAGCGATCGGGCTGTTCGCGTGTGTGGGGGGGGCCCCATTTACCTGCAGCATCGCCCATAAGTGTTCTTTTGGTTGCCCACCAGGGCAACAGACTCATACTCTCCTTGCCCTGCAGCAACACCCCTTGCTGCGCATGCGCAAAGCCACAAGCTACTTGACCCGAGCGTTCGCAGTCGTAGCTGATCTTGAGGGCACACGCAGCTTGCGCCCCACAGCTAGCTGTTATTCGAGGATCCACATACAGGCGCGCTTAAGCTCGACAGAAGCCATGGCATCAGCCGCCGACGCGAAGGAGGTATAAGAGCAGACAGTGACGTCTGCCACCTTGCTGCACTGCTTTTTAATGCATAGCAAGACCACTGCGATCTGCAATTTGGTTTACGTGTATGCTACTGCAGGGTGCGAAGGAAAACCGCGCGAGGCGCGACCTGCTGCTGAGCATCCAGTCGCAGGTGCAGAAGCAGTGGGAGGATGACAAGGTGTTCGAGGCCAACGCACCAGCTGGTGAGCTCCAGCAGCACTCCTGAGGGGCCGGACACGACGCCTGCCGTCTGGCGGGGTGGCCCGTTGGCACCCGTCGGCAGCTGTCACTGGCCCCTGGCCCCGCACACATTCGGTAGCCACCTCCCCGCTGACATCCCATGACCATACCATCAACCAAGCAGCACTCCAGCCCGTACGAAACCTCCAGCATTCCGCCCATCACCGCCGCTCCCGTCCCTTCCTTAACTCCATAACCCGCACCAAGCCACACGTACGCGGCACCCTTTTAATTTTCCTCACCCTATGCGGCCCCGTCCCCTGTGCAACCCCTGACTTCCACCGTCCTCTTAAACCACTGCAGAGGGCGAGCCCTCGCGGCCCAAGTTCTTTGGCAACTTCCCCTACCCCTACATGAACGGCCTGCTGCACCTGGGCCACGCCTTCTCGCTGTCCAAGGTAGGCATGCAGCCCGCTGGCCACAGATCAGCACACCGGTCAATGCACCGGTCAACGCACAAGTCAGTGCGCTTGTCAACTCCGCATTGTACAATACGGCCATATCGCCGCTGTACGACTGGGGGCCCTTGGTCGGGCACGCCGGCACTTGAAACGAAAATTAGCTGTAGGACTGCCCACAGCAGACTGAAGCGACGATCGCACCGCATGCTCATAGTACATGCACACACGCAAATGTCATGCCCTAACGCCCAGACCTCCCATGCCCTGCGCCCTGCAGCTTGAGTTCAAGGCCGCTTATGAGCGGCTGTGCGGCAAGAACGTGCTGTTCCCGCAGGCCTTCCACTGCACGGGCATGCCCATCAAGGTGGGGAAAGGGTGCATGCTTTCCTGTGTGTGTGGGGGTATCCGAGATGCGCCTGAGATGATGCGGTCTGGGGCGTCGGTCGTGCCCACCAAGCCTTATGGACAGGGTGGTGAGAGGTGGGTGGTTGCACGGCCGAGCTGGTATCATGGGGCAAGCAGGGAGTTGGGCCTACACGAACGTGGAGGGCTGGAGGTTGGCGGAGGTGACAGCAGTACGGCAGCTGGTGGGGAAGAGCACGTCCGCGCTGGGGAGGGCAGGGGTGGAAAGTGGAGAGGCTGATGGCCGCAGCGGCGGGGCGGTAGGGGCGTATGGGGCGCCGGGGCTCACTGGAAAGTGGCGCCGCGGCGCTGGCCCTGCAGCAGTGGCGGCATTGCAGCAGCAGCGGCAGGGACAGCGGCAGCGTGGCAGCACCTGGCGGGGGCCTGGAAGTGGCAGAGCCGCCACGGTTACAGTGTTGGTACCAAGCGCTGCGGCGAGGCTGTGGCCACCGGCAGCTGCCGCCAGCTGCGGGGGGACTGGGCGCATGGGGCCCACGAACGACGGCGCTGTGCTGCAGCAGGCCGGCCGGGAGCGGGGGTAGCACAGCGGCATGCCCACGCCCGCACCTAACGCTGTGCGGTCGCAAGTGGGAATACCCGGAGGCGTCCGCGTGGTGCTACGCAGGGGCATGAGCCCCCTTTCGCAGCATGCCGTGGGGCGTGTGGGGCGCCGGGAGGCAACCTGGGAAGTGCGCACGGCGGCAGTTGGTTTTCCATCCCCAGCTGCCGGAGCCCAACGCCTGGGCAGCCGCGGCGCTGCAGGCCGCTGCAATTGCGGTTGGAGGCTGTGGGGGGAGGGGGGGGCGTGGGGCCTGTGGGGAACCACGTAACTGGGCGGCGGCCTGGCTCGGCAGCGGCAAGGGCGAGGGGAGGGGAGGGGGTCACGGCGTCAAAAACGGGAGGAACACACGCAGCGGTGGTGTAGGCCGGAGTTGCGGTACCAGCGCGGAGGGGTCTTGGAGGATGCCTGGAGAGGGCGTCGTGGCTGCAGGGTTCACTCGGAGCCGGAGGGAGGAGGGACGGGAGGGGCCGGAGGGCCCGGAGGGTGGAGTTGTCGGCGGGGGCCCAGCCGGCGGGATCTGGCCAGCGCGGTTCCGCCGCTCGTGCTGCCTCTTGAGGCCTGGCACCTCGCCCCTGCCCCGTGCACTCCCGGCCGCCCTTATTGCCATATGGAGCTGCTATCATCGAGCGTTGGCCGCCTGCAGGGGGAGCCTGTGGGGCAGCGGGAGCGGCGGGGGATCGGGGCCTGCTGGTGCAGGTGCTGGAATGGGGCTACAGCTGCTGCGGGGACGGGGTTGCCGGTGGTGTGCTGGTTCGGGGTCATGGCTGGTCCAACGGATCGCGGGGGCGGCCCGCCCGCGCGGCTAACCAAGGCCGGGTGCAAGCGGTTATTACGCCTGCGGGAAGCTGGCAGCACCAGCACGCTCCCTAAGCAGCAGGTGCCGAGAGCAAGCTGACGCAGCCCATTCCGAGCCGTGCTAAGGGTGTGCGTCGCGAGCAGGGGCCTGCCGCGGGCACGGCGGCTGCGCCGCTACGGGGGCACGGCTGGGCGTTGGGCCCGCAGCTGTGCACGGACCACGTGGCGCAGGCGGGCACACGTGCCTCTGGCGTGGCGTGGCCCGCGCCACGTTGCTTGGGTTGGGTGCGGGGCTCGCAGCGGGGCACGGACCCGGTGGCAGGCTGGCACACGTGCTGTCTGCCGCAGCCATGGTACAGCGTGGGGCTGCCCACCAGGAGACTGGTGGCGCACGACCAGGCGCACGTGCATCTGGCACCGTGTGGCGTGGCACGGCGTGGCGGTTGTGGGACTGCCCATCGATAGGCTGGCGGCGCACGGCCCAGCGGCAGGCGGGCACCGCGTGTGCCGGCTGATGCGTGGCACGGCACGGCACGGCGTGGCGTCGTGAAAGGCAATATATAGAGAAGAAAGTAAAAGCTAAAAGCATTGGCGCCACTTTATATGCCCTCCGGGGCCCCTTCGGGGCACGAGGAACAATTGGGCTAAAGGGGGTCTTAGTAGTCTACAGTTAAAAAAGACCTCTATTTCCCACTGCCCACTGGGAGGCTGGCGGGAGGGGAGGTTGCCACTGAGCTCGGGCCAGGGGGTGGCAGCAGCATGCGGCTGCGTGCGATTGCTATGTGGTGCTGTCAGGCCGGTCGCGGAGGCCATGGCGGCAGGGGCAGGGCTGCGGCCGCTGGGGCGGGTGGCCGCGCGGAGTGGGAGTGGGACAGGCGCCCGGGACGCACATGCGTCTTGTGGCTGGTGGCTGCAGCGGCTACAGCGGCTGCAGGGCGGGTTGGGACGCAGCGGTAGCAGCGGCAGCGGTGGCAGCCGTCGAGTAGGCGGAAAGCGGCACTCCGCTCGTCGTGCAGGGCTCCAGGGTGCAACATGGGAAGGGGCGGGCTGGTGACAGGATTTAACAGCAGAGGCAGTGCGGGCGGCCGTGGTGTTGCGGGTGCACCCCTGCAGATGAGAGATGGCAGGCCCTGGAAGTCGTGCATGGGACAGGCAGCGGGAGGCGTTCGCCTGTGTGACAGCACAGCACAGCATGGTGGGCCACCAAAGCTGGTCCGTTTGCAGCTAGTCTGGGGCCACGTCCTTCGCCCGCCCTCCATCGCTGTGAGGCCATGGCCGCCGCCATCCTGGGGGCCCCTGGGACGCTGGGCGTGGCGTAAACATTGGGGTGCAGCTAGAAAAGCTGGGGCCCGGCGTGGGGAGGAGCCTGCAGCAGCCGCGGCCGCGAGACTGCACGTGGCGACCGCCGCCGCCGGCGCAGCTGCTGTGCAACCGCCCTACTGGCCGTCGGCAGAGCTGGGCCCTGCGTTTTAGGGGCACCCCTGCCCTGGCCACGTGCAGGTCTACCACTTACGCACTTTTGGCCGCCAGCAACACGTACTCTTTCTTCGGCGGAGTCCCACGTGCTGCTCCCTTACCGTACCGTACCTTGACCTGCTTGGCGCGAGCCGTCAACGTGCTGCTGCCTGTGTGCTGTCCTCCTTCCCCCCTCTGGCGTGGCAGGCGTGCGCGGACAAGCTGGACCGCGAGCTGAGCACCTACGGCTGCCCGCCTGTGTTCCCCGGGGAGGACGAGGCCATTGAGGTGGGTTCAATGGTGGTGGTGGGTTCAGTGCCGTGGGTTGTGCTGTTTAATGGTGCACGTTGGGGGGGGAGGGCGGTGTGGCTGAAAGGGAGGACGAAGTTATGGAGGTGGTTTAGGGTCTGCATGAACGCAGAACGGTGCCCGGACAGCGGCTTGTGCGTGACGGAGAGTTGGTCTGGGCGTAGCGGCGGGTATGTGCAGTGAGGGAGGGAAGGACGAGGCCGTTGAGGTGGGTGCAAGGTAGCGATGGTAGGTCTGTGTGGCATTGTCACGACTGTGTGGGTGTGCCGTGGCGGAGCGCATGGGGCAGCGACATGGCTGTGCAGGTGTGGCACAGCCATGTCGCCCTGATGGGCCCCTGGATCTGAGGCCTCGACTTCCATGGGTTGCGCATCATCACATGCAGCTTGGGCTGTGGCGTTGACTGCGTTTCGTGCACTGCCCCATGCGTCGCAAGACGCCGCCGCCGCTGCCGCCGCCGCCATTAAGGCCGCCGCCCTGCCCACCTGCGGCTACGATCAAATGGCTGATTAACCGCAACCGGAGTGCGCTTAATAGCGGCCTGTCTGTGGCGCCCCGCCCCGCCCCCCGCCCCGCAGGACGCCGCCGCCCCCGAGGCCGCCCACGCCGCGGACGTGAAGGCCGACCCCACCAAGTTCAGCGGCAAGAAGAGCAAGGCGGCCGCCAAGAAGGGCACCGGGGCCACGCAGTGGCAGATCCTCAAGCAGAGCGGCATCCCCGAGGACCAGATCCCCGACTTCAGGTGGGGGCGGGGTGGGGTACTGTAGGGGCCCTCGGCGGGAGTAGTGGCATGGCGGCCGGCGGTCTGCGTCTGCCATCCCACCACCCTTAACCCGCCCATCCCTTCACACCCGCCCCAATCCCTGCGCAAGGTAAACTCCGCGAACCGGCTCACTACTGACTGTCCGCCCCCACCCCACACCCTGCCAGGAACTCTGCGCAGTGCCTCAACACAGACCAAATCCATCCAGAGCCTGCACTCATCTTCCACCTAATCCCCTTCCACCCCACCCACCCCACACCCTGCCAGGAACTCGGCGCACTGGCTCAACTACTTCCCCCCGCTGGCCCAACGCGACATCGCGGCCATGGGCTGCGGCGTGGACTGGCGCCGCTCCTTCATCACCACGGACGTCAACCCCTACTACGACTCGTTCGTGGCGTGGCAGTTCTGGACGCTGTACAAGGCGGGCAAGGTCATCAAGGACAAAAGGTGGGTGGGGACTCGCACCACATTCAACGGGTACGGTAGCTGTCGTTGTTTGCTGGATGAGCCTTTGGCCGTTGGGTCTTATGCCACCAGTTCGCGCGCCGAGCTGCAGACTGGGCATGCCTTCCTACCCTTTACTTAAACCTTTTATCCTCCCAACCCTGCTGCTCTCCGGCATAGGTACGCCGTGTTCTCCCCGCTGGACGGCCAGCCGTGCGCCGACCATGACCGCGCCACCGGGGAGGGCGTGGGGCCGCAGGAGTACACCCTCATCAAGATGGAGGCGCTGGAGCTCAAGGGTGAGCCAACACACTAAAGTGCAGCTACACAGCGATGTTAATGATCCAGCAGTATAACATTACTGTGTATGCTTTTATGACGGAGGCGCTCTACGTAAAGGGTGCTACGCGGCCCATTTAGCCATTGGGCAAAGCGGTAAGCATCAGTCAGGCAGCCACGGCTGCGCGGCACGTGCCAACGGTACAGTCCTGCAGCCACGCTGCGCACCCTACGCCTGGTATTGCATATTTTGCAATTGCATCAAGATGACGTTTCCATGGCTCACCGACACCCAGACCCCATAAACCTCCTTCCTCCTTCCTGCCCGCCCGCTCACGCGTCCCCGTCCCCCTCCTCATGCTGCGGTTACCCCCCACGTCCCCAGGCAAGCTGTCTGCTCTGTCTGGCCAGGGCCGCGTGTTCCTGCTGGCCGCCACGCTGCGCCCCGAGACCATGTACGGCCAGACCAACTGCTGGGTGCTGCCCGAGGGGCAGTACGGCGCCTTCCGCGGCCTCAACGGCGAGGTGTGGATCACCACGCAGCGCGCGGCGCTCAACCTGTCGTACCAGGTGGGTGCTGGGTGGTAATCCGTACACCGGCTGCACGTGCTGCACCGTGGGTAACCGTAATTTGCACCCATTCCCTCAATGCACCTCATGTACGCAAGCGCACCCTGGCTTTCGGTTCCTTCATTTCGCCGCGCTGCGGTTACACCGTGCGTGGCCAGCCCGAGCTGCTGCATAGCTCAAACACAGTGCCCAGCCGCACACGGTATCCACAACACACAACCCCCCTGCCTTCCCCCGCTCCCAGGAGCGCACCCCCGTGCGCGGCCAGCCCGAGCTGCTGCTGGAGCTGACGGGCCAGGACCTGATCGGCACGCCCGTGTCGTCGCCCAACTGCCCGCACCCGCACGTGTACGTGCTGCCGCTGCTGACCATCCTCACCAACAAGGGCACGGGGGTGGTCACCTCGGTGCCGTCCGACTCGCCGGACGACTACACGGCGCTCATGGTGGGTGGTGGGTCACGGGTTGTGGGGTATGGGATGTGGGGTGTGGGTTAAGGGCGTGTGGGTATCGAGCGTGGTCACCTCGGTGCCGTCGCACTCGCCTGACGACTACACGGTGGTGCAGGGTGTCGGTTGCGGGTGTACAGCGTGCATATGAGATGTGTGTTAGCAGGGCCACTTCGGTGCCGTCGGACTCGAGGGATGATGTGCCGGTGCTCGTGGTGGGTGGTGCGCAAGCTGCGGGGTGTGGGGTGACGCTGGGAGATTGGACACGTGGGCAAGCCGAACTGTCGCCACTGAGGTTGCTCGGCATTATTTGTATGGTCGGCACAGTTACTGCTGCGCGTAAGTGTGTCGGGCGTCATTGCCGACACCTTCCTGAGCCTGTACGGCTGTATGACCCTGTGCCGCTTCGCCTGTCTGCCTCATCCAGTTTGCTCCTTTACAAAATTGTAAAGATGGCACGATGCCATGCACCATGCAGGCCACGCAACCCTACACCCCTGCGCTCCCCCAACCTCATCACCACACCCACGCCGCTCCTCCCTCCCAACCCCCACGTCCTCCTGGCCCCCGCAGGACCTGAAGAAGAAGCCCAAGCTGCGTGAGAAGTACGGCGTTGCGGACGAGTGGGTGCTGCCGTTCGAGGTGGTGCCCATCATCGACATCCCGGGCTTCGGGAACACGTCCGCCGTCAAGGTGGGGGATGGGATGGGATGGGATGGGAGCGGACAGACGCGCTTGGTGCATGAGGGCCATGCTGCCTTGTGTATATGACGCTGCAGCTTGGTGCCACATCGCAACTGCCTTATGTTGTCGCCTTTAACGCATTGCTTTGTTGTTGATGCGCAATATCCTGCTACATTGCATCTGTCTCAGCCCGGGGCGCTGTGTGCACGCGCCTGTGATGACGCGTGTGGCCCCCTGCCACCTTGCCCACGCGTCGTGTCGGTGCCACGTGCCTCCCTGACACGCATGCCTGCGATGACGTGTGCAGGTGTGCGAGGACCTCAAGATCGCCTCCCAGAACGACACGGTCAAGCTGGCGGAGGCCAAGCAGCTGGTGTACCTCAAGGTGGGGGTGTTGGCTGTTGGGGATGGGGTGGGTGAGTGGGTGGGTGGGTGGGATGGGGTGTATGCACGGGAGGAATCGTGGTTGTTGTGGTTGTTGTTGTTGTTGTGGTGGTGGTGGTGGTGGTGGTGGCGGGGGGAGGTGGAATCACCGCAAAGCGGCAAAATGGGTGGGGATGTATGCATGGGAGGGCGAAGAATGAGCTAGTCGTCAAGGGGTCTCGGGGTACTTGCGGAGCGGGCCTCACCCTCGTGTGCCGTACAAGTTCATGAGGGCGGCACACACGTGCTGTGGCACCCGCGTACCCGCCAGCGCCTGTGTCGGCAACTCCCCACTCAATACCCTTTTTCTTCCCTACACCACACCACACAGGCAATGACGGTTTCATGCTTGGCAACACCCATGCAGCTGTCAATTCGCCGCGTTCATACCACCGCCCCTCCGCTTCCTTTGTTGGTTGTGAAACTGTCACCCTTCTACTGCACCCGCTCAATCCCTACCCCAGGGCTTCACCGACGGCGTCATGACCGTGGGCCCCTACGCGGGCCGCAAGGTGTCGGAGGCCAAGCCCATCATCAAGGAGGAGATGATCGCGTCGGGTGGGGAGGGGCCGAGGGCTGCGGGTTGGGGGCTGGGAGGTCGGAAGGTGCTAAGACTCCGCCTTTGCCACAGAGGCAGTCAGTCACGACACCCTCCATTCAGTGCTTCCTATCGCAGCCGCTTTGCCGGCTCCAGCAAGCCACCAGCTGCCTCCTGAACTTACACGCCTTGCACCGCCCTTCCCCGTCACGACCATCCATGACTTCTCGAAATTTCCTTGAGCACACGTGGGCTTCTTTCGACAAAGCGGCCCCTTTGAGCATATATTGTTAAGAAGTTAACTGAACTTCCCTGTACATCTTGCCCAGGCGGCGCCATGCTGTACTCGGAGCCTGAGCGCACCGTCATGAGCCGCAGCGGGGACGAGTGCGTGGTGGCGCTGACGGACCAGTGGTGAGTGTGTATTAGCAACAGCGGTGTGCACGGTCATGAGCCGCAGCGGGGACGAGTGCGTGGTGGCGCTGACGGACCAGTGGTGAGTGTGTATTAGCAACAGCGGTGTGCACGGTCATGAGCCGCAGCGGGGACGAGTGCGTGGTGGCGCTGACGGACCAGTGGTGAGTGTGTATTAGCAACAGCGGTGTGCACGGTCATGAGCCGCAGCGGGGACGAGTGCGTGGTGGCGCTGACGGACCAGTGGTGAGTGTTGTGTCTTAGCATGTGTATTAGCGGGGGGGTGTCGCACTGTGCGCCTGTGCGCTCCGTGACGACTGAGTGCGTGGTGGCGCCGACGGACCAGCGGTGCGTGTGTATCAGCGTACGTGTGTATTACCGCGCGTGTAACTCAGGGTGGGTGTGCAAAGGGGCCGACAGGGGAGTGATATGCATACCCACTTGTATGGAAAGCACCAGCAGACCCGTGACATGGCTTGCGAAAAGCGCGCCTTACCCCGCCCCTGCCCTCCTGCCCCAGGTACATGACGTACGGCGAGGAGGAGTGGGCTAACACCACCCGCGAGTGCCTGGCGCGCATGGAGACGTACAGCGAGGACACGCGCAACCAGTTCGCGCACTGCCTGGGTGAGGAGGGGGGAAGGGGAGGAGGAACTGCTCGTAACGCGTGTGTGTAGTAGCGGGGCTGGGGTGGGGTGGGCGTGGGCGTGGATTGGTGGCGGCGTGGGAGAGGGCGACGATGTGCTGGCTGGACGGCACAAGCAGGTGCAGTTACACACGGGGCTTGCAAGCTGCTTGGTTGGGCGCGGGGGCAACAACTGGGGCACAGGGTGGAGGGTGGAGGATGGAGGGCACCGGAGGCCGGGTGCTGGTGTCTTTTGTAGCGTCGCATGGTGGAGCGAACCACATTAACCCACGCTCCGCGCTGTGTCCACACCGGTGCATTCCCCCGCACGAGCGCGCCGCACACTAGCATTTTCGCAGCTTGCATTCGCCCCAAACGGGCGCAGGTAGCCATCCACCCCGAACGGATACCCCTCCGCAGGCTGCTTTGAGCAGTGGGCATGTCCCAACAGACACGTGCACACCGGCAACCCCTGGTAACCCCGCCACCCCCTTCCCCTTCCCCTCCGCAGGCTGGCTGCAGCAGTGGGCGTGCAGCCGCTCCTTCGGCCTGGGCACCCGCCTGCCGTGGGACCCGCAGTACCTCATCGAGTCGCTGTCCGACTCCACCGTCTACATGGCCTACTACACGGTGGCGCACATCCTGCAGGTGGGTGAATGGGCGTTGTGTCGAACACACTTTGCAGCGCCGTATGGTGGGCGGGTAACCATCTAGCGCACATTGGTATAGATGAGGAGGCCGAGCATGGGGGGCAGGATCAAGGGCACCAGCACCAGTGCTGGTGCCCTTGATGTGAAGGTAGCCGCGGCAGGGATAACAGAAGTGCATGATGCGTGCTGCAGGCCATAGGGTATCGTCTAGAAGGCTCTTGCACGTTAGTCATGAGACATGCATGCCCCCTTCTGCTTGGCACCCGACCGCAGAAGCGCGACATGTGGCTCTCTGGCCCCATGAAGACCCTGCCCCGCTGCAGAACTTCTTTGTAACAAAATAATGGTACATTTATTATAGATTAGATCGTATCGCACCCTTGCAGAAGGGCGACATGGAGGGGTGCCGCTGGCACGAGGGGGCCCCTGCCCTGCTACATGTTGACCGGAGCTCGTGCTGACTTCTGTGCCCCCGGCTGCCTGCCCCCTGACACCCCCCGCAGAAGGGTGACATGTACGGCAAGGACCACAGCGGCATCACCCCGGAGCAGCTCACGCCCGAGGTGGGGGCACGTGGGATAGGAGGGGAACAGGGGGGCGGCTAGTGGCCAAGGCAGGCAGATGAGCTTGCCACCAAACGCCAGAAGGGTTGGCGCCGCAAAGGAAAGAGGATACAGTAGCCGGGCAGGAGGCCTCAGGGGCATCCCCCATTTTTCGTATGACACTGACGCACATTGAGGTTTGACGAGTATAGTGTGCGCCTTGAAAGGCCAGCGCAGCCACACACGCCTCTGTCGACGCTCATTCCCGCCGCCTTCCCCGTGCCTCACTCGTTCTCCAGCGGGCGTTGATATCCATTCACCTGGGTCAGCCGCCCGACAGTCGCTGCATCGACAGTGTATGCCTTCGCCTTTCTGCTTATCCCTTCACCATTTCTTCCGTTGCCATTCCCCACCAAGTGTGCGACTACATCTTCTTGACTTTCAACGGTTTGGCGAACATCTCCTTGATGGACATGCATCTCCTTGATCGTCCACAGGTGTGGGACTACATCTTCCTGGGCAAGGAGGCGCCCAAGGACTGCGCCATCGCCCCCGAGGCGCTGGCCACCATGCGCCGCGAGTTCGAGTACTGGTACCCCTTCGACCTGCGCGTCAGCGGCAAGGTGTGTGCGGGAGGGGGAGAGACTGGAGGGTGTGTTTGGCGGGCATGAAAGGTGGGTTACAGGGCAGATGTGGGAGGGCAGGCGTGACCTGCGAGTCGGCGGGAAGGTGAGGACGAGAGCAGGGAGGGTAGTTGGGGCGTGTAGTTCAAGTGGGCACAAAAGGGAGTGCGGCGTGGTAGGTTCCTCTTGTGGCGCTCTCCCCCGCTCCCCCACACCCACACCACAATACCCTCCGCAGCTCCCCTTCACGTGTTCATCAGCAACACCCAAGCCACCTTCCACCGCGTCTTGCCCCTACTCCCTCTCCCACCCCACCCCACCCTGCTTCCTCCACAGGACCTGATCCAGAACCACCTGACTTTCGCGCTGTACAACCACACGTCGGTGTGGGCTGCCGACCCCTCCAAGTGGCCGCGATCCTTCCGCTGCAACGGCCACCTGCTGCTCAACAGCGAGAAGATGAGCAAGAGCACCGGGAACTTCAAGACGCTCACAGAGGTGGGGGTGGGGTTGCTAATTGGAGTTTAGAGGGAAGCACGAGTGGCGGACCGGTGCTGTGAGGGCACTTGTGCAGGTCTTCTCCCACACTTCACAACGGCCGCCGGAGGCCTGCTAAACCCCCGCCACGAAACCCGTGAGCAAGCCTTGCCCCCATATGCCATGGTCGCTGAGCTAGGTGGCCAGTCGGCCACGGTGCCACCGGCTGCATCGTCGTCCTGCCGCCGTACCCCATGGCCCTCTTACATGCCTTCCAGCCGTTGCCTAAAACGTTATGTGGCATCCACTCAGTGTGCACACCTGCACGGCCAGTGTAAGCGCACATGATGTCCCCCTTCTCGGTCCGCAGGCCATCGCCGAGTACGCTGCCGACGCCCTGTATACTTCTTGTGTACAGCATCGTTGAAATGATAAGAACACTCTGCACTCGTCGTGCGCGCACAGGCCATCGCCGAGTACTCTGCGGACGCCATGCGCTGGGCTCTGGCCGACGCGGGCGACGGCCTCGACGACGCCAACTTCGAGACCACCACCGCCAACGCCGCCATCCTGCGCCTCACCAAGGAGCTGGCGTGGATCGAGGAGTGCCTGGCGCCGGGGTCGGGTGAGGGGGGATGAAGGGGGTGAGGGGGCCTGAGGGGGTTTCGCGCGTGGAGCGGGGCATACCAGTGAAATGAGGGGGTGGGTAGGCAGGTCTGGGGGATGGGGAACGCGGACGGCAGCCATAGTATGCGTTCGTGGCTTGCGGGGTGCGGAGTCGGAAGGGGCGCGACCGCAACTCGTCGCTTGACTTGCAGCCTGCAACCTATACTTTTCTTCACCCTTCCCCCATCCCCGCCCCCCATGCAGGCCTGCGTGAGGGCCCCACCGACTCGCTGGCCGACCGCGTGTTCGACAACGCCATCAACGTGGCCATCGCCGCGTCGCGGGACGCCTACGAGCGCATGGCCTTCAGGGAGGCGCTCAAGGCGGCGGCCTACGACCTGGGCAACGCCAGGGACGTGTACAGGTGGGCCCAGCCGGCGCGTGCGTTACGCGTGGGCTATGTCGTCTTAAGCGTGGGGTATACCGCTTTTGCACGTATGTAGATACGTTGTTACACGTAATAAGTATGCCTCATTTCCCGGCCCGCTGCCTTTCCCCTCTCCTCCCCAGGCTGGCGTGCGGCCCCGAGGGCATGCACCGCTCGCTGGTGCAGCGCTTCGTGGAGGTGTCCACGCTGCTGCTGCTGCCCTTCACTCCGCACACCTCGGAGCACATCTGGTAAGACACGAGGGTGTGAGCCGACGGCCCGCCTGTCGGCCGTTCGGGCTCTGGTGGACTTGCACAGGTTCGCTGAGGGGAGCAAGGCAGTGTCACAGCCTCGTGTGTTGTGGTTCCTGTTAAGACACGCGCACAGGGGCTGCGCGACTCTGGGAGTGCTACTCGGTGACCGACTGCCACTACTGGCTGACTGGCCCCCGTCTGTTCCTACCCCGCCCCAGGCGCCACCTGCTGAAGAAGGAGGGCGCGGCGGTGACGGCCGGCTTCCCCACAGGGGCGGAGCCGGACTTCATCCTGCAGGTGCGGGACTGTGCATGGGACTGCATATTGCGGCATCCTGGGGCATCGTTGGCATCCTTCACACCCGAAACACCCATTTGACTTCATCCTGCAGGTGGGGGTGGGGGGGTGGGGGGTAACCGCAGAGCGGAGTGGGGTTGGGGGATGCGGGAAGAAGCTGGGGGGCAGCTATGGACGTACTTTGACAGTTCATGCCTCCCTGAGCTTTACGGTGCGCAACGCGGGGCTTGCACCCTTTCGTGTAAACCCTCCTGACGTTCTCCCCTGCCCTCCTTGCGCGGTCATCGCAAACCTCCTCCCTTCCCCGTGTCCCCCCACCCCACACCCCCAGCGCGCCGCCGCCTACATCGAGGACCTCATCCCCTCGGTGCGCAAGGCCATCGCCAAGGCGGAGCAGCCGCCCAAGGCCAAGAAGGGCGCGCCAGCAGAGGTACGGAAAGAGGGAGGAAACGGTGCTAGCGTGCTACCGTGTAGAGGCTCAAAGGACGAAGCTGCTGCTGTGCTTGTTTCCTTTCGTGCCAAGACCACCTGGATGCTGCGGCGCACTGCAAGCCCTGCACCCCACACTACTGCCGTGTTAATATACGAAATGTGCGCTGCGTCCCACACCCGCAACCTTCCCGGCCCCTGCACACACACACTTCTCTGTCCCCAGGCCCCCGGCAAGGTGTCCGGCGTGCACGTGTTCGTGTCTGAGCGCTTCGTGGGCTGGCAGGAGCGCGTGCTGTGCGCCCTGGCGCCCGCCTTCGACGCAAAGACGCGCACCTTCGCGCCGGACGCACAGGCAGCAGTGCTGGAGGCGGCAAAGCAGGTGCGGCTGATGGGGGCTGTGAGCGTGTGGTGGTGTGGGGGTACGCGTAGAACGCGAGGAAACCGGTGTAGGGACGGGTGCTTGGGCAGGGGGAGCTGCACGTGCGGGCGTGGTGTAGGCGACGAGGCAGGTGCGGCCGCTGGGTGTGCGCATGTGCAGGGACGTACATTAAAACTAATATGGTCGAGAAGGGTGAGGACGCAGGACCCTGTGGGAACATTTATCACTTCCTGCGCTAAACAAAAGGAGTCCGTCGTACCCTTCCTGCTTGGTCTAAACCCATATTCCTCACCCCGCTCCCACCTTCCCCCCCAGGACGCCGGCCTGGCCTCGCTGCCCGACAAGCAGCTCAAGCAGACGGTGATGCCCTTCTCCAAGTTCAAGATGGAGGAGGCGGCCAACGCGGGGGCGCAGGTGGGCATGGCGTGCAGGGGACAATGGCAAACACGTGTGGCGGGGCGGGAACCACAGGGGGGCTGGCCAGGTGCGCGGGAACTGTACACCTGGCCTCCCCACTGCGGGCGGGAACTATGTAAAAGGTAAGGAGATGGTGTTAAGGCGGCAGGCAGTGCTGTTGCCTGCACGTGGAGGGGGGAAGCGGGCTGTGCGGACAGGCTGTGCGGACAGGCGAGGCCATGCCTGGAGGTTGCACTTCTCCACCGCCCTCGATTGCGTCCATGCCTTGCTCACAGCAGCCCAGAGTGCATGTTTCTCTTAAGGCGTTGCCGCGTGCTTTCCCCTCACGTCCAACCACCTGCTCCATCTCACCCTCTTTCGCGGACAGCTGCAAATCAGCTTTCATACGGCACGTTCTCCGCCCCGGGAATACGTAAGCACATCGTCACCGCCCCTAATACACTTGCCCCCAGGTGCTGGACGTGAAGCTGCCGTTCAGCGAGGCGCAGGTGATCACCGACTCCATGGCCTACCTGCTGCGCAGCCTCAGGGTGGACGACATCAAGGTGAGGGGGAGGGGAAAGACGAGTGCAGCATATGAGTAGTAGAATGAATAAAAAGGCTAGCCCACCACCGACATTAGGGTTTCTTGTCCTGGGAGCATAGTGCTGGGCCCGGCGGAGGGAAGGCAGGGGGCCTCCATCTGATGGGCTGTCGGGCGCGGCAGAGGCCACATGACGGGCGCAGTCCTCGCCATAGCATTGCAAGGCTTAGGACCACACTTCTCCCTATCCCCACACCCCCCCACCCCCCCCCCCCTCCCCCCTTCTTCAGTCCCCCCCCCCCAAAACACTGAGCCCTTGGTACCGAGGCGGGTGGCCGCTGAAGCACCGCCC
>VFQN01004237.1_pt1 | contig 19184 bp, 15 predicted proteins | sample 3512371 | NCBI WGS metagenome assembly VFQN01 (sample SAMN10412370, study PRJNA504923) | tailings metagenome | isolation source: Replicate 2 from Balatoc abandoned mine | place: Philippines: Itogon, Benguet | collected 2017-08-28 | reverse complement strand
GATCCCAAGCAGCAGTGACCGACTGGAAACACCGTGTCGAGATCGCGCCTGCCTGACCCCGACCCGGCGATGGCGCAGCGACACACGCGAGGCGTGTGGGGGCGCACAGATCGGAGCCCGGACAGCGCGAGGCCGCCGGATCTACCCTACGGTCTGAAAGAGAATTCCCGAAATTCGGTGAATGGCGGAACCGGTCTGATCTTACTGGTTTCCATTTTGGCCATATGTTTGCTGCATCCGGTCATCGCCTTGGCCGGATCACCTGCCCCTTCGGCATCGCCGAACCAGGAATTCGGTGCCCGCAAGATATTCTTCATGCTGTTTCTGATGCTTGGACCGATCAAGATCCTCGTCCCGTTCGTGAACATGACGCGGGGATGCGATGCGCAGTTCAGGCGACGCCTGGCGACCAGAGCGACACTCTTCTCTGCAGCTGCGCTGGCGCTTGCCGGTCTCTTGGGCCGTAGCATGATCGAGAATTTCGATATTTCGGTGCCCGTCCTGGCAATGACAGGGGGCATCGTGTTGTTTCTGGTGGCGCTGCAAACGGTCCTTCAACAATCCAGCGGCGCGATCGATCGGCCGAAGGAAGACCATCCGCCGACAGAACTGAAGCACGCACTCGCGCCGCTGGCCTTCCCGACGATCGTCACCCCTTATGGAATAGCCGCCGTGATCGTGTTTATGACACTTGCCAGTGAAGAATACAGTGCTGGTCTGACCGTGGCAGGCATAGTCCTTGCGATCCTTGTGCTGGATTGGGTCGCCATGCTGTTCGCCGAGACCATCCTCAAATGGGTCGGCACACCGCTCCAGGTCTTCGCAGTGGTGCTCGGGGTGACGCAGATCGCGCTCGGTCTCCAGGTCATCATGCACAGCCTGGTCATGATTGGAGTCTTCACGGTTCGCGCGTCCTAGCTCAGGTCCGATCATCGGGTGTAGAAAAGCGGCTCCCCAAACTCCACTTTCGATGCTAGGGTGAGTCACCCTTGGTGACGGCCTTGTGGGGACTTCGAGCGTGGAGGTCGCCCCCATCGGGAATATCCGATGCATTCGCGGAAGGCGCGGATGCTCCTTGAGGGGAATCCATGATGATGCTGAAGTGCATTCCTTTCGGCGTGGCGGCTGCGCTCGCCTCAGTCACAGGTGCTCGCGCGGCGGATGCCGTTGTCGTGCCGGAGCCCGAACCGATCGAATATGTCCGTGTCTGCGATACTTTCGGTGAGGGCTTCTTCTATATCCCGGGTACCGAGACCTGCCTGAGAATGTCCGGTTATATCCGTTACCGGATCGGCGCCACCAACGATGACGGCCTGATCTTTGACGACGAGGGTAACGCGATCGGGGGCTACACGCCCAATTTCCAGGGTTTCGCCGGCGGCGGCTGGAACAAGCAGACTCGTGCCCGCGTGAACTTCGATGCACGCTCCGAAACCGAATGGGGCACCTTGCAGGCATTCATCAGGCTCCAGGCCAATTGGGGCGAAGCCTCCGAAGAACAAAACCCCTTCAACGACGGACCGGTGGATGCCGACCAGGCTTGGTTGCAGCTCGGTGGCCTGCGCATGGGCTACACCGAATCGGCCTGGGCCGAGACGATCTTTGGCGTCACCAATGGCGGTTCGTTCTCCGATGGTGCCCTTTGGTACGGCGATCACCAGCGTCATCTCATCCAGTACAACTACGGCAATACCGACCAGGGTTTCTTCGCCGTCGTATCGGTGGAAGACGACGCACTTCAGGGTGAAGGCTACGTCCCTGACTTCAACGGCGTCATCGGTTACCAGCAGGGCTGGGGTGCGGTTTGGGCGCGTGCCGGCTATGACAGTGCCCGAAGCGAAGAGATAGGTGGTGATGACGACGGCGGCTTCGGCGCCCAGTTGGCCGCCCAGATCAACATACCCAACACCGAGTCGGCCATCCGCGTGATGGGCTGGTACGCCGACTCCGACAACGTCTTCGGAACGCAGAGCCCCTATGGCGGCATAAGCGGTGGTTTCGGCAATGCGGAATGGTCGTTCCTGGCCGCCTATAACCAGCAATTCACGCCGAAATTCAGCGCGTCCACAGGCTTCCAGTATTTCAGCAACTTCTATCAGGCCTTCAGCGACGAAGACACCGATCTGAACGGATACAGTGCGGACCTGTCCTTCGTCTATGAGCCCGTTCAGAACTTCGAAATCCGCGCTGAAGGCAACTACGACAAGGTGGATGGCTTCGACGGCTCGGTGTCCGGTTTCCTCTGGTTCCTGCGCCGTTTCTGAGCCGGAAGATCCGCAGCGTCCGCACCGGGTGGACGAGACCTATTGGTTTCGTTCTCCCGGCGCCGTTTCGGCGGAAGCATGGCGCGCCGACGTCCCTGCATCCTCATAGGGTCGGCGATAGCCGTTCTCGGTCAGCCAGGCGATAGCAGCAGTCGGCTCATCGGTCTGGATCATGGTGACGCCGCGATCGACCCAGAAGCCATAGGTCTCTTCGGGCAATCCGGCTGCGACAGCCAGTTCGTCGCCGCGCCCTCCGGAGAGCATGCCACCTGTCCTGTTGACGATCGCATAGGTGTTGACCCAGAGATGCCAGTTGCCGCGGGCAGCGACCGCCCTCGCCCGTGCGCCGAACAGCGGACCACCGTCGCCGGTCATCGGCTGGCCCGGGGCACGCCAGTGGATGAGCTCGACCGCATTCGCCGAAACCGCCCGTGTGGCCGCCTCGAGGAACACCGTATCGCGCACGGCGTCGTCCGCGATGATCGGCATGAAGGTCACATCAGGCCCCACGGCTTTCACGATCTGCTGCGCCTCGGCGACCCTCTCGGCATTCCACAGGTTCTGCTTGATGACCAGCTGGTCCGCCATTCCCAAGCCTCGGGCGACGGCTACGATTTCCGGCAGTTCACTCGCATCGAGCTTGTTGTCGATATTGACGAGGATCCGGTCTTTCGCCACGGCGAGCATGCGGGCGAGCGTCGGCACCGTCTCGGCCGTGACGGCCCCGGTACCCTCGACGACCAGCCGGCAGGCATCCAGTTCGCTCATCGTCTTCTCGACGAGTTCGCCCTTGCAGGTCGTCGTCCGGTCGAGCCAGCTGTCATGCAACACGACATAGACGCCGTCCCTCGATTTCTGGACGTCGATCTCGATCATCTCCGCCCCGAGAGCGATCGCATCCTCCACGGCCGCCGCCGAATTCTCCGGGAACCGGGTCTTGCCGGCCTGCAGCCCGCCGCCGCGATGGGCGACCACCATTACGTGGTCCCGCCATTGGTTGGCATGACCGAGCCGTTCCTTGATCGCCTCTACCCGGGTCTGCGCGGATACCGCCGACGACAGTGCAGCGAACAGGAGGGCGAGCAACGCGCCCGATCTGACCATGCTCACGAGAATCTCTCCGTGGCCGACGATGTTCGACGGCCGCAATAGCCCGGCCCCATGACAGACACGTGAAGCAGGAGGCATCGCCACCCCTGTTGAAAGGGGTCGCAATTGCTGGGGGAATGTCGAATAAGAGGGCCTCGAAAAACTATGAGAGGGATTTCTGCATGCCCGCATCGTCTATCGATCACGCCTTCACCGCGACGAAGTCCACCGGACGGGCCTTCGACCCGACCTATGCGGGCGCGTTGTCCTTCATGCGACGGCGCTTCACCAAGAACGTGAAAGGCGCGGATGCGATTGTGTGGGGCATTCCGTTCGACGCCGCCGTCACCAACCGCTCGGGAGCACGCTTCGGCCCCCAGGCGATTCGCCGTGCCTCGGCCATCTTCGACAATGATCCCCAATATCCGTTCGGCGCAGACCTGTTCGACCAGCTTGCGGTCGTCGACTACGGTGATTGCCTGCTCGACAGCGGCAATCATCAGAAGACCCCCGGAACGATCGAACGCGAAGCCGCGAAGCTGCTGAAGTCGGGCGCTTTCCTGCTTTCGCTCGGCGGCGACCATTTCGTCACCTGGCCGATCCTGAAGGCTCACGCTGCGATCCACGGCCCGCTGGCGCTCGTCCAGTTCGACGCGCATCAGGATACCTGGCCCGACGACGGCAAGCGCATCGACCATGGCTCCTTCGTCGCGCGCGCCGTGCGCGAGGGTGTTGTCGATCCCGACCGCTCGATCCAGATCGGCATCCGCACGCATGCGCCGGACGATTGCGGCATCAAGATCCTCTACGGCCACGAAGTCGAGGAGATGCGGGCTTCCGACATCGCCTATGCCATCACGGAGCGCACCGACGGCAGGAAGACCTATCTCACCTTCGATATCGACTGCCTCGATCCGGCCTATGCGCCCGGCACCGGCACGCCGGTCGCCGGCGGTCCGTCCTCCGCCAAGATCCTGTCGGTGCTGCGGCAGCTCACCAAGGTCGATATCGTCGGAGCCGATGTTGTCGAGGTGGCGCCTGCATACGACCACGCCGATATCACGGCGATCGCCGCATCGACCGTGGCGATGTACTATCTCGGCCTGCTCGCAGAGCGGAAGGCACGCGCCTGACGCCTTTGCCGGGAAGCGGAATTGATTCCGAGCCCCGGCTCGACTATCTGGACGCCACAGCTTCCAACGGACGATGGACATGAAACCGAAGATCTTCATCGATGGCGAACACGGCACGACCGGCCTGCAGATCAGGACCCGGCTGGCGGATCGCGACGACCTGACGATCCTGTCCATCCCCGTGGAGCGCCGCAAGGATCAGGCGGCGCGCGCCGAATTCCTCAATGCTGCCGACGTCGCGATCCTCTGCCTGCCGGACGATGCGGCGAAAGAAAGCGTATCGCTGATCACCAACGACAACACCCGCGTGATCGACGCCTCTACCGCGCATCGTGTCGCTGATGGATGGGCCTACGGTTTCCCGGAGATGGACAAGGCACAGTCCGTGGCGATCGCCGCTGCGAAGCGCGTCGCCAATCCCGGCTGCTGGCCGCAGGGTCCGATCGCCACCTTGCGTCCGCTCATCGCCGCCGGGCTGCTGCCGGCCGACTATCCCGTCACCATGAACGGGATTTCCGGCTATTCGGGCGGCGGGCGCAGCATGGTGGAAGATTATGTCGCGAAGGGCGAGGATGCACCGGAGTTCCTGCCCTATGGGCTCGGTTTCCAGCACAAGCACGTGCCCGAGTTGAAGACGTATGCCGGCCTGTCGCGCGATCCGCTGATACAACCGGCGGTCGGCAACTTTGCGCAGGGCATGATCACCGCCGTGCCGTTGCAACTCGGCACACTGGAGCGAATACCATCGGGTGCGGAACTTCATGCGGCGATCGCCGACCACTATGCCGGCGTCGACAAGGGTTATGTCGAGGTCGCGCCTCTGGGCAATGCCGAACGGCTGCCTGAGATCAATCCCGAAGAGTACAACGACACCAACCGGATGAAGATCTACGTCTTCGCCAACGACAAGCGCGCCCAGGCCCTGCTCATCGCGGTCTACGACAATCTCGGCAAGGGCGCCTCGGGAGCGGCGGTCCAGAACATGGAACTGATGCTGGGGCGCTGACGATCGAGGCTCGTCCCAGCGAGCGATCGAGCCGCGGGGCCGCGATCAATTGTTACTGACCCCCGGCGCCAGCGATTGACGCCGGTGCCGGGATCGGCGATTTTCCGACGTATCGTTTCACTGTCGAGGCTTTGCGGCCCGCTCCCCGTCGGGGCAGGCCAACATGATCTGTGACGGCTCCTTGCCATGTCGAAACTGGGCCTCGCCGACGCGGAAAAACCACGAAGCCCAAAAACAGGCTCGTCCTGTAAAAATCCAGTTCTTTACAGGACCACCGCCGGCGGGGCGGCCGCCGGATTACCCTCTCGCAACCACGTCCGACGGCAGAGGATAAGCGCCCTTTGCCCCACGCCAGTGAGCGGTCGCGAAGATCAGTACCACCATGGCGGCCGCCTGATGAAGCAGTGCCCAATGCATATGCGCTTGCATCAGCAACGTGCCGACGCCGATTGCGGCCTGAACGAGGACGAGCAGTACCAGAACCCAGGCCCGCCGCGCATGGGTGCTCGCGGGCGCGACGCGCATCGTGGCGACAGCATGCCAGAGCGCGGCGGCGAGCACAGTGTAGGCGAACATCCGGTGCACGAACTGCACTGTCTTCGGGTTCTCGAAGAGGTTGCGCCAGGCGGGCTCGATGGCGAAAAGATCGCCGGGAATGATGGCCCCGTCCATCAGCGGCCAGGTATTGTAGGTGAGACCCGCATGAAGTCCGGCAACCAGTCCGCCGAGATAGATCTGCACTAGGATCAATAGCACCATGATGCCCGCGAAGCGCGTTGTGCGACGATCCGCCGGCCCCTGTGTATAGGTGGCGAGGCCGCGGGCGATGTAGACGACTGCGACGATGATGATGCAGGCAAGCGTCAGATGTGTCGCCAGCCGATACTGGCTGACACTCACTCGCTCGACCAGGCCGGATGCGACCATCCACCAGCCGATCGCGCCCTGGAGTCCGCCCAATGCCAGCAATCCGACCAGGCGAGGCTTGAGTGGCCTTTCCAGCCGGCCTGTCAGCCAGAAGAAGACCAGCGGGATCGCGACCAGGAAACCGACGCCGCGCGCGAGCAGGCGATGTGCCCACTCCCACCAGAAGATCCCCTTGAACTCGTCGAGCGTCATCCCCTTGTTGATCTGCTCATACTGCGGGATCTGCCGGTATTTTTCGAATTCCTCCTGCCATTCCGCCTGGTTGAGCGGGGGAATGACGCCGTGGATCGGCTTCCACTCGGTGATCGACAGCCCCGAACCCGTCATGCGCGTGGCGCCGCCCACCATGACGAGCGCGAACAGCACGACGAGCACGACATAGAGCCAGGCACGCACTTCGAAGCGGTTGCGCAGCAGGCGGTCGCGGGTTTCGATGGATTGGGGCATGGTCACGGTGGCAGTCATGATGGCGGATTGGTGGACCATCGCCGCCGCCGCTGCAAGGGCGGGGTTCGCGACACGCCGTCGCGCCTGCATCGGCTTACGGCTCGCCGGTTGCGCGCCCGGCGTGAAACGCTTACGAGAGGCCCAAAGGAAGAAACATGCCCGTCCGCCTCAAGAAACTCATCGGAACCGTGCTACTGGTGGCGCTCGTCATCGTCTATGCGCTGGTCGCCACCATGGTCGCAGTGGCGCAACTGGCCGAATCCGGACCGGTCGTCCACCTCCTGTTCTTCCTGCTGTCCGGCCTGGTGTGGGTGCTGCCTGCGATGGGCATCATCAAATGGATGGTGTCGGAACCGAAGGCCAGGGGCTGACAGCGCGATCAGACGGTCACCAACCGCTTCCCACTGTTGGCGAGCAGCGTCGTAACGCCCGTCAGCATGGTGCGCATATGGTCGATGCTCTGGTAGCGGCCATTGACTGAAAGGCGCGGCAGGGCCTGAAGATGTTTGGCATGCTCGCGGTGTAGCACACCGTGCCGGGTGGTGACCGCAGAGAGGTAGCCGGCCTCGCCCGCGAGACCCACTTCCCGCGGCCCGACAGCACTTTCATAACCATAGGGATACGCCATGTGACGCGGCGTTTCCCCGAGATGAAGCGCAAGCGTCCGGGCCGCGTCGACGATCTCTCGTTGCGCCGCATCTTGGTCGAGCCGCCGCAGATTGTAGTGGTGAATGGTATGCGCACCGATGGTTACCAGCGGATGCCGGGTGGCGGCCCTGACCTCGTCCCAGCTCATCAGCGTCTCGCGTCGAGGGGCGCTGTAGTCCAGGCCGGCGGCGAGCGCGAGCCCGCGAACGATCTCCGCCTGGCGTTCCTCCGGGACATCGCGCGTGAAGATCTGGTGAAGCCTTGCACTGGTTTGAAGCTTGGCTGGTCGTGTGGAGCAATCCAGCGCCAGCCGCCCCTGCCCCGTGTCGACCTCGATGCGGTCGCTCGTGGTGACGATGTCCTCGAGCACGTCCCACCAGAGATCGACGGTGCCGTCTATCAACCCGGGAGCGACGTAGATCGTGATCGGCGCCTCATGCTTTTCCAGGATCGGCAACGCCTCGAGCAGATTGTCGCGATAGGCGTCGTCGGCTGTCACGGTGGCGAAGCGTGGCCCCTTGCCGCCTTTCCCAAGTCGATCGAGAGCTTCGTCCAGGCTGACGAACACATAGCCGTTCCTCTTCATGTCTGAAATCAACGCGTCGAGAAAATCAGGCGAAATGCTCAGATGGTCGTTGATGGCAAGCGGCTTGGCCGGAGCCGCCGTCACCCGATGCAGCATCAGGATCACGCCGACGCCTGCCGCCCAGGGGCGCACCAGACGCGCGATGCCGGTAAGCCTGGCCGTATCGAGGACCAGCTTGCGCAGCATCTCGACCCTGTCGATCATTCCTTCACCTTTGGCAACTAAGCTGGAGGTTGCATGGATAGTGTGGGCCATGCTGTCCTCCCCGATGATAAGGACCCAAGGATTGAAGTATGGTTGACGCCGCGGCGTCATTGGAGGGTCATCCGATTGAGACCGGCGCGCGGGATGCAGAATCCCGCCGGGCCGCGATTGCCATATATGACGACGCGGCCGACGCCATCGCCGCCTATGAAGCGATCTGCGGCGCTGCAATCCATTCCCCCTCGCAGAGCCCGCAATGGATTCGCGCCTGGATCGCGGAGATCCGGCCTGACTTCCTGGTCGCGGTTCTCTCGCAATCCGGCACACCGGTGCTCGCGCTGGCGGTGGAGATTATCGTGTCCGGCTCGTTCCGGATCGCCCGCTTCATGGGCGGCCACCATGCCAACGGCAATTTTTGCCCATTTGTCGCCTCGGTCGGGGCACCGTCGGTAACAGCGCTTCGCGATCTGGTCGCTGCGATCGGCGAAGCAAGGTCTGATATAGACCTGCTGTCCCTGGAACGTATGGCGGACGTGATCGACGGCCATGCAAACCCATTTCTGACACTGTCACATCAACAGAGCCCAAACCTCGGCCTCGCTGTAAGCCTGAGCGGTGGTTTCGATGCCGTGCTCCAACGCGCGGGCAGCAAGCGCAAGCGCAAGAAAAACCGGGCCCAGGCTCGCAAATTCGAGGCAGCCGGCGGCTTTCGCTTCATCAGGGCATCGAGCCAGCCCGAGACGGCCAGGCTACTCAACGCCTTCTTCGCAATGAAGCAGGAGCAATTGCGCAGGATGGGCGTTGGCAATGTCTTCGCAGATGAAGCAGTCCGCCGGTTCTTCGGCCGGCTCTTTGCGGACGCACTCGTCTCCGATCCGCCGGCCTTTCGACTCGACGCTCTTGAGGTCGCAGGCAAGATCCGTGCAGTGACCGGGGCGAGCTATTGCGGCAAGCGCCTGATCTGCGAGTTCGGCGGCATGACCGACGACGAACTCGGCATCCACAGCCCAGGCGATTTCCTGTTCTTCAACAACATCGTCGAGGCCTGTGCCGAGGGCCTGGACGTCTACGACTTCAGCGTCGGCGACGAGCCCTACAAGCGACTATGGTGCGACACGGAGATCATCCACCAGGATGTCATCATCCCGCTGAGCGCTAAAGGAAAGCTGTTGGCACTCACCACCCGTGCGAAGAACCGGCTCAAGGCGATTGTCAAAGGCAATCCCCGTATCTGGAGCTTGGCCAAGGCGCTGCGCCGACGCGCTGCTGAGTGAATGGTGAAGTGGAGTGGAGTGCACCCCTTGAGTGAGACACGTTAATCAAGTGACGGGGCCTCTGAGGAGGGGTGAAGCCACGACAACCGAAGCGTGTCTCACTCAAGGGGCGCACTCCAACTCACCATTCACTACTCACCATCACGCCGCGGATCGACCCGGCACCGGCGATGAAGGCGGCTTGTAGCCGACGGGCGTCACCAGCGTGGGCTTGCCGTAGCCGACGGCCTCCAGTTCGGCCGCCAGTTCGGCCACGGCTTTGTCCGTCGGCTCGATCACGCTGACCATCACCTCCGTCGCGGAGGCTACGAGGCGATGGATAGCCTCGACGTCGGCCGGACCGCATTCCACGACCACCACGTCATAGGCAGTCGTCAGCGAATTCATGATGATCGGCAGCCTGTCGGCGGCACGCATGGCACGCACCGGATCGGCCGTGCCGGGCGGGATGACGTGGCAATCGGAATAGAGATCGGCATGGATGACGTCGGTGAACTGGGCCTCGGACGCCAGGAGATTGGTGATACCGCGATAGACGCCGCTTTCGAGCATTGGACGCGAGGCCGCGCCCGATGCGGTGAGGTCGAGCAGCAGCACCCTGAGCCCGGCATCGGCGACTTCACGCGCCACCAGCACGGCGGTCGCGGCTGCCTCGTCACCCTCCGGGGAGACGAAGATCGCGCGTGTCGCGCCGCCCGCGATCAGTTTTTCGGCGGCTCGCTCGACCGACACCTCGCCGAGTGTCGGCTTGGGCTCCGGCGGCGGCAGATCGGCCAGAAGGCTCGGATGGAGTTCCGGGGGACCTTTGGGCCTCGGAGCAGGCGGCGCCACGGGTTCGGCGGGAGGCGCCACGACGACGGCGGGTTCCACGACTGGAGGCTCGGCGGGAGCCGGCATGACCACCTGCCCGACCGGCTCGACCACTGCGCCAGGCGCCGGGCGCATTGCCCGGCCGCTGAAGAGTTCCTGCAGCAAGGTCACGATCGCGGTGATCAGCAGCGCGCCGACGAAGGCCGCTCCCACGATCGGCAAAACTTTCGGGAAATAAGGCTCGGACGGCACGACGGCCCGGGAGAAGACGCGTGCATCGACCGGCAGATAGCTCCGATCCCGGCGCGACGAGGCTTCGCGATAACGCGTGAGATAGGATTCGAGCAGCTGTCGCTGCGCCGCCGCCTCCCTTTCAAGCGCGCGCAACTCCACTTCCTGATCGCCGGCGCGCGCGGAAGCCGCCTTGAGCGAATTCAGCTCGCCGGTGAGCTGCTGTTCGCGCAACTGCGCGGTCTTGGCTTCGGTCTGCAGGCCCTTGAGAATCTTCTCCGCCTCGTTGCGGATTTGGCGATCGAGGTCGGCGAGCTGCGAATTCAGCGCACGAATACGTGGATGATTGCCGAGCAGCGTCGTCGACAGGTCGGCGATGTCGGCCTTCAATTGGACCTGGCGCTCGCGCAAACGCTGGATCAGTCCCGACGACAGCACATCCGGCAGTGCATCGAGCGAGCCGCCGCTCTGCAGCGCGGCACGCACGCCTTGCGCGTTGGCGTCGGCGGCTGCCCGGTTCGCTCGGACGCGCGACAGCTCGGTCGCCAGTTCCGAAAGCTGTTGCGTCGCCAGCACGGAATTGTTCTGTCCGATAAGAAGGTCGGACTGAGAACGGAAGTTGGCGACCTTGGTTTCGGCCTCTTTCACCCGCTTCGTAAGGTCGGCGATCTCCGGCTCGAGCCAGTCGGTGGCGTCCGAATTGGACTGGAGCTTGGCGTCCCGGCTGACCGCTATGTAGGCGTCGGCGATCGCATTCGGCACGGCGGCCGCAAGCTTGGGGTCCTCGGACGAGAACTCGATGACGATGACACGCGAGCGCTCGACCCGGTAGACGTAGAGCTTCTCTCGCATGGCTTTCAGCACGCGCTCTTCCGCCGGAATTTCGTTCGGATCGGTGCTCAGTCCCGCCAACACGAGCAATCGGCCGATGAGTGACATGTTGGCCGCCGGATCGAATTCGGGCAATTTGGCGAGATCGAGCTTCTCAGCGACCTGCTTCAATATGTCGGTGGAGCCTATGACCTCGACCTGGCTGGTCACGCCCTCCTCGTCCAGAACCGGGTTGGTGTTGTTCTCCCCTGCTTCCACCGTTGGGCGCGTGAACACGGATTCGCGTGTCTCGATCAGGATCCGCGTCTCGGCCCGGTAGTGGGGAGTGGCCAGCCAGGCGAGCACGAAGGCAAGCCCCGTCACGACGAGCGACACGACGAGGATACGGCGCCATTTCCGCGCAAGGCTCGCAAAGAGCCTGCCCAGGTCGACGTCGACATCATTGGCTGCCGTTTGAATACCGGCCATGCGTCCACTCCATACAACAACGGGGCACATGGTAAACAACCATGGTAACCCAGCCGTTAACCCGCATCGAGCCCGCTCGCCGCAGTTGCAGGCGGCCATACATGCAGCTTCACGCCGATGCCTTTACCGGGCATTAACCCTAACAGAGTGATAACGAACCTACTACGAAGTGCCGGGGGCTTCGCGCCCCTCGACAGAGGTTTGCGCCGCCCATGAAACGATCGCTCCCCCTGCTCCACGCGATGCTTGCGGCGGCGATGCTCGCCGGCTGCTCGGGTTATCGCCCCGCGCCGGATGCTTTCCACGAGGCGATCGACAAGCCTTATCTGCTAGGCGCCGGCGACCGCGTCCGTATCACGGTCTTCGAGCAGGCTGATCTGACCAACACCTACAGCGTCGATCAGTCCGGCTATATCTCCTTCCCGCTGGTCGGCGCCGTCGCCGCGCGCGGCCATTCCGCAAAGCAAATCGAAGGCCAGATCGCTGCAAAGCTGCGCCAGGGCTATCTGCGCGATCCCGACGTATCGGTCGAAATCGACCGCTACCGGCCGATCTTCGTGATGGGCGAGGTCGGCGCCGCCGGCCAGTATTCCTACGTACCCGGGATGACCGTCTACTCCGCGATCGCGATCGCTGGAGGTTTCTCGCCCCGCGCCAACCAGGCCAATGTCGACATCACCCGCGCCATCAACGGCAAGGTCATGACCGGGCGCGTCGTCACCTCCGACCCGTTGATGCCGGGCGACACCGTCTATGTCCGCGAAAGGTTGTTCTGAGATCGAACCGGCCCGACACCCGTGACGACGAGAAAGCTCCGCATCGTCCATTGCTTCCGGTCGCCCGTCGGCGGGATATTCCGCCATGTGCGCGACCTCGTCGAGGCGCAGGTGGCGGCTGGCCATTCTGTGGGCATCGTCTGCGATTCGACCACGGGCGGCACCTTCGAGGAGAAGTTGTTCGACGGCATAAGGCCCATGCTGGCGCTGGGGGTGAGCCGCACCCCCATGCAGCGACACATAGGTCTCGGGGACATCACGTCCGCCTGGCGGACACTGAAGATCATCAAGGAATTGCAGCCGGACGTCCTGCATGGGCACGGCGCCAAGGGTGGCGTCTATGCCCGCGTGTTCGGCTCACTGTTGCGGGTTTCTAGGTCTCGCGTAGCCCGCCTCTATTCAGCGCATGGCGGAAGCCTGCACTATGACGAAACGACGGCGACGGGGAAATTCTTCTTCGCGCTGGAGCGGGCGATGGAACGCTTCACCGACCATCTGCTCTTCGTTTCCGAGTACGAGCGCGCGGTTTTCCGCCGCAAGATCGGTGAGCCCCGGGCGCCGAACAGTCTCGTTCATAACGGGCTTCGTACCACCGAATTCGAGCCGGTAGCCGCTCTGCCCGGCGCCGCCGATTTTCTCTACATCGGGATGATGCGCGACCTCAAAGGACCCGACCTCTTCATCGATGCGCTCGCCGTCGCCAGCCGCCAGCTCGGGCGTCCGGTGACGGCTGTGCTCGTCGGTGACGGCGACGACAGGCCGCGTTACGAGGCACAGGTAAAGCGACTTGCCCTGTCGGACTATACGGTCTTCCTCAAGCCGATGCCGGCCCGAGAGGCCTTTGCGATGGCCGAGATCGTCGTGGTGCCGTCGCGCGCCGAGGCCATGCCCTACATCGTCCTGGAAGCCCTCGCGGCAGGCAAGCCGATGATCGCCACGGCAGTCGGCGGCATTCCGGAAATCTTCGACCCGGAACAAGCGGCGCTGGTGCGCCCGGATTCCACCGAGATCGCCGCGAGGATGGCTGATGCGCTCGGCGACTTCGATGCCTACAAGGCGCGCATGCCCAAACCCGATGCGCTTCGTGCCCGTTTCGGCGCGGACGTCATGGCGGCGAGCATCGAAAAGGCTTACTTTGCCGCACTCGAGCGCTGACCGTCACCCGGCCCCGAATCGCAGCTGGTAGCCGCTTCTCGCTCATTCGCCAGCCGAAAGGGTTTCTTAGACCATTTCGGCTATTCGTCTGTCGCAATTCGAGACAGCCGCCTATGACCGAGACCGACCCCGCGAAGCGCTTTTCGGTGGACGCCGTCCGCAAATTCCCCGAAAGCCCCGCAGACAAGAACGCGCCGCGGCAGCTCAACGACGTTGCCCGCCAGGTCGCGTCACAGTATCGCCACGACACGATGTCGCCGGTGATGGTGAGCGGCGTCCTTCGACTGGTGGAGTTCGCGGTTCTGGTCCTCTCCGGCATCGCCCTCTACGGCTATTATGTCGGCTTCTCTCATCTCTACTGGAGTTATCCTGCGGTCATTGTCGGGGGATCGCTGGTTACGGTCATACTGTTCGAGCTCAGCGACCTCTATCAGATATCCGCGCTGCGGCGGCCGATCGTCCGCGCCGGGCGGCTGTTGCTGATCTGGATCGGGACATTCGCGCTGCTGGCGCTCGGCGGTTTCTTCCTGAAGGTGTCGTCTGACTTTTCACGCGTCTGGTTCGCGAGCTGGTTCGTGGCCGGCTTTGTCCTCCTGTTTGCGCTGCGGCTCATCATATCAAGCATGATCCGTCGCTGGGCCCGCAACGGCACGATGGAGCGTCGGGCCGTCATCGTCGGAGGCGGTCAGGCGGCAGAGACCATGATCCGCTCGATCGAGCGACAGCCTGACAACGACATCCGCATCTGCGGCCTCTTCGACGACCGCGATGACCGTCGTTCGCCGCCGGTCGTCGCCGGCTACCCGAAACTCGGCAATGTCTCCGAACTGATCGAGTTCGCACGGATCGCGCGGATCGACATGTTGATCGTATGCCTGCCGATCACGGCCGAGGCTCGTGTGCTGTCGATGCTGAAGAAGCTGTGGGTGCTGCCGGTCGACATTCGCCTGTCGGCCCATTCGAACCAGTTGCGCTTCCGGCCGCGCTCCTACTCCTTCATCGGCTCGGTGCCGATGCTCGACATCTTCGACAAGCCGATCAACGATTGGGATTCGGTCGCCAAGCGCGCCTTCGACATCGTCTTCTCGCTGCTCGGCATCGTCGTCTTCTCCCCGGTGATGCTCGTCACCGCGATCGCCATCAAGCTCGACAGCAAGGGCCCGGTGATCTTCCGCCAGAAGCGGCACGGCTTCAACAACGAGGAAATCGACGTCTACAAGTTCCGGTCGATGTACACCGACAAGTCGGATCCGACGGCGAAGAATGCGGTGACCAAGAACGATCCGCGCGTCACGCGTGTCGGTCGCTTCATCCGCAAGACCTCGATCGACGAACTGCCGCAGTTCTTCAATTCGCTGTTCGGCTCCCTCTCCCTGGTGGGGCCTCGGCCCCATGCAGTGTCGGCACAGTCGCACAACAAGCTCTATGTCGAGGTGGTCGACGGCTACTTTGCCCGTCACAGGGTCAAGCCGGGCGTCACCGGCTGGGCGCAGATCAACGGCTGGCGCGGCGAGATCGATACTGACGAGAAGATCAAGATGCGCACCGAATACGACCTCTATTACATCGAGAACTGGTCGCTCTGGTTCGATCTCAAGATCCTGCTGCTCACGCCGGTCAGGCTGCTCAACACGGAAAACGCCTATTGACCACGCAAGCCTACGAACTGCCGCGTGCCGCGATCAATGCGAAGCTGATCGCGCTGATCAGCGGAGCCGCGGTTTCTTTCGGCGTGTTCCTGTCCGGCTTCGTGATCAACGAGCCTGCGCCTTACGAGCTCTACATGGCCGGTCTGATCGCGGTGTGGGCGCTGTTCGGGTTGCGAATCTCACGCGCCATTACACCGCTATTGGTCCTGCTGGTGATCTTCAACATCGGCGGCCTCATCTCGATGACCCAGATGGGCGAACTCTACAACACGCCGCTCTACCTCGCCGTTTCGTTTTTCCTCGCCTTCACCGCCGTCTTTTTCGCTGCGGTCACGGAGGCCCAGCCTGATATCTACAAGCTGGTCTTCATGGCATGGCTGGCAGCCGCACTCGCCACCGGCGCGCTCGGTATTCTCGGCTATTTCGGTGCCTTTCCCGGAGCCGAGATGTTCACACGCTACGATCGCGCCGCCGGCGCCTTCGAGGATCCGAACGTCTTCGGGCCGTTCCTCACGCTACCGGGCATCTGGCTGCTCTACCGGCTCCTGACGGGCAGTCCGCTCAAGATGGTGTTTTATGCCGTGCCGCTGCTGATCATCGCGGCCGGCATCTTCTTTTCCTTCTCGCGCGGTGCGTGGGGTCTGTTTGGGGCGTCGTCAGTGCTGCTCGTCGGGTGTCTCTTCCTGCAAAGCGCCAGCGGCTTCTTCCGGCTTCGAATCGTCGTCATGACGCTGGCGGCGATCGCCCTGCTCATCCTGGCAGTCTTGGTGATCCTGCAAATTCCAGGCGTCGCCGAGATGTTCACGTCACGGGCACGGCTCGCTCAGGACTACGACAGCGATCGCCTCGGCCGTTTCGCCCGCTACGGTATCGGCTTCGCCATGGCGATGGAGCATCCGCTCGGGATCGGTCCGCTCAACTTCGGCAGGATCTACGGCGAGGACACGCACGACATCTGGCTGAAGGCACTGCTGGACTATGGCTGGCTGGGCTTTGCCGCCTATACCATCCTGATCGGCTGGACCATCGCCGCCGGTTTCCGCATCCTCTTCCGGGCCCGGCCGTGGCAACCCTATTTCCTGTGCGCCTACGTCGTGCTGATCGGCCATGTAGCGCTCGGCACCATCATCGACACCGACCATTGGCGGCACTTCTACCTGCTGCTCGGCCTGGTCTGGGGCGGCATCGCGCTGGAACAGCGGCATCAACGCGCCCTGCGCCTGCAACCACTAGCGATTGCGCCTCCTCCCCCCTCGGCGAACGGTAACGCCTTGCCTGCAAATGCCTCTCTCCTTTCAAGTGAATAGACGACGAATTCGGTTGACCGCCCGCGGGATAAGGCGATAGAGAGCAGCCGGTTCCGAACGTCCCATGCACTTGGTGGCAGACGGTTCCAGCCGGAGCATAGTGACGGAGCGTAGCGCAGCCCGGTAGCGCACTTGACTGGGGGTCAAGGGGTCGTGGGTTCGAATCCCGCCGCTCCGACCAACAAAAACAACGGGGTATCCCTGTTTGTTCGCCTTGGCGAGGCCAGGTCGGTAACCCGACCTGGCCTTTTCGTTTGGCGTCAATGGCAATATCCCGGCTTACGCCGTCTCTTTCTGGAAGCTCTCTACAAGTGTGCGAGCCTCGTCGAGAACGACGACGCTCAATGCCTGTGAACGTCCCCGCACATCCAGCGCGCGCTTGGCGGCCGCCGACAGGTCCAGTCCCGCCCGTTGGGCGGCGCCTTCGGAGGCGACCAGATAGGCGTCGAGCTCCTTTGCAGCGACCTCGAGCCTGCTCGCGATGTTGACCGTATCGCCGATCGCCGTGATGCCGATCGCAGGTCCGTAGCCGATGGCGCCGACGACGGCCGGGCCGACATGGATACCAATCGCCAGCCGCAGCGGGATCCTGAGTTCCTCGGCGAGTTCGCGATTAAGTTCGTCGATGCCCTCGCTGATCGTAGCCGCGGCGGCAAACGCGCTGCGGCAGGGATCTGATGCGGAGGAGTTCACACCGAACAACGCCATGGCGCCGTCGCCGACGAATTTGTCCAGCCGACCTCCTTCCGCTTCGACGGCTCGCCCTACGACCGTGAAATAGCGGTTCAGTAGAAAGACGACATCGAAAGGCAACCGCGACTCGACCAGACCCGTGAAGTCGCGGATGTCGCAGAACATGACCACGATTTCCTGCTCGCGACCGGGCGCGATGTTGGGCAGCGATGCCACATCGGCCGAGGCGACAGCCGGCGACAGAAGCGGGATGATGGTGACGTCGCTCTGGGGGCGCAACTGGCAGGCGAGCCGGACGTCCTCGCCCGCATTGATCCTGGCAAGCGTCCTCCGTTCGGCCTGACTTGCGGCTGGGAGCTGATCCAGCCCCTCGACGATCCGGACACGGCAGGTCGAGCATCGCCCCTTGCCGCCGCACACGGCGTGATGCGGGATACCGTGGCTCCGGCTCGCCTCGAGAATGCTGAAACCGCGCGGCACGCGGACCGTACGTCCTCCGCCATACCGAACCTCGACTACGTTCCTGTGGAGCCGCAGATGGCGAAGAAAGCGCATCGCAAAGAGCCCGCCGACCGTGATCGCGAAAACCGAATAGGCGGCGAGGCGGACCATGTCGACGAGCACCATGTCGCCGCTGTCGGGTTGCGTCGGGGTGGATAGCGCGGCCAGGTCGCCTTTCGCAGCAAGTCGCGCGACCGTCTGGCCGGCGTCGGCGAATCCGAGCAACGCCAAGGCGGGCAGCATCATGGCCGCGGCCAGGAATACCGGCTTGTTCATCGCATACCAGGATCTCTGCCTCAGCCAGAAATGGATCCCGAGGCAGCCATGCGCCCATGCGACGACCAGAACAACGGATTGCCTGAAGCCGCCGACGGGCGATGCGACCCACAGGGTGTAGATCACGCGCTGGTAACCGTCTTCGATCCCCGCGATGTCGTGCATGACTCTCGTGCCTGCGACATGCTCGATCAGCAGCAGCGGTATCAGCAACCCCAGCGCGATCTGGGTCATCTCGCCGGGCGGCATGCGCCAGCTCCGACGCTTGTAGATGGCTTGCAGGGCCAGCGCGAAGTGCGTGCCGAAGGCACCATACAGGACGACAGTGCCCAATGAGCTTCGCCAGATCGCGAGAAAGACTTCGCGTCCGGCTTCCATCGCCTCCAGAGAAACGAGCCCGAGCGCATGGTTCGAAAGATGAGTTGCAACAAAGCAGAACAGTACGAGCCCGGAGGCCAGCCGAGCGCTGCGCGCGGGCGGCAAAAGCCCGGCGATGCTGCGTCTCCTGTGGCGCCGCTTCGGCGAAACTGTGTGCAGGCCCATCTCCCGACGCATGTGAGTGCCCGATTTGAACTCAGGCGGGCATTCCGATCAACACGGCTGGGGGACGCGGTCAAGTCGTGGCGTTGGCTGCAGTCATCACGTCCCTGTGCGCAGGAAGCAGCCGACGCAGGGTCCACAGCCACGGCGGGCGCGACCGGCCGCCTGCCCTGGCCCATCGCATACGCGCGATGCGCGATCGAGGCGGGACTTCGCGAATCGCGCCGCCATTGGTGCAAACCCTGGCCTGCCGCCTGTAGGTCTTGTCGAGAACCTATGCGGTCTCACCATCTCGGCCGACCCAACTCGAAGGTTGGTGCGCTCGGCAGGATTCGAACCTGCATTGCCAGCGACAAAGACTGCCGCTCT
>VFQN01004236.1_pt1 | contig 19189 bp, 36 predicted proteins | sample 3512371 | NCBI WGS metagenome assembly VFQN01 (sample SAMN10412370, study PRJNA504923) | tailings metagenome | isolation source: Replicate 2 from Balatoc abandoned mine | place: Philippines: Itogon, Benguet | collected 2017-08-28 | reverse complement strand
CGCTGACGGGTGAGTGCTATGGCAAGGGGGCTGGGACTTGCGTGCTGAATGCATGGAAGATGGTGGTGCGTGTTAGCAGCTTCTTCGTACGCTTCCCTTTCCTGTGCGTGTAGACAGTACCTTACCTCGCGTGGCGTGCACGTCTGCCCACCCTGGCGTCCCCCATGCGTCCCGCAGGCCTTGGGCGCGGCGCTGGTGGTGCTCCCTGCCCCGTGGCCCCGGACGTTGGAGCGGGTGGCGGCCCCGGGGACAACGGTGACGGCGACGGCCACGGCGGCGGCAATGGCAGCGCTGCTGAGGAGGATGGGGCTGGCGGCGCGCAGACGGGTGGGTGCTTTGGCAAGTGGGCTGGGAATTGCGTGCTGAATGCATGGAAGATGGTGGTGCGTCCTAGCAGTCGGCTGCGTACACCCCTCGCAAATCTGTGTGTAGACAGCACCTTACCTTGTGTGGCGTGTGCCCTACCCCACCCTTTTCACACCTCAGGCCAAGGCACACAGCAAAGCGCCGGCGCGAGGAACCGTCGGCCACAACTAGCTCGTCTTTGCCGGACTATTTGGGGGTAGCCCCGTCGCCGGCGCGGGCCGCTATGCTGGGCGAGGACCAGGAGGGTGTCCCCGCAGTAGGCCATGAGGAGCCCCCTTGCGCTGGCGACCCCGGGCCAAATGACCACGACCAAGCGACATGGTCGTATGTGGTGCAGCTGCAGCGCAGCCTGGGTGGCAGGGAGGCCACCAGTGGCCCTCCCGCACCCATCGCATGTTTGACTAACGTGCACGCCGTCTTCTGCTTCCCCGAGTACAACCATACAAAGGACACAGTCACTTTCACACAGGCTGTGTTTCCTGAAGTCCGCCGCGTGCAGTTTGCGGACGGGGAGCAGGTGGTGTCCTGGTGCAGCTGCTGCCATGACCAGGCCTTTCGAGGCGAGCTGCTCCGTGACGCAACGCTGCTGCTGTCCCAGACCAAGGACGCCTTTGGCAGCAAGTCCTGCCTGCATACTTCCGCACTCGAGGCAAGTAGCGCAGGGTTCATACGGCCGCTATGATGTACCTGTGCGACCTGCCTCTTACTTGTCGCATGCCCGTGCAGGCTTGGTCTGACCAGCATGGCCTCAGCCTGCAAGACTGTTTGTGCTTGCAGCCTTTACTTCCTTCTTCCGCTACTCCTGGCCCCAAAACAGTCCAGCGTTTCAGCGTGCACGGGATCGAGGCTGAGGGGCTGGAGGACGCCTGGGTTGTGGGGAATCCTTTCCAGTGCCCTGCGCTGGTCACACAGCGGACACGGCACAACCCCCAGTGCAATCAGTGCACTTCGCGTAGGGGCTGCGGGCACGTGGCAGCAGTGGACGCTAGCGCACCAGGCCGCGACAGCGCTAGCTCCAGCTCAGCAGCAGAGGACAACCTGGACAGCGACAGTGACGGTGACAGTACCCCTGACGATGCTGCCAGCACAGTGTCCGACGCGGATGACCTGGGAGCTTGGGTAGGGGAGGACAACAGGGTGCGACCACCATCCATTTCGCAGGTAAGCTCCTGCGAGCCTTTTGCTACTGCTCAGCGTCATGGTTAAGATGCTGCCCGCACCTTCATCCCTGTTCGCTCTTGCCCACCCACGATGCAGGACCCTATCCTGCAACCGGGACTGCGGACCAGCGGCCCCATGCCACAGGTCCTCAGCCCTGGCACTGATGAAGTGTGCAGCTGCGGGCAGCCCTGGTCGGCTGCTGCATGCGAGCGTGTCTTTTCCCAGCGCGAACAGCGGCGCCCTGTCCTGTACGGCATTTCCTCGTGTATAGAGGTCGAGGTGCAGCAGCTGCGGTGCAGTTGCGGGACAATTAAACGTTACGATGGCGCCAGCGATGGAATCCTCAACCTAAACAACCTGGACCTCTTCTCGCACGAGTTACTGGAAGAGTAAGTGCGGGCTACATAGGACGTCCTGGGCACCAGCTGGGGTGCATTGCTAACAGCTTCAGCACAAAATGTCCCTAACACACTGCCATGCTACGTGCAGTTTCTCCTGTATGACGGCTACGACCGCCCCCACGTTCTCTGGCTACTGGCGTGGGAAGGTGCTGCTGTACACATCCTGCTGCAGCAACTGGGCTCAAAAGCACGACTGGCTGTACAACAAGCGCGCCGAGTAAGTGACTCAGTAGCACCTACGCGTGCCACCCTGCACCCGCGCAAGTGCTAATGAAAGCCCGTTAATGAAATTGCGTTAGGTTCCAGAGCTCGTGGCTGAGCTACATCTCCCTGCAGCCCATCGACTACAGCAGCGCGTTTGGATGCACCTGCCCGGAAGGGGCATCCAGCTATGTCATCGCTGATGGCATTGTGCTCGGAACCAAGCGGTCTAAGGTAGGCACGCGCCCATGGGGTAAATCTGCCTTTGTGCACGTTGGACACGACATCTGGCTGCTATGGTGCTCCGTGGTCTGCGCTTCCGGGGCAGGATTTCCCACATCTGCGCATGCATGACCCCGCCCTACCCCGCCCCATTGCACCCCACCAAGCCTTGCCCCGCCCAAGTCCATTGTAATGCATTCGCTAGTGTTCCCGTAACCCCCTGGTGCAATACGCTGGTCTCGTGACCTATTCCACGCTGCCCTACCCCACACAATGCCTCCCTAACCCATCCCTCCCCCTTCGTTTTGCATACAACGGAAGACACACCAAGACCTGCCCTGGCTGGCAGACCGTTCGGCGGCAGCTGTGAGCGGTTCGCTTCACCCTGAACGGGTGCTGGTGGCGAACGCCAAGGTGCGGGGCACCCTGTTCAAGTTTTGGGACATACCACCCTCCAAGGACTCGTCGCGGGGGAGAGGTATTGCAACTGACGACTACACCTCGTTGCTGGAGAGCGATGAGCTCCACGCCAGCCTCCACCCATACCTGGTGAGTTGTTTAGACCAAGGGAGGTAGCACAGCTCCGGGCAAAGCAGGGTCTACAAGATGGTCGCCGCCCCCATGATACATGTGTGCTCCCTTGCAAGGACCTGCTTCGTAACACCCCTCTGCGCCCCCGTCCTACTCGCCCTTGTCTCTGCAGCGCAACGCACGTCAAGTAGGTGATGCACCTACGTCCATGTACCTGACCTCGGAGCCACCTGGTATCCAGCAGTTCCTTCGGTCCCTTGTGGCCAACAGCCCAGTGTGCGCATCAGTCCCGCATCGTGTTTGTGCTGACGTAAGCACGCTACTGGAGACCAAGCCATCCATTGAAGAGCTGCAGCGCATAGCGGTGAGACAAAGTGCTGTGTGCCTGTGTCTATAGGTTGTAGGCTGCAAATGCCCAACCACTAGACTACTTCTCACTGTACACCACTATCATGTTGCGTCTGCAGGAATGGGCGCCACTCCTGTATGGCTTCATCAAAGAGGAGCTCCGCAGCAACATGTGGGAACTGCCTGCCAGGGCGTCTGCTCTCCTGCGGCACCTGCTGGACGTGTCTGCCCGAGGTGTCAGGCCAAGCCAAGGTCCGAACTTCAGGCTGTGTATCCATTCTTATTTCCTCACTGCTGCGTCAAAACCTGGGAGCCTGTGCACACGACACATACAGGACCAATGTACGTTTAACCAGTGCCCTTCCTGCGTCAACAGGCGCTGGTAGCCAGCCAGTGGCTGGCAGCTCAGTGTCACCCAGCGGAGCTGGGGCACGTGTCAACCACGATACGGCTGGGCGCGATACAGGTGGGCACTGTAGCAATGCCCACGACATTGCATGCACATGCGCACACGTCGCTCTGTCGGCCCTTACCGCTGCGTCGCGGACAGCAGGGTCGCCCGAGAGCACCTCGCAAGCCGCAACACGCGCCATATCGCCTTTGCAGTCTGCAGTCCTGTCTTGTTCGTGGCGCGCACAGTGGGGTGAAACCCTAAGCATCTCTTCAGCACGTTAACAGCTTTTTGGTACCTGCATGCGCAGACAGGGACTTCCTCGCTACTGGCTACTACTATCCCGGCCGTCCTTGGTACAGACAACTAAACCGGTAGGGCACGAGGAAACAGAGCTGCTCTTTGTTGATCATCAGAGACATAGCGTAGTTACTGCATACCTGTGTTCACGTGCTGTGCAGGTACTCTGCGGATGAACGCACGTGCCGGTTGCCTTGCTGCACGAAGTACAAGAACGATACCAAGGCCTTGGCGCCAGGGCTATTTGTCGTTCACTGCATGAAGTGCAGCGGGTGCCTTGGCTTCAACATCATGGAGCGCCATGAGTCACCGCGCTCTCTCTTCGACATCCTGTACACACGCTGGAAGTCGCCACCGGATGTCGTGGTGTACGACAACGGCTGCAACGCACATGCATATGTCCTGAAACGCGAGCCTGCGTGGGCTGCTAACACCCTCTTTCTTATTGACAAGCTGCACTACATGGGACACAAGGCTTGCAGCCTTGCCTACGACATTGCACGCTACCCGCTGCTTGGGAAGCTCAACTCCCAACTGGCAGAGCAACGGGTAGGTGGCAAGTGGGGAGCGTGGGTGCTACCTGTGCGTACTTGCCTACTTGCCTACCTGTGCGTACTTGCCAGTGGCTCAGACGACAAACTGTGCCCCCATCCCGACGCAGAATGCTCAACTGGCTAAGATAAAAACGCAGAGCGCGTTCATGTCTCAGCCAGTCTTCCTGCTGTACATCAGGTACTTCATGTACCGCCGGGTGATGTTAAGCCGGCAGCGACCTGGCATGTGAGGGCTTTGGGCATTACACTTGGGTGGTGCCAGGCGCGTGGCATAGTGCATATCCGTACAACGCCTTGTACCTTTTTGGGGTTTTCCGAACGCATGTTATGACTTGAGCGACGGCTGGGTGAAGCAAGCACGACTGCGAAGGCACTAAGTTTGGTCGTAGTGGCAAGCGGTGGGTTATGGCAACTGCGTGCGTTCAAGGCAAGTTGCGAGTTGGCTTACGTTGTTGAATGACCGACTGTTATGGGCTCGCGACTCGTACATGACTCCTTATGCCTGTCGTTTGTTGTACGGCGCAAGCATGTCTCTAAGTGCCTGGGCCTGTTGTTTGTGGCTGGCGTTGTGTGCCCTGGGTTTGGTCCACTGCAGAGGTGCAATGGTTCAGTTGCTTGTTGTTGGTGGATGTCTGGCTATCTTCTGGGCGGGCTCCTAAATGATATGGAACAAACATGGCTTTCTGCCTGTATTAGAGCAATTGGCTGACTGAGTTACAGACCCTGGATGCCATGTGTAGACCCTGTAAGAGTTGGTGCGTATGCATGAAACTTGATCTCAGTCCCAAGCGACTGGCCTCGTGCAGGGAACTGCACCAAGTCGCCTGATCAGATTACAATGTGACACCATTTGTTATAACCGGCCAGTGATATTGTACTGCGTCAACAGATGGTAGCAGCACAGACAGCAACCTCTCTCATGCTTTCGTGCATCGCCGGTTGAGTGCTTATTCACCTGGGCAGCTGCACACTGCCACGTGTGGCTTATGGCATGCCAGCATGTCAGCAGACGCAACCTACGGCAGGGGCCGAAAACGGGCTAAACCTTGCACGGCCGGGGGGGCTCAAAAGCATGTCGCGGGGGCATCTGTTTTCAAGGCACCTCTGTTCAGAATCCAGGGTCACCCGGGGCAACGCCAGGCAGGCACACTGCCACGTGTGGCGCATGGCATGCCGGCATGCCAGCAGACGCAGCCCACGGCGGGGGCCGAAGCAGGCTGGATCTTGCACAGCCGGTGGGCTCAAGAGCATGTCGCGGGGGCACCTGTACATATTGCAGCTCTGCCAAGGGTCTGGGCCACCAGGGGCAACGCCAGGCAGGCACACTGCCACGTGCGGCGCATGGCATGCCGGCATGCCAGCAGACGCAGCCCACGGCGGGGGCCGAAGCAGGCTGGATCTTGCACAGCCGGTGGGCTCAAGAGCATGTCGCGGGGGCACCTGTACATATTGCAGCTCTGCCAAGGGTCTGGGCCACCAGGGGCAACGCCAGGCAGGCACACTGCCACGTGCGGCGCATGGCATGCCGGCATGCCAGCAGACGCAGCCCACGGCGGGGGCCGAAGCAGGCTGGATCTTGCACAGCCGGTGGGCTCAACAGCCTGCATCAGGGGTATGAGTAGTACATTGCAGTGCATCTGCTTCAAGAGGGGGGCAGCGCCAGCATGCATGCAACTGGTTCAATGGAGCAGTTGCTGGCCGGGCAGCAGGCCCTGTGGCCAGGCAGCAGGGGAGGCAGGACGTAAAGGCAAGGCCAGTTGTGATCACTAGTGGTTCCGATGTAGTGGTCGACACGTCAAGGCATGGTCTTCCAGGCATGTGGAAGGGCTTGGGAAGGCGAAGGCGCACATATCTAGGGAGTTCGTGGTGCTGCGGGTGCGCAGGGCTGCCTCGACTCGGCTTGGATCAGAAGTCCTTGTTTCACGCCGGCGAGTGGTGCAAAGAAAAGAGCATTTGTTACTATAAGTACTGATGCACTTAGATTTACAATTGGACGTGTTTTTGGCCTGGCATGCCAGGCGCCTTTACATGCGTACATTCCTTGACATGCCAGGCGACACAAGCTGCGGCGCCTTACTTACTGCTAGCCTACGCAATACAGGCTAAGATGGCAAGGATCCATCCAAGCACATGGAACAACACATAGAGCAGGTCGTCTCCATGGAACATTAAGCTGGTCGCCTTTAAGCCTTTGCCACCTGTATCATACACCGAAAGTCCAAGATCATTGCTTATAGCTGGAGTCAGTGCGATGGCGAGGCAGCTCCTTTTCCTCTTGTTGGGCACACTTAGCATCGCCCAGGACACGTGCACTAGTTGCGTGTGGAGCGAGGATGCACTTCGCAACTATTGCAATAAGCCAGGACCAGCGTACAGGAGCCCAGCCTGCAGCTTGCAGCGTTTGTGTACCTTGGCGTCATTCACAACCCCGAGGCCGGGGCCTCAGGTCTGCGCAACCGATCGCCTGTTCATCACGCTTTGCCGGGACCAGCCCGGCTTGGATGAGTGCAAGAGGTAAGCTGCTGCGGGGCGTCGAACCGTACCTGGCCTTGAGGCCTGAGCCCGACGACTTGCACTGAGGGGTGTTGCATCTGCCCACATGCCAGACCCTCTTCCTTTCCACATGGCAGCCCCATTCGTCCCTTCCACTCCCTTTCTCTCGGCTCCCTTTAACCGCCGCCCTCAGTTTCTCCTCCAAGTTTCCCACCGAGGCGAGCCTCAAAGCATGCTATACTAGCCGCGGCTTCCCCATATGGAGCACGGCGGCAGCGGAGGACTTCATGACCTCCTGCTCCCCGGCCATGCTCATGGACGGGTGTCACGACTGCAACGCGACAGCCTGCGGGACGCCGGACCCACTGCGTGAGTACGGTGCCCCTGCGGGGCCGGACCTAGTGACACGAACGCAGCCGGTGTGTGGGCCTGTGACGCAGACGGCGGGTGGTGGTGCAGGCGCGGCATGCCCGCGCTGCCTGCACGCTCGTGCTGCAAGGCTGATTTGCAGCTCAAGGGATCATTTAACTTGCAGGGCCAGGTTCTGCGGCCCACCCTGCAGTCTGAGGAGTGAAGGAGGGTGACGCCGGGGAGGGTGTCGCCAGGGGCTCGGGGCGTGGGCTGCTCCAGGCAGCACGTGCCCTGTCCTTGGGCAAGCACGCCTTGAGAACCCCTCCTGTTCCTCATCCTCAGCCCACTCCGCCCACCGCCCTTGGGTACCCGTTCCCCTCCTTGCTTTGCAGTGGCCTACTCGCGGGCGTGCATGGACATGCGGATGGACGGCTGCCAGCCGTGGACCGCCTTCTGCGCGCAGGAGACCCCTGCGGCGGCGCAGGTCGTGTGCGTGCCGCGCAGCAAGTGGGTGCTGCCGGACGACGCCAGGTGCCTGGCGGACCCCACGCAGCCGGAGTGCGCGTCGTACACCTACCCGGACAACAGCACGCGGGCGGACATTGACCGGCTGTGCAGGTCCATGCCGGACATGCCTGGGTGCAGCATCCGGAGGGAGTGCGAGAAGGTGCGGGGGGGTTGTGGGGGGGCTGGAAGGGGGAAAGGGGGACTGTTTGCGTTGTGGGATGGATGTGTTGGCGTATACACCTGGTGTTCCACCTTTGCGGGAAAGACGGCGTTTGGCGGCGTCTTAAGTGGGTCAATAGGGGGTTGGGTGTGGGGACGGACGGAGGGCGTGCCGCGGGAGATGGCGGGGGAGCGGCGAGGGCGGGGTCTTGGGCATGCAGGAAGCGAGCACATGGTAGAAGGGGGAGGTGTTGGAGTCCAGGGTGTGCTCATGAGCGACGGGGAGGTATCCCGGGAGCAGCACCCACAGGGTGTGCGAGAAAGTGCCCCGGGACTGTGGGGTAACTGCAAGGGGCCAAAGAACAGAGGCCGGGGCTTGGGCTGGAGGCAGGGGAGAGGGGTGTAGGAGTCAGGAAGGGATGGGAGGGTGTCGCGCGGGAGTTGTTGCAGGGCGTGTTGGGCGGAGCTTCGCCTGGGGGCGCGATTGGGAAAAGCTGCGTGCGGTGTGGGTGTAGGACATGGGCGCGAGGCCAACAGTGGAGTGGAAGGGACAAGCGATTGCGTGCTCCTGACGGCTCGCCGACGCGTGGGTGTGTAGGGAGGCATGGTGAGGGCCATGGTCGTCGGTAGGTGTAACGTTGGGATGGGCTCGGATGGCAACCTGCATGGACGGTGCTATTGCCTGTGTGAAAGAGGTGGATGAGAACGGCCGTGGGAGCGTCGTTACTTAGCGACGCATTGTGAGAAGGTGGCTGGATGGGGTTTTCACCAGCAGTCCAGACACATTGCTTTGCCTGCTGGCCTGCCCAAGGCGCAGGCCCCTGCCTTTTGCTGCCACAGGAATGACGTACACCGTGTCTTAGCAAAGCCTTACGCCCGCACTGGCGCAGCGGTAACGGCAGCCTGGGCAACCAAGTGACGAGGAGGGATGACCTCCCGTTCAGGCCCCCTCTCGCAGCGACACCCCGTCCTAGTGCCCATAAACCACCGTTCCCTCCCTCGTACTACTGTCGCCCAGACCCCCTTGCCCCTCCCCTTGCCCCCCTGCAGACCCCCTCCCGCGTGGCCCCCCGCTACTGCCGCCCCTTCGTGCTGCTGGCCACCCTGTGCACCGACATGGGCGGCATGAAGGGCTGCGAGGGCTACAAGGCGCTGTGCGCAACGCCCGGGAGCGTGGTGGCGCAGTGCAAGGAGCAGCCGCCCGTACCGGGGTGAGGGCACAGGAGGGGAGAACTGACAGGGGAGGGGCAGCAGCCAGGGAGGACAGCTACTTTCAGGCGCCGGCGTGCACTTCAGCTGGATAGTTCCCGGCCCGGGACCTCCACTGATACCACCTTACGCAGCGCCGGCCCGGCCCCCAACGCAGCGCCCCCTCTGGCACGAACAGCGCGCACCGGAGTGTGTAACTCTCTGCCCGCCCCCCCATCCACCTAAACCAGCATTCAAGTTACAATGCTCTCTAAACTGTTACCGTTTCCCATGCCCGCACCGCACCGCAGCGCCCCCACGTGGCGCGAGGCGCGCACCGCCGTGTTCGACGCGTGCGGTGACCACCCCATGGCGGGCTGCTCCGCCTGCAGCCGCACCGCCTGCCCCGACCCGCTGGGCTCGCTGGCCTCCATCTGCCACGAGATGCCCCAGATGGCGGTGTGCGGCCGCTTCTGGGCCTTCTGCAACCGCGCCGGCGCGGACGACGTGGCGCCCTGGTGCGCCGAGGACAGCGGCTACCTGCCCTCCATGCTCATGTACTTCCACCAGCGCACGCAGGAGCTGCTGCTGTGGAAGGAGTGGAGGCCCATGACGCAGGGTGGGGCGGCGGGGGGCGCTGGGGGGACGGCGTGGGTGGTGGCCGGGCTGGAGGCAGGGCGCGTGGGCGGGGTGGGGCATGGCTGCTGTGGTTACTGATCACTGTACGGTGCCCCGCGGCTGTGCTGCTATGGAAGGGGGTGGCGGCACACCAAGCAGGGTGGGGCTGTGGGGCTTGGGGGCTGTTGGGTGGGATGGAAGGGGAAGGGGGTAGCTGGCGGCGCTAAGGCGTGGCACTGTGGCATGTGCATGGACCCACACCTTGTCTGCCTTATGTGCCCCAACAGGCAAACCGTCTCTACCTGCCCTGTGCTGTTCACATAGGTTCGTTTCTTAGTATCGTACGGCATTCCAACACACCTTTGGTACTCTGCCCCCGCAGGCCAGTACGCCGCCAGCGTGGTGGCTATCGTGGCCATGGGCGTGGTGGCCACGGGGCTCAAGACGCTCAAGGGGGCGCTGGCGCTGCGGTGGGCGCACCAGCGCAGCCTGTCGGGGGCGCCGCAGCCGGTGACCAGCGTGTGGCTGCCGCAGCGGGGGCACGGCTGGGAGATAGCGGTCAAGGGGGCAATCACAGGTGAGGAGTAAGGGAGCGGATGGGGGCGAAGGGTGGGAGGATACGGGTGGTGGGTGGCGGGCGAGGGGCACGGAGGGACGAAGGCGGTGCCCATGGGCTGCGAGATGCTTGTCGGGGAAGCCCGCGACGGGTTGGGAGGAGCGCGGGAGAGAAGGGGAAAGCGGGGGAAGGAGTTGGGACGCGGGCAGGGTGCCGAGGGTGCTGGGGAGCAGGGTGAGGCCTTGGGGGACGTCCGCTGCCGGGCGGGAGGGGAAGAGGGGGAGGAAGACGGCTAAGCCACGTCGCTCCCGCCTAGAGCACGCTCCACTGCGCGTACCTGCAGCCCACCGGCAACTTTGAACTCCGCAGGCGCGTAACGGACACTAGCGTGCATTAGACAGCCCACCGCAACCTCTCTCCGCTCCCTTTCACTATGTGTTGCTCTCGCCTGCAGGCGTGTCTCTGACGCTGGACTACTTCAACATGCTCATCGCCATGACCTTCAACGTCGGCTTCTTCTGCGCCGTCATCGGCGGCTACCTGCTGGGCACGCTGCTGTTCGGCCACGTGGTGGACAACTACGGCCACATACTGCACCAGCGGCGACGAGAGCTAGCCGCGCTCGCACGCCTGCGCAACTGCGCAGGGACCAACGCGGTCAACGGCGGCTCGCAGCTTAGCGCCCGCCTGCTTGACAACGCCATGGCCACCGCCGGCGGCGGAGTCGCGGGCGTCACGGCGGCGGGGTATGGTACGGCAGGGGCGGTGGGGGGCTACGTGCCGCCAAAGCTAGTGGGGGACGGGGCGGTGGTGGCGGTGGTGCTGGATGTGCCGGTGGGGGATGAGGGGGCGGGTGGGGGTGGGGGTGGGGGGGGTGGGCAGGAAGTGCTGGAGGAGGACAGTGAGAGCGAGGAGGACACGTTGCGGGTGGTGGTGGAGTCGGAGGGGGATTGCCACTGCGTGCACTCGGCGTAGGGTGGAGGCGACATGGGGCTAGGCGGTAGAAGAACGGCTGACCAGTCTGCAGGCACACCCGAATCTAACCATTTAGTGAACTGGGAAGTAGGTCGGCAATGTCGCTTCGCAGCTGCGGTTCCGCTTGGCTGCTGGTGAGGCTGGAGGGAAGGTGGGGGACGAGATAGTGTGGCGGAGGGGGGGCCGCGTCAGGGGTAGCTGTGTGGAGGACGGTCAAAGGGGAGGGCGCTGGGCGGTGGGGTGGGGGAGGAAGGAGGGCGGCTCTACAGCGAATCTAAGCTTAGCAGGAGGAGCGCACTGTGCTGCAGTGGTGACGGCATCACAACGTTGGTAGGCAGCTGGTGTACAGTGGAGGGAGCTGCGGATGCGTGGCCGGGGGAAGGGGCTGCTGCGGGGGATAGGCGAATGCAGAGAGGATCACGTGGCAAATGGTGCCCGGCAGGAGTCCTGGGCGCAAGGGCAAATAGCAACTGAAGTGTGTAGCAGCGGAAGTTGAGGTATGCGTGGGGATGACCGTGGCGGCCGGCAATGGGCGGGCAAGAGCCCTTGGTCCCCCTCCTCCTCATGTGCGGGTAGCCCTCCACTGCTGGGTGGGGGGACTCGGTCGAGGTCGAGTGGCCGAGGAAATCGGAGCGCGCATCACACCTGAGGTGAAGGCACAGTTGGCCGAAGCAGTGGATTAAGACGGGGAGCAGTGTCTGCTGGACTTGACCTCGGGGACCCATGCTTACCTTGTCTCGGGCTTGGGCTCTGGGTGACATCATTGTGGTGGTGAGCAGTGTGCGCTCGTGCCATGGGAGGTCCCTCCCCTGGTCGCACACTAGGCGCCTGCATGCCTGCAAGGGGTCGGCCTTTACCTTGGATTAGACTTGTTCCGTTTACAGACGTCTTCCTTGTGCTTCGCGTGCAAGCGCTGTTGTGTTGTTCCGCGATGCAGTGGACCAGACACCAGAGTGGGCGAGGGAATGAGCAATGAGGGGCTATGCGTTCCGGCGTGATGCAGGGGCAGGATGGTTTCCGTACATGTGCCTTCCAAGGCTTGCTTTCCACACTGCTGAGCTTCGGTCCCCCGCCAAGCTCAGAGAGCTGCCATGTGCGTTCCGGCGTGATGCAGGGGCAGGACTGAGGCCGCACGCAGTCGGTGGATGTTACAGTTGCATGTACCTGGTTACGGTATGTAACCCATCAAGCATCAACAATGGTGTCTTATGTGATGTCTCACAGCGTCATAATGTTACCTACCATATGGTCAGTCCCGGTGGTGGTGCACGCGTGCAGGCCTTCACAGGGAACAAGGGCAGCCCCAGAGGGCGATGCAGCTTGGTCATCCTGCCCATCCACGTGTCAGTGTCCCCGCATAACCCAGTTGACCCAATTGACTGTCACGCGAGACACACAGCGCAACTTTTCCGCTCTACTACTTGCCTCTACACTGCAACATTTGTTTCACAATGCGCTCTCTAGGCTTAGGCCAGTCTGTTCACTCAGGGCTTGCCGCTCGAGCTGGCCTGCGCAGGTAAGCATAAAGCTCAAAACAGCTCATCGCCAATCCTAAATTGCTGGATTGGGCTTACCGTTGGGGTAATTTGGTCACGCTGGACAGGCCCCTACCTAAAGCCACACCCGGGTCACAAGGAGTGAGCACCGCACGGCGGGAGACAGCGCAACATACAAATGGCTGCTGCCATCAAGATAGCAGCGATCCACTTCGGGGGCGTTTCATGCTGCCCGCGGACGAGGCGAAGGAGCTGATGGCGCGAAGTGGACTTTCCGTCGAGGAATGGCTCTATACGCTAATCACACCTGCTTCGAGATTAGCGAGGCCTCCCATATCGGGGTACCACGTCGGGTAGGCAGTGGCCATGGTGCCACAGGACGGGTTGGTTGTGCGTCAGCCCACCAGCTCTAGGGCTTACGAGCCAAAGGGGTCCCTAGCACCAGGCGTGCTCCGGCCTTGGCTTGATGATGTTCTGCGTGGGCCAAAGCGACGCTTGCAAGTGTGGGGGCAAGACGTTGCCGCTCGCTCACCGCCTACACCTGCGCAGCATTTGCGTGCGGGCAGGACTCCCTTGCTACAGCTTGCCACCCCCGGCCTCCCCTCCTAGGAGGGCGCACAGGAAGCTCGGAGTCCCTGTAATTCCCTTCCAGCACGTACTGTAGCTCGCAATCTGGTTTGCCGTTTTGCATGTCACCCACGTGTTTGTATGCTGCAGGGCCGTGGCGCTGGGCGGCTCGGGCAACGTGTACGTGGGGGTCAACATTGAGTTCCCTCACACGCCGCTCAACAACTCGGTGAGGCCACCACGCTTACATCATGTCCCACCTTATGCTGTGCTTGCCTCTGTGCACACAGCGCACATGCACCCCTTACACGCCACGCCCCCGTGTTGCTCACCCCGCTGCCAGTGGGCCGGACCACAGCGGCTGTTGCGGCCTGCTGGCTAGTACGGAGTCCTGCTTCCGGACTTACAGCACCCGCCATTCTGTGCGCAACCCATGCCGTACTGCCGTACGCGCCGTACGTCCCCAGATCCACGCGGAGCAGTGCCTGCTGGTCAACTGCCTGCACTCTGGGGAGACCTCCATACGTGCGCTGGCGGTGTCAGCAGCACCCTGCGGCCACTGCAGGTGGGCGGGGGGGGCGACGGCTCGCTTACACGCGCTGCATGTCGGGTCTAGGAGCAGGACTGGTACACTAGTGGACACAGAAAGGCGACGTTAAGAGTGCAAGCGATACCACATGCTGAATCATGGTCTGCAACACGTGCCTGTCGACCCTTCGGCCGTAACCCACAGGCAGTTCTACGCTGAGATCAAGGACGCGGTGAGCGGCTGAGGGGACCTGCGGCGGGCGCAAAGGGGATGCCAGCTGACGCTAATCAGCGGGACCGCCTAGGGGCTGATACGCGTGGGGCTACCATCCCGATGGGCCGCGGCTTGCAACGCGCTTTTGCCCAACGTAAGCTCTTACTCATGGAGCCCACCGTGGTTCTTTGCCTGTGTGCATCTGCACCTCGCAGGACGCTGTGGAGTATATCTTCGGGCGTGACGCTAAACCCAAGTTCCTGGCGGACCTGCTGCCGGAGCGCTTCGGGCCGGCGGACCTGCAGGTGGGGCAGGGGGTACCCGCGGGGGCTAGCCAGGGCGCGTGCAGTTGGCACGTGGCAAGACTCTAGCAGAACAGTCATACTGGCACATAGATACACGTGGAAGGAGGACTAGTTGGGGCAGGGGGGTGCTGGTGTTCGGACGGAATGCAGGCACGGGGTGCGGTTGACAACAGATCCCCACCATTGGCGGACCTGTAGGTTGGGCAGGTACCTGCACAAGTTGGAAAGGGCGTTTCGGACACCGGGGTACATGGGCATGTGCATCAGACGAATAACGGGCCCGGACGGATCGAGTTGGCGGGTTTGCACAGTTAGAAGGGTAGAGGAAAGGCCCAGAGGGACAGGAAGGGGCGGACGGGACGCAGGCACTTCGGAGCGCGGGCCCCACAGGTGCCGGGAGGCCAAGGGGGCGGATGGGGGGCCAGGTTAGGGGAAAGGGATGCAGGCGCTTCGGGCGTGCGGGTTGGCAGTGAGGGGAGGCGGAGGTGCACGTAGGCGCAAATCGAGAGGCAGAGGCGGGGACTGGAGTGGCGGTAGGGATGGGTTCTGGCTTCAGCTGTTGGGGTAAGGTGACCAGCAGCGCGGGCGTCTGGCACTTGGGAACGTATTAAGTCCCAGGCTGGCCCATGTGGCCCTGACCCACGTGCGCCACCCACCCTCACCCCTTTGGCCCCAGGACGAGCCGTTCCCCCTGCTGCTGGAGCGGCAGTCCAACCCCGTGGGCGGCTGGGACGAGGCGGCGGCGGCGCAGATGGCGGCGCGTGGAGGAGACGCGGCCTTCCAACGAGCAGCGGCGGAGGCGCTGGCGGAGGCGCGGCAGGTGTGGATTGTCGCCATAAGGGAGCTAAACGAAGCCCTGCGCCCGTAGCGCCCGGCTTGTTACCACGCGAGTTGAGACGCGCGCTACTGCCTTTCCTCCTGCAGTACTCTCCATCCTTAACCCCTGCACCTAGGACGGCCATTCACTCTCAACATTCACGTTGTTTAAATCCTTGCTGATGGGCCCGCTGTGCCTTAAGCAACAAAACCCTTTTTCCTCGCCCCGCCTTGCCCCCTTCGTGCAGTGCTACGCGCCCTACACGCGCTGCCACTCCGGCGCCGCCCTGGTGCTGTCCTCCGGCGCCGTGACCTCGGGCTGCTACATCGAGAGCGCCGCCTACAACCCCTCCTTGTCGCCCTTCCACAGCGCCGTCGTGCACGGCGTGACGCAGGGGATGTCGTCGTACGGCGAGGTGCGTACGGCATGGCGGACGGTACGGCTGGACGCCTGACCTCAACACACTGACCGCGCGAGCCTTGGACCTCACGTTTGTGAACCATCGAACAGCTGCTGTTTTGGTCTTGACAAACCGAATGCCGTTCCACGTCGCCAGTCTCTTGTGCCTTGTCTACACATGTCAGCTACGGGGCCATTAGGCTTCGTTTCTACCATGATCAGTAACTTCATGCACCGGTGATGCCACACATGCATGCCACAGATCAGCGAGGTGGTGCTGGCGGAGCGGCGAGGCGCCAACGTCAGCCACGCGGCCAACATCCGGCTGCTGCTCGAGTCCGTAGCACCAAACGCCAAGCTCACCGTCTTGCACTACACCGCGCAATGATAGCAACCAACGAGCTGGCAGCCCACAGCTTTGCCTTCCGTTCCTGTAGCCCATCATAGGCGCAGCCCTCAAGGTACCTAATACTCCTCTGGATGGAGGCCTACAGCACGTGGCTAATTGGCCTCAGTAGGCAGGCCCCCTTAGGTGGCATTGCGCCGGCTTACATATCTCGCGTGTACGTAGTCGCGTGTATCGCGCGTTTAGGAGGCAGGTGGTAAACCTGGCGCTGCGTATGGGCGCCTGGGCGCCATGGTGGCTTACGTCCGTGCTCATGCATTATGGCTTCGTTTGCTAACCGTTTCTTTGCTGAACGCATGACGCAGACCTATATGCATAGTGCATTTTAGCGCACATTTGTCAGTGTAGGATAGTTAATGCAGGGCTGTGCCACGGCGGTAACGATGCTTGAGGAGCATCTGGGGCGAGTGGAGGCGCGCCATCCGTTGTGCAGGGATGGAAGTCACGCCCAACACGCGTGGTCGGTGCACATGTGACGTGCGGCGGGAAACTCGACGCAACCCATGAGGAATAACAGGACATTGTGCGGCATGGTGCACGGATGCAGTGAGAGCGTGCACGGATGCAGTGAGAGCGTGTGGTAATCACCGTACGCGTGTGTGTTACCAACTGAAGCCTCCGGCCCTTTTGTGCGCACCAAGGGAGGTTGATGCTGAGGTGCTTACGGCGGGGAGGGGTGCTGACGATGGGGGCGCAGGCACATGGGGTGCACATCTTTCTCGTGTGCACATGGCACACTCTCCGGCCTGGACTGCGTGGCGGTGACGACGTTACAGACGGTGTTACAGAGGAGACTGCCGTCCCACATTGTGGAGTGTGAATGCTGTTCAGTACTAATTGGCTCTGAAGGCCTGTAGCATTCACGGTGGGGATTCTCCTTTCCGGCGCTAATGCCAGGGCATGGACGCTTGGAGCGTTGGAGGGGCAGCATCTGGCGGCGGAGACAAAGAATTTGGAGACTGTGCAGGGCGCTCTCTCACAGGAACCTAACGGGGGGCAGGGCGGCAGGTACCAGTCGGGCCAGGCAGTCGTCTGCCAAAGTGCCCATCACCCATTTCGCCTCTCAGAAGGCGAGCCGCGGTCCATGTGCCGGCGTCTGGCATATGCCATGGCAGCAGCGCACTAGCTATCGCCCAACCGCCTCACAAGGCCGCCATTCACGAAGGGCTTCAGGTGCGTGCCCGGGGAGTTTCCTGCCATGCATGAAGGGCCACAGGGGCTGTACGCCTGATGTATGCATCCGCCCCCAGCATCCGCCTACCCATACCGTTGTTCAGGCGACTGCCGCCGACTTTGTAAACACTGTTATGCACCCAAGAGTGTTACCCTTCACGAGAGCACCACGTGCGGCACCTTACGATAGACCCCAGGCGCAAAAGCTCCACCTGCTCGCATTAGTTACCTGGGTTGACAATCAAGAATGAGTCTGCTCATATCCTCCAGCGAAGTTCCTTCAGCAGCTTCAGGTTCAGCGCCCTTCCCCGTTCGGAATCGCGTCTTCGCGCGCATGATAAACGGCCAGGTCACCAACTTCGTATGGAACCTCTACATGGACCATCTAATGCTCGTAATCACTCAGATCGGTACCGTCGGGGCTGTCATCTCTGGCAGGTGCGTTCCTGTGTATCACCGGTGGGGGCCCCTTGCTGTGCGGGCCTAGGGCATGGGCCAGGCCCAGGGGCCTACGGCAAGGGGCGTTACCTACAGCAGCATCACGCAACTTTCTCCAGCAGCATCTCTGGCCTTCAGCAGGATTCCTCCAGCTCATTGGCACGCACCTGCCGTTACCTGACCTGCCCTGGACAGCGCGTTGCGCAGCTGGCACGTGTGTGGGTAGAGATGCTGCTGCGGGAATCGGGATGCATGACCCGTATACCGACAAAGCAGTTCTTACAGAGGAGTCAGGAGAGCACTCACCGGGGTTACTGGACATATTGCCTGAGAGGAGGCCGCATGGCACATCTGTGGGTGTGACAGTGCCGCATAACACGCGCTGCTGGCCTCTTCCTTGACCCATGTTTTGCCCTAACAACAACAAACCAACAGGCAAGACGCCACGTTCGACGGCCACACCACCTACTCCACCAACGTAGTGTTGGGGCGGAGGGACCAACCGGGACTGGACCTGTGCGCGAGGCAGCTGGTGGAGCTGCTGGGGAGGCAAGGTCACACGAAGTGAGAAGTGATCGTGTGTGTGAACGTATTGGCGGGTCGCACTTCCCTGCTGCCCCTGTTCCCGAAACCGTTGCGGTCTCCCCTCCAAGACCGCCGAAACCTGTGACCCGAGTGCCCCAGAGCCCGTGCCGCAGCATCACGCTGACCACCCTCGCGCCTCTCCCCTTGCCTCCTTGCCCCCATTCCGTCTACGCCCCCAGGCCCATCACGCTGTGCCTGGGGCTCAAGGACCTCAGCCCAGCCACCGTGAGGGAGGTGGTGGCGGCAGTGCGGGAAGACCACGTGGGCAGTGCAGCTTGACACGTGCCGTGGCTGCCTACCTGCCGTACCCGTCACCTCCACGCTCTGGACCCTGAGCTTTGGGACCCTGGAACGCGTTGTTGCCCGGCGACTAAATGCATTGGTGGTCGTCCCGCTTTTAGTCTGTCCAGTTAGGTCGGCGGCGGCTGAACGCATGTTGTTTTGTGCATTGGGGAAGCCGTGTGCGTTGACTGGCTGTACTGCGTGGCACAGCACTGGCCAGCGGTTAGGGACACGGACACGTGTCGGGTTGTGGCAGCGCAGCAACGCAGGACCGGCCCGGTGGTGTGTTTGTGGCTGGTATCGTTGGGGTAACGACTGACCGATACAGTGCACAGCCAAGTGAAACCACGGTGTGCTGCACGGCGGGGGAAGCACGCGTGCGTGCGGCTAGCGAGACACTTGCCGGTGTCCTTGCACCTTACCGCAATGCATGGCGGTGGAAGCGGTGAAAGGTGGAGGTCCCGGTGTGCAGGCGGGCCGATAGGGGCTCGGGATGCATCACCGAAGCGATTAACATCACCGAAGCGATAAAGGGGAACCCTTTGAGCGGAGGGCTAAAGTTGTCGCAGGGCTAGGGGACGATCGACTTTGACCGAAGCTCGGTCGAGGTCGGCGCGTGCGTGGCTCCGCGCTCTCTCTTGGTAGCTTGGGTCTTCG
>VFQN01004235.1_pt1 | contig 19200 bp, 13 predicted proteins | sample 3512371 | NCBI WGS metagenome assembly VFQN01 (sample SAMN10412370, study PRJNA504923) | tailings metagenome | isolation source: Replicate 2 from Balatoc abandoned mine | place: Philippines: Itogon, Benguet | collected 2017-08-28 | reverse complement strand
GCCGGGTGGCGAGGGCGCTGGCGACGGCGACGAGGATCATCACCTGCCCGAACCCGAGGGCCAGCCCGAGCGAGTGGGCGGCCACGTCGGCGAACCACAGCCCGGCCCCGCGGGCGAGCGCCTTCGCCGCGGCCGTCGGCACCAGCCCCTCCGCCGCCGGGCCGAACGTGTCGACCAGTTGGAGCGGCATCGGGTCGACGACCTCGTTGATCTTGTCGAACAGCGGCATCACGCGGAGGGCGTACGTCAGGTTCCACCCGACGACCGCCGTCAGCGCCCCGCACGCCATCAGGATGCCGGCGTACTTGCCGATCAGGAACTGCCGGCGGTTGACCGGCTTGCTCATCAGGGTGACGGCCGTCCGCCCCTCGATCTCCTCCGAGATCGACATGCTCGCGGCCAGCACGCCGAACAGCACGGCGGCCAGCATCGCCACGTCGAACCCGATCTGCTTCATCATCTTGAAGTCGTCGCCGAACGTGAAGTACGGGATGAACACCGACACCCACGTTCCGACCACCGCGACGAGGACGATCAGCCACGACATCGGCTGCCGCAACCCTTCGCGGTACGCCGCCAGCGCGACCGCCCCGCCCTTCGGCCACACGAGGACGAGCAGGTTCGGCATGAGGATGAACAGGTCGATGAGCAACTGGAGGTGCAGCACCGCCCCGTAGACGTAGCGGCCGTTGAACTCCAGGCTCGCGGCATCGCCCTTGTACCCGATGTACGCCGCCACCACGACGCCCGCGGCGATCACCCCGCCGACGACGGTGCCGAGGGCACCGGCACTCCGCGTCGCCCGCTCGAACCCGCGCGGGTCGATCGCCCACAGCCACGGGAGGGCGGCGATGAACTGGACGGCGGCGAGAACCACGCCGCCGAGCAGCAGAGAGGGTGTGGTGATCCAGTCGAACATGCGGGCAACCCGGGTGTGCGGGGGCGGGACCGCCGCCCGCGGGTACTACGCCGGCCGCCGCCCCGCGGTTCGGTCGCAGACGGAAGGCATGCTCAAATCCACAGTTGCAGCAGGCGCAAGACCACTTCCTGCCACTGGTCGAACGGCTCGTCGGCCTCCAGCGCGACGGCCGCGCCGTCGGCCCGGAGTGTCGGGTGCGGCCCGGTCACGACCAGCCCGTTCACCACCGCCGACTCCACGGGAAGCGTCACCGCCTTACCTGCGGCCACCAGCGCGTGAACCTGTGCCTTCTGCGTGAGGCCGGCGAGATATTTCACCGTTGCCGCCCGGTCCGGCAGGTGGGTCACTGCCGCCTCGCCGCGGGCGATCGGCTCGCGGAGGAGGAGTTCGCACAACCCCGCCTCGTCGGCAAGCACCTTCTTCTCGCCGTCCTGGACGAACAGTACCTCGAACCGGATCGCGTCGGCGCTCAGCCACTCGGTCAGCTTCGTAATCGCCGCCAGCAGCGTCGAGAGAGCCAGCACGATTCGCTGGACCGGCAGGTCGGGGTCTTTGAAGCGGGCGGCGGCGAGGTCGGGAAGGAGCACGAACGCGAACGCCCGCCGGCGGCGCAGGAACTGGTTCTCGTCGCGGGAGTAGTAGAAGAGCTCGTCGCGGGCGAACTTCACGTCGAACAGGTCCGGGTCGGGGCTCTTCGCCCCCTCCATGTAGGCGAGTTGCGAGTGGAGCAGGCTCTCGATCGACCCGCGGTTGCTGATCGATGTGTACCCGCCGACCGGGTATTGGTCCTCGTCGAGGATGCGCGTCGGCACGTCCTTGCGCCCCGCCAGCGGGCGGACAGGCCGCACCGGCAGACCCCGGAGCAGGCGATCCCGGGTCTGCCGGATTTGCCGCAGTGCGACGTACTGCCCCATGTCACCGAGGGCGGAGCGGTCCTCGAGCGCCGCCACATCCTCCTTCAGTAACACGTCGCTCGTGCGGCGGCCGGCGGTGATGAGGTCGGTCACGAGGCGTACGTTCAACTCGGACGGCCCGTCGCGCGTAAGGTCTTCAAACGCCCGCGACAGCACCTCGTCGGGGTTGGTGGCGAGGAGCGTGCGAATGACCGCCGGCGGGAGGAAGACGCCCCCGACCTTGAACTGATCGCACACCTTGTTGACCAGGTATGCCACGCCGCGGGTGCGGTCCTGGCCGGTGAGCCCGCGAAGCGCGTCACCGGCGCGCTCGAACGCCCAGTCGGCGGACAGCTTGCCGAGGACGTGATCCTCGTACTGCCGCGCCAGCGTCGGCGGCCAGCCAGGAACCTCGGGCGGATGCTTGGGGCGGTGTCCGGCGTCGGCCCCGAGCGCGACGTGGCCGAGGTCGCTGACAAACCCGACCGCCGGGAGCGGGTGCCCGCCCCCGGCGACTTCCAGCGCCCACGCGAGCGCCTGGCGCACCGACTCGGCCGTCGGAAGGACGGCGCGCTGGAGCCACAGCCCCTCGGCGACGAACCGTCGCGCCGCATCTAGGTTTCGGACCTCGATCGACTCCATCACGCCTCGCGCTCCAAGATCCCCAACCTCCTTATACCCCCGCCCGCACGCCCGACCAATCCCGGAACTCCGCCACGACCGGCACCACCGTTAAAGTCGGCCCGCCCGACGGCCGATTCTAGGTGACGAGACCACGGAACAGGCCGGGACACGGCCGTTCGGGCGCCGGCGCCCGAACGGCCGCCCGGCGGGCGGGCGAGGGGCGCATGACGATCACCCGAATGCTTCCCGGGGTGGTGCTGGCCGCGGCGGTTACCGCGGCCCCGGCCGCGGGCCAGTACGGGTTCCCCGCGTACACACCACCCGGGAGGTCCGCGCCCCCGCCGCCGCCCAACGTGCCGTCGGTCCTACCGACGGGTATGCAGGACGCGGCCCCGCCGCCGCGCCCGGTCGAGCCGCAACCGAAGGCCGGTCCGGCGGAATCGCTCGGGGCGCTGACGGCGCCGGTGGGCGCGAACGGGTTGCCCCCCGGCGCGTACCCGAGTCCGTGGTACACGGACGGACCGGGCTGCTGCGGCCCGATGGGACGGAACGGCCAGGTGGCCTACGAACTGTACGCCGAGACCGGCCCGAACCTGCCGTTCGGGGGTGGCGAGTTCACCGACCGCCTCCACGCGGGCTGGGTGGTGGCCGGCGGCGGCCGATCGCTGTTCTTCAACACCGCCGGCGACGCGGCCTGGGTGCTCGATCTCGGCCTCAGCTACACGTACAACCGCGGGTCGGCGGACTCGTTCTCGGACGTGTTCATCCGCCAGCCGCCGATCACCGACCCGCAGACCCAGCAGCTCATCTTCCGGCCGGACGTGCTCACGACGAGCCGCATCCGCGGGTTCCACCGCACGTCGTTCAACTTCGGCGTCGGTCGCGACTGCTTCCTGTGGGGGGAGGGCACCCCGGGCGGGGAGCACGGGTGGAACGTCCGCGCCGGAATGGACGTGGGGGGGCGCTGGGGCACGGCGCACGTGGACATCGTGCCGAACGGCGCGAACGGCAGCTACTCGCGCCGGCAGTCGGTGTTCCACGGGGTCTACCTGTCGGCGCACACCAACGTCGAGGTGCCGGTCGGCGGGTGGATTTGGGCGAGCGGGATCCGCGGCCAGTGGGGTTATGACTGGACCAACGCGATCATCCCGCTCAAGGGCGACATCCAGAACGTCAACATCCTGCTCACGACCGGCTTCCGGTTCTGACCATTGCCGCGAAGCCGCTCGCGGCTTCACGCGGCGGCGTAGGCCCGTTCCGCGGCGCCGACCCCGGCGCCGGGCTCGACCCGTGCCCCGAAGCCCTTGAGCACCTGCTCCAGCGCGGCGAGCACCTGAAACACGCAGTTCGGGCGGCTGTTCTGCCCCATGATCCCGATCCGCCACGCCTTCCCCTTGAGGTCGCCGAGCCCGCCGCCGACCTCGATCCCGAACTCGGTCAGCAGCCGCTTGCGGCCCGCCACGTCGTCCACGCCGTCGGGCAGGCGGACGGCGTTGAGCTGCGGGAGCTGGTGCTTCGGGTCGGCGGTGTACTTGAGCCCGAGCGCGAGGAGCCCGGCCTTGAGCGCCTGGTGGTTGCGGGCGTGGCGGGCGAAGCGGGCGTCGAGCCCTTCCTCGAGCACGAGGCGGAGCCCCTCGCGGATGGCGTAGACCATCGTGATCGGCGCCGTGTGGTGGTACGCCCGGTCGCCGCCCCAGTAGCCCATGATCGTGGTGAGGTCGAGGTACCAGCTCTGCACCTTCGTCTTCCGCGCCTTCAGAGCCGCGACCGCCCGGTCGCTGAAACTCACCGGCGCCAGCCCGGGCGGGCAGCTCAGCCCCTTCTGCGAGCAGCTGAACGCGGCGTCGACGCCCCAGTCGTCGAGCTTCACCGGGGTGCACCCGAGCGACGTGACGCAGTCGGCGACGAGGAGCGTGTCGGACTCGCGGCAGATGCGCCCGACTTCCTCCAGGGGTTGCAGCGCGCCGGTGGAGGTCTCGGCGTGGACCAGCGCGAGCACCTTCGGCCGCACCCGCTTCAGCGCGTCGCGCAGCGCGTCCGGCTCGAACACTTGTCCCCACGGCCGCTCCAGCACCGTCACCTCGGCGCCGGTGCGGCCGGCGATGTCCACCATCCGGTTGCCGAAGTACCCCATCGTGGCGACCACTGCCTTGTCGCCCGGCTCCAGCAGGTTGACGAGGCACGTCTCCATCCCGGCCGTGCCGGTCGCGGACACGGGGAAGGTGAGGGCGTTGGTCGTCTGGAAGACCTGGCGCAGCATCCCCTGCGTCTCGGTCATGATTTCCAGGAACTGCGGGTCGAGGTGGCCCAGGAGCGGCGTCGTCATGACCGACAGGACGCGCGGGTGAGCGTCGCTCGGGCCGGGGCCGAGGAGGAGCCGCGGGGAGGGGTTCAGCTGGCCGGGGATCGTCATGGGGAGGTCGGTGGTCGGTGGGTCGGGGATTGTCCGATTCAGTCTACGAACCGCAGCCCCGCTCTCAGCCCCGCCGGGCGATCACCAGCTGGCTCAGCGCCTTGAAGTGGGGGTGTGTCGCGTCGCGGACCCACTCGAACGCTACCGACTCGGTCGTGGTCACCGTCGCGCCCGCCTGCTCCATCCGCCTCAGGGCGGTCGCATGGTCCGCCTCGCCCCACGCGGCGACCGCGTCTGTCGGGAGGACGACGTGGAGGCCGGCGTCGAGCAGGTCGAGCGCGGTCTGCTGGACGCAGACGTGCGTCTCCATCCCGACCACCACCACGTTCGGCCGCTGGAGCATCTCGAGCTCTTCGAGGAACGTGCCGGCGCCGCAACAGCTGAACGCCGTCTTCGCGGCCGCCGGCGCGGGGAGGCGGCGGGCGATTTCGGCGGTCGTCGGGCCGATCCCCTTCGGGTACTGCTCGGTGGCGCGGACGGGGATGCCGAGTAACGCCGCCACGTCGAGCAGGAACGCGGCGTTGCGAACGAGCCCGTCCGCCCTCGGCATCTTCGCCAGGAGTTTGTCCTGGACGTCCACCACCAGGAGCGAGGAGTTCTCGGCGGTGAGGCGGCGCGGGTTCTTGGTCATCGGGTTCCACCCGTGGGGACGGAGGCGAGGGCGGTACGGAGGGCGCCGAGCCCCGAATCGAGTGCGGCCCTGCGGCCGGGCGCCGGCACGGTTCCGCCGAATCGCTCCTCATAATACGCGTCCACCCACGCCGGCGGAACCTCGGCCGCGCCGGCGGTCGCGGGGGCGGCCGCCAGCGACGCGGCGACGCGGGCGGCGAACTCGCGCGGCGTCTCGCCCGTCGCCGGCGCATAGCCATGCCGGGCCAGCACCTTGAGCAGTGGTGTGAGCCACGGGTTGACCGCCCCGGCCGCGGCGCGGGCGCGGCGCACCCGCCGCACGACCCAGGCGACCGCGAGCAACCCGGCGAGACCCGCCGTCATGCCGATGAGGACGGGGTTACCCACCAGGTCGCCGAGTGCGTGCAACCGTTCTTCGGGCGTCGCGTCGAGGAGTCGGTCCCACACCCATGCCCAGCCTGTGCCAGTCGTCGTAGTCGTGCCGGTCTCGGCGTCGGTCAGGCTCGGGCTCGGGTCGAGGCTCATCCAGTAGTACGTCCGCCCGCCACCCGCGCCGGGCCGCGAGACGAGCGCGGTCGCCCAGGTGTGCGCCCGGTCCTGGCGGACGACGTATTTCCCCTCGCCGGCCGGCTCGTGCCCCTTGAACCCTAGTACCAGTGCTGCCGGAATCCCCTGCGACCGGAGCATGAGGACCAGCGCCGAGGCGTACCGCTCGCAGTGCCCGGTTTTGGTGTGCTCCAGAAAGTCCGCCACCGGGTCGAGGTCCGGGCGGGCGCGGGTGTGGACGGTGGTGTAGCTGAAATCCGGACCGGACAGGTGTGCCGCGAACGCCCGGGCGATGGCCTCGTGCTGTTCCAGAAATGGTCGGCTTCGGACCGCGTCGAGTGACCCGGCCGCCGCCGGCAACTTCCCCTCGCGTATGAGCCGCGCCAGCAGTCGATCGGAGTACGTCCGCACCGCCGGGACCGGGTTGTCAGTCAACGTCCGGTAGTCGCCCGGGTCGTCGATCAGGAACCCGACTCCGAGGTCGGGGTCGGCGAGCGGTGCGGTGTGCTGGACGTAGACGAGGTTCGGGTTGCGGTCGGGGCGGCTAGGGTTCCGCATGAAACTGCCGTCCGAGAGCTGATACCACGGCCGCGGCGGCGTCGGCGGCGGGAACACGTCGGCGACTGGGGATGCGTGCTTCGGCAGCCACACCACCGGTTCGGCCAGGAAGTCCGACCGCAGGGTTCCGGGGACCGTGAACCGGAGCTGAAACTGGCCCGCGCCGAGCGGCGGCGGCGCCCACGGCTCGACCCGAACCGCCGTGGCATCGAGGGCGAGGGTCGGGAATCGGAACGTGGCCTCACGCCGCCACCCGCCCTGGGTGTAGTGCGTCAGCACCCGGCCGCGCCACCGGGTTTCTGCCGAGAGGTCGTGCTTGGGCAGTCCGTCTTCTTCCGCCGTGACCTCGAACGCGACCTCGGAGCTCCCCTCGAGCTCCCCGGTCCGGTTCAGGTCCACCGCGTGGTCGGAGTTGAACCCGATCTCCAGCCGGGTGGGGCCGAGTTCCCACTTGTCGAACGGCGACGCCGGGGTGAGCAGGAACACCGGGCTCGCGGCCGTGGCGGCGACGGCGAGCCACCGCGCCGCGGCCGCGAGCCCGGCCCGCCGGCCGGTGGCCGGGGGCGCTCCGCCGCGGGCGAGGTTGAACCGCGCCAGGCTCCACACCGCCGCCCCGGTGTAGGCCGCGAGTAGTGCGACCTCCCACGGCCGTCGCGCGATCGCCGCCGCCAGCACCGCCGCCGCCAGCCCGGTCGAGTGGAGATACCAGTAGTCGCCCGGGGTCTTCTCCCGGCGGACGAGCTTCGCCACCATCGTCGCCATCAGCACCGGCGCGACGAGCAGGACGAAGAACACGAGCCAGCCCACCGACGCGAACTCGCCGACGCGGGCCTCGCGGATCACCCGCACCGCCGCCCACGCGGCCGTGGCCAGCGCGATGCCGATGCCGATGTTGTTCGCCGCCTCCAGCGTCAGGAACTCGTCCCGCCCTTCGAGCCGGTAGACGACCGCCAGCGCGACGATCACGACGACCGCGAAGACACCGACCTCGGGCAGGATCGGGAGCTCGGCCGCTCCGAGCGCGGCACAGGCCAGCGCGAGCGACAGATAGGTGCTCAGGCGGAAGGCGGGGTCGGCGGTCATCGGGCGGCCGGGTGCGGGGGGTGATACCAGACCGGCCGGTCGGCCGGCGCGACGACCGGGACCGCCCGCCCGGCGGCGCGCCCGACGGCGGCCCCGAGCGGCGAGCCGGACCGGCTGCTCACCACGACCAGCGTCGAGCGCCGCAGGCGGCCGGCGAGTTCGGGGAGGGCCGGGCGGTTGGTTCCGGCGGCCGTCGCCAGCGGCGCGAGGAGGTCGCGGGCCGCTGCCTCGGACGGGGTCGCGGTGCGCACCACCGGGTCGTCGCCGGCGACGGCGACCGTCACCCGCGTCCCGCCCGCGAGGCACCACGCCCGCACGACCGACGCGGCGAGGCTGAGCCCTTCTTCCAGCCGGACGACCTGTACGGCGGTGGGCTCCTCCGGCAGCCACGGCTCGACGACGAGCACGAGTTCCGGGTCCGGGGCGGAGTCGTAGTCGCGGACGAACGGCTCGCCGCGGCGCGCGGTCGTCCGCCAGTGGATGTCGCGGAGTCCGTCCCCGGGCCGGTAGGGGCGCACGCCGCGGAGGTCGGCCCGGTCGGCGGCCGACCGCGCGACCCGCTGGCGCGACCGCCCGCCCGCGCCGGCCTGCCGGCGGGCCCAGCGGCGGAACCCGTCGAGGTCGACCCCCCCGACCGCGGGGAGCACGAGGAGCGCCGGCCCGGCGGCCCCCGGCACCTCGGCGCGGACGAGCCCGAACGGGGAGTCGGCCCACGCCCGCGGCGGCTCGTGCCCGAAGGAGCCGCGGCGGAAGAACGTGCGCGGCTCCGCGCGCTCGGCCTCGGCGCCGGGGGCAAGCGCCTCGAACAGCCCGGTCACCGCCGTCCCGCCGGCCGGCTCGCACACGCCGGCGGTGACCGGGCGCCGGCCGTCGTTGCGGAGGCGGAGGGCGACGCGGGTGGGCTCGCCGGCGTACACGGGCGGGTGCGGGACGCGCACGGCGACGACACCACGGAGCTGACGACGGGCGAGCCAGGTGTTGAGCGCGAACAGGGCCAGCGCGGCGTAACCGAGGAGGAGCAGGGGGGGGATCGTTTTGATCCAGCCGATCCCGGCCAGTCCGAGCCCGACCGCCGCCCACCACCGTCCCTCCCGGGTCACCCGGAAGGACCGGTCGGTGGGGGCGGCGTCGAGTCGGGCGGTCGGCCTCACGACGGCACCTTCCGCTTCGAGACGATCTCGCGGACGACCGGCCCGGCGTCCGGGCTCCCGCCCGCCGCCCACCCCCGGCCGACGAGCCGGTGCGCCAGTACCGCCTCGGCGAGCCCCTTCACGTCGTCGGGGACGACGTAGTCGCGGCCGTGGGTGACGGCGTTGGCCTGCGCCGCCCTGTACAGCGCGAGCGCCGCCCGGGTACTCGCCCCGAGCGCCACGTCGGCGTGCGCGCGGGTCGCCTCCACCAGATCAAGGACGTAGTCGGCGAGCGCCGCGTCGACCTTTACCTGGCGCGTGCGGGCCTGCAGGTCGAGGAGCGTGCGCGGGTGCACGACGGCGGCGAGCGTGTCGACCGGCTCGCCGGCCCGGTGCTGGGTGAGGATGGCGCGCTCGGCCTCGCGGTCCGGGTAGCCGACCTTCACCCGCATGAGGAAGCGGTCGAGTTGGCTCTCGGGGAGCGGGTACGTCCCCTCGAACTCGTACGGGTTCTGCGTGGCGACGACGAGGAACGGCGGCCCGAGGCGGCGCGTCTGGCCGTCGATCGTCACCTGCCGCTCGCTCATCGCCTCCAGCAGCGCGCTCTGGGTTCGCGGGGTGGCGCGGTTGATCTCGTCCGCGAGCACGATCTCGGCGAACAGCGGGCCGGGTTGGAACTCGAACGTGCCGGCGTGCTCGCGCCACACCGACACGCCGGTCAGGTCGCCGGGGAGTAGGTCGGGGGTGAACTGGACGCGGGCGAACCGGCAGTCGAGCGACTTCGCCAGCGCCTTCGCCAGGAGCGTCTTGCCGACGCCGGGCACGTCTTCGAGGAGGAGGTGGCCGTCGGCGAGGAGGGCGACGACGGCGAGCCGGACGACCTCCGGCTTGCCGAGGAACACCCGGCCCACGTTCTCCCGCAGGGCGGTGAGGGCGGCCGCCGGGTCGCTCACGGGGTCGGTCGCCATGCGGTGTGGGCTCGGGGGTGGGGTCGGTCCGGGCCGCCGCCCGGACGCTCTCGGTACGTCAAATGCCGCCGCGGAGGTTCGGGTTGATCGGCCGGTTCGCCAGCCGTTCCAGCGCGGCAATGCGGTCGGCCTCCTCCTCGGCGGCGTCGGCCGCGTCGGCCGCGTCCTCCTCGGCCCTTTTGATCGTCTTCAGACTGAGTGCGATGCGGCGGGCAGGCACGTCCACGCTCAGCACCTCGACCTCGACGCGCTGACCCTCGCTCACCACGTCGCGCACCCGGCGGACGCGCTGCGTCGAGAGTTCGGAGACGTGGATGAGCCCCTCGATCCCGGGCTCCAGTTCCACGAACGCGCCGTAGTCGGCGGTGCGCGTCACGGTGCCGCTCACGCGGCTGCCGGCCTTCACGCGCTGCGAGAAGTCGTCCCACGGGCTCTTCGTCAACGCCCGCAGGCTCAGGCCGATCTTGCGGGCCTCGAAGTCCACGCGCGAGACCAGCACCTCGACGTTGTCGCCGACCTTGAACAGCTCCGCCGGGTCGCTCACCCGCTGCCACGACAGCTCGCCGGCCGGGATCAGCCCATCGGCGCCGCCGAGGTCGACGAACACGCCGAACGGCTTCACGCTGCGCACGATGCCCGTCTTCGTTTGCCCATCGGCGATCGTCTTCCAGAACTCCTCGGCCTTCACCTGCCGCTCGCGCTCCATCACCGCCCGGCGCGACACGATCAGGTTGCGCTCGCTCGGGTTCACTTCAGCGACCATCACCTTGACGCGCTGGTTCACGAACTGCTCGATGTCCTCGACGCGGTACAGGTCGAGCTGACTGGCCGGCAGGAACCCCTTGATGCCCGCGACCTCGACCGTCAGGCCGGTCTTGTTCTTGTTGGTGCCGGTCACCTTCGCCTCGACGATCATGCCGTAGGCGACCTGCGACCAGTCGGTGACGACCTGCGCCGACCCCTCGCGGGTGAGCACGAGCAGGCCGTTGGCGGCGTCGTAGCGCTCGATGTCGAACTCTACCGACTCGCCGATGACCGGCGTGCGCCCCTCGAATTGCTGGATCGGCAGCACGCCCTGGCTGCGGCCGCCGGGCACCTCCACAAACACGTCCTTGCCGTGGACGCCGACGATGACGCCGACCTTCCGCCCCTTCGCGGGCTGCGTGCCGGCCGGCTTGGCGGTCTGCTGCGTCTCGGCCTGTGCGACGGTGGCCGACACGTCGAACCCGGCCATCGCCTGTGCGAGTTCGTCCTCGATGAGCTTGTCGAGCTCGCGGTTGTTCGGCTTACCGGCGTGGAAGTCGCGCGTGTCGAGCTGGGCCGGCTTCCCGCCCGGGTTGAACGGCTTCCCGCTCGGTGCGACCGGCCCCTGCGCCTGTCCTTGCTGCCCCTGGCCCGGCGCCGGCCCCTGCTCGCGCGGCCGGTTCCCTTGCGGGATGAACGGCCGGCTCGGCCCACCGGGCCGCGGCCCGCCTGGCCGCGGCGGTCCTTGACGGAATCCGCCCGGCCCCGACGGCTGAGGGGGCGTGGGCGCAGTAGTACCCACGGGCGACGGCGCGGCGTCGGGGACGGTGGTCGGCTGGGGTTGCGGGGCGTCCGGGGCCGGGGAGGGGTCGGTCGGCAGACTCATCGGTATTCCTCACACGGGCGCGGGGGCGCAACCCGGCCCGTCTGGTGAACTTATCGGACGGCCGGGCGACCGACAACCGAACGAGCCGGGTGCCGGCGGCGATCCTACAATCGGTCGCATGGCCTGGCCCCGGGCGCGACTGTGGCTGGCGGTGAAGACCCTGCTCGCGGCGGCGATCGTCGCGGCGGTCGCGCTCCAGTTCGCCCGCATCCTCCGCCAGCCCGCGCTCAACCCCTACCCGTTCGACCTGCGCATCGGGTACCTGATCCCGGCCGGGCTGCTCTACCTCGGCGCTCACTTTTGCTGGGGCTCGTTCTGGGTGCGGCTGCTGCGGAGTCAGGGGGTGAACGTCGGGCTCGTCCACGGGCTGCGGGCGTACTTCGTCAGCCAGTACGGGAAGTACGTGCCGGGAAAGGCGTGGGTCGTGTTCATCCGCGTGGCGCTGCTCCGCGGGATCGACGGCGGCCGCCCGCTCGCCGTCGGCGTGACCGCCACTTATGAAACCCTCACGAGCATGGCGGCGGGGGCGCTCTTGGCCGCGGCGCTGCTGCCACAACTCGGCGTGCTGCCGGACGAGATTTCGCCGAACGTCGGCTGGGTGATCGGCCTCGCCCTCCTGCCGCTGGCGCTGGCAGTGTTGAACAAGCTGGCGGCCCGACGGGTCGCCCGCCTCCGCGGCCCGGGCGGCGCGCCGCTGCCGAGTCCGCCGCTCAGGTTGTTGGCACAGGGGATGGTTCACGGCGTCGTCGGCTGGGCGCTGCTCGGGGTGTGCGTGTCGCTCGGCGTGGCCGCGGTCGCGCCCGGCGACCCGGGGTGGCACCCGACCGGGCACTACGCCGCCGACCTGGGCGCGATGGCGATCGCCTACGTGAGCGGGTTCTTCGTGCTGGTCGCGCCCGGCGGGCTCGGCGTGCGCGAGTTGTTGCTGGAGGCCGCGCTCCGCCCGCGCTTCGAGCCGACGTTGGGAGCCGAAGTCGCCGCCGGTCTCGGAGTTGTGATCGCGCTGGTCCTCCGGTTCGCGTGGACGCTCGCCGAGGTTATCGTCGCCCTCGGCCTGTACTTCTTCTGCCCCCCGCCCGCCCCCGCCGCACCTCCCGAGCCTGCCGATGCCTGACCCGTCGCCGCCCGCCGAGGCCGAGTTGCTGACGCTCGTGATCCCCGTGCTGAACGAGCGCGAGAGCCTCGGCCCGCTGCACGCCGAGATCACGGAAGTCGCGGCGAAGCTCGACCGCCCGGTCGAGGTCGTGTTCATCGACGACGGCAGCACGGACGGGTCGTGGGGCATCATCCTGAAGCTCGCCGAGACCGACCCGCGCGTCCGCGGCATCCGCTTCCGCCGCAACTTCGGCAAGGCCGCGGCGCTGGCGGCCGGGTTCCGCGCCGCGAACGGCGCCGCGGTCGTCACCCTCGACGCCGACCTCCAGGACGACCCGCACGAGATCCCGAACTTCCTCGCCGCGCTGCGCGAGAAGGACGTGGTGAGTGGGTGGAAGAGGGTGCGGCACGACCCCTGGCACAAGGTGCTGCCGAGCCGCGTGTTCAACGCGATGGTGAGCCGCCTCACCGGCGTGCCCCTGCACGACCACAACTGCGGCATGAAGGCGTACCGCCGCGAGGTGTTCAGCGAGGTCCGACTGTACGGCGAACTGCACCGCTTCATCCCGGTGCTCGCGGCGGCGCGGGGGTTCACCGTCGGCGAACTGGTGATCCAGCACCGGGCGCGGAAGTTCGGCTACTCGAAGTACGGCGTCCGCCGTTTCGCGAAGGGATTTCTCGACCTGGTGACGGTGAAATTCCTGACCGGCTTCGGCCACCGCCCGCAGCACCTCCTCGGGAACTTCGGGCTGCTGCCGATCGGCATCGGGTTCTTCGGTCTGTTCCTCCTGGCGGTGAACGCCGTGGTTCGCATCCTGAGCGATCACACGGTCGGCGGGAGCGCGCTGACGCAGATCGTCGTCGCCATTCTGTCGGTCGGGCTGCTGCTGTTCGGTGCGCAACTCGTCATCGCCGGGCTGCTCGCCGAACTGATCGTGGACCGCGGGCCGGAAGACCTGGAGCCGTACTGCGTGGCCGAAACGATCTCGCCGGGGGCGCCCTGATGCCCGCCGACGCTTCCGACTTGCGCCGCTCCGTCTACCTGCTCCTCGGCGCCGCCGCGGTGGCGATCGCCGCCGCGAAGGTGGTCGGTGCCGAGCTCGTGTACGAGCCGACCCGCTACAAGGCGACCGAGAAGTACACGTACGGCAGCGAGGAGAAGCGCGAGTGGCCGCGTGAGCGGCCCGACCCGTGGCCGATGTTCAGCTCGAACGACAAGTCGCGCTGGGCGACGGTGCGGGCTCTGGTCGAGAACACGACCTACGTCATCGGCAAGCGCACCGTCCCCGACCCGAAGCGGCCGGAGAAGTACACCGACGAGGGGGTCATCACCGAGCCGGCGTTCAAGTCGCTCGACATTGTGATGAACCCGGAGACGAAGGAGTTCTACTCCAGCAAGCCGCCGCTGTTCTCGACCGTGCTCGCCGGCGGGTACTGGGCGCTCAAGAAGGCGTTCGGGTGGAATCTCGTCCGCGACCGTTGGCTCGTCATCCCGACTCTGCTGCTCGTGGTCAACGTCGTGCCGTTCGCCGTGTACCTGTGGTTGCTGGCGAACCTGATCGAGGCGGTCGGGAAATCCGACTTCGGCAAGCTGACCGCGTTCGCGGCGGCATGCTTCGGGACGTTCCTGACGACGTTCTCCGGCACGCTGAACAACCACACGCCGGCGGCATTCTGCGTCCTCTTCGCTACGTACCCGCTGCTCCGCGCCGCGTTCGAGAACCGCGACATGGGGCCGGGCGGGTACGTGTGTGCCGGGCTGTTCGGCGGGTTGGCGGTGACGTTCGAACTCCCCGCCGCCGCGCTCCTCGCCGGGATCGGCCTGCCGCTGCTCGCCGCACGGTGGAAGCCGACACTGCTCATCTTCGCGCCGCTGGCGCTGGTGCCGCTCGCGGCGCTGGTGCTGACGAACTACCTGGCGTTCGGCGAGGTGGTGCCGGCGTACGCGAAGTTCGGCGGGCCGTGGTACGAGTACGAGGGGAGCCACTGGACGCGCCTCAAGCTCCCGGTCGGCCACCCGGACCGGCGTGGCATCGACTTCGCCGCCGAGACGAAAGACGTGTACGCCTTCCACCTGCTGGTCGGGCACCACGGCTGGTTCAGTCTGACGCCGGTGTGGCTGCTCGGACTCGCCGGGCTGGTGATGACCGGTGCCGGCGCCGCGAAGCAACTCGACCGCCTCGCGCCGGGTGGGAAGGGGGCCGTGTTCACCCCGCCGCTCATCGCAGCGATGACGCTGGCGGTGTCCGCGGTGGTGATCGCGTTCTACATCACCCGCACGAATAACTATGGCGGATACACGAGCGGCCCGCGCTGGCTCTTCTGGCTAACCCCGTTGTGGCTGGTGGCCATCCCGCCGGCTGCCGACAAGTTGGCGGGGTCGCTCTGGGGGCGGCTGGTCGTGGCGGTGCTGCTCGGCTTTTCGGTGCTGAGCGTCTTCTACCCGGGGTGGAACCCGTGGCGGCCGCCGTGGGTGCAGCAGGTGCTGGAGTTCCGCGGCGACGTCCGCTACTGACCGTGGGTGAACGATGTCGTCCGACGGCCCGCCGCTGGTGACGCGACCGGATGACGCCGTGCCGACCGTGCTGCCGGTCGCACCCGCGCGGCCGTGCCCCGGGCTGTTCGAGGCGACGCTGCTGACCATCGGGTTCGCGGTCGCCATGTTCGGGACGATCATCGCCATCTTTCTCGTCGCGTGGGCGGCCATCCAAGCCCGCGAGGCGGGTGACGTGGTGCGCCCGCCGGCCGACGGCAACCCGACGTCGCTGTCGTCGTACCACCCGACGCTCGTCGCCGTGCTGGCGTGGTCGTTCCCGCTCGGCTACCTCGCCGGCGGGCTGTTCGCGGTGATCGTCCTGAGTGTGGTGGCGAAGCGCGGCTGGACGCGCGAGATCGGCCTGCGCCGCCTGCCGCTCGCGCACCTCGGGTTCGGAATGCTGGCACTGCCGGCGTTCGTGATCCTCAGCGACGGGCTGGCGCTGCTGCTGTTCCATCTGTTCGGAATGGAGCACCTACTCGACCAGTCGGGTCAGCTCGGCGAACTCTTCCACGGCTTTCACCCGGCATTCGTGCTCCTGGCGGTCGGCGTCTGTCCGGGCGTGGTCGAGGAACTGTGGTGCCGCGGCTTTCTCGGCCGCGGGCTCGTCGGCCGCTACGGGTGGGTGGCGGGTGTGGGGCTGTCGTCGGTGTTCTTCGGCCTGCTCCACCTCTACCCGCCGCCGTACGTCGTGGTCACGGCCGTGATGGGGGGGTGTCTCCACTTCGCCTACGCCTGCTCGCGGTCGCTGTGGGTGCCGATCGCCGTCCACGCGGCCAACAACGGGTTCGCCGGACTCGCCGCGGTCGGTGCGGTGCCGACGGGCGGGATGGACCGGGCGCTCGCCGCGTGGCCGGTACTCGTGTACGGGATTGCGGGTGTCGTGCTACTGGCTTGCGGGTGGGCAGTGTGGTCGGCGCGCGCCCACGCCGACGGGCCGTGCGGGGTCATGGTGCCGAGCCAGGTGTCCGATCAGCGCCCGGGGCGGCTGCCCGCACTCTTCGCAGTGGGCAGCGCGGTCGCGCTCGTCGGCGTCATCGCGTTGGCCTGATTCCTGCACGCGAAACACCTGACCCGGCCAGAAGTTGGTACGCGTGGTCGCGCCCCGACTCGCAACCCGCCCACCGCACCCCTCTCCGCCTTCCGACCGTCCGACTCGCACGCACCCGTTGCGCAAATGCGATTGACCCGTCCGGCCGGATCGGGAGAATGAATCAGATTGCCAGGGAATCGGGAGCACGAAAGGCACCGAACATGTCAAAACGCCGTTCGATCCTCGCCCTTTTGGCTGTGACTGCCGGGTTCGGCAGCCCGGCGCACGCCCAGGAACCGGAGGTCAAGTCTGCCGGCCCGTTCGTCGTGATCGTGGGGGCCGGGGAGTATCAGGATAAGGCGATCACCGCCCGCCCCACCGCCGACGCCGACGCCAAGGCGCTCTACGACCTCGTCACCGACCCGCGCTACCTCGGCGTCTCCGCCGGCCGCGCGAAGCTCTTCCTCTCGGCGCCGGACGCCAAGCGGAACGCCGAGGCCGCCACCCGCGACGGCATCGTCAAGGCGATCGACGCGGCCGTCGCGCAGACCGGCAAGGACGACCTGCTCCTGGTCGCCTTCTTCGGCCGCGGGGCCAGCACCGGCGACAAGACGGTCTACTTCATCCCCGCCACGAACCTCAAGGACCGGGCCAAGACCGCCCTCGTGCTCGGTAGCGACCTCGAACCGGCGTTCAAGAAGGTGAAGGGGCAGAACGTCCTGATGGTGATGGACGTGCAGTACAAGGGCTTCGACCCGGGCGCCGAGAAGATCGCCGAGCCGACGCTGACGGACGTGGACGCGCTCCTGTTCGGCTCCGAGGACAAGGAAGACTCCGTCCGCCCGCAGAACCGTCTGCTCCTGCTGAGTGGGTTCATCGGCTCCGAGAGCGTGGCGAAGGGCGACGACAGCCTGTTCGGTGCCCTCACGATCGAGGCGCTGAAGGGGAAGGGTGAGGCCGAGGGCTACCGCGACGGGTACGAGCCGGACGGCCTCGTCACCACCGACGAACTCCTCCGCTACTTGGACAAGGAACTCCCGAACGAGGCGCGGAAGATCGGCAAGACGAACAAGGAGAAGGAAGCGCAGCCGGTGCCGATCGGCGGCAAGACGAGCCACTTCCCGCTGACGCTCAACCCGGACGAGACGGCCAAGGTGAAGCGCCGGGCCGACGCGCTCGCGGCGCTGGCGAAGGACGGCAAGGTGACCGAGGAGCTGGCGAAGGAGGGCGGCGCCCTCCTGAAGCGGATGCCGAAGCTCAAGGCCCAGCAAGACCTCCGCAAGCTCTACCAGCGGCTCGTCGACGGGGAACTCCAGGTGCCCGCGTTCACCACCGCCCGCACCGAGTTGAAAGAGAGCCTGACGCTGCCGCGGCGCGACGCTGACGTGTTCGCCCGCCGGGTGAGCGAGGCGATCGACCAGGTCAATCAGGTCTACATCAAGGAGACGAAGAGCGCCGACCTGACCGTCGCCGCGATCCGCGGCATGTACCGCCGGATCGAGGAGGTGGTGCCGCCTGACCTCGACGCCGCACTCAAGGACGCCAAGACCGTCAGTTCCGACCGGCGCAGCGAGCTGCTCCGCGACGCCCGCACCCGGCTCGGCCGGCGCGAAGACCTGGATGAGAACAAGGACGCCGACGTGGCCATCATGATGATGATGGCGAGCCTCAACGACCCGTACACGGCGTACTACGACAAGGAGACCGTGCGCCGGATGCAGAGCTCGCTCCGCGGGCGGTTCCCGGGCGTCGGCATCCAGATCCGCCGTGAGGCGGTCCGCGACGGCCTCCTGGTCGTCACGCCGATCAAGGGGAGTCCGGCGTTCCGCTCCGGCATCCGCGCCGGCGACCTCGTCACCAAGATCGTCCGCAGCGTGGACAACGAGGGGAACCCGCTCCCGGACGGCGCCCAGCGCGAGTATTCCACCAAGGGGATGAAGACGGAGGAGGCCATCGGGATCATCACCGGCCGCCCCGGCACGCCCATCCAGCTCACGGTGGACCGCGACGGCAAGGAGATGACCTTCGACCTGAAGCGGAACTGGGTGTCGGTCGAGACGGTGATGGGCGTGAAGCGCGGGAAGGATGCCGAGTGGTCGTTCACGCTCGACGAGGCGAACAAGATCGGCTACGTCCGCCTCACGCAGTTCACGCAGACCTCGTTCGAGGACCTGAAGGGCGCGATCACCGAGATGAAGGAGAACGGCGGGCTGAACGGGCTCATCCTCGACCTCCGTGGCGATCCGGGCGGCTTCCTCACGTCGGCGGTGAACATCTGCGAGCTGTTCGTCGGCACTGAGAAGATCGTGTCGGTCCGCCCGCGGCCGGGGAGCGGGATCAGCCCGGACGTGTACCGCGGCCGACGGGCGGCGGACAAGAGCTTCGAGCTGGTGGTGCTCATCAACGGCATGAGCGCCAGCGCCAGCGAGATCGTCGCGGCCTGCCTCCAGGACCACGAGCGGGCCACGATCATCGGCGAGCGGAGTTACGGGAAGGGGAGCGTGCAGAACGTGATGGACTTCCGCCAGACCGGCGGGGAGATCAAGCTGACCATCGCCCGCTACTACCCGCCGAGCGACCGGAACATCGACAAGTTGGCGACGAAGGGCGAGCCGGACGAGGAGTGGGGCGTCCGCCCGGACCGCGGCTTCGAGGTGAAGCTGACGCGCGAGGAGTCGTCCGAGCTCGAAACGCACCTGAGAGAACTCGACGTGATACCCGCGCCGGGCGCCGACCCGAAGGTGGTGACGCCCGAGAAGGACAAGCAGCTGTCCGTGGCGCTCGCACACCTGCGGAAGCAGATCGCCGCCCGCGCGAAAGGGCCGGGCCGGTAAACCCGGCCGGATGTGCGGCCCCCGCGGGTTCTCCGGGGGCTCCGCGTTACACCGACCAGACCCGCCGGACCTTTCCGGCGGGTCGTTTTTGTTCGCCGGGCGCGGTTGCGGAATCACACCAAGCCGTCAGAATTCCTTCAAGTCGGTGGGCGGCCGCGACGACGGCCGGACCGGCGGGGAGGAATCACATGGGCCGCAAGGTGTCGATACTCGCGCTGGCGGTCGCCACGTTCGCCGCGGCCGGCGGGTGCCGGCACCGCTGTGGCGGTTGGTTCACGTCGAACACGCGATCGGACGCGCCGTGCCAA
>VFQN01004234.1_pt1 | contig 19202 bp, 21 predicted proteins | sample 3512371 | NCBI WGS metagenome assembly VFQN01 (sample SAMN10412370, study PRJNA504923) | tailings metagenome | isolation source: Replicate 2 from Balatoc abandoned mine | place: Philippines: Itogon, Benguet | collected 2017-08-28 | reverse complement strand
GCAGGCACCTGCCACCGGCACGCCTTCCCTGTGGGTCCGGGCAGACCACACAGGCGGACGAGGGCCCTTGCAAGAGGGCACAATCACTCACGTTAAACTGATCCCCTAGTTTGACATATGGTCTTACAATGTGTAAGAAGGAAAGTACCAGCAAATCGCAGGTGTGCCTGTTGTGTTGCTGCCGGAAAAGACAGCCGACCACCGACTGACACAGGGGAGGCCAGGGGAGACCCCCTCGCTGGTTTTACACGCTGTACTTGCAGGCCAGTTTGCGCAGTGCGGACTAGGAGGCATCCCCCAGTGTCACGGTAGGAGCTGTAGCACAGTAGCAGGTAGCTCTGATAGGAGGCCACTGGGAGTCATACATTGACCTGCCTTGACCACTGAAGCTTGGCATGGACCCAGCTGGTGCATGAGGTTACACGTGCCGTTTTGCCGGCTGCTCAACCGGCATTGAACCCGCTCTACCGTATGTGGGACAATAGCACAACGCGGTACCTGTCCCAATACAAACCACTTAACCTAGATCCTGTTAACCCACAACATCAACCTACAACGACTGGTTAACTGTTATGCGTAACGCTGCGTGCAACAAGAAGGGTAAAGGACATGGAAATGGTAAAGGATATACTGGCGCCAGATAGCGCCAATGCCACAGCCTGCCTACTAACCAGTAACCTTATGCCCAGCCCTTGCTTCGTGCTCATCCTGGTATCAACACGCGCACACAGTGGTGCGGTGTCCGCAGCATGATCGTCCGTCAAGACACAGGTAGCTGTTACCCTACATGTCCAGTACGCGACGGCGCACATGTAACACAATCTGTTCTGTCACACATGATGCATTACTACACAAATCATCATGCTGAACGACCTCCACGGATCCGACCACACAGATGCCCACAGCCTCGTCAAACCGTTTGTTATGCAGGGACGGTCAAATGCGGATGTGACTCTCTTGCTCTTTGAGCGTACATGGTATGAAGGCAGAACTGGTGAGTACCATGATTCTAACGCAGTTCACACTAAAAGAGAACCTGCCCAGGCCCCTCCGCTCCAGCTCCTGACATTTGGAGCGTGCAGCAGCTATCAAGGCACCTTGAGTGCCAGCACCCTAAGCAGCCGTGCATGCTTGGTATCACTAATGCACAAGCAAACCGAGCTAAGTACAGAAGATATCCATCCGTAGGCGATGATCATGTCACAGGTCTGTCTGCAGGAACGCCCCTTGTGACTGGCAACGCCGCAGCACCCACGCACAGGCCTCCGCGCCGCGCTAGGCTGGGTTGTAAAGCCACAGGCCGCCGCCCGCGTTCATGGGCAGGCCTTGGGCCGCAGGGGGCTGCAGCACGGGGGGCATGGCAGGCCCAGGCGGGACCTGCCCCATGGGCCCGGCAGCCCAGCCAGGGCCCACGCCAGGGCCGTGCCCCTGCACCTGCTGCTGCCCGTACGCCTGGCCCTGGCCCTGGGCGTACTGCTGTTGGTGATGTTGTAGCAGCTGCTGCTGCTGTTGCAGGTGCAGGACCTGTTGCACCTGTAGCACCTGTTGCACCTGTAGCAGCCGTTGCTGCTGCTGCTGCTGCTGCTGGTAATTGGAAGGCCAACCGAAGGAGCCGTTGCTCATCTGAGGTGGCGCGAGGGGCACGACGGCCGCGTTGCCTGGCGGGGGGTTCCCGGGAGGTGGCCGCGGCGGGGCGACGGGTGGAGGGTTCCCAGGCGGCGGCCGCGGCGGGGCGACGTGTGGGAGGTTCCCGGGGGGCGCGAGGGGAGGAGGTGCTGGTGCGGGCTTTCCCGGGGGCGGCCGCGGCGGGGGAACTGCGGAGGTGCAGCTGGTTTGCGGGGCGAGGGGTGCTGGGGCGGGCGGGGGTAGGGGCTTGGTGGTGGGCGGGGATAGGGGCTGCGGGGGCTGGGCGTTGACACTGGCCGCGGTGGGGCCGTTCGGGGGCGGCGGGGCCGCGGGGGCGTGGAGGGTGTTGTTGTTGTTGTTGTTGTTGGTGGTGGTGGAAGGGGCCCCGGGGCGAAGGGCGGCGAGGAGCTCGGGCGGGAGTGGCCTGGGGGTCAGGGGTTGGGGGAGTTTGGCAGATGACGCGCACATGTGGAACATAACAAGCTCGGGAAGTATGCAGGAGTAGGATGCTGGGCGTTGTAGGAACATCGAAAGCGGTCGGTCAGGGAAGACAGCGCCTGGCCCAAGCCGAGGTGGCTCACAGCAAACCGCTACGCAGCTGTGGCTCCTCGCCGACATCCCCACCTGTCGTACAGGCTGCCGTACTCCCCCGCCACGTCAGCCAGCGCCACCGCCGCCTCGCCAACCAACCCGCAACCGCCAGATCCGCCGCCACCCGCGCCTCCCTGGGCGGCCCCACCCGGCACCGCCCCCTGTCCCGCCCTCGCCACGCTGGCCGTGTCCGTGAGCAGGCAGCCCAGGGTGCACTTGGCGGCGCACAGCCGAGTGAACCACGCCTGCAGCGCGATGCGCCTCTCCTGTACGACAAGGGCCGAAAGCACAAGAGTATAACACTGGGGACGGTACTAGAGGCATGGGCGCGCTCCTACGAACCTGGTGCAACCGCCCTCCGCCAACGCCCCCTGCACTCACCATGTCCGCCCCCCGTGCCGCCTCCGCCATCGCCCCCATGTGCAGCACCGCACGCAGGCAGCCCCACGTGGGGGCCAGGGGGGTCGACGGCTGCCCCTGTCCCCCCTCCTGCCCCTCCCCGTCCTCCTCCGCCAGCTCCAGCGTCACGTCCAGGGCGCTGGGACCAGCCACCAGACGCACCACAGGCCGACCCAGGGTCAGCAGCGCGGCGGCGGTGGCTGCGGATGTGGAGGAGCCCCCGGCGGCCGCGGGGTGGGTGGCTGCCTCCTCCGCCGCCGCCAGGACCCTGGCTGCGGCAACCACGGCCACGCGACCCTGCGCGCATGCATGCAGCACACGCGGACAGGGATTCAAGGGAAGGCTTTGCGTTTGGTTTGAAGAGCCTGGCGTTTAGCATTAGGACTAATCCATGTACCTGAATGGGGCTTTCCTGCACAGGCCATGGCGCATCTCCCACCCACTATGCTTTCGCAGCTTGTCACAGAACTCGGTGATAAGACGTGGCCAGTCCACTTGCCATTTGGCGTCACGCCCGCCCGGGCACCCAGCCCTGCCCTCGCAGCCGTTTGCATGGCGCACCCGCACCACGCCGCACCGCACTCCGCCCTACAAGTGCGACACCACGCCGCACTCCTGCCGAACGTCACACTGTTTTAGATGACAGCCTTTCAATATTGCTGTTCCCACGTGGCATGACAGCATCCCATACGACAACCCGTTTCCCCGCCCACCCACCATCTGCGCGAGCTGCCCCAGCGCCGCCCCCTTGCGCTCCGCATCCGCCCCAAGTAGCCCCCACAGCCCGTCAAACACCGCACACAGCGCAGGGTGCGCGGGTACGGGGCCGGGGAGCGCGGGTCGGGGACTCGCGGCGCAGCCGGGCGCCGGGCCCCAGCGGTTGCGTTGGCCTGCCAGCCACGTCCTGCTGTTGGCCTGCACCACGCGGCAGCCGCCACGTGCCACATGGCACGTGCCACGTGCCACGTCCCCTTGCGCTCCTGGGCTGAGCAGCAGGGGGGCGCTCCAGAGGGGGTCGTACAGGGTCTGGCGGATCGCAAGGGGCCCGTCGGCGGGGCTGATGGCGTTGCCAGCAGGGGCTGCTGCTGGTGGTGGTGGTGGCGGACCTGCAATTGCCGGAACAGCGAGGCTGATGGGTGCTCGGGGGAGTGGTGGAGGATGGGCGGGGGTGGGTGCAGGGCGCATGGTGGCGGCGGCAGCAGGGGCTGCGACCTGTGGCTGCGAAACGGGGGCTGGTGCTGATCTACCAGCTTCCTGCAGCGGCGGCGCGTGTGCACGCTGTGCGGATGGGGGTGGCGCTTGAGGGTGCGGCGGCGGCGGCGACAGGTACTGCAGGGGCGGAGCTGGTGCGAGCGGTGGCGGTGGGGCAGCGCCGGCCGTGGCGGCATGGCCAGACGCCGTCTCCGATGCTTCAGGCCATGTGCACCCTCGGGCGTCGGCCGCCGTAGGGGGAACTGCCGCGGCTGGGTCTGCAGGCGGCCGCACGCTAACCCCTGCTCCTGCCCCTTCCCCTGCACCCGGTCCTGATGTTGCGGCGTTGGGTACATGCACAGGGCCCCCTGCCTGTGGTAGGCTGTCAGCCCGGCTTATGGTTGCAGCGCCCGCCGCTGTCGGTACCACCGCTGCTGCTGCTTGCAGCGCGACCTTCGGGCCCGCACCTGCGCGCAGCATTGCTGTCGCCGCTGCTGCAGCGGCCGCTATGCGCGGCGTTGAGAAGGGTGGGGCTGCTGGGGCTGCGGCTGCGCAGGACCTGGCAGCCACTGCCGCTGCTTGCACCGCTGCCGCTGCACCTGCCCGGCTAGCCGCGGAGGGCTCACCCGTGGCCCCCCTAGCCCCATGCGCCCCCCCTGTGGGTGCTGGCCCCGGTCCGCGCGACCCTGGAGCGCATCCGATCCGGGTCGCCCCCAGCATCCTTCCGGTGGGCGGTACCTGTTCCCCCGCCTGTCCCTGGGCTGGCGGCCCCCTGGCTTGGTTAGAGGTGCTTGCAGTAGCGCCGGCCGGTCCGGTGGCCTGCCGGGGTGCCCCCACCGCCGCCTCCACTGCGGGCCCTATGAGCTGACCGCTCGCGGCGGCGCCGGCAGGGGCAGCTGGCGTTGGCGGGGCACCGCCGCCGTCCCAGCGGTTGCGGCGTGCTGCAGCAGCGGGACCAGGCGGCGCTGACGCACCTGCTGCAACAGCACCTGCCTCTTCCGGCCTGTCGCCGCCGCTCGCCAGACCCCTGCGCGGGTCCCTCCTGGGGCCCTGGCCCACCCCCTGGAGGCTGGGCGGCTGCGCGGCTCCGCCCTGCTGCGCCCTGCCACGCGGCCGCTCCCTGGACGACGGCCGGCGGGGGGCCCTGCCGCGGCTGCGGCTGCGGCTGCGGGCCCGCACTGCCACAACCTCTTCGACCACCTCTCCTGCCCCGCCCAGTCCCCGGTCCTGGGGCCCTGCGCTGCGACCCCGGCTGCGGCTGCGGCTGCGCGTTCGGTGCGCCACAGGCTCACAGTCCGGGCTGCACAGCCTGCCACTGCCGCTGCCGCGTCCGCCGCCATCGCTGCTGCTGCTGTCGTCGTACACGCGGCCCCCCGACCGCCCTCGCCTCCGGGGCCGCCTCGCCGCCCGGGCCGGGCTGCGCCCGCGGCTGCGGCTGCGGCTGCGGCCGCGATACCCGCTAGGAAGGATGAGCTCCTCGCTTTCGTCGCTGCTATAAATCACAACACACGCATCATCACAGGCACCACCCTGCTGCTGCTGCTGCTGTAGCGGCTGCTGTCCAGGCTGCGCCGCCGCCGTGGCAGGTCCCTGGGGCTGCGGTGGGGTGGTGCCGGCAGCAGGGGCTGCCTGGGCGGGCGCCGGACGCAGCCAAGCCGCCGCTGCCGCAGGAGCAGCGGCCCCGCGACCAGCTGCGGCCCCAGAGTCCTTGCCAGGGGCTACGTTCTGGGGCTGAGCAGCACCTGCCTGTCCGGCGGGCCGGTCGGGCGGCCGCTGATTAACAGGTCGACCTGCATCAGGCCTTTGCTTGATAGGGTGTGGCGGCTGTTCATCGGCAGCACCAGCCTCCCGGCCCTCTCCCTCCGCAGCCCCGTCTAACGGCCCCTCCAGCCAAGCCCTCAGGTCGGGCACGCCGGCGCCCAGAGGACCCAGCCGTGAGAAAGCCTGCCGCACCTCCGCCGCCACCGCACTCGCTGCTTCCCCCCGCCCGCCGCCGCCCAGCTGCCCCTGCTGCTGCCGCGCCAGCAGTGCCTGCTGCACCTCCGCCACCACTGCCAGCTGTGCGTTTATGCCGTGTAGCATTCGTTGCGCGGCCTCCCACACGCCCTGCACCCCATGCTCCCACGCGCCGCCAAGCCCGAACGCGCCGCCGCTGACGCCCTCTGCAGCAGCAGTCGGCTGCGGCAGCGGCGGCTGCGGCAGCAGGGTGCAGCAGGATGACTCCGCTGACTGCGCCGGAAAGGTTGGAATGGCGTTGTGCAGCCTGCCAGCCTCCCCGGCAGGGCCCGTTCCCTGCTGCTGTTGCCCCTGCTGCTGCACTTGCTGCCGCTGGTCCGAGAACGGCAGCTGACTCAGGGACTGGCTAGGTGCCAGGCGCGGCCGCTTGCTGCTGGGCCCTGCAGCTCCAGAGCCGCCCAGTCCCTGGCCGCCCGCACCGCCCTCAACCTCAACCACAGCCTCATCAGCCCCATCTGTGTCGCTGCCGCTGTCTTCGGCACTTGTATCCCGCCCTTGGCTGAGACTGTCGCGGCGGCCGTGGCGACGAGTACGGCGCAGCGCACTGGACCGCCCGCGTCGCTGCACACCCTGCCGCCGCCCCGTGCTGCCCCTCCCTCTCCCAGGGCTCCCGCTCGCGCTCCTGCTCCTGCTTCTGCTCCGGCCACCATCGCCGTCCGCCTCCTCCCCGTCCCGCCCCCTCCGCCTCCCCTCCCTGCCGCCACAGCTGCCGCCCCGCCCACCGGGGCTGTCCTGGCCCTCGCTGCTGCCCCTGCTGCCACGGCGCTCCTCGTCCGCCGCACCGCCGGCACCCCTGTCGGGGGTGCTGCCGTTGCTGCCGTCGCCGTCCCCAGGCTGCCAGCTGCCCACCGAGCCCAGCATCCCGCTACCCAGCCTGCCGCCGTCAACGGCTCCCTCAGTCCCGGCGCCGCCGCCCTCGGGTTCCCTACTGCCGCGGCCGCCGCCACCCCTGCCCCTACCGCCGGCGCGGCCCCCGCGCGCCCCTCGGCGCCCGCGTCCGGACACGTGCACCAGCCCGCCTGCGTCTGGCGTCTGGCTGTGAGGCGTCCCAGCGGCAGCCTGGGCGCCTGCTGCCGCCTTGGCCGCTGCCGGCCCCTGCATCCGCGACCGGCGACTGCGCACGCCCGCTGGCGATCCTGCACCTGCTTCGGCCGCTGCCGCTGTGGGGACCGCCGTCGCCGCTGCAGGCGCCTCAACCACCTGCGCCTCATCACTGTCGCGCCCCCTGGCGCCCCTGCCGTTCCGCTTGGCCGCACCGCCGCTGCTGGCCGTCGGCAGGACCACCTCCCCTGCTTCTCCCCCGGCCTCCTGTGCGCCCTCATCTGCCTCCTCATCTGACCCCTCCGCCAACGCCACCGCCTCCTGCAGGCCCAGCTCGAACTTGCGCACCACGCCCGCCACGGCCCGCGACACGCCGCAGTCGGCGGCGACCTGTGGCAAAGCGTACCAGGAATGCCAAGTGGGAGCAATCGCTGCTACCAGAGGACAACGATAAGTGTCACTTTTATGCCACAGTACATGCTCGCGCACTGGGCACGCTTCATCCATTCTATGATGCGTAAGGCGGCCGGCCTCCTGTCCAGGCCAAGCGACAGCAAGTACAACAAAGCGCAACGAAAGGAGCAACGGAAGGCGGAGTGTGGTGCGTGCTTTATACCTTGTGCGCGCAGCCACATCAAGTGATGACCAAGTACAGATGGAGGTTTGGCGCCATTGGCTGGTTGGTTGGTTACTACCTTCAACCGTGTACCCACTAACACCAAACATACCTGGCCCTGCTCCTGCTGCTGCTCCCGCCCCTGCTCCTCCTGCTCCCGCTGCCTCAGGTCCGTCCAAAACACCTTGCAGGAGCCCGCGAACACCTCGCTGTGCGCCACCACCTTGTGCGCTTCGAAGGGGTCGGGGGCGGCCGGGCGCCGGAAGCGCAGGCGGCCCTCCCAGTAGGGCTCCACGGCCGCACCCATCACCGTAACGCTGGCATACTGGGGCGCCGATGGGGGAAAGAGGGCACACGGACTACACCAATCAGCTGAGAACTGATGCAGGGGGCGCTCTTGCAAAGAAAGGAAGGACGGTTGGATTGGAATACCTTCGAGCCCGCTTCGTTGTAACGTGGTAGAATCCAGGACCCATGTGCATCAGGACCCATGTGCATCAGGACCCATGTGCGCGCCAGGGGCCCCAGGGTGAAGGCCCGGCGCACGGCATGGGGAAACCTCGGGACCCGCTAAGCTGTGGCCTGTCATCCCCAACCGAGCGCCAACCTATCGAGCCCCTACCACCCCAGCCGGGACCCGCACCTGCATCCCCGCCCGCGCCGCCGCCCGCAGCACGCAGCACGTCAGCAGCGTGCCTAGCCCACGCTTCTTCTGGTAGCGCGACGCGGTGGCCAGGAACAGGATCTGGGGGCGGGAACCCGGTCGGTGGGGCGGAGGCAAGAGGCTGGAGGTACGGGCAATGGCGGTGCGCGCTACCGCAGAATGCAGGACGCCTGGGGCGTGGAAGGGCACCAACCGGAGCAGGGCGGGGGCCTTGGCCACGTGCTTGGTACTATTGACTTGCCAACGGATGGGCCACCCAGGCGTCCAGGCTAACCTGCTCCCAACGATGTCTCCTTTGGACACCTACACGCAGCAGTTTGCTGCTGCCACCCGCAGCCTGCGCCGAGCTGTGCACGCGCCGCCCACGGGCGTGTGCCTGGACGCCCCCTCACCTGCACGTGCGGCCTGCTGGCCTTGTGCTGGCCCGAGGGCACGTTTGGCCGCAGCACCGCCCCGCACACCAGGCGCCCGCCCAGCCACAGCCCAGCCACCTGGCAGGGGTCGCACCTGGGGGAGGGGGAGAGGCCCGTGCGGTTGGGGGTTTGGGTGCAGACTGGGGTAATGTCAGGACCTGTTGGGGCATGCACGGCGGCATGGGGGGCAGCAGTGCAATTGACGGGCGGCGCGGCATCTGCATCAGCACGCACCCAGCGTGACAACCCTAGCCTGCCCAATTGGTTTGCTAGTGTTGTCTCTCTTGCTCTGCTTCTAGCAGGACGCAAGCGGTTCGGGGGGCCCTGAGGACTGACGAGGGCATGGAAGCGTGGCACGGGGGCCAAAGGCTGGCACTCACGACTCATCTCCCTCCGTCTGCTGCGTGTCAGGCTCGTTGGGCTTGTGGCCCGCGTACACGTAGGCCTTGATCTGCAAGTAGGATGAGGTTTGGAGGGTGTTTGGCGTGCTGAAAGGGGAGAAGCAGCCCGCCTGCATGCAATGACGGGTATGGGGGCAGAAAGCAGCCAGCGATATACATTGTGGGGAATGCGTGTCTGCCGGTGTGCAGGGAGGGCGAGCAGCTGGCCCACGACATAAGTACCTGCTTGGCATTCTTCGTTGAAAACTGGCCGGTGAGCAGCTTACACACTGCGTCAAACGTGTCCCGCGCGCGGACCGCTACCCGCTCCTGCCGCACGGTGGAGCCCTCCGCAACCAGGTCGTAGTGGAATGGCGGTAGCAGCTCGAACTCAACGCTTGCATTGGCACCTTCCTACAATGTCAGCACCATGAGGGCGAGCATGCGTGAAAACAGCCGGTCAAATGGGCCCCAACGCAACCTGCGAAGTACAATACCCTCAGATCACCCTAACGAGAAGCTACACTTGCACTTGTGACCATCTTGTCATCAATACTGACAAGTCCCAATACTCACGCCAACCACGACGCTTGCGAGCTCCTGACGCCTCGACACCAATGCGGCAACATACTTCCGCTGTTCTTGCACCGCAGGCGTACACCTTCGGGACATTGTCAGCTGCTCCTGAGGTTCTCTATCTCAGCGACGTCGGTTGCTCCCCGACGCTGCGAAGGGTTGCGCAGCATCGGCCGCGGTGCAACGGTAGCCGGCCCAGGACTGGCCCAATTGCGGTAAACATGTTTTTGGGCAGTGATGTATGAGGCGATGGGACACCAATGTGCGTTGCGCTGTGAGGCTGTGACGGGCAGTGAAGGTGCCGTTACCGTAACGGTTGGCCGTGTTGGCCCCGGGTTGGCCCTGATCATGCCTTGATCAAAGCCCTCATTTGGCCCGGTTGCATCGCTGGGGCTCTAGCTCTGCCGTGCCTCCTCCACGACCTTGTAGGGATGTGCTCCTAGCCTGCCCCCAGCCAGCCACAATGGGTTCACTGCGGGCGCGTTGTTGCCGGATGACATCTTTTCGGACCAGAGCGCCTGCGGTACGCCTCCTCTCCAGCTCCTCTTCACTCGGTACTCCCTCCCCGATGCCGAGGGCACCCAGCACGCCCACGCAAGCTTATGCATACGTAGACGTTGCGTTATCGGTTTGCCAAGGTGTTGCACCCTTGGGAGCAGGGGAGACCCCCTTGCTCAGGATGTCTCAGGTGTCAAGTGATGCCGGCGGCCTGTACAACATGCTAACAGGCAATACCCGCTGTCCTCTGCAGGGGAGCTTACCTGGCCATTTATCCTTGCTGGCTGATGCCCGTTGGGGCCGTACCTGGACACTTCGTGATGCGCGTTTGCCGCCCGTTTGCCTGCAGTTTGGGGCCCTCCAACCGTGGGGCCCCCTTGCCGGTTTGGCCTACATCACACACCACGCACTCGCTGCCAGACGGCTCGCTGCCACAATCCTTCTGATTCAAAGGCAGTGTATGCCGATATCGCATGTTCCTCGCTCATGTTGTCAAGCTGGCGGCACCAGGGGGGCTCCCCTGGGCGGCACATGGTGGTACAGCCATGTACAGTCAGCCTACGGTATACATTATCAACAAATATATGAAGCCATAATAATGACAATTATCAAATTTCGTGGCAGTCAGCGTGGCAGTCATAGCAGCATTTAAGTCTTTCAAAATGTTTTTGCATAAATCAAATTATTGCGACTTTTCCTGGAGACCTTGAGCCGCCTGATGATATGTTTCCTGGTGAACCCCCAGAAAAGGGCGCAGACTTGTGGGGGTTGCCCAAGAAAATAAATTTTTTGGGCGAGTCAAGAAAAAGCAATATTATCGGTACGGCAATCTGGTGTTGTCGCATTTCCTTCCGGCCCTTGGAACGGCAGAAAGATGGTGTTTTAAGTTTGCCTTGGCTCAGTTGATATGGGCAGTAGGTGCCTGGAGTGCCGCGGTATGGGGACTTTCGAGAATGGCGCAAAGTGCAAGGGGCTTGCAACCCTCCCTTGAACAGCCGCACTGGCACAATATGTACATCCTTGACATAACATGGAGAAGTCTAAGAGGTGTACGCCTGGCCAGCAAGACCAGCGAAGAGCAGTGACCGCCTTAACATGTCCTCGTGAGGAGCTCGCGGACGTAACGCTTAGTGTAAGGTCTTGTAGCACGGAGGCTACCGAATATAGGTGTTACGAGTGTCGGCATGGTTGGTGTCGGGCATTTGAAATGTCAGTTGAAACGTCGCGGCTTCAGTCAGCGGTCGAATGAGGACCTCCTTGGAGCCGCAACTATGCACTAGTCAACACTTGATACTTTTGCCCACTACATGCAACAGGATTACTACAATGCAAGCGTCGAGTTCGAGCTGCTACCGCCATTCCACTACGACCTGGTGGCGGAGGGCTCCAGCGTGCGACAGGAGCGGGTGGCGGTCAGCGCGCGGGACACCTTTGACGCAATTTACTCGCTGCTCACAGCTGAGTTCCCGCCCAATGCCGACCAGGTAAATCTAGGACCACCGCGCACTGCACCGCTCCAAGTGCTGGCAGGGAGCACCATGGCCCGTCGTGTGGAGGGAGTGCTGGTTTCAGCGCTACGACCATGCCATTGTTCGACAGCCCGGGTCTTTGTACGGTTCTCCAACAAGTGCGCGCGCTCTTCGCGCCAGCCCAGATTGCCTGGGCCCCCGACCTCACTCACCGCTCGCTGCAACCCTGGACAACCTTGCCCTTCCACAGATTAAAGCCTGCGTGTACGCTGGGCACAGGCCCCACGACCCTGACGTCCCGCTCGTGGCTGGAGACACCAAGTGGGTACCATAGCAGTCGTCGGAACGGCTGGGCGACTGCTACCGTGCTACGTCTCATTCCTTTCCTCCCCCAAGCCTCTCCACCACTGCACAGCCAACCTGGCATCGTACTGTTGGCCATGGGCTAGTTGCCAAGGGTGCACGATCACTAAGCACTCAACTGCCATGTGGCATAAGCAGTCCAGAGTGATCCGGAATGTCTTATGCGTGTACGGCGTTGCGCGCCTCACCTGCATCCCACTGCCGGCGTGCTCGCTCGCACACAAACGCGCCCCTGCCCCTCCCCAGGTGCGACCCCTGCCAGGTGGCTGGGCTCTGGCTGGGCGGCCGCCTGGTGTGCGGGGCGGTGGTGCGGGCCAACGTGCCCACCGCCGGGCCCGCGACGTACCGGAACAGCAGCCCGCACGTGCAAGTGGGTTGAGGATTAAGCGGCAGGGGCAAGGAGGGCGGGGGCAAGACATACGAAGCCTGACGCTGCGCACCCACATGGGTCGCGCGTTGGCTTTGGAAGCAGGCCCAGAAGCGAGGCCCTGCCACACGCTCATAGCAGGCACGAGCTGAGCCAGCCTGGTAGCTGCACAAAACGGGCAGTTGAGCCCCTCAGGCCAGTCCCAACGGTGCACACCCTTTGCCCCTTGGACCCCAGATCCTGTACATGGCCACGGTCCCTGAGTACCGGAAGAAGCGTGGCCTGGGCACCCTGCTGACGTGCTGCGTGCTGCGGGCGGCGGCCGGGGCGGGGATGCAGGTGCGGGGTCGCAAATGCCTTGGTACCGCAAGGGCTGACAGCAAGCTCCCGGCCCCCCGGGAAAGCTGTAATATGCATGGTAGCAGCTGGCGCGTTCAGCCCGGCGGCTCTACAGCCAGCTGCGTACCAACCGACGTACAGTCAACTGACAAACGCTACCTTCCGCGCTCCTGCCCGCCCCCAGTACGCCACGGTGACTGTGATGGGCCCCGAGGCGGAGCCCTATTGGGAGGGGCGCATGCGCTTCCGGCCCCTGGCCACCCCAGACCCCTACGCCGTGCACATGGTGGTGGCGCACAGCAAGCACCTGGCGGGGCGCTGCCACGTGTTCTGGAAGGACCTGCAGCAGCTGCTGCAGCAGCAGCAGGAGCAAGCGGAGGGGGAGCACACCCAGGTGTGTTGCGCGGGGGGCCAGGCTGTCTGGTGGTGGTTGGGAGCCCCGCGTGTGCCACACTACTGTCGCTCGCCGTACTTAGTTGAGACCCTTTGTGAGAGTCAGGCGGCCAGTGCGGATTGAGCTCCGCAGCGGGCAAGCTGTAGTGGGGTGCAGTACAGTACGTGGCACGTGGCAGATTGGGAACGAAAGCATGTCAGCCGTGGCGTACGCGAATCTCGGCGATCTCACCAGCTGGGGCGGGGGTACCAACCTGAAGCCATCTCGATCGCGCGCAGCAACCGTGTGCCACTGTTACCGTTGTGATACTGCAGCCAATGGCCGACTGTGGCGTTGCCCGCGCTGTTGAGGGTGTGGTGCTCAAGTTCGAGCGCGCCAGGCGGAGGGCGATGAAGGCGGCAGCGGCGGCAGAGGCTGGCGCGGAGGCCGGGGCGGCAGCGGCAGAGGCGGCGGAGGCGGCGGAGGCGGAGGCGGAGGAGGCGCTGGCGTCTCAGAGCAGTGGCGGTGCGCGGCTGGTGAGCGGCTTTGGTGCTAATGACACGGAGAACAGCGGCTTGGTGGTGGCGGAGATGGTTGAGGTGCCGGCGCCGGCAGCGGCATTCGGTGGAGAGACGAAGGGCATGCAGGCCGGCGGCGAGGAGGCAGGCCGCAGCAGCCATGGCGAGCAGGGGCCGGTGCCCTGGTGGGGCCCGGGGGCGGGTCCTGGTGGTGGCGAGGATGATGGCAACGTGAGGCGCGGTGGTGCTGGTGTTGAGGATTCTGGCGGCGGCAGCAGCGGGGATGAGCCAGACAGCGACAGCGAGTGGCGCGGCAGTGGGCTGCTGGGGCCGACTGGAAGTTGGGGAGGGGGTAGCGCCCGCGGCGGCAGCGGTTCTGACGGCTACGACCTCACCAGCAGCAGCAGCAGTGACGGGAGCGGCAGTGACGGGATGGAGTGCACCAGCGAGCTGCGCGGCCGTGGCAGCAAGGAAGGGGGAAGTAGGATGGTGCAGGAGGGGTGGGGGGCACGGAGCAGGAAGAGGAGCAGGAGCGAGAGCGGTAGGCCTGGTAAAAGAAGGGGCGGCGGCAGCGACCGCAGGCGGAGCGGGTCGAGGTACGGCGGGCTGAGGCATAGACGTTCCAGGGACTTGCGCCGCCGCCGCCGTCGCCGCCGCCACAGCTACCGGTGGCTGGAACCCAGCCAGGGAGGCTCAGGGGTTACTGCTGCCGAGGGTGACGCTGAGGTGGCGTGGGTGGAGGTGGATGGGCAGCGCCGGCGCTCCGAAAGCCCGCCCCCCAGGATCAAGCGACGGCGTTTTGCAGGAAGCAACGAGCAGGCACCGCTGCTCATGCCGCTTCAGCCACGCGTGCAGCAGCAGCAGCATCGAGCTGCTGCCCCTCCTGGTACGGCAGCGCCGCCAGCCAGCTGCTTTAGGTTGCTTCGGCGGCCACCCCTGCCGCCGCCAGCGGCCGCAGGGGAGGGCGTGCTGGGTCTTGGCGGCGCATGGGAGGAGGCAGTGGGTGGCATGTGGCAGGCGGCCCGCAGGGTGCTGCGCGGTGTGAACCGGCAGCTGGCGGTGGTGGCGGAGGTGCAGCAGGCGCTGGTGGAGGGGCAGCAGGAGGGGCAGCTGGGCGGCGGCGGGCAGGGCGAGGCGGCAAATGCGGTGGTTGCGGAGGTGCGGCGGGCTTTCGCGCGGCTGGGTCCGCTTGCGGCCGGCGTGCCTGACCTGAGGGAGTGGCTGGAGGGGCCGCTAAGCAGGGCGGCGCAGGACGGGCAGGCGGGGCCTAGTGGCGCTACAGCCAGGGCAGGGGGACGACGGCGGCCAGAGCCGCCGCCGCCGCCGCAGCAGCAGCAGCCTCCTGGGAGGCAACATGTCCAGCAGGAGGCGGCCGGCCACGTTGCAGACCTGCGTCCGCCTCGACGGCCCCTGGGAGGTGGAGCCGGGCCCCTGCACCATGAGCCCAGTCGTGGCACGGGTGGCGCTGCGGATGCCGGGGAGGCCGCTCGTGCTGCTGCGGCAGGTGCTTGCCTCCCGGCTAGGCCAGCAGCAACAGCCGGTGGCCACCAGGCGAACCCGGCAGCAGCGGCCAGCGGCCAACGGGTGCGGGTTGACGTTCAGCCGGTGCCGCGTGGAGGAGCAGCACCGGGGGCGGACCGGGCTGAGCCACAAGTACCGCAGCAGGCGCACGTAGGTGGGGCAGCCTGCGCTGACAACCCTTTCGGCCAGTGCGAAGAACACCCAGCGGCGAGTCCCCGCGACTGCGCGAGAGGCATGGACGCTGCGGGTAGTGCTGCTGCAGGCGCTGCTGCAGCTGCTGCTGCCCTTGATGCACGGGGGCAGCAGGAGCAGCAGGCGGCAGGCGGGGTGCAGGAGGAGGGCGGCGTGTGTGCAAGCATGGAGCTCGGCAGCGGTGGGGAGGGCGGTGAGGGCGGTGGTGGCGGCAGCAGTGACAGTGAGGATGAGCTGCCTATCGCGCACCGGGCTCGCGCCCGCGGCAGCACCGCCCAGCAGCAGCCCCAGGCGGTGGTGGCAGGGCCGGCGGCCCCTGGCTCCCATAGCTGCACGCGGGCGGAGGCGGGCGGCAGCATGCCCGGTGCGGCTGGGTCTGCTTCCGCACCTGCTGGCCCAGCTGCAGTGTGTGCTGGCGCCCCGGCCCCAACTGAAGGTAACTGGGACGGTAGCGCCTTGGCCATGCCGCCTGCCCCTGCGGGGTCCCCGGTCGCGGCAGAGACAGAGAGGCCGGAGGCGGAAACGCCCGACCAAGCCGCACATGCTGCTACCATGTTCCCAATTGCGGCCTCTGGCGGATGTGCCCCTGCTGCGGGTGCTGCTGATGCGGCCGCGGCGAACGCCGCCATCGCGGCCACCTGCACCATAGGCACCGCCTCCGTCGCCACTGCCGCCACTACCGCCGCCAGTACCACAAACCCGCTTGCCGCTAGCGGCGCCGCCAGCCCCACCGGCGGAGGTAGTAGCACGGACACTGGCGCTGCTCCTGCCCCCACTGTGCCCGCCGCCGACGAGGACACGATTGCCTCAGCTGCTGACACGGCCACACCCGCTGCTGATGATAGTGACCTGAAGGCTACAGCATCTGGGCCAGACATTGCAGCCTCGGTGGGTACGGCCTTGGCTGCCAATGCCGTCACGGCCGCCGCCGCACCTGCTGACGTGGACAGTCCTACTGCCGCTGACACGCCCTGTGCTGTCGGCGTGCCCGCCCCGACCGCTGCCCCCGACGCCACGGCCACCACCGCCGCCGCCTCCACGGCCACCTCTGCCGCGGCCAGCCACCCCAACGAGTCCGTCGATTTCCCTGACGCCGCCGCTGGCTACTGCACCGCTCATAACGCAGCGTCCGCTGCAGATGCGACCAGTGTCACTGCCGCTGACGCAGCCACTGTTGCCGCCGCCGCTGACGCCACTGCCGCTATCACGTCTACGGACATGGACGTGGCAGACTCGCGGGTGCCCTTGCAAGGAGAGTCGGGAAGCAGGCCAGCCGTGGAGGGCCTGTTGCAGCTGCCAGGGGGCAGCGCGACTGGGGGGTGCACGGCTGGGCCGGCAGCATCAGCGGGACCGGCGGCAGAGCCTATCGCTGCAGGGGAGGCGTCTGGGGGCCTGGAGGGGGCCCCTGCAGCTGCATCGGTGGAGGTGGCAGCAGCGGCACCGTCAGGTGGTGTGGCGCAGAGTCCCGATGCGCCTGCAGCAGCCTCCTCGCCCTCGGCGTCAGGACCATCACAAACCTCAGCCGCGACGGCAGCATCCGAGCCGGCCCCTCCGATTGCAGCAGGGTTGGCCACAGCAGCAGCACCCAGACCCATGCAGGCTACGGAGGTGGGGGCGCCACCAACAGCAGCAGGGGGCGCGCGGCCGGCCCCGGCTGGCCCTGCCGCACCCATGTGGCCCGCTGCCGCTGCCGCTGCCGCTGCCGCCCTCCTGGACACGCGGGCAGCAGCGCTTGCGGAGCCGGCGGTGCAGCCCCCGCCCCCGCCACCATGGGAACCCAGCGCGCCCGCCGCTGTCAATGCAGCCGCCGCAGCCCCTCACCCCGCCGCCCCCGCCGCCATGGCGTCAGGTGCCCCAAGCGGGCGGCAAGGTCACCACTCGCTCGCAGCGGAAGGGCCCAGCGCACGAGTGTCTCTACCTGCCAGTCTAGAAGATGCTGCCGCGCGGCCAGCCGCAGGACCGCCAGCAACGGCGGCAGCAGTAGCACGCGCACCAGAAGAGCCAGGGGCCCGCCCGCTGGTCGACAGGCCGCCTCGGCCCGCCGCCTGGCGCCCCAGGCGCACCACGGAACACCGCATCGACCCCACCCACCGCACCACCGCCTTTCGGCCGGCCTCATACGGCAACACCGCACGATCCCGCATACCCCGACCCCTGCGCTCCGACCCATACCCGGCCTCAGACCGCCCCCGACCGCCCCTCCCTCTCGACCCCGACACGGCGCCCATCCCTCCACCGCGCCCTCCCCCAGGAGACCCCCCGCAGTCCGCCTTGCTCTCCATGCCAGCCGCACCACCTTCCTCCCTGGCGCCTGGTGCCACGGCCCCGGCCCCACCCCTCGCCAACGCGGTCCTCATGCCCGTGGCGCCGCAGCAGCCTTACCCATCCGCGGCCTGCCACGCCCCCACCCACCCGCACGACCACCACACCCCGCCCTGCCATGGGCAGCCCGTTGCGCCCCTCCCTGCCGAGCTGCTCATCGCACCGCACTCCTCCCCCCTCCCCGCCACCCTGGTGCTGGTGCCCCTGGGCGCGGCACAGCAGCCCCACCCGGAGGGGCTAATCCACACGTTCACTGCCGCGCACGCGGCGGCAGGCGCAATGCGAAATGAGCAGACGGGGATGCAGGGTAGGGACGCGTGTATGCCCATGAGCACCCAGCAGCTGCCGACGAGCCTGGTGCAGGCGCAGGTGGTGATGTGCGAGGACGGCTCCTTGCAGGTGAGGCCATGCGGCCCGCATGGCAATGTGGCGTGCGATGGCGTCTGGCTGCAAGCTGAGGTGGAGGCCAGGGGTGCGGCGGACAGCGGCCAGCAGCAGTGGCAGCAACCGCCGCTGTGCGAGCTGCAGCACCAGCAGCTGTTGCTTTGCGACCAGCGGTGGCAGCCCCAGCAGCCTTTCTGTTCAGAGCAGCAGCAGCAGCAGCAGTGGCAGTGGCAGCCTGAACAGCCTTCCTTTCCGGATCAGCGACAGCAGTGGCAGCTGGCTGCACGCAACCCGTCGGCAGGCGCCATCCCACAAGAGACACCCTACGCAGCTGGTGCAGTTGGAGAGCCAGGTGTTGATGCCATGGACCTCGAACAGGAGCGGCTCGAACAGCGACAACCGACCGCCTTGTGTGTTGGGCACGAATGGCAGCAAGGTGCAACAGGACACCATCCCGCGTTGCAACACCAACACCACACGCACCAGCAGCAGGAGCAGTACCACCAACACCAACACCACACGCACCAGCAGCAGGAGCAGCACCACCAACACCAACACCACATGCACCAGCAGCAGCCGGAGCAGCACCATCAACACCAACCCCACACGCAGCAGCAGGAGCAGGAGCAGCAACACCAACACCACACGCACCAGCAGCAGGAGCAGCACCGGCACAACCACCACCACCACCACATTCATCAACAGCAGGAGCAGCACCAGCACAACCACTACCACACGCAGCAGCAGGAGCAGCACTTTCCAGGACCCATCAACGGACATGGACGTCCGGCAGGCACGCGGTCATGGACGCCGCACCGCCCTGGCGTGGGGTTCACTGCCGCTGGGCCCATGGGGCAGGGCCCTCCGGGTGCAGCGGCTGCTGCAGCGCCAGCAGGAGGGGCGGCAGCAAGAGGGCCCCTGCTGTACAGACCTGGTTACGGGCATTGACGCGGGCGGCACGGTCGCAGGATTAGGCAACTGCAGGGAAAGGTCATAGCCGTTTCGCCCCAGGGGCCGTGAGCCATGCAAGCAGGAGGTTGACTCGGGTTCGCTGTGGGTAGTAAGGGGCCATGGGTGGGGCGCCTGGGCCTGTGAACCGAAGGAGGCGCGCCCCGAGGGGTCGTTTGGCTGGGCCGGGTGCGCCAGAGAGAGGCGGTGCGGCTGAACGGTGTTTGACTGAGTCTAGTCTAGTTGGCCGCGGGAGGCAAGTCCGGCCGGGTTGATTGCGGGCGGTTGGTGGGTCGGTTATGCCAGGGACAGTACGGTTCTCAGGCTTGCATTGCGTTGTATGAGGGCATTCGTGCGTGTGTCAGGTAATTGCTGTACTGTCTTGATCGCTTGCT
>VFQN01004233.1_pt1 | contig 19216 bp, 17 predicted proteins | sample 3512371 | NCBI WGS metagenome assembly VFQN01 (sample SAMN10412370, study PRJNA504923) | tailings metagenome | isolation source: Replicate 2 from Balatoc abandoned mine | place: Philippines: Itogon, Benguet | collected 2017-08-28 | reverse complement strand
ATAGACGACGAAGAGGAGAAGAAGTTAAATGAATTCCAGTACAATGCTTCTTCATGGCAGCAATTCGTCTTGCTATTTAATAGAATCTTCTTGACATATTGGAGAACTCCAATGTACTCATTAGTTCGTATTATAATCAATTTGGTTGTTGCCTTGATCTTTGGTTCAGCATATCCTCAGCAGACCTATTCGAGCTACATATCAACAGTATCTCGTGGTGCTGTGATCTTCATCACTTCCTTATTTTGCAGTATTTTGGCAATGGTTCAAGTTCAACCAATTTTAGGTTCAGAGCGAACTGTCTTCTATCGAGAACAGCAATCAAGAATGTATGCCGTCTGGATTTATACAGTTTCACTTGTGATAATCGAGGTAATGCTCTTTTTTCTGGTGCATTTTCTTGAATAATTTCTTATGATTTGTCTTGTTCCTTTCATCAGATTCCTTATCTCTTCATCTCTTCGTTAAGCTTTACACTTCCTTTCTTCTATATCATTGGATTCGATTACACGGGTGATACTAACGAAAGATTCTTTTGGTATTGGTTCCTGAATTTCTTATTACAAGCAACAATGATTTTTATCAGTGAACTCTTTGTCGCTTTAACACCAAATGAACAAACTTCACAAGGTAAACATCGAATCATTTGACTTCTTCTCTTCTTTCTGTAATTAATCTACATCTTCTTTAAATAGTGTTAGTGGGATTATTCATTTCTGTTTTTGGTCTTTTCTCTGGTTTTTTAATCGCAGAACAAAACTTCCCAACCTTTTGGTTGTTTATGTATTGGTTAAATCCTCTTCATTATGCTTTAGAGGGATTAATTATGTCACAGTTTCATGGCGATGATACACCAATTAAAACCATAAAAGGCGAAGTAATGACAGCAGAAGATTATATGACATCGGAACAATTTAGTACTTGGAGTTACGATGATGTTCCTTATGATGCTCTTGCTCTGAGTATTTACATAGTTGCATCCATGTAAGTCAAATAAATCTCAATCTCTTCATATGATTGAATTATCTTCTATTCTATAGTACTGGATTATATTTATGTTTGGCCTATCTTCGTCATGATAAGCGATAAAATAACACTTTGATTGCTTTTATCTTATAACAAGATAAGTTTTGATCATATAATTTTGGCAACAAAACAACCTATAGCATTTAATTATAATTTCACTTCCTTTACTCGCATTTAATTTACTTTGCACATTCATTCTCATCATCATAATGCCTTTTCCCTTTAAAGTAACTATTATCATAGCTCAATCCATAGTGTTTAACTTCACCATTCAAACTTCGTCGTCCAAGAATCTCATTTAATTTATTGAAAGAAAAGATACATAGAATAAATACACCATAATATTATTTATATTCAATGTATATTATGAGAAGAAATGTAATTGATGAGGAGAATGAATTCTTCGTCGTTGTTGAAGTGATTCAATCATCTCTCTCCATACTTTATCCGAAATTAATGTTTCAACATTACCAAAGATAAGTAAAGATTTCCTTGCTCGTGTAATCGCAACATTTAATCTTCTTTCATCAGATACGAAACCAATTCTTCCAATTGCCGACGTTATCATCTGAGTTTGATCTGATCTTCCACCACTAAAGCTATTCGGAGGACCTCTATTCGGAGTGCCTGTATTACTTCTGACAGTGGAAATTAAGACAATATCTTTCTCTCTTCCTTGGAAGCCATCAACTGTGTTTATTTCAATAATTGGAATTTGATGGTGATTGGTGGTCTTCGCGGAAGCGCTATTCGAGCTATTATTTAATGGTAAGTCGTTAGGCGAAGGAAAGAAAGGTTTCAGTAAAGGATGATTCACGCATCTTTGTTGAATGTAACGAACTTGAGCTTTATAAGGTGAGATAATCGCAACAGTCATTGATTCTTCGCTTGTGTCTGATGTGGAGGAAGGAGGGGTAATAATATTCTTTTTTACTAAAAAGACTAAAAATTGAATCAAATAACTCATTTCAACCTCATTTATAAAGGATTTTCCTTGTTTTTGCTCCTTAGATTGAGTAATATTCACAAATTCCACTGCTCCGATCTCATTCTCTAATAGAATAGGAGCAATAACACGATATTTCTGATTTGTTGGAAGTAAAGACGTGTTATGTAGCGATGATAGAATGGATATCTCTTGTTGTATTTCTGGTGAATCAATTAATAAATTTTGATAAAAATATTTTGATGGGAAAGAGCGAATTTCTAGAAGAGGCAGATGAATCAGAGCATTAGAAGTATTAGAAGAAAAATGTCAGTCTTTTCCTTACCTGGATGCATTCGATACTGCATGGTTAACATTACAACTTCATGTTCTGCTTTCTCCAAACGTTCGAATAGAGAACGTCCTAAACCAAATTTTTCCGCTTTTCTTGATAATACCGTGGCTGGTAATTGACGTGGATCTCCAACTAAGACTAATCTTCGACAACCGAATCGTAAAGGGATCAAAGTGGAGGGTTCAGTCGTTTGACCCGCTTCATCGATAATACAAGTTGTGAAAAAGACATTCTCCTTCATAATATAGTCCAAAAACTGTTGTTTCCCAGCCGATGATAACGTTGTTCCAACGATATTCGCTTCAAATAAAAGTTCCTGCCGCAATGAATGACGAAGACGATCTAATGAGATCTCGTAAAATAATCGTTGATTACGATATTCGAACATTTGTTGTCGTAAGTTAAATGTTTGTTGTTCCAGATTCTTTAACACAGCTTGGTTTGATGAACCTGATTGTTTAAATTCTGTCAAATTTCGTTGTTTCTCATAAAATTGATCTTCGATTAACCGAAGATTCTCTTGTAAGATTAAATATTTTTGATATAGATCTTCTTTCAGCATTCTTTCTTCGATTTGAGCATCCAACGTTAATGCTTGGATGAGTGGCGAAGAGAAGGAGGAAGAAGAGGAGCCTCCCGCTTCACCTAATCGAACAATTTTGAGGCAGTTATTAACGACTTCTCCGTCTTGATTGTAAATGCCAGAAACTGCTAATCGTGTTAAAATCTCGTCTATGGCAGCATTAGACGGCGCACAAATGAGAATTCTCTTTTGATGATCCGATCGACTTGACCCATTATAAGGCAAGTTAGGTCTTCTTTCTTCTGAGGGTGGTACAGAATTGGCGGTTTCTCTTCCAGAACTGCTCGAATTACTGCTAGCTGCAGAAAATCCTGCATGATTTAACAAGGCAGAGATAATACCAATAATTGTCGAAGTTTTCCCACTTCCTGGAGGACCTTGGATTAATCCAATCCGAGTATCTTGCTTAGAATCAAACTGATTCACAACGTACTTTATCGCATATAATTGACTTTCATTGTATCTTTCGAACAGTTTCAGCCATAATCGTGGCGAAAGTCCAGATGGCTGAGTAATCTCTGATTTTGGAGGAATTTTGATAACTTTTCCGCCTTTTAAATTCTTAATCGTCTCAGCATTTGATTGCTCTCGGACTAAAACGCGCCATCTTTCAATAAGATCCTCTGCTAAGGGAACGTAAGCAGGAACAATGCTTGCGCTTGTGGGATTTTCAATAGTAACAGGATTATTATTTTCTGAGGGAGCGCTTTCGATTGCTGTGAGTTGTTTCTTTGATCTTTTCACGACTGTGACCAGAAGTTTGGCAATTCCTGTGGCTTTCAATATCGAGGGATCGACATTTAATTGACTCAGCTCGTGCATTTCATCGATCAAGGATGACTCAATCTTTGTAATATCTTCTTGGGAGTATTGGAATTTTCGCATATTTTCGATGGACTTGATCTTATAGGTGATTCTCTCTGACAGAGAGCTATGAAAAAAAAGGGGGGGGGATTAGGTGGATAGCGATTCGAAGGGATTGATCTTACTTGATGATCGACGGAGAGCACACCGGTGAACCAGACATGAGATATGGAGCTAAAGGAACTAAAGTTGCGTTGTGAATGCTATGTAGAGCAGTCCACTCACGAAGGAATGTAGAGAGGTTCATGATTGGAATAATCATCATTGGTTGACGCGGGTGGATATCCATTGTTTTCTTGACCAAAACCGTGTGATATTGACCAGAAATTGAAGAGGAGCTGTTAACAGGGGCAGAAATTAAGGTATCCATCTTCTTCTTGGTGGTTTGAGTCACGATACCAATTGAATGCTTTAACCGCACTAAGTCACGCCGACGCTGAATCTTCGAAGAAAGAAAATGTCCTTTTAAGATCAAGACTAATTCGTCTTTTTGAAGATCTAATTGGCGATTTTTGCTACTACCACCTTTTTTACCATCCTTATCCTCCAAGCGATCCTCTAATCTTACCTGGACCTCCATGAGTTCTTTATCTGTGGACTTGGCAACTAATAATTCGCTTTGAACCAAAATCTCTTGAAATTCTTTCCCGCTTTCTGTTCCTGCTGCTCCACCAGTATAGCGCCAGCTCTGACTTCCACCTTGATCTTCATTTATTAAGACATTGGTAAGTGCTGCGATAAATTCTTCAACTAATAGAGGCGTAAATGAACTAATATATTGCTCAGCAGTTGTAAACCTAATAGGGAGAGGCTGAAAATTCTGCTTGGATGTGGCTGATTTCTGTTGTTCAGCCTCTGGCTTCTTCTTTCTTACAACTACTTCGCCATCCTCAACTTCCTTCGTCTCTTCTTCTTTCTCCTCATACTCTAATAAAAGGGAAGATAATCCCAAGCTAAGAATTTCCTTGCAAATAGGATCAATAGAAACAGACATAATTGAATCTCCTATGTTGGCAAAATCTCCTCCTTCCGAATAATTTGTAAATTGATGGAGGTATCGATCGCGTTGTTCAATCATATCCAACATTCGCTTCGTTTCAACAATGGCTTTCTGTTCATCTGATAAATTTTTATTTTGTTGATTTTTGCTCGAGTCTTTCATGTATTCATGAATATTAAACAACACAACTGGCTGTTTGATAACTTCTTCTTCATCATCGACTTTCTTTCCTTCAGTTTCGTCGTCAATTGCAAAGAAAGATGGCGAAGATTGCCTTTTCAGAGAAGGAGGAGGTGCCATGGCAGTTTTTGATGTCTCCGAAGTCGAAGCAGGAGTTGAACCAGGCTTCGCCTTTAGCCTGGCCAACTCCTGCTCTTTCTTCAGCAATTCTAATTGTTTCTTCCAATCAGAAGAGGGTTCATTTCTCTTGCTCGTAGAGGCAGAAGCCGAAGTGGGTAAGCTGCCTCTCGGATGTGTTTGCTTATCTTGCATTCGACTGGCATCCATCCACTTCCACAAGGATTCGGCTTCTGTCTCTTCTTCTCGTTGCTTTTTGAAGCGGCCGTCATCATCCAATAAATTTTGAATCTTCTGACGCTTATTTTGTAAGTTCAGCGATCGTTTATCTTCCTCTTCTTCCAACTTACTCCAAATGTCACTGATACCTCCTTCTTTCTGCTTTTCCACAACTGCATGCGCTTTTGATGTTGAAGGAGCGAAAAGATCTAAAAATCTGCTAACTATTGCCAGATCTCTCTGCATACAATGAATTAAAAGTTTTTCCAAAGGTGGCGTAACGATCTGAAGGTTGTCTATCCATTGCTTTACTATGGCTTTTTGATATTGATCGTAACTAAATTGCTCGTATCGATCACAGAGACAGACAAAAAGTTCAATTAATAATACGATATAATTGGATTTCTCCGCCTCCACTTCGGGCGGAATGCCAGTTGAATGAAATTGCAAGAAAATACGCAAACAGTTATCTATAATACCAGTAAGATCAGTAAATAGAAGTGCCTTAATATGGTAAGTTTTCATGATCAAATTAGTATTCGTTGAAGACTTTGCTGTATCTGTTAATAATTGTAAAAATTGTAAATGCACCTCGGATCCTTTTTCATCTTTTAATATCATTGACACACCAGTGACAAACGAAGCACTGTAAATTAATGATTTCTTATCTAGGCTCGAAAACAAAGCTTGAATGCTTGGGATGTCATTTGAGGCAGTGACAGAGGAAATAGACTTGAATTGAGGATAGCTGGGCTTTGTGTCAGTTGCTTTCATCGTTTCAAAACGAATAATCGTCGCAAGAATAAGTTTGGAAATTTTGGAGATGGAATGATGAGCAGAAATAAATAGAAAAGGTGTTAATATTGTAATTAATTGATTGCATGCTTTACCCGAGTAAGCATAATTCCACGTTGAATTGTTCCCAGAAGGCGAAGAGGATGGGTACAGATGAATATAAAGGGAAAAGAGAAACTGACTAATGATGTCATGAGCGAGCTCGAACATTTCTAGCAAGTTTGATGTAAATCGTTTAAATAACGTTAAAATTTCTTGTAATCTTTTCTCTCGTAATGACATTGACGAAGCTGCATTCATTTCTTCAAAACTTCTCTTCTTTATTGTTAAGTCCACGGTGTCGTTCTTAAATTGAAAAAACTGATTCAACGGGTTTTTACTTTGAGTAGAGGTTGAAGAGCTAAATGTTAGTGATCCTTTCTGCGGCATCAGTTGACTCGTTCGAAGTTGAGAGTTTGGGGGAGGGGCAGTCGATGAAGAAGATAAAGATCCATTGGTCGTTATAACTGGGGCAGCCATCTCTAAGAATGAACATAATGCAGCATGGCACTTAAGCACGCTTTGTACTAACACAGGATAAAGATAAATCAAATGATGAGAGCATATTGTCGTTAGAATCGTTTGATATTCCTGGATAATCGGTAATTGTTGAACTTTCTCTAACAATTGTTCAGACGATGGAAGAGGAGATGAAGGAGGAATTGTTAATACATAAGTAAAAAATTGATGCAATGAACTGGTAATTCTTTCAGTTAGACGGAATAAATATTTCTGTAATGCAGAAGCAATCGCACGACCATATAATTCAACATCATCAGATAAGATCGTTAATATCTGTGAAATGTTTTCAAATAATTTTAATTTAAACCTTTCATTAGTTCTTGGTAATAATGATTTATCAATAACTGCTGGATTATACAGGCTTGATTTTTCTCTTTCTTGCATTATTTCATCTTCTTCGTCAGTATGAGAATCGATAATACAGAGTAATAATCCGAGGGCCCTAACAGTGTTAACAATGATTTTCATCAATGTAGCTTTCAAAGAAACGTTGAAGAGATTATTTTGACCATTGTCGCCTAATCGTTCTTGGTATTCTTTCAAAATTTGAACTAAAATCAAATGAAAATCATTAAAGAATTCTTTTGGACGTTGCTCGGATAAAAGAAAAAAATAATCTTCTAAAGGTAATAAAATGGATAAAAGACAATCCAAAGCAGCACTCCATTCTTCTAAAGGTTCTAAGGATGAGTTTAAAGTCTTCGGAGTTCCGCGATGCTTTGCACTGTCCGGAAAGGTTTTCTGTAAAATCATTTGAAAATGGAAGAAAGTAAAGTTTTGAGTTAATACGGATAGAAAGTTAGAATTTTCTTGTATTACTAATTTCATTTTAGAATTAGTCGATTGATTAAATTTGTTTCTTAACTCGAGTAAGATATCCTTGGGCTTCTGTGTTGAAGTGGACCGAAATAGATTTGGTCGTTCTTGTAGAGGAGAAAGCGTAATTACTGTTGAAATATGAGATGAATCAGTCTCATCTATTGAAAAGCTCCGTTGTAACCTTGAAGTGATATAGTTCTCCATCAACGTTTGCACACTATTTACCTCTAAAGAGGGTTGGCGAGTAAGATCAATCACCGTCGTCATTCTCTACTGTTCTTTCCAACAACTCACTCAAAACTTCTTTTTGATTGCTGAACCCGAAACACTTCAAAGTCTTTGTAAACCTTGCAATAGCTGTAATTTAAAGTATTTGGCAGCGCTCTCTTTAGAGTGGATTCTTCCTGTTATAAAACGAGTATGAAGAGAGAATGGTTCGCACGGTTGAAGCTTATTAGCCTTTGTTGTTTGATTCACCTAATTGTCCGAGCTCAGTGTGTAAACATGATTACTTATCGCCGATTGATAGCTGTTGAAGCACCACGAGTTGCGAAACTATTTGGTGATGCCTTTCCTTTGGATGGACCTCATTCTTGGGCGAGAGCTGTCGGATTTACTAATTCACTTGAAGGATACATGAAGACTTACGTGCCAACTCCAATAAACTCTGAGTTAGGAAGTTTTGGGGCATGGTTCAAGGAAAGGGAAGGAGAAGGAGAGACATTAGTCGGATCCGTTTTAATCGAACCGTTTGATCATGTTGATGAGAAAGATGGCTCTGAAGGTGAGGATTATTTAACTCCTCGAATCTATAAAGAGCCTTATGATGCGATCGAGGGATTATTAGAAGCTTGTACCACTGTTTTCTTTCGTGAGTTGCTCCAACGTCATCCTGAAGATTACAACAAGCTTCAAACTAAAGAGAGAAAGAGCGGATACATCTCCTGGATTGCTACGGATGAGGCGCACCGACGGAAATATATTGCAAATTCATTGATTCAACATGCTTGTGAGAGAATGAAAGAAGAGCCTTTCAACTACGATTATGCGATAGCTTACTGTGTGGGTCCTGCCGCGACAAAGACTTTCATAAGAGAGGGTTTTGAGTTATGGAGACGAATCGAATATAAAAGTTTTGCTATGAAGGGAGAAGATGGTCTAGATATCCATCCTTACAGTGCCCTTCCAGACGAAGTTTCGGTTGTTGTAAAAAAGCTGTAGATACAGAATGAGATTGAAACTTCTTCTTATATAGAAGAAATAATGTTGGTAATTTTAGTTTTCTTTGAACGACAATCTATTCCTTCAGTAAACCCTTACATAACAAAGAAATAAAGTTAAATGAATTCAAAACTTTCTATTTCAAAATGAAGACATCGAAATAATCTTCACTTGTTCAAATATGAAGAGAAAAGAACAAGATGTGCGAAAAGCTTTGAAAGAATTGGAAGATGCAAGAAAGGAACTTCAAAGAATACAGGAGATGCAACAAGCTGCTAAGTTGAAAGTGCTGGAAGCATCGAAAAGTCTCAAGTTAGAGGCCTTCAATCGAAATGTTTTACAATTATCTTACGATATCTCTTTTAGGGAAGAGGAAGAATATACAGAGCAACTCAAAGCTAAAGTGAATTATAATAGCAAAGACTATTGGGAAAAGCGGTATGAAGGAAGCGAAAGTCAAAACAAATTTTCAACTACCTCAGATACCTATGAGTGGTATGTCAAGTTTGAAAGCTTTTCGCACCTTCTTCGAAGAGACATTCAAATGTACTTTCCTGATACTGCTGTAAGTGGTCTTGTAACCTATATTCCTGGATGTGGAAATTCGACTCTTGCAGAAGATTTACATGCAGTCGGTAAGTTGTTTGGCTAATCGTGCTTGAAACGCAATCTTGTCTGATGGAATTTCCAGGAATGAGACAAATTGTTGCAAGTGACTTTAGTCAAAACATTATTCAGCAGATGAAGGAACGAACAAAGTTCATGAACTTGGAAGGAATTGAGTACAAAGAGGTAGGATCCATCGAATCCGCTTGAAACTTCTCATCTCTCGACCATGGAAGAATAGGCAAATGTCTTTGATATTAAAAATGAAAAAGGCGAAACTTATGATATCATACTTGATAAGGGAACTCTTGATGCTATTGCTAGTAGTAAAGAGGATAACACAAAGAAACAGGTACTGTATGACCCACCAACGATTTTCTTTTATCTATAATGTTCGTTCTCCTTTAGGAAGAAAATATTCGCAAATATTTTACTGAAATGTGGAGAATTTTGAAGAAAGGAGGAGTCTTTATTTTGATCTCAACCATGACATCGGATATTCTCCAGTCATTAGTAACATCGTACCTCATTTACTACTCGGGAGAGGATAAGAAAGTTTATAATGCATCGAACTGGTCGAGAGGTCACATCGAAGAGAAGTTAGTGAGTGATGGCGGTGGAACTGTTTACTATTACTCCTTGATGAAGACTTTTAATCTTCAAAACAGGAATGATATTATCCATGCTTCCATCAATCAATTATTACGAGAAGCACAGCAAATGAAAGAAAATGAGGAATGGGAAGAAATTGTAAGCAAATTACCCTTTAGTAATATCAGTGATTATTCTATTTAAATAGGATCAAACAACCAACACTGATGTAAATCGACGATATGAAAGGAAGAAGGATATGCCGCTAGAAATACTGAAGCACAAACCTCTGAAGGTGAGATCTAATACTTACTTAACGAAGATCGCTTGACTAATTGACACATCTAGGAATTAATGATAGATATTGTTCAAGAAAAGAGCGAATTGTATGCTGGAGGTTTCATTATTCTTAAAGCTTCCCATTCAGAACAAGATCAAGCTCGGGAATTTCATTGGGATGACAACGATGCTTTCAGATTTGTTTCGGCTAATCCTTCTGTATCTACTTCTCTGCTCATGTATGATTACACCTATTATGAGCAAACTGATACTCCCTACGATCAATTTGAATATATTACTTTCCTTTCGAAAGATACTGTTGAAGCAAAAATGAGTTTGCCATATGGAGGATTTTATTATTTCTCTTATGTTCGCGAAGACCTCTCTTCCTTAAGCCGATTAGAAACCCCCAAATCTATCAATGAGTATCAGAGTGTACAAAATTTGAAAGAGTATCAAAAATTAGGTCAAAGTTCGATGATCTCCATTAGATTTCCCTTGTTTACGAATAATCCCATCTATCAACGCCTCAATTCCAGTATTAATCAAGCGAAACAGCGCATTGGTCATCTTCGCAAACTCACCAAGCAGTTTGTAGAGCGAAATCGAATGAATCAATCGACAATCTTACCCTACACAATATCAACGGAGAATATGCAGAAAATTCAGAAATTAATTATTTCCATTAATTTTTTATACCCTCAAGCCGATGCTGGGTATGACTATACTATTAATCGAATTCTCGGTTGGCTTTACACCACAGGCGCTGATAAGTATGAATTATTCCTTGAATATGATGTTATCACTACCCTGAAAAATATTAGTTCTCATGAGAGTTATGCACATGAAGTGAAAACGGAGTTTTTAATCGTTCCTTTCCATTCCGATCGTTCACTAAATCGTATATTCCATCCATCTCTTCCTTCTTATACCCAGCTTGAAACTTTAAAAGCGATTGGGGAGATACAAGCAGGCGATCAGAAACGGATTGCCACGATTTCTTTTCGCATTCCTTACACCTTGGAGGCTGAAAGAAACGAACAAAGAATTTTGGAGGAGGGGGAAGTTTTGAATCAAATTTGTAAAGACTTTCGAGAGAAGCTAAACATGTCTAACAATCAATCTAGTTCTGTTTTACCCATTCAAGAAGCAGTCCTACCTTGTTTTAATATCCGATGCGCATTTTGTGATCATCGTATTGTTGACGAGATTCAATTGAACCAAGCTCATATACTCCCAACAGGAATGTTTGATCAGGTAAGCAATTGTAATTCGCTCTTCGTTGCTTTCTAACTGTCTTAATTAGAGTATGCATGATTTTGTGTGCTGTGAGAATGTTGAAAATTGTTTTAATTTTTCATCAGAAGATATAACTTTGACTCCCAATGTGCTCTATCTTCATCCAATTTACTCTTCCTTTCATTCTAGTCATATTACCATTGATGAGAATGATAATCCCTCTTGTGAATTTTTATGCAAAGAAAATTATTCAATTTGTGATTTATTCCATCCCATAACTTCGATGATGCTCTCATCAACTGCCTCTATCGCACCTCCGTCAGATTCAAAGTCGAAGAAGAATGAAAATGGAAATAATTGGAAGTTCTTCTTGCCTGTGTTATCTATGGATCGTTGTTTGATTCGGTTAGTATCTTTACTCCTGCTCTTTTTTCAACTAATTTTTTCCAGATGCCGTCGATGTAAATCCCACATAGGCGAAGGAATCTTAAAACTGGACGAAAGCGAACCAATTCCAAGTGCAGATGATGAATTTCACTTTAAACTTTCTGATATGGAATCCGTGAAAATTTTCAATCATTCAGTGCGGTTGGAGCACTGGATGAAAAACAAGATTCCCACAATTATCAGCCAACCTCAAATCGATCAGGTCGGTAAATGTAATACATGTTGCTGGTATTTGAGTAATCTCAGAGTTTTTATTCCATATCCTAGGTACTTGTTCGCCTGTGTGTTTATGTGTATGAGAAGTACAATCAGTCCATTATGTGTTTTTATTGTGCCGAGCAAATTTCTTCTTTCCAACAATCAACAACTCACCCGCAAGCGCTTCAGTAAGTTTCTGATTACACTTCTTTGAAACGATTTCTTAAATTTCCTTGTTTAAATTGATAGAGAAAAAGTTCTGAACAGTGAAGTTTTAATTGTGAAAATTTTATCAAAGGACTATCTGTATAATGAATCAAAAACAAGACAAGAGAACGTTTCTGATGAATTGCGAAGTTTGAATTTAGGACTAAAGGTTAGCTATCAAATAGTCCAATTGAAAAGTGTTCCTCTCAATCAAATAACTGTCCGGATTCCGTTGTTCTTTGATGAATTTCATCAGGTAAAGTTATTCACTTTCATTCTACACATTATAATTGATCTGATTGCCTTTTCAAAGTTATATTCATACTTATCTTCAATAAATAATGGAATCCAGAATTCTTCTATTTTTATACCATACTCGTAGAAGATAAATTAAAATTAAGAAACTTAGAAAAAAACCGATATTTCATGAGAGAGGGACACCTATCGCGTAAATTTCTGAGAAATCCAAAGTTCGTTATTTGTTTGTTTCAAGGAAGAAGCTAGAAAGATCAGACAGCAGATTGATCCCCCTTGAAGAAAATGAAGCGCTCAGATAATTATGCTGGAAATCAAATTCGCTTATTTCTTGGTGAATTAAAGAATGCTACTCATGTTGCGAAGATGAAAGCAATCCAACATTTTCAAAACTACATTCGAACATATCAACCTAACGTAAGTACTTCCGTTGAGCAAAATATTTCTCTTTTCTTGAATGCGATAATTTAGGTATCTGATGACAATGTGGACTATCTATTTACTGGGAGTCTGGATGGAGTTGCGAATTATGGGTTGTTATATTGGTGCGGAGTTGACTCTGAGAAACATGATGGACAACTGAAACGGATTTGTGGCCCTTTAATCTCTTTTTTACGTTGGTTGGTAACCTTTCCAGAGGATACCATTTATTATGAGCGTTTTACCAGATTACCGAAGGAAGAGATTGTAAAGGCTAACTTCCCTAAACACATTTTAAAAGTTGAAGCTCGTGGAACAATTCAGATTTCCTCGAACCAATCAAGAGCAGGAAATAGTGAAGATGCTTTTGAGCTATTGTGTATTTTATTAAATGATCATAAGACGATAGAGGATGAGTTAGACCCTATCGATGTGATGTATTTACTGAAAGGTTCCATTCCTTGTCAAGAGAAATTCGAAGAATGGTTACGCAAGGCCGACCTTGAGCATGTACGATAAAATTTATTTTATCTTCTAATCTTTTACCTCTCTAACAATCTTTGGTGCTGTTAAATTAGATGACAGAGGCTTTGAATCAGTTAAAGAATCCGGAAACTGGTCATGCTGCTATAGATCGAACGGTTCGCCCGAGGGAATGGTCTTCTGTAAATTTAAAGTATATTCCTGTTCAAGAAGGAGAAGATGTGGAAGAAGTGGAAGAGGATGATACTCTTGATGAGCTTCCGCCTATCCCAGATCCTTTGGGATTGTCAAACACGGATCTAAGAGATACTCAAGAGCTCTATGCATCTGGACTCTTACAAAAAAGTTCCATGTTCGCTCGTCGAAATACTGCGGCTATGTTGGTCTACGATCCCACAGGTGGTGGACTTAGATCCCGCGCCAGCCGTTACAGCATGGCAGACAGTAACCCTGCTGATAACGAAGAAGATGATGATGAAGATGATGAGACCCGATATTCCAATACTTTTACTACTTCTACTGAAAAAAGGTGCAATTCATTTTCTGCAAATTATTTTGATTGTTTTTGAAACTTTTCCGCTTTTACTCTAGAGTAATCCCATCCGTGATTCCGACAGAGAAGTCTTTTTCAGTTCCACTGTTCATGTCTTTAGTACATGGCCAAACACAATTTTCCGAGCTCCAAACAGGTTTAGATCATTTAAAAGAAACTTTAGTACAGCAAAGCCGTCGTCGTGAGAATTTAGTGCGAAATCATTTTGGTTTATTTGTCCAGTGTGCTGATGGATTGGAATGGTTAAAGGCATATCGCAAAGGAAGTAAGTTATGACATAATTTTTCTTACAAACCTCGCAATAATATACTTTTTGCCTTTTAATTTGGTTAGTTTACAAAGAGAACGAGACAAGCCGCTCTCGCGCTGCTTCTCGCCGCTCATTACTGGAAGACGCTGGCGCAGTGCGTCGAAGAACGAATACCTTTGTGGATAAAGGCATGGAAAAGTTAGCAAAGGCACAAACCCGATTAGATGAAGCAAAGATAGAGGCTAAGAGTACTTTAGCTCCAATTTTAGAAAGAATGCGAATGAGTCGTGAAATTCGATCAGCTGAGAAGGTATTGAGAGGAATGGCCTCTCTATTAGAATATCCTCATCAAATGAAAAAGTCTTTAGAGCGAGGTGAATTACGTGAAACTATTACGATTTACAAACGAATTCAACTGATTCCAACTACTTCCTCATTAAAAATTGTTCCAAAAATTAAAACTGCTGCTGAAAGCGTTATAAATGATCTGCGGAAATTGTGTTATAATGTGATTTTAACACCCAATCCCCAATATTCTGTCATTTTACAGCATGCTGCACTTTTGCAAGAGTTAGACGGCCCAATTGTCTATTTAGATATTTTGCGCTTGTCGTTCTTACGTCAATTATCGTGTCTGCTTGAGCTACTGAAACTTTGCAAAGATCGATTCTGTCAAGAAAGTATTGAAGCCTTTCACAAAGGACAGGAAATTAATATTGTCACAAATAACTCAATCTTAGCGAAGGGCGAAACTGAAACAATTATTGCTACAATCCGCAAGTTTACTACAGATATTCGATTAAGACGAAGACCTGGTGTGACGACGACACGACGTCGTCGAACATCTTTTAGCGATTCGCATTCTCCACGTCGGACTTCTTCTCGAGGGAGCTTTAGCAGCGAGAGTCATAATAACCCTCGCGGACGAGCAGGAAGTGTTGGGGGAGATAGATCAAATAATTACTTCTACACCCCGGATGATGATGCGACGGAGTTAATGAGCACTCATGGTGGTTTCGGTATCGCAGAGAACCAACCATTATTTGAAGACGGAGATGATCTCTTCTTACCACCTCCTGACTTTGAGGAAGAATTTATGCTGAGTCCAGAAAGCAGCCCAAATAAGAGTAGTAATGGAGCCGCTGCGCGAAGAAGAGGAAGTTTATACAGTGAATTCCTTGATCGACCAGGTGGATCTGCTCAGCAACAGCAAGATAATTTGATGGCCGTAACGGAAGGTGGCGGAAATATTTTGGCAAATCAGGATTATTGTGAATTATTTTGCAATATTATTCGAAAAATCTTTGCTGAAAGTATCGTTGAAATTCTTTCACGCTGGTTTCCTTGCTTATTCAGACTGTCATTTGAGATTGTTTTCCAACAAAATAAAGCAACGACTGCTTTAACACCTTCGGCGAATGCTGCTTCTAAATTAGTTCCGGCTTCAATGACCAGCAAAAATGTGAAGACACTAACTTCCACCAATCGTTTGTTGGCTTCCGCTCTGAACCTTGGTGCAGAATATCTTCAACAATCTGTAAGCGGTTTTCGTTCTGCCTCCACCTCTTCGCCATTTTCTTCTTATCCTAACGAATTAAGCACCGCAATGACTGAATTAGAAAATGTCTGGGCGAGTGTTGAAGCAAACTTTGGAATGAAGTTGCAGCTAACCTATCTGCTTCAACCTGAAGATGTGGTAACAAACAGCAGATTCCATGATATTGTTGTCACTCCAACTTTTGGTAATCCAATTGCCAATCAGCAGTTGCGATTAATACTTGATGATATTTTCATTATGTATGAAGCTATCGAAACCTCGATGAAAACCGCTCTAAATTCATTGAACCCCACAGGCTCTACTTCCAATGCTATTAGCTCTCCTTATTTAGAAGCAACACCTTCACCAGGCCCTCCTCTAGGACAACTTATGCGCTTTGATACTATGAGATTTATGGGTAAGATGACACCAGCTGCCATTCCAGGCCTTTCCGCGGCAGCCGGATTAGGTTTAGGTTTGATTGGGGGGAGTAAAGTCAATCGTGATATTGTAGAGGTAAGTTACCTGCTTGAAGTCTTAAATTTGGATGAATGATGTCTCTGTAGCTGGATTATAACTCTACATCGAGCCCGTACTACGAATCAATGAAATCTTTGTACCTTTTGTCTCAAGAAGGTGTTGCGGCTTTAGCACAAACTATTCTAGATAAAATGCTTGACAAATCATGTCAAATCACTGATCGTTTGTTGAATGAACCCTCTCCAACACATGACAGTAGCAGTAATGAAATAATTGATAACGCAGGTTTAGGTGTTGAATTCGCTGTCAAGGTAAAGGGAGATTAGATTTGTAACCGATTTGTTTAATTTATCTGTCACAATTAGGAGTTTGAAGATCTTATTTTCAAGGGATTAATGGCTTTGAAGAAATATATTAAAAGGTAGGATTTGAAAAATCGTGGTGAGAATGTCCCTAACTTTTCGCTTTTTAGACCGGAATGGGTGGCAAGTTTAGTACATGAAAATATTTTTAAGAAGATTGTTGCATCATTTACAGAAGGCTTGAGACGAAAATCACTTTTTATTGAACAAGGAAAATCAACTTCCAAGGTATGCTCCTTCATGTATTGTGTTAATTTTATTTATTTCGCTCTATCTTTAGGTTGATCAATCGGGTGGACCTTCGCCTACTACTCGCCGAAACCGCAAAAAGTCCAATGCCATGGCAATGCCTGGCGCAGCTGCTGGAGGGCGAGCATCCATGCATCAAAATACGTTAATTCTCCAGTCAATGGAGGAGGAATTGCGAAATCTTGATTTTGGATGGGAAAGAGATTGTGGAGATATTAAAGAAAAACCAACTGCATGGATTGACTATCTCCGAGGCTGCATTCGATTTCGTGCCTATACAGCACCGTTAATTTTGAAACAAGTCAGCAAGATTTTCTCTCTGGACCAGTCCTCTGCTGCTTTGTTTGCCGCCCCCGCTGTCGGGGTTGGTGTGTTAAACCGTGAGAATAGCGCTGGTGTCAGCCCGATCGCCCCAAGTGGGGCCTCTAGTGGAGGAGGAAACTCACTGTTGAATAGATTATTTGCCTTTGAGACGTCTAATGATCCCATGGCAAACACAAATACCAGCAACTCAAACCCGTCAAAACGACCATCTCTACACGATCCAACGAGCGGTAAAACTACAGCTACCGAAGAGGGAGACTCTGATCGTTTTGATAACAAGCCACGCGTAGCAGTTGAGACACCAGAAAGTCGTCTTCAAGATCGTATGATCAATGCCATTAAAGAGAACTCTAAATTATTCAATGATTATAGTACGGTTGGTGGAGGATTTCTTTACCAGAATCTTCGTGACGTAATTCAATATGAGGTTGATGCAATGCAAAAGTTATTAGCATATCGAGTTTATTCGATGAAAACAATTCTTTTATCAGCATATGCTTTTATGGTACATGTTGAAATTCAAGGTAATATCCCAGGAAGTAATAGTAATGTATTATTATCATTAGCAGAAAGTAAAACATCATTTGAAAATCAATATATGATGTCAGTATTACCATCTCATGTATCTAAAATTATTTTAGCATTAGCTGAAGAAAGAAAAATATTAATGAGTTATTTTAATGCAATTACTTTAGAATATGGTGGTAATAAACATGATTATTATCAAACTTCTTTAACAAGATTACATACATTAGGAAATGTTAATAACACTAACAACAATACGCAAACAGGGAACAATAATCCTACTGCTGCTGGTGGTTCTGGTCCTGGAATTGTTGGCATCGCCCAACAACCATCAAGAGATACGGTTTCGGTCATGGAAGGAAATAACCATGATAGCGATTCCGATACAGATTATTTCTACGACAATGAATCGATGAATGATGCTGCTTCTTTCTTTCAAGCGAACAATTCACCTTCTCGAACTAATAGCAAGAGACCCTCTCTCTTTGGTGTCAAATATAACGGTACCAATTCAGGAATGGGACAGGGACAAGCTTATGGGGTACATGTATTCGAGGAGTTGTGTAAAGGAATATTAGACACGTATGAAGAGATCTTGAAGAAATTATTAGCAGGTCAATTGTTTGATATTCAAACTTTAAAATTTAGCGCGAATCCTAAAGTCATTCCAATGTCGTCAGCTTCTCCAAGCCCCAGCAGGGAGGCGATACCGTATCGGTCTTTGCATCAATGCTATGAAGAGTTTGAGTTCTTTAAGGTAAGGATTCATCGATTGTTTTGTTCTTTTCTGTGACTCTGTTGGGTGATAGGGGTTGTTTCGTCCAATCTTATTGAATACTCAGATCTTACAGCGCACAACACTGTCATCGAGTGAGATGAACACCATCATGAAGGAAAAGAGTATCGTGACGAAAGAGGAGTTAATGAAGTCAGGTGTTGCATTAACGATTTTGATTCAATCAATTTCCTCTTCAACATCGTCTTCATCAAATGCTTCTACTAATGTTCACTCTTCACCAGCTCAGGCGATGCTCTACAAATAACTTGAATTAGCCTTCTATTCTTTTTGACTTTCTTTCTAAATACTAAAATGATAGGCATTTGATTGTCCTTGAAGTGTAAAATTAAAAGAATGTGACTCGGTTCAGACTTGAACCCAGTTTTGTAAAAAGAGATAGCAGGTTGCCTTGATTTCATCCGTTGAAAGTGTGTATTTTGCTGTACGCAACCTGCCCGTGCTGGCGTATTTCGAAATAGAAAGAAACAGCATTCGGGCGATTTTGTTTCGTGAAAGAATAGCAATTGAAATTAGAGCTGCATTGCGGTTTGCGACCTCGCAATAAAACCGCAATCCGCGCAATTTGTAATTTCGGAATTTCGAAGGAAAACAGAGGTGTGCCCTCTCCCACTACACACAACACAACTGGTGTGATAACCCAAACCCACCCTTTAAGCCCTCGCTACTCAAATAAAAGGTGTCAAAGGAGGTGCAGTTTGCTGTATCGCAAATCGCAACGCAGCTCTAATTTGAGATATAACTAACTAC
>VFQN01004232.1_pt1 | contig 19219 bp, 26 predicted proteins | sample 3512371 | NCBI WGS metagenome assembly VFQN01 (sample SAMN10412370, study PRJNA504923) | tailings metagenome | isolation source: Replicate 2 from Balatoc abandoned mine | place: Philippines: Itogon, Benguet | collected 2017-08-28 | reverse complement strand
AATGCTCCCTCCCAGCCCCAGCCCCCGCCCCTCCCCCGCAGACGCCCTCTGCCGCCGCCCCTCCTCCCACTGCACCCCCTTTTGCCTCATCCCCAGCTGCGCCAACCGCCCCAGCGCCTGCCGCACCTCGTACCGCGGCGCCGCCGCAGGGCCGCGCAGCGGCACGAGCAGCATGTAGCCCTCCGGCAGACCGCTGTACGGCAAGCCCGCCGCCGCCAGCAGCTGCGCCGCCGACACCCCCAACGTGAAGTCCACCACGTCAGCCTGCAGGTCAGCGCTGCCCCACACCGCCATGTGCACTCCGCCCCCCGTCCCACTTCCATTCCCACTCCCATTAGCCCCAGCCGGACCATCCGCGGCTCCATTCCCCTGCTCCTCAGCCCCGCTCTCAGCCTCCGGCCCTGCCTCCGCCCCACTCCCCTGCCTCCCGTCCTGCCCCTGGCCCCCCAGCTGCATCCGCAGGTCCACGCGCTCCGTGCGCACCTGCCCGCTGCGGCTGAAGTGCACACGCATGCGCGACAGCGACGCCTGAACCAGCGGAACGCCCCCGCCGTTCCCACTCCCATTCTCGCCATTCTCGGCCTGGTCGCCACCCCCTCTGGGTTTGCTGCCGTGGGCGTGTCGTGTGGAGCCGTGTGCGTCGCTACTGGTGCTGCTGCTGCCGGCCGCGGAGGTGGCTGCTGTTGCTGCTGCTGCCGCCTCCGCGAGTGTCTTAAGGCCCAGGTCGGACAGCAGCTTAGACACCATGGAGCCGGGGCCCAGGGACAGCTGCACGGGGGCCAGCTGCGGGGCGTGGGGAGGCAGGGCAGGACAGAGCAGGGGATAAGGTTAGCTAGCAATCAAATGCAAATGAAAGGCCGGACGACCGAGCCATAGTTGCGGTCGCGTAGCCCGCGGCGTGCCACAAGGCACAAGAACCGACCCCAAGCAGCAGGGTAATGAGAGGCCGCGCCGCGCGCGTGCCCCAGACCCCCGGCGCTTAGCCCTCGCACCGTGCACCCCTCCCAGTCCCCTTGACGACGTGGCCTCGATGACGTGGCGGCTCACCTCCATGGTTGCCCCCTGGTAGGGTATCATGCCTCCGTCAGGCTGGAAGGTGACCCGTAGCCGTCCGCTGCCATTGCCGCTGCTGCTGCTGCTGCCGCCGGCCTGTCCCTCACTGCTGTCGCCCCCTGCCGCAGGCCCGCCAGCAGGTGGCGCGGATCCTCCGCCCACTGCTACCACGTCACGCAGCAGCGGGTTGGCCGTGGCCAGGCCCAGCCTGTCCAGGGATGGGGACACACGGCCTTCACCTGTGGTTTGGCCTATACCGTCGGCTATATACGTAGACGGACACGACATTTGGGTCCAATCTACGCCCCAGCCGAATGGCTCCAGCCACCAACTCTGCACTTGTTACCTCGACCGTGCAGGCGTTTCGGACACATAAGCGTGCTGGTGCCGAGCGTGTCACAACCTACATGGATAGCATCCCGCTAGGAGGCCATCGTTCCTTTATGCTGGGCCGGCAGCAATGAACAGACGTAGGGCATTGGTGCACGCTGCGCCGCCGGCACAGGGCCCCGCACCCCAACAGCAATGTGCACGGCAGCTACCGGTGTCCTGCTAGGGCCTAGGGGCTACAGTTACCTTGACAGCGCGGGTGTGAGGCCCAGGCTCGCGGCCGCGGGCTGGTGCAGCAGCTTGTGGTCGCGGGCGTCCCACAAACACATCTCACCCGTCAGGTGCTCGGAGTGCACCTGCGTGCATGTGGGGCCGCGGGGGCCGCAAGAGGGGGAGCGAAAGCGCAGTGAGGAACTTGGATACCGTTAAATGCCGCTGCATGTGGCACCAGTTGGCAGGTCCTCAACAGGGGGTCGTGGTCTGCGCGAAAGGCGATACCGGCAGTCCGGGAGCCTGCATGGATACAACGGGGCCGCCCAACTACATCGCCCATGCGGCGCCCATTGCTTACCCTCGCTGGACCCCTGGGACCTCGTATGATCAACAACTCAAAGCGCAGTGCCTTCAAGCCCCACCTGCAGTATACCCGGCTGATAGCGGTCGGGGTCCTGAAGCACGGCAGCCGGGGGTGGCGCCGGGGCCGCAGCCGGGCCCCGCTGCTGCCCCTGCCCCTGCGCCTGCCGCCCCTGCCCCTGTTGTGCCTGCTGCTGCCCCTGCTGCTGCTGCTGCTGCGCGGGCACCAGGCGCGCCCAGCGCACGTCCTCGCCCACCTCCTCCGCCCAGTCCGACAGCTCCCTGCGCCCCAGCGCGCCTGTGATGTGGATGCGGGGGCCCAGGATCTGCCTGCGGAACGACACACCGGGTGAGCGATGTTGGATAAATTACAGGGGCTCATTGTCACGGAGGGTATAACGGTGGGCCATTCGAGTGCAACCGCGTGGGCGGACCAAAAGGGCGTTATCACATTTACTGGTGGGCTTATGACCAAACAAGAAGCAGTGGACCACGCAACCATGTGTTTACGTCCAAGCAAGGAGGTCGCACCGGCGCCATCGCCTCTGCTGCGACCATGCACAACTGTCGAGACCACTCCTCCCTAGCATGCCCAGCCCAATTCAATCGCAACACCGGCCCCCTCCCAATCCGCACCTGATCTCCTCGGGCACCAGCAGCATCCCGTCCGCCACCAGCCACAGCACGCGCCCCACCCTCACGTCCACCGTGATGTCCATCTTGCTGTTGATGCGGGCCAGGATGTCCACCAGGCGCGTGGGCTGAGAGGGAGAAGTACTAGAGCCGCTGCTGCTGTTGCCGCTGCCGCTGCCGTTGTTGCTCCTGTCCTCCCCAGGCCTTGTGCCCTGCTGCTGCTGCTGCTGCTGCTGCTCGTCCTGCTCCTGCAGTGGGTCCGAGCCAGAGCTTGCAGGAGCAGGATCAGGAGCAGCAGTGGTGCCTGTGGCGGTGGCGGCGGAGGCGGTCTGCGGCTGTTGGGTCTGCTGCTGCGGTTGCTGGGTGCCTGCAGCTGCGGGCTGGGGTTCGGGATCGGGCGCGGGGGTGAGGATGCCGGCGCGCTCCATCCACGTCACCAGCTTGAAGTCCGACTGCTTGGTGTCGTACACGGCGTTGATCCAGGGCTTGGAGATGACAATGTTGAAGCTGCCGGAACCTGGGGGCAGCAGGGGGCACGGGGGGCGGGGGGGCGGTTGTGTTGACAGGCAGCGCCTTGATGGTGTGGCCATCGGGCATCTGGATGGGGTGCGGCGCTTGTGTGATGGTGATCGGCCCGTGTGCGCGGGAGCGGTCAAAGGGGGAAGTAAAACTTCAGGGCCTTTGACCCCCTTTTTGGCGAGCCGTAGAAGCTATAGGTGCAGCAACACATTGCCCGGGCCCTGCCGTGCAGCGTGCCCCACGCTGCGCGCGCAGCTAGTGCAGTACCGGCTGACCAAGACCGGGCGTGCCGTCATACAGCTAATGCACAGCTGATAAGCAGCCGCGCGGCCCTACTTTCTGCTGGCCCTACCCGCCGCCATGCTCCACAGCCCCGCCGACGAGGACACCTTGTTGAGGTGCAGCAGGATGGTGCCCCCACGTGGGCTGTCGTACACCTTAACACACTGCAGCTCGTTGGGCCCTGTCCAGCTCAGCTGCGCCTGAGCCACCTCCAGCCGGCCTGGGGAAAGGGAGGCCGGGGCCCCGGGAGGCAGTGGCATTGATGCGGCAACGCAGTGCCTTGGGTAGTTTGGGGAACAGGGACCGATGGGCGGGTAAAGTTGGTATGCGGCAGCAGCTGTTCCGCCAGTTTTGTAAATGGGCGTCGCGTGGCTATGGGCCACCTTGCAATAGCGACAAGGTTGGGATGTTCGCAGGTCAATGGGTGGTTGCCGGTGCCGTACACGCGTGACTACGACCACTGCGTTCTGAGCATGATCGGATAACAGGCGTACGCCACGTAAGGAAGATTGTCGTATACTGTACGTCCTGAGGCTTTTGTGCTGCTTGCGTTACCCACCTGGCAGTCGCGTGTTGATGATGTCTACCGCCTGCTGCAGCCCCCACTGGGTGGACAGCAAGGAAGGCAGGGCGGCGACAGCAGCGCCTGCGCAATGTGTGCATGGGATCATTGTGGGAAACCACTGGTACGTAATTGCTGTGGTCATGTTGTGGCGGCTAAGGGACAAAAGCGGTCAGGAGCCACGGCGTGGACGCAAGGAGAATGCGTAAATGGAAACGGCACGTCGCAACATCATTTCTTGCAAACCGTGGGACAAACGGTGGAAGTCGATGGCGCTATGGCACGTGCGAAACGCGAAGTGCGCCTTGCAGCTTGCACAGAGATCTGAGTCAGTTGCGACTGAACCTGTGGCCAGCACCGCGCCAGCCGCCACCTGGCCCCAGGTCAGCATGGGGCCAGGCCTGCCACCACCGCCGCCGCCGCCGCCGCCGCCGCCGCCGCCGCCGTCCGGCGCCCCGGGCGGCGCGGGCGGGCGCGGGGGCGGAGGAGGCATGGGACTAGAGCTGGTGCTGTATCGTCTCAAAGTGCCTCTGCTGATGTGGCCTGTGGATGGGGGGAGGAGGAGGGGTCAGGGGTGGGTGAAGAGGTGCAGGTGCCGTACTGATATGTGGTTTGAAGGCTTGTTGGTGCTGGCCGAGGGAATGGCAATGTGGTGTGTGCGAGTAACAGTGTGTGTTTTATTACTGTCGCTGACCCGGCGGCTGTGCTTGTGGCGGGTCTGGAGGCTGTGCAGGTGGCCGAGTTGCGCAGTGCGATCCGTGCTGTGTGCGTAGCGGCCGCACGGGAGAGGCCTTGTTGGCCTGCGTGGCGGTGCTGGCAGCTGCTGCCAATAACAAGTGCCCTCCGAAATCAAATGCTCGATGCCACAATGAGCTAAAAATAGCTGCTAAGGCCGAGGAGGACTCATGGAGCCGACTTCCGTAAGCACGGCTCGTGGGTTACCCGTCGCGTGGCGGCAAACTTAGGTTGCAGTGTATACTGCCGCGCGGCCTTGCACCCAGGCGCCAGGATAGCTGTGCGCGCCTACCTCCCTGGAGAGTGCCTGACCGCGGCAGCAAGACCCAGCCCGCGCCACGGCCATGGGCGACGACCTCCCGCACCATGGCACACAGCATGCTGGCGCCCTTGAACCCAAGCACAAGCCCTACGTCTCTACGAGAAGTCTGAAAAACATAAAGGGATCTGGACCGCGAGGTTTGGCCACAGCCTGTGATGAACGACACTGTCAACCGTAAGCAACATGCGCGCAACGAACTGGCGCAGTTCGAGCAGTAGTAGCGCAGAAAACTGAGATTCCACAATATACTGAGCTAGACAGGATTCATCGTTCTTGCCTGCTGTGCATCTTGCCTCGAGAGCGTGCCTAGAGAGCAACACCCACCTGACAGCTGCGATACTTTACTTGACCATGTCAGCAACCATGTCTGCTGTACAACGTAGAGCAGCTTGCCCGGTTGCCTCGCGAACAAGGCGCTGCCTGCGACCGGTCTGCACTTCATCGGCACCCGTCTCCGCGCCGGTGTCGCAATACACACGGGTAAACAAGCGCTTGTTCGATCTTCGCATCTACAACGGTTACTGCGACGGGGAGTTGCCTATGGCTGTGGCTGTGGACATGGCTACTTTGTGGGGATGTGAAGTGGGCGGGCGTCCTTGACCCCCGACACCGTTTCTTCAATTGACTTCTACCGTACGCCTTCTTATGGTCTACGACTCACTTTACAGAAGCACCACCCCTTCTGCCCTACACCTCCCCCACTTCCGTGCGCAACACTCCTGGCCTCGCCCCTGCCCCGCTCCTCCCACATCCTCGCCACAGGTGCGGTTGAAGACCCGCGCCGACTGCGAGCTGGCCGTGTCCTTCTACCCCCGATTCCGCTACAACGCTGTGGGTGGCGGCGGCTGGGGCACGGTCACCAACCTGGGCGACGGCAAGCTGCACCTCAACTTTGACACCAGCGTGCTCATCATCCCAGACATGAGCTACCGCACCGCCACCCTCATGGGCCTGCTGCCCATCCCGCCCCCCCTCAACATCGCCATCAAGCCCAGGTCCTTGGAGGTGGGCTCAACACATGGATTGCAGCAGAGCACAAAACGGTTGGACGGCAGCTCGTCAGTGCTGAGGTGCACCTGGGTCTATTTGCCTCCCGTGCACCCGCAGTCCGTTTGTTGCGATGGCCTATCGGCTTCACCACCTCCTCCTCCCCCCTTTCGCCCTATCCCCTGCAAGGCGTGCTGGACACGGGCATGCGTTAGTGTGCCTCTTACGTGCCTCCCATGCGCCGCTTTCCCCTGCATTGCGTGCGTCCGTTGACTGACCCCTTCCCTCATGCACCCCGCATCCCTCACACCTGCCCCCCGTCCTGGGTGAGCTGGGTGAAGTCATAGGTTTCATGCGCCGCCCATGCACCGCTGGTCTTTCCCTTGCCTGGGTGGGCCCTGCCATGACCTCACCTTTCTTATAACCTCCTTCCTCGCACCCCCTGCTGCAGGGTGTGCTGGACCAGGTCACCGGCGAGGTGAACCTCAACTTTGAGTCGGAGTTTTACTTCACGGCCGGCCCCATTTACCAGCCGCCTGCGCTCAAGGTGGGTAGTAGTGTCCACGTTATTACGGAGGCCGTGTGCCAGCGGACGCATGGTGCGCTGGAACAGCACAGTGTGCACGGTGCGCGGACACCGGCCCATCTCAGCTGTGCTCTGGCCGAACGATCGCAGCAGCAACCGGTTGGCACAACCCACTTGGAATGCCACGGGCACCCACGATGCCCTCTCCTTTGACTGGCAATGAACCCACATCAGCAGGGCACACCATGTGCACAACACACAGCCGCCCCTTTCCCACGTCACCCCCTACCTCACCCTTACCCTGCGGCCATCGAGCCCCTGTCGTACATGACTTGCGAAATCAGCCCGCTGCCCCCGTCCTGCCCCGTCCCTTGCCCATTGCTGCCCACACCCAGATCCGCACGGTGCCGACGTTTGCACAACGCACAACCGCCCGTTTCCCGCGCCACAAACGTTTCAGCCCGCTGCCCCCGTCCTGCCCCGTCCCTTGGCCATTGCCGCCCACGCCCAGGTCCGCACGGTGCTGACGACGGAGGGCACGCAGGGCCGCACGCTGTCCGCCACGGGCCAGCGGCTGGTGGGCAACAGCGGCGTGCTGGTGGGCACCGCCACCGTGGAGCGCACGGGAGACGGCCTGATGGACAACTTCCTGCAGCTGCCCGCGGACGCACTGGCGGTCATGAGCTGCGAGTTCATGTTCGAGTAAGGGGAGTGGACAGGAAGGGGAGAGGGGATACGGGAATGGAACAAAGTGTACTTGTGGAGGAGCAGGAAGGATGTGATGGCGTTTGGGGGTTGGCTAGTGCAGTGGTGTGGGGCGCAGCGAGCGACGAGGGGGTAAGAAAGGACCTGGTAAGGAAGGACCTGGGCGGACATGGCGTGGAGGGAGCAGGTGGGATGTGGATGGGGGGCAGGGTTGAAGGGCATGCTGGGGTGGATGGAAGGGAGCGTGCGGCTGAGCACAGCGGTGAGCTACGGTATTTTTTGGCGTGCGGTGAGGAGAGAGACAAGGACCGGTCAGGAATGCGACGCGAGATTAGGCGCGCGTCGAATCGTGGGGCGTGCCATTTGGCAATCGGCGTGTAAGAGCGATTGTACGCATCTCTGTGCTGGTAGTTTGGTACTCTGCATGGTGTTGTGAAGGTCATTTTTGCTTTGCGTGACTGAATGCGTTAACAGCGTTGGTCACCTTCCAGGGCCCAGCCCCATGTCAGCGGGGGGACACACGGTACAGTGGTGACGGTGATGGTGACGTTGCAAAGCACAACGCAGCAATCCTGCTGTGGCAATCTGCCTACACGTCACAGGTCGCCTCCTACAGCACGTGTTATAACCTTGCGGTCAAAAGGGTCGCCGTGATTCCAGGATCGGGCGCTCACAGGGCCCCCCCTCCCCTTGGCCCACATAAGCTCAGACAGGCTCAGACGCCTAGGAGGCCGTGCCACTGCCATGTAATGAGAGCTTCTTCACAGCGGTTGGCCCACATACTTTCCACCGGTGCACTTCAAGCATCAGGGCTCTGGTGGAGTCCCTTGTTCTTCGGGCGGTAATTACGGTAAGTACGGTAAGTACGGTTAACAAGTGCAGCAGGACGTGATGCATGGAACCTGATGGAACCCTTGGTGAGGGTGCATGCTGCGTGCCTGTTCGTGCAGCCTGTACCTATCATCTGCTGAGAGCGCTGGTGGTGGCATGTGTCAGTTGCATTAGGCGCCGTGCCATTTTGCCGGCGCTGCAACCGTTGATGTCGTTGATGTGGACCTAGCTAGGGTTTCGGCCCTGCCCACAGCACCAAGCCTTTGGAATGAAGCTGTTCGCAGACATGGCCTCCTTTGATTTCTCTCACAGTAGTCCTACGGGGCGAGGCGTGCTGCTGGTCGCCATGCGACCTGCAGCCGCGAACTCTTCAGCAAGCGCGTCTGCGCTCTACCTCCCATCATACTTGATGTATGAAAATATGCACACCTCTACCTACCCTTACCCGTTGCCCCACACTCCACCAAGCTGGGGCTGTACTGCCGGAAAGTGATTCGCAGTTTTCCCATTCCAACGGCGGATACACTGCACTGAGCAGCTGTAACATACGAGCTTTCATGACAAATTGCTTGGTGTTGGAGAAACGACATCAGAAACCCCTGTGCAACCCAGTGAAGGAACAATATTGATTGACCAGTTACGCCCACAAGACCTGTGATAGCACAACTGTTTTTTTTCAGGGGCTAATCGTTAGGTTCATGCGAAGGGGCATCGCTGCAGCTTCTGAAGCTTGAGGCGCTTGAGGCGCTGTGGCGAGCCGTATCCGCGTGGGGCTCACGTGGTGCCTGACGTAGCCGTATCACAATACATGAGCCATGGGCAATTGCATAGCGCGAAGCTCTGGTGCGGAGCTGTTCCACGCGGTAACTGCTGGCGACAAGGAGCGAGCATTGGATAGAGTGCACGAGACTCCTCTGCTCCTCTTCAAACAACGCGGTGATTACAAGCGGACGGTTTGGCACGAATGCGCGGCGAACGGCCAACTTGACGTTCTGCGGGCGCTCGTTCACCACGTGCGCGACACTGTCCCTCGGGACGAGCAAAGCGCAAAGCCCGTCACCGGCCGCATCCACCCGGCAATCCGCGACGCCATCAACTCATTTGATCGCGACGGCTACCCGGCGCTAATCCTTGCTTGTAAGGCGGGGCACCACGAGATGGCGACGTTCCTGCTGGACCAGGTGCGTCCATGCCATGGTGTGTTGCCGTGTGGGACAAGTCTACCGCTCATACGAGCCTTGCGGCTCGAGAGTCACCAAGGATTACTTCATGTGACCGATTGTGCTGTATGCTCGGGGCGGTTGTGCTTGGTGCGCTGCGTGTAGCAAGTTTGAACCGTGCAGCGCGTGTGGCCGACTGGCCGTACACCGGCGGCCGGGGTAGAGGGTCGTAACCCCCGCACCGCCGCCACGTGCCCTCGGCATCAGTAACCTCGGTGCCACATGCTTGCCGCTCTCCTTCGTCAACGCAAACAGCACAGGGCGTTCACTATACCCTCTGTACCGAGCGCTGTCGCTGTCGCCTCCCTCCCTCACCCCACACGAGACCCCCTGCTCCCCCTGCGCACCTGACCGGCCCTGCATGGAACATGCAGTAGGTAGGGTACTCGACAGCATAACTGTCGCCACCTGCTGCTCATGCCCCCACCTGCATGGCCCCTCACTCCTCGCGTTTCACGTGCCCCCACTTGTGCACAGGGCGCCGACGCGTGGCAGGGCGGGGCGGCCAGCTCGACGGTGGCGCTGGTTGTCAAAATACGCAACGCACCTAATGCATAATCTCGTGAGTGATAAGTCGTGGCCCTCTGCTATCCTGCCACCTGTGCACAGGGCGCCGACGCATGGCAGGGCGACCGGCTGATGGGCCGCAGCGCGCTGCACCACGCGGCAGGGGGCAACCACGCGGCCTGCGTGGACGCCATCCTGGGCAGCCCGCACGTCAAGCTGAGGGGCGAGCTGCGGGGCAAGGAGCACAAGTGAGCCGGGGAAGTGTGGGGCGGGGACACGCAACACCGTGCAATCAGCGCACGTGTGGGCATGCGGCCATGGGATGCTGGCTGGGGTGCGTTGCGGACCTCAGTGTATGCACCCACACTTCACCGGCCCACCCATGCCCTCAAACTGGTAGCCCTTGGCAACTCCTCCTGCACCGCTGGCCAACGCACGCATCACGCCTACGACAGCACTTTGAGTGTTGCTACCCCCTCGCTGCACCCCCCTCCCACCCCACCGCCACCACCGCACACTCTCCGGCGGGTGTACTACCTCACTCACGCCGGCTATACGCCACTGCACGTCTCACCACCATCGACCACGCAAGCGTTAATAGCCCACACTGCTCGCACCCGCTCGCACTCCGCTCGGCTGGCAGGCTACCCCACGCGCGCCAGCTCTACGCCCTCTGCACGCCTCACCCCCACTTACCACCCTAGCATTGCTAACCCACACTGCTCCAACCCACACACCACCCCCAGGCTGGTGGACTACCCCACCCACGCCGGCTACACGCCCCTGCACTACGCCGCCGCCGCCCGCGCCGCCGCCGCCGCCGCCGCCCTGTTCCGCCACGGCGCCGACCCCAACGCCCGCTGCGGCCCCGGCGGCTTCGACTGGGTGCTGTACCCGGAGGGCAGCACCGCGCTGCACATCTGTGCGTGGCGCAACTGCCTGGACATCGCCATGATGCTGCTGCAGTACTGGGTGGGTAGGGGCGGTGGTGGCAGGGAGGGCGTGGGTTAGCGCACCACCACGCTGCGTACTGCAGGACTGGGCGGGTAGGGAACTGGAAGAGGGGGTGTTGCCGTGTTGGTTTCAGAGGGGCGCAAGCGTTCCCTATTGCCTGTCTTGCTTTGACGGGCTTGGGGTGTGCGCGGGGACCGCCTTTGGGGCCGGTTGTGCCTGTTAGGGGGGATGGGACATCTGTGGGGCTGTGCTTAGTGAGTCCATGACGCAGCAGCACTGGGGTGTGCGCGCGTGAGGGTTGGTGATTGACGAGCATGGCGTGTGGGTTTGGAGCGGTCGAAGACATTGGCCGGGACCTTGGCAACTGCTAAAGGTTCGGTGTGCCTCCGTGTTACAGCAGACATGTGTTACCGAGTCCCCAGGCCCCGTGCAGGTTACATTGTGAGCGTTGAACGTTGAGCTTTAGCCAAATGCCAGTGCTGTCCCGTGTTGATCCCCAACCTCCATGCAGGACGGCAACCTGCGCGAGTTGGACGTCACAGACCCACGGGTCGTCGACAACGGTGACCAACTGAAGGTGAGCAACGCACACTCCACCAGGCACTCTCAGAGCAACCGCATGCCGCCCATGACGACCGGTAGCAGGCCTCGTGCTCCACCCTTCCCGGCCGCAGACGACGGCAAAGCGGCTGTTCCCCGTATCCACCGCCGCGGTACCCTGTTGCGTGCTCCGCCCCTGCAGGCATACCAGCTGCTCTTCGTTTGGTCGAAACACTATAGGTTAGCCTGCCTCGTGTTCCGTGAACAAATCAAGTGCTTTCCCAATTGTCGACCTATCATGTGCTTTGCCCGTGCAGGCCTACCAGCTGCCATCCATCCGTGCCAGCCCCGCCCTGCAGCGCGTGCTGGACCCCTCCACACCCATCGCCTCCATCCTGGACCCCTTCGGGGACAAGGCCGCCGCGCAGCCCATCATCGTGCCGCGCAGCAAGGCGGCGCCGCTGCGGCTAAAGCTGCACGACGGGGAGGGCGAGGGCGAGGGCGCAGGGGGAGGAGGAGACTGGGGTGCAGGGGAGGAGCAGGCGGCGGTGGGGGCGGCGGCGAGCAGGGCGGGCAGCCCGGACGGCGTGGGAGATGAGGTAGGGCAGGGCGTGGGGTGTGAGCGGGGCGACAGCAGGGCGGTGGGGCGTTCCGTGCGGGCTTGGGCTTGTGCAAGTACCATCACGTCGTGCTGGTAGCTGCGATTATTAGGATGGTCAAGGTAACTGCCATCTTTGCGAGCGCAACAAGTCTGGCTTCCACCCGCGCTTACCTCCCCAGGACACGCCAACCCTGCAGGCCGTCAGCGGTGGCCTCATTGGCACACAGGTAGCTGCAGACATCGCCGCGGTCGCGCGCGCCACCATTTCAGTCGCCGCCTCTCCGTCCGCAGCCGCCGCAGCAGCAGCTGCCAACGCCTCCGCCTTCCTACTCAGCCAACCGTCCCGTGGGTCAGCCTCCAGCTTCGGCTGGCTCCCCGCCGACGGTTGCAACGCACCAACCAACAGCCGGTCTGCTGTACCGGGCGCAGCGAAAGAAGAAACGGGGCTGGGCCTACGGCGCAAGGCCTCAGGGGGGCAGCTGCAACCGGAAGTGCCCTTACTGAACTGGAGTGACGGGCAGCCGTTGGCTATGACACGTGGCGGGGACCGGTCCGTCCGGGGCGGCGGCGTGGGCCGCCTGCTGTGGGGTAGCGGCGGCGGCAGCAGTATGGTGCGGAATGCATCAGATGGGGAGCTTTCGGGCAACACACACAGGTGGGAGCGTGTGCACATGGGCCGCGTAGGGGTGCGGTTAGTTGGCGCGCGGCACTGACTGTCGGTTTCGGCTGACCGCGGATCCATGTGCTGAACGTGCAGCTATCGTGCAGCACAGCAGCCTACCACCAGCAGCTACACATGCCTACGCTTTTGCGGCATGATGTGTAACATTTCTGATGCTTTTTCGTTACGGTATACCCATGTAGGTCCGCGGGCTGGGAGCGCGGGATGAGTGGCCCCCTGTCCAGCACAGGCCCACAGCCCCAGCCCCACTCGGGCAGGCTGCCGCAGCTGCTGCGCCGGGGCAGCAGCAAGCGCGTCCACCCCACGGGCCCAGTCGCCAGCATCACCTCTGTATCAGCAGCAGCATGGCGTCCCTCAGCATCCGGAGGCGGCGCACTCGTGGCCGCCAGTGCTGCGGGTCCCCTCGGGACGCTACCCCACGGCGCCGATGGTGGCTTAACGGCAGCAGGCACACACGGCGCTGGCCAGGCGCTTCCCTCTGGTTCCAAGTCGCACCACAATGGCCTGTTAAGGACTCAGCAATCGAACCCGGGAACAGGAGCAGGAGCAGCAGCGGCAACGCTCGGGCCGGTCCGTTACAGCGCGAACGGTGTGGGCAGCAACGGGTTGCGGGACAGCAGGGACAGCCAGGTGCTGTCGCCGGCATGCCAGCCCTCCACGCCACCCGCCTCGCCGCACGCAGCAGCCCGCTTGAGCTCGGCAGGGATCCGCAACAACGCCACAGCAGCAGGAGCAGCAACAGCAGCAACCGATGTACCGTACGGCATGCGGCCCTCTGCTGGAGGCACCGCCGGCCCGGGAGATGCTAACGATTCCCAACGCAGCAACGTCTTTTCCATTCCACGCCACTACAGCAGCAGCAGCATCAGCTCACAAGCGCCCGACAGCCGCGTCGCCTCCCCACACCTGGAGCTTATAACACCCAGTTCCGGCCCCGTTGGAAACGGTGTGCTACCTTCCACCGGTGCAGCTTCCACACGGGTCTCCTACACGGGTGTTGGTGGTAGGAGCAGCAGCAGCACCAGGGCCGCACTGTCGCCCCAGGGGCCACCAGGTCAGCCCATGGGGTCGGCTCATGGCATAAGGTCGCCCCAGAGCAGGCTGGGCCAGCGGGCGCTGATGGCTGGGGGCTTGGCCAACCAGGGGAGCGAGGACAGGGGAGTGGGCGGTGCAGGAAGGGCAGCACCTAGCACATGGTTGGAGCCAGCAGTACCAGCGGTAGGGTTGACGGCAGGGTCTATCCGGTACGGCCGGATGAGTGCCCCCGATGCTGATGCGCTGGGTGGAAGGTTGGCTCCTGGGGGTGCAGCAGTGGTGGCGTGGGGCAGCAGTCAGGACGGCGGGGCAGGCAGGGCCCTGGCGAGGGGGCAGGTTGTGACGGCAGGGGAGGAACCTGCTGTGGGCGGTGTGGGCAGTGTGGTGCTTGATGAGATCCAGCCAGCTAGCGAGGATGGGAGCCGCAGGGGCGGCAGGGAGGGGGGGAGGGCGTGGTAAGGTGTGCGGTGAGCACTGTGGTCGGGGCACTTATGGTGGGTTGAGGTGGCGGCATGGTTGCTTGGCTGGCTGTGTGTACGAAGCACAACTTGTGTACGCCATTGTCGGTATTGGATTACTGCATGGCTTCTGTGCATTGCGCATGCACACGAACTCACCCTAGGAACGCGTACCACATGGCCCGCAGTTCCACGCATTCAGTTTCCAATGGGGGCGAGCACCCACGCGTGCACCCCGGACAAGCTCGACGGCCTTGACACGTGTATCCCTTTCGCAATATTACTGGTACTGATCTGTGACCGGTAGACTGGCCAGTATACCGGTACTGATCATCTGTGGTGCACGGCACATCCGCCGTCAGCAGCCGTTGCTTGTGATCACGCAGACCATGTGTGGTTTTCTGTCAGGCCACGGGACTTTACTTGCAACTCGTGTTGTGCGGTGCCGCACCGAGTGTAGCGCAGATTGTGTGGGTTGCGTGCATGAATCCAGGTGCATCTGGTGCATGAATCCAGGTGCCTCTATTGTCGAGGACTGCGCATGTGCGCACGCAATAGTGGGATCCCTACGCTGGCACCCCTGGAAGGGTGCAGGAGCTGCAATACCTGTGGCCAAGCAACAGGACTACAGACCAGGGGACCCCTGCTACAGACCGTGTCTCGGAGTGCCGGTACAATACTCCAGCACTGGTACAGTGTTCTATGGTTCCTGCCACCTTGGTGGAGCGGCCATTGATCTGCTGCCCATGTTGCTGCGCTGTGGCTGCTCATTTTTCATGCTGGTGTCATAAGCCGCTGCTGAAAAGGCGCACTTCATGCCCATGCGAGGGGTAGGTTGGCCGTAGCAGTCAGCAATCACCCGGTAGTCCGTGTGTTTGTGCTAGCTGTACCACTGTCCTGACTCTACCTGGGCGAGATTATACACGTGCAACTTTCACCGTGGTTAGCTGCTGCTTGCCGCTGCATTACGTCACCATGAGTTCGAGGCCATGCCATGGCCAGCACCGCCCCATTGTTCTTTCGCGTTCAACTGTCACATGTCTATTCTGTAGTGCGCCATTAGTCCAAGTGGACTTGGCGTTTCACGTCTTGGTGCGTTTTGTTGTGCTGACCCACACGTACTGAGCTGTACTGAGTTGGGCGCTGCCTTGTCGCCTACGGAGTGGGGACCCCTGGTGGGGACTCTCCGCTGCTAGTGCCTTTTTTTCTTCGTGCGAAGGTTACAGGGGCTAGGAATTCGTGCTTGGCAAGCACATGTGGGCGGATATGAACGCTCCACCAACCACCGCGACCTACTCTACCCAAGGCTCTGATGAACTCGTCGCACTACCTGCTACCAGTAAACTCACGAACAGGGGAAAGGGGACTGAAACAGGGAAACCATACCAGCTGATGCCCGACGGTTCATCATCCACTGATAGCCACCAACCACCGACACGCCTTCGTGCTTTCAACATACCGGTACGGCAGCGGCGACATGCTAACGGGCTACATGCATTCTGAGGCCAAGGAAGGTATGGCTCAATTCATATCTTGCCGTGCGGACTCGGCGGGTTCAATTCGGAATAAAACTCAACATGCCTCAACAACGACAACTGAGCAGACGGAGGTGTCACGTGTTAAGCAGTCACCCAACAGGCTCTGCATTGTCTTTCACCGTGCTGTCCACCGTCCGCACCCGCGACCATGAAAAAGCAATCTGCACCTCTATCCAGCTCGATCAAGACACAATCAAGTGCTGCTTACGTACAGCAACTTCCTCCACTGTGCTGCCTAACAACCGTACCCGCAACTACATACGGTACGTTGCTCCAAAGGTTACTAAAGCGCCTCCCCTTGCGGCAACGCTTCATCTGCGTTCCACACCTTTACGAGACAGCAGCTTCCCCCTGCTCCTTCTCTCGCCCCTCCTCCCCCTGCCCCTCTGTGGGCGCACACGGCTCCACCTCATACACCAGGGACTGGAACGCCCGCCACAGCCCCACGTCCCCACTGCACACGAAGCCGCCCCCGCGCACCCTCTGGCTGGCCTGCCGGTTGAGGTCCCCGATGCACGTGAACGGCCCATTGCTGAGCCCCAGCCCCACACCCGCCCTCCCAGTGGCAGGCGCTATCAAGCCCGCCCCAACTCCCGCCCGTTTCCCTGTAACGGCTGTTGCTGCCGCTGCTGCCGCCGCTGTTTCTCCAGCAGAAAACTCACTGCCTAGACCTGAGACGCTCTGACGGTCGCCTTCTGGCGCTGCGGGCTGCTGCACGCTGATGCCCCACTTGGAATGGTCCCTCAGCGAGTCCCAACCGGGACACGCAGGGTTCCCTCCACTACCGGCGCCGGTGTGCCTGCCACCACCACTGCTTCCCTCCTCCGCGCCATCCCCCGAAGCAACTATGGTGCCACTGCTCCGATTTGTGTGCGTGACCTGCTGCCCCGCCTGCCCAGACAGGGCCCCACCTCCTGCCAGCGTCCCCACCGGCCCCCTCCCCGCCAGCCCCTCACCCCCGCCCTCCTGTGCTGCTGCTGCTGCAGCTACCCCAACCCCCATACCCTGACCATCACCACCACCAGCAGCACCGCCAGGCCTCCCGCCCTGCTGCGTAGGCTCACACGGTACGGCAATGCGCCGTACGTTGAAGCTGCCGTACTTGGTTGCGGGGGGACACTGCGACGGCAGGTAGGGGCCCACGCGCCACGTCTCCCAGGCCATTGGGGCACCCAGCACGGGCTGCAGCACCTGGGGTAAAGCATGGCATAGGACACCCGTAGGCAAGGTGTGTAAAGGTTTATTGTACACCCGTGGTTCAGGTGTTAAGATGAGACAGTTGCGCTATCGGCACCTCAACACGTAACAGCGCCGCACCAGCACACACACACGGCGGTGCCGGTTGCTGGTACAGCAGCTACGGCCATCAGTGTGCAGCAAGTTGCGCAAATTGGCTAACCCAGCACATGGGATTCCGACGGCAACCCGCGTGATGTCTTGCATTCAAGGGCATCCATCTCTCCAACCAGGGCAAAGCTCCGTCCCCGCCCCGATCCCCTCCCCGCCCACCTCCTCATGGAAGCTGGCCGTCAGGTTGGGCGCCTTGGACACGTGGAGCCACTTGGCTCCCCCACGCGTCCTGATGGACCGCTGGAACGCCAGCGTCCCATTCGTCGCCGCCACCCTCGCGCCGCTGCTGCCGCCGCCGCAGCTACCGCTACCGCCCTCGCCCCCACCCTTGCCCTCACTACCCGCCGTGCTCCCCTTAGCCGACGCGTCGATCAGCTGCCGTACGGGGCCGTACAGCGCCTCCAGCTCGTACGGCATGCCGTACTGGTACGCGTTGGCACGTGCCACCAGCAGCCCCGAGACCACGCGCAGCAGCTGCCGGCGGCTCAGCGACAGACACAGCGCGTGCTGCCCGTACACCTGCTGCGCCAGCTGCACCTTATCCCACTCCGTCGGGACATCCCTGCCGTACATGCCGTACATGTCGCCGTACACCTCTCCCTCTCCCTTGCCGTACGTCCCCTGCGGCTCGTGGGCGCCTCCCATCGCGTTGGGGGGCCGGCCAGGATAACTGGGAAAAGAGTGTGTTAGCCACACGCCCCCTTGTGGACCAAACACCAACGCCCCCTTGGCGTGTGCGTAGCCCCAGTGCTCAATGCCCTCCGGGTCGGCGTCGTTATAGAACGCGTAACCCACAGGCGAAGGTGGAGCTGCGCTGTACGCTGAGGCTCCGTCACCGCTGGGCGAGGCATCTCCCCTGGTGGTATCCTCATCAGCAGTTGTGTGTGGAGGGTTGACGGTGAGCTGCTCAGGGTGTCCTGCTGCCTGCTGGACGTGTGTGGAGCGGTGTGGATTGTGCATTAACATGCTTGAACGCATCAGCTGGCGTAGGGTGGACCGAAGCGGGCCCTCCACGTCGTTCACACCGAGGGTTGTGGACCACGGGAGATGAAGCTCCCCGGCTGCATTGCGACCTCGTTGGCTGTCTGCTGGGGCTGGGGTACCGCCAGCGTCGTCACGCTCTGTCTGCTGCGGTCGCTGCTGCTCATAGCGTTGCTTCCATGATACTGTCATGTTGCTGTCCAGGTAGGCTGCCTGGTCGCCGTCCGGGAACTTGAGCATTACCCACCAATCCACGGGCTGCCGACCCAGTCCGAGGCAAGCAGGACCTGCCCATCGCTGATGCGGTTCTTGCAACTGCTGAAATTTGGACGTTTCTTGTTGCTGCTGTCCTTGCTTCTTAGCACCGGCATGCGTTTCACGTTCGGGCTGTCGCAAACGGAGGATGTCGACAGCCGACGGGTTGCCCTCCCGCGCGCCAAAGGCGTTCGCCCCTATTCTCGCAGGCTCCACAATATGGCAAAGAAGGACGAGCGAAGTGGCTAGGATGAGCACACGTATGCGTGCCCGAGGCATGACTTGACAATTTAGGCGAGCCACAGGCTTCATGGCTGTGGGATGCACTTGTCTGCCGATCCCTTTGCGGTATGCGCCAGTGTTGTAGCGGGAGGTGCGGAACGCATGAGGAAGCCCCACATGCTGGCAAAAGCGAGGGTTTGGCGAGGGGTCGCAAGGCCCTTTGCTGCCCGTGTCAGCGTACCCGCGCGCCTGCCTTGGATGTAGAAGTGCCAGTGTATCCAGCCTCGGTCAGTATGACTTGCACAGCATCGTTGTAGCATCGGTGCATCGGGGGCCTTATTGGCCCATGGGTCATGGGCGCGAGAATATGCTTGCCTGCTGTGTAGAGGCGCTTTGGAGGCGCCTGCTGTCGCCAGCCTCGCAAGTCGCAACCTTCTGTCAGCTCGTGTCCGTGCGGTGCCCAGGACAGTTGAGCTGTAAGTTTCACGGCGCAGCTTGGCGTCACGACGTGAAAGGGATGCACATGCGAGACAAAGACCGACAAGCAGCGAAGCAGGTACCACGTGCTGGCAGCGTGCGGGCTGAGTTCAGGAAGTGGCTGACCTGCCCGGCTCCAGAGATACGCCTAAAGCTGAAATGCCAAGGATGTCGCTTATCATCTTGTAGCTCTCGTCACGCCCATGAGTCTGACATCTGGGGAAGGCGTGTCGGTGGTTGGTGGCTACCGGTGGATGATGTTCGGGCATCAGCTGGTAGATGGTATCCCTTTCCCTGTCTCAGGACCCCTTCCCCCTGTTCGTGAGTTTACTGGTAGCAGG
>VFQN01004231.1_pt1 | contig 19220 bp, 14 predicted proteins | sample 3512371 | NCBI WGS metagenome assembly VFQN01 (sample SAMN10412370, study PRJNA504923) | tailings metagenome | isolation source: Replicate 2 from Balatoc abandoned mine | place: Philippines: Itogon, Benguet | collected 2017-08-28 | reverse complement strand
TTATTAAGATTTAAAATCTAAAAATCATGATTTTTAGATTTTAAATCTTAATAAAATCATTTTTGCGTGTTTTAAATAAATTTTTCAATTTTTGAAAAAATTGTTCTCGTTTTTTCCTGTTGGCTGTTCCAAAAAAGCAACAGCTAAAAAATGTTCTCTATTTTTTTTTGTCTAAAATCAAAATTTAGTGAAATTTTATTATGTCTTGTCTTGACATGTTGTGAAAATTTTTGTTCTAGCACTAACCAGCGAAATTGGTTTTTTTGCAATGGAGCTTAAACTGAGAACTGTGTTCTCAGGGTAAGCAATACCAACCAAAAGCAGCTGAAGTTTTTGATATTGTCAGCTTTTTAATAGAAAAAAAGTGTACTTATTGGTCAACGTTTTAAATTTGATTGTTCCAAGAAAAGCTGCTCAAATTTTTGCTAAAACTTGCTTATTACTTTATAAGCAACTTTTTTACAGCAATTGCACTAAGAACGTTATTCTCGGTCTGTTACGTGCATTTAATTCTGCTTTCAGCTGAGCAATCTAACCGATCTTCATGGCCATATGTTATAATGTAACCACCTACTAAAAATTTTGTTTCTAAATTACTTCGCATTAAAGTTTTTTAGAAATAAAAAAAAAATGAAGAGAAAAAAGTTTTAACTTATAAGTCAAAACTTTTGACTGCATAGTTGTGTAACTTTCACTAAATAATTGGAAACATATTAATGTTAATGAATAGATGTTCATTTGTACAATCAAAAGATGCTTAAACTTTTTTTTATTCAGTCAGAAACTGCTTGTGAAATCTTTGGCTTTTTAAGCCAAAAATTGTCAATTCTGTTCAACAAAATAACACGAAATAAACAAGGCAAGATGGCAAGAGATTTTTACCAGGCAAGCCAAAAAAAATATTTAGGCTGTAAAAAATGAATTTTTAAATCTTTTTTAAAATATTTTACTGCATAAAAAAAATAAACTTCAAAAATATTTTTTTGGTTTTTAGTAAAAAGAATTTTTTTTATTTTCATTGATTTCAAATTTTGAAAAATGTTTTATATATTTTTTTATTGAAAAAGAGTATTTAAAAATTTCTGCCTCTGCCGTGCCTTCCCTATCCCCATCCCTATCCCCAAAGGGGATGGGGATAGGGATGGCAAGCATGCAGGCAAAAAAATATTTTTTCTCAATTTTAACTGAAATTCTCAAAAACATCTTTCATTTAAATAATAAATTTTAAAAACCTTTTGCAATTGTTGCTTTTAGAACTTGATTTTCAGACCGACAGTTTGTCTTTGGGTCTTTGAGTCTTTGGGGAGCAGATGCTATTTTGTGAAAAAATTGTCAATTTTGCTTTTGGGCTGTGCTGTCCTAGCAGTTTTATTTGTTTTAATGTGCAGGAACTTGACGCAAATGAGATGTTCTTATCTTGCTCCAACTCTGTTAGGAGAAAAATCTAAAGGCAAGCTTAAGCGCTAGTTTTCACCTTTGTTTCTTTTTGTTGGTGCTAGTTTAGCTCTGTTTCTTGCAAAGACCGCGCCTGTAGAAAACAATATATGGTGGGCTACTGTAACAAAAAGCTAGTTCCATTAAAAGCTAGCTAACGAAGCTTTATTTATCAAAATAGAAATTAGGTTATTAGATACTATTTAGTTAGTATCAAATAACCTAATAAAAAATAAACAATTTTTTGCTCCGTTTTTCCCTTTTGGTAGCAATCTTCGATTGCCAGGCTGCTTTTTGGTTTTGACCTTTTAGCAACAGCCAAAAGGTCAAAACCAAAAGGTCAAAACTAAAAAGGAACAGCCAAAAGGTAAAAACCAGCCTGCATAACTTCTCAAAAGGTGCTGGGCAGCTTGCCGAAACGGAATTTCAACCAGGCCCAGCACTCCGTTAGCCTGGGCCTAGGCAGGGTGGCAATCGAAGATTGCTACCAAAAAGGAAAAACAAAAAGCTGCTGCCCTTGCGAGGGCCTTTGCCCCTTTGCCCCTTTGCCCCTTTGCCCCTTTGCCCCTTTGCCCCTTTGCCCCTTTGCCCCTTTGCCCCTTTGCCCCTTTGCCAGGGTATTTACCCAGGCTGCCTAGGCTACCCAGCCAGGCTATTCTGGCAAGGCAAAAACCCCAGGCGCCAAAAGGCTTGGCAAGCAAAAAGTCCTATTTGTTGAATTTAGCTTAAGGAATTATTGTGGGTTCACTACTTAAATTTTGAAGAAAATCTAAGGTGAATGAAATATTAATTTTGTGTTTGTGTATCTAATCCTGAAGTAGCGCTATCACGACTTTCTAATAATTTTTGTTGTTGACTATCATGATAATCCCATACTTTACTAGTCATTTCGATAATAGAATGCATCACTTCATTCGTTGCAATTTCATCAGCTAATCCATAATAAATAGTTTCCATAGCTGTTAAATAAAAATCGCGATCTAAATCACGTAAAATTTTATGACGAGGTCTATATGTTGATAAAGAATAAATTTCAGCAACATCTAAACGGATTTTTAAAATTTCTTGGCTATCGATCCAAATATCAGAAGCTTGTCCACTTAATCCTCCTTCTGGTTGGTGCATCATAACATGACAACCTTCAGTAACATATCGCTCTCCAATTGTTCCTCCAGCTAAAGCTAGAGAAGCAGCTGAAGCAGCTACACCTAATCCTAAAGTCATTGAACCTGCTTTAATAAATTGTAGAGCATCATGAATTGTAATACCATTTCCAACAGAACCTCCAAAAGAATTAATAACCATGAAAACTTTTTTTGATTCTTCTTCTTGTAAAGCTCGTTCAGTTTGTTTTCTATATGAATCACGATATTCTAAATAAGCAGTATCTTTTGAAAGTTGATCTGGATTTAAATAGTCAAAAGCTTTTGTTTGTTTTGTTCTAAAATTTGAAGAAAAAGAATTTTCTTCAAAATAATCACGACGAAGTTGTCTTTGAGTAAAAGCTTTTTCTGAAAAAGTTTTTTTCTTATTTGACTGATCAGAATAATTAAAGAATTCTTTATTTGCTAAATTTGAAACAATTGAATCCATACGGTTTTCTCTTTCTCCTAGCGAACCACCAGCAGATCCAGCTAAATTCGAATATTGTTTTTTTTGGAATTGTTCAAGTTTTTTTTGGAAATTCAATTTTTTAAAGTTTTCATCTACTAGAAAATCATTCGAATTTTGTGAAATTTTATTTGCTAATAATCGAAATGGAGAATAAATGTCAAAATTTTTATTTGAATTCGTAGAATTTTGATTTTGAAAAATGTTTGAAGAGAAATTTTTTCGATCTGATGAATTCATTTGTTTAAACATCATCATCAATTTCGCTAATTCTGTATCACTCATCGAGATGTTTTGATTTTTCGTATTTGATAATAAACCTGCATTATTTCCAGTAATATCTTTAGCTAATAATTCGGCTAGATAAAATAAATATGGTTCTTCAGAATAATCAAAAAATTGAGAATTCCAATTTAACCATTCTAATGAAATTTTTTGTAAAGTATGTGTTTCTAACATGTTATTTTCATCGATACCTAAATCTTCTTCAGAAATCATTAAATCTTCAATCGAACGTTCTTTTTTTTTTGCTGATGGAGAAAATTGATTTTTTCCTAAAGAAGCTTCTAATTTACCTGTTATTGATTTTTTTTGTGTTGTAGAATTTTGAAAAAATCCACTATTTTCCATTTCTTTTTTTTCTAATTCTTTTGAACGATCTTCCATATGAATATTGATTAACAAACCACAAATTTGATTACAAAGTTCATCATCTAAATATTGCATTAAAAAAACCATTCGTCTACGAAAGATAAAATTATAAATATCTGTCCATTGTGCTGGAAGTTCTTCACCCCAACAATAAATAATTCGAGGTACACCAATCGGCATAAAAAAATTTTTGAAAATTGACAGTGCATGTTTCAAAAAAAGCTTTTTACAGCTAAGCAGCTTTTTGATAATTCTACCAGCTTGTCAAAGCAAAATTGGTTAGCTTCGCTTACAAACCACCCTGGATGCTTCACATGAAGCACTTTTTTTTCCCCTTTGGCTTTGCATAAATAACTTTTTAAAGGAACAACAGCTTTTTATCTAAAAAAGCGAAGAGAAAAAATCTAGAGAAAAAGCTCTAACGTAAAAGAAAAACCTAGAGAAATTTATGTTTTTTTCTCTTTTTTCTAACAATTTTTCTTTTTGTAAGAAAAAAACAGATAGAAAACAACATAAATATTTTGAAACATTCATCTGGAGATTTCACAGAATAAAAAAACTAACCAATTTCATTATGAATGCCTCCGGTCGGATTCGAACCGACACGCACAAGTGCACTGGTTCCTAAAACCAGCATGTCTACCAGTTCCATCACGGAGGCTTTTTTTTATGGACATATTAGATATTTAACATATAAACATATACTAGTGTGAAACACTGTACTTTTAAAAAGGTGTGATAGAAAAAAAAGATTTTATCATCTAAAAAGTAGATGTTTTTTTCGAAATTTGAAAAAAAAAATTTTCACTTCTTTCAAATTTTTTTTTCTAAAGAATAGAAATTTCAAAATTTTTTTTTTATTAAATTGCAAATATATTTTATCATGATTTTTGAATTTTGTCTATTTTAAATAATGAATAAACAATTTCAAAATTTAGATACAATTTTTGTATCTCAGTAAATATTCACTGAGAAACAAAAATTTTTCTGCCTCTGCGATGCCTGCAGGCATGCATACAAGCAGGCAGCAGAAAAATTTTGAAATTATTTATTCACTAAATTGAAATTTTCGAATTCCTTTTTCAGTTTTCACTGAAATCATATCTTTTGAACGACATAAATAATTAGGAACTAAAACTTTTCTATTATTTACTTGAACTTTTCCTTGGTTGATATATTCTAAAGCATTAGTCATTGTTGGACTAATATTACGTTGAAATAAAATGTAAGCTAAAGTTCTTTCTAAACGTTTTTTATATGAACTCATTTTTTGAGAATATTCTTGTAAATGACGATTCACTAATCGTAATGAACTTTGTTTCATTGAAACTGAAATAACATCTTTTGGTTTACACATGTAACTTGCAATGTTCACTTTTTTATTGTTCACGTGAATATGACCATGGCTGATTAGTTGTCGAGCTGCAGCAATCGTTGGAGCCATATTTAAACGGAAAACAATGTTATCTAAACGCATTTCTAAAAGTTGCAATAACACTTGACCTGTTGATTCTTTCATTTTTTTAGCTTGACGGACATATTTCACTAATTGTTTTTCAGTAATTCCATAGTTATAACGTAATCTTTGTTTAACTTTTAAACGAATTAAGTAGTCTGATTCATTTGAATCAAATGGTCGACTTTTAAATAATTTTGTTAAACCATGTTGACCTGGTGGAATTACTTTTCCTTGGAAAGCACCTTTTCCACGGAAAGATCTACGAAAAGGTTTTTTTCGCGTAAAACCTCTTAATTTACCAATACGACGAATAATTCTTAAACGAGGACCTATATATCTTGACATATAAAAAAAAGAAAACAAAAACTTTGATAATTTGATCTTTCCATTGTTTTTCTGCCTTTTGGCTGTTGCCAGGGCCTTTGGTACCCTGGCTAGAAGAAGCAACAGCCAAAAGGCAGAAAAATGTAGAACAAGGTTTTAACACATAGGCAAAAAAGAAAAACTTTTTACCCCCAGGGGAATTCGAATCCCCGTTTTCTCCGTGAAAGGGAGGTGTCCTGGGCCTCTAGACGATGGGGGCGTGAAAAAAATGTATATATCCTTTTATATTTGTATTGGAATAATTTTCCGATACAACATTTCAAATTTTCTTAAAAATTTGATGAAAATTTGAAATTTTTTGACATTTTCATGATATATTTTATCTTATTTTTGATTTTTTGTCAAAAAATTATTGATTATATCTTTTCGCATAAAAAATAAAGAAAAGTAGAATAAATGATTCTTGATTTTTCCATAATTTGATCAAGACAAAAATATTTTTGAGAAATTTTTTGCACTAGAAAGACAAATAAATTATGAAAAAAGATTTGATTACATCAAAATGGGCAAAAAAATTTGAGAAACAATTCGAAAATACTGAGAAAATTTCAATTTTTTAGAAAAATAAAGAAAACGAAAAAATTGCTTTTTTTCATGAACTAAAATAAAACGAATAATAGACTAAAGGATATTTCACAAAAAAATCTGTATTCTTTTGTTTATGTTGAAACAAAATTTGAAGTTTTTTTAGTAAATTGAATGCATTTTTCTAAAATGATATGATAATAGGTATAAACCATAAACATTAATTTATGTTTATTTTTTATAAAATTCAAAGCCGGGGTAGCTCAGTGGTAGAGCAGAGGATTGAAAATCCTTGTGTCACCAGTTCAATCCTGGTTCCTGGCAAAATTTAAGAAAGATTTTTTTTCATATTCAAAAATTTGCTATTCAATAATAACAGAAAAATTTTTCCTTGTAGGCCCAATTTATGTTGGAAATAGATGTATTTTTCATATTTTTTTTTTTTGTTCTTTGATTTTTCTCTTTTAAAGAGAAAGTTTTTTTTAGCAATAAACTTTAGAACTAAGTTTTATCTGTTTAACATTGCTAAAAAATTTTCATATATTGATTGTTTACAAAGAATAACATTTATATATGTATTTTCTACAAAAAAATTTCAAAACAGAAAAAAACATAAATTTTGTTTTAAAAAGACTTTTTCTTTACTTTATGAAAATTTCATACTTTTTAGTCTTTTTAAAAATCATTCTTTTATTTTATTATGGCAGTACCAAGTTTGCTCCATTTCATTTTGTATTTTTTTGTTAGTGCATGTAAACTTCGTTAACAAAAAGCTGCTGCCATCCCTAGCCTGGGTATTTACCTTGGCAACCCATCCCCGTCCCCGTCCCCAAAGGGGTGGGGTGGGGAAGGGTAAGAAAAGCCTTTTGTTCTTTTGACAGGCTGAGCCTGTCAAAAAGGCAAAAAACCTTGGCGCTGCAAAAACACATTAAGTAAAAAATAGTTATAATGAAAATTTCAATAATTTGTTAAAGCTAAATAATTAAATAATTTCATGATATAAATTTTTTTCAATCAATTCATGTTAAAAAGCTCAATATTTAAAAAAAGTCAATAAAAAATATTGAAAAAAATTTGATTTTGGTTTTCAAATTTTTTTGATTGAGTTTTTGAAAAAATAAATCAAGCTTAAAAAAATTCTATTTTTTATCTTAAAATGGAGAGTTCTATACAATTTAAGGATTTATTTATAAAAATGATTTCGGATAAAAACGAACTCTTTTGAAAAATAAATTTTTCACTAAAAAAATTTTTTACGTAATACACTTAATAATAATATTGATTATTATAGAATATTGATTATCAATAGAATATTGATTATTATAGAATATTGATTATTATAGAATATTGATTATTATATTATGAGGTTTATTTGTGATATAAAGAATACTTTCTTTTTGAGTCTTTAATAAATCAGAAAAATTGAAATACTAAGATAGTATTTCAACTTTTTTTTTATCTAAATATATGAATATTTCTTGACTCATTAATAAAAAAAATTTTCAAAAATATTTTTTATGTTAATTAGAGTAAATTTTTGAATACATTTTCACTTTTGATAAGTGTTCAACACAAAATATGAATCTTTGAAATCGAAATCAACAAATTCGATTTTAAAGATCAAAATATTTTTTTTTTTGATTTTTCATTTTTTTATATATTTTTCTATACAAAAATAAAATAAAAAATGAAAAAACATGACTAGCATTTTGCCAATTTTTGTCTCTATTTCAAAATGAAAAGAACTTTCCTTTAATAAATTTTTTTTGAAGATTTATTGTTTCAAATGAAATAAAAAACCAAATAAAATTTTGATAATGAATTATGAAAAAATTTCAATTTTCTATTTATTGTTCTATTTTTAGAAAAATGTAACTAAAATTCTTATTTAGCTTTTATCTAAAAAAAAACTTTATGATTTTTTAAGCTAAAATTATTTATTTACTATTTATTTTTCATACTTGATAAAATAAAAATAATAGAAAGAAAATGAATAATGATTTTTCAATTTTTTAAGTTTTATTTAAAAAAAATTGAAAAATGAAATAGGATTTTGATTGATAAAAAAAAATAAAAAACCCTATATGAGTAATTCTGAAAAATCACTTGAAGAATTCAATCGTTGGAGAGAACTATTAAAGTCTCACTTTTCTCCTGTTAATATGATGGCTGATTTTATTAAATATCCAGTAACAACTGAAAAAGCTTATTTATCTATGTTTAAAAATAAACAATATACATTTGATGTAGATTTAAGATTAACTAAACCTCAAATTCAAAAATTATTTGAAATTTTATTTGAAGTAAATGTAATTGGAATTAATACTCATAGACCTCCTCGTCAAAAAGTACGAGCTGGAATGTCTACTGGGTACAAACCAGCTTATAAACGAGTTATTTTAACTTTAAAAGAAGGTCAATCTATTCAATTTTAATATAGAATTTTGATTTATTTTCTCAGTAGTTGTTTCGTCAACTTCATTCTGCCTGCTTAACTTTTCTTTTTTTAAAGAACAGCCCCTTATTTTATTCTTCCTAATGCCAATAATACTGGCACTTGAGTTTTGACCTTTGAAAAGCGCAAGCTTTACTCGCCTTCCCATCCCTTTGCCCTCCCACCCATTCCCTGTCCCCATCCCCTTTGGGTTGCTTCGCTAGGGGAAGAAGCAACCCCTTCACTATCCCTGAAGGGGTTGCCAGGGCCTTTGCCTGGGTAAATACCCAGTGCCCAGGCCCAGGCAAGGGACGTGGACGGATAGGGAGGGGTAGTAAGGCGAAAAAAAAATAACGTGCCTTTACTTCCTTATAAAGCAGTCTCCCGTTTTTTAGAAAACCGGTGAATAATTTTTCTTGTCAATTTTTAATATAGAGAATATACAGGCAGACAAACTGTATTCGGTAGGTAAGCACAGCTTTTTTAAAAAGTTAGCAAAGCTGGCTAAAGATAAAGTCTTGACCTGAAAAAATTAGACAGGCATGAACAGCTTTTTTTACAATAAAAAAGCTCATTTTATAAATTGTTATTTATATTTTGTTTAAAAACTGATAATAGTTTTTTCTATACTAAAAAAAAATATGATTTTTTATCCTGCTTGTTTAGTTTCATTTTTATAAATGAAACTGATATTCTTTTTTTTTAATGATGAAAAAATCAAAATTTTTTCTAAAACTAAAAGTTTTTACTTTTAAGAACATTTTCAAAATTATTAGTAGGTATATATAATAATTCAAAAATAAATTTGTAAACAACTTTTAGTTTTAAAGTTTATAAAAACTATTTAAAGAACTAAAAATCATTACAAATTTTTTAAAAAATTCTCTTTTTTTCCTTTTGGCTTTTGGTTTTTAGCGCTAAAAACCAAAAGCCAAAAGGAAAAGCTAAAAAACAACATTTTTTCATTTATTTTGACTAAAAAAAGAAATGCAATTTTCATTTCAATTTTTTTAGAGTTTTTCATATACATTTTTTCGTTCGATATTCTTCATAAAAAAAATTGTGAAACAGTTTAAAAATAAAAAAGAATACAAAAATTTCATTTTTAGAGCAAATTTTTTCCAATTGAAAATGGCGTCTGCTCAACTTTTTAGCAAAGCTACGCTAAACTCGCAAACAAAATTTTTAGAACTTGGTAAAAGCAAGATTGTCAAACTGCTTAAATGAAATTACTGCTTAGTAGCTGAAAAATTGTAGTGGAAAATGAAAAAATTCTAAAAAATTGAGAATTTTTTTTTTAAGAGTCTATTTTTTATAAACAAAATTATGGGAATTCGCTTTTTAAAAGCTTTTACACCAGGTACTAGAAATAGATCAGTGTCTGATTTTAGTGAAATTACAACAACAAAACCAGAAAAATCATTATCAAAAATGAAACATCGTTCAAAAGGGCGTAATAATAGAGGTGTTATTACTTGTCGTCATAAAGGAGGTGGACATAAACGTTTATACCGTGAAATTGATTTTCGACGTGATAAAATTGGTATTCCAGGAAAAGTAATGACTATTGAATACGATCCAAATCGTAATGCACGTATTGCATTAGTAATGTATGAAGATGGTGAAAAACGTTATATTCTACAACCTCGTAATTTAAAAGTAGGAGATACAATTATCTCTGATCTTCAAGCTCCGATTTTAGTCGGAAATGCTTTACCTTTAAGAAATATTCCATTAGGTGCACAAGTTCATAATGTAGAATTTCAGCCTGGTTCTGGAGGTCAATTAGCACGTTCTGCTGGTGCTTTACTTGATATTTTAGCAAAAGAAGGAAATTTTGTAACAGTTCGTTTACCATCAAAAGAAATCCGTTTAATTTCAAAAAATTGTTGGGCAACGATTGGGCAAGTAGGGAATTTAGAAGCTTATAGTATTCGAATTGGAAAAGCTGGGCGCAATCGTTGGTTAGGTAAACGTCCGACAGTTCGAGGATCTGTAATGAATCCAAACGATCACCCACACGGAGGTGGTGAAGGTCGTGCTCCAATTGGACGTTGTCGTCCAGTTACTCCATGGGGACGTCCTGCTTTAGGTCAATTTACAAGACAACCAAAAAAATATAGTTCAAAATTTATTTTAAGAAAAAGAAAATAAAAACTTATTCATACAAATTTGTATCTACTTAAATTGCTTAAGTTTGCCTTTGCCAACACCTCGCTAGCCTTTGCAAGGGAAAAACCCCGGCTAGCCTGGGTATTTAACCTGGCAAAGGCAAAGGCTTACCATCCTCATCCCTTTTTGGTTGCTTCGCTTCCCCCCCCCCCCCCACCCCTTTGGGGACGGGTTGCTTCGCTAGGGGACGGGTTGCTTCTTCCCCTTCCCCTTCCCCACAGGGGATGGGGATGGGGACAGGGGATGGGAAGGCAGGCAAGCGAAGGCCTGTTTTGCTCTGGCTGCGCTAGCAGACCTTGCTTTGGTTTTTCCCTTTTGGTTGCGTAGCCAAAAAATGAAAACGAAAAGACAGACTAGCGCAACTTTGCACTATTTTTAAAAGGTTTTGGCCACGATTTGTTCATGACAATTCACAATACAATTTTTTTATTTGCTATAGCAGATAAAATTTTTCGTTTTTTATAGGAATTTTTATTTAGAAAAATCATTTACAAAATTTTCTATTTAAAAATTTCTACTTTAACTATTTTAATCGTTTTCGTTTTTTTTTTAGAAATTTGAAATTTATTTAGAAGATTATACATTTCTAATTCTTTGAAAAATTTCAATTTTTATTATGAGAAAAATCAAAAAATTTAAAAAGATATTTTTCATCATAAAAACGTTAAATGTTTTTTATTTTGTATTTTCTTTTTTGTTTTTTTGTGAAATTTTTTGAAAAGCATCAAAAAATTCTAACTATGTTGTTATGAAAAAATGCGAACTCCTTGGTCATTAAAGTTTTGATGTTCACAAAAAAGTTCTGGAATGCTCAGATCATTTTATTAAATAATAAACTTTTTTATAAAAATTTTACAAAATATTCAAAGGAAAAGTTCAATTCGTGAAAAATGGTTTTTTTTATTTGAAAATTAAATCATTGAAATGGGTAAATGAACACAATAAATAAAATACAAAAATCAAAAAAAAATCAAATTTTGATTTTTTGTAGTGAAGTTTTTTTAAAAAAAAACACAAAGCTAAGTTTTAAGACAATAATTTTCTATGCCACGTTCAATTAAAAAAGGTCCTTTTGTTGCAGATCATTTATTAAAAAAAATTGAAAAATTTAATGCACAAGGTCAAAAAAAAGTGATTCCAACTTGGTCACGTTCATCTACTATTTTACCAATTATGATTGGTCACACGATTTCAACATATAATGGACGAGAATTTATTCCTGTTTTTATTACTGATCAAATGGTTGGTCATAAATTAGGTGAATTTGCTCCAACTCGAACTTTTAAAGGTCATGTAAAAAGCGATAAAAAAGCAAAAAGACGTTAAATTTGTAGAAATCAATGTTTTTTCTTTGTCTTTTTTGTTGAATTAAAAAAATGACTAGAATAAATAACTTAAAAATTTATGAAAAATTTTCAATGTGTATTTAAGAAAAAAAAATTTTGTCATAGATTTTTAAGACTTACGGTTTATAAGTTTTTCACACTTTAGAGATTTAAATTAGTTATTCAGACTAATTGTTCAATGTTCAATTTTTATTGATCATTCTTAAGAAAAAACTTTGTTTTTAAATAGTGCATTTCTCACACAAAATTTATTTGTGTATGTTTAATGAAAAACCTATTTTTCAACTTTGTTTATTTTCCATGTTAAAAAAGAAATAATATAGTTCTTTTTAGAATAATAAAAAGTTTTAACTCGTTTTCATTTATGGCAAATAAAGCAATGATTCAACGTGAACTAAAACGTCAAAATTTAGTTATGAAATTTGCAAAAAAACGTGCAAATATTAAAAATCAAATGAAAAATGCATCTTCATTTAAAGAAAAATTAGCTCTTCATAGAAAACTTCAACAATTACCTAGAAATAGTTCTCCTGTTCGTTTACATAATCGTTGTTTAGTGACAGGAAGACCCAAAGGTTACTTTAGAGATTTTGGTCTTTCTCGACATGTTTTACGTGAAATGGCTCACGAAGGTCTTTTACCTGGTGTTCGAAAAGCAAGTTGGTAAAAATATTTTTTCATAAAAAATAGTCAACAAAAATTTTTGGCTCCGTCTTTTCCTTTTGGTAGCAATCTTTGATTGCCATCCTTATCTCCTATCCCTGTCCCCTGTGAGGATAGGGATAGGGTTGCTTTGCTAGGGGAAGGGAAAGCGGAGCCTTACCAACACCCCCGCCCTTGATAGCCTGGGCTAGCGAGGGCACCAAAAAACGTGGCAAGCAAAAAAATTCTATTTTTTCATATTTCGTTTTTCTATTTACTTGTTTGTGAAACATTTGTTTCAATAAAGGTTCACAAACAAGTAAATAAATAGAACAAAAATTTTGCTTTTTCCTTTTGGCTTTTGCTTTTTAGTTTTTAGTAAAAACTAAAAAGTAAAAACCAAAAGCCAAAAGCAAAAAATTTAAAAAGAGAAATATTCATTGAATTGTCAAAATTTGAACACCAAAATACAAATTGATAAATCATAAGAACAAATAGAAATAGAAAAAAAATTTTTTCAAAAAGAAAAAACAAAAAATATTGTAAAAAAAAAAATTTTTTGATATATTATTTTTATAAAGATGCGGATATAGCTCAGTTGGTAGAGCGTGGTCCTTCCAAGTCCAATGTCGCGCGTTCGAATCGCGTTATCCGCTAAATTTGTTACCTTAAGTTTGTTCTATTAAATAATAGTTTGAACATGTTTCTATTCTCAAAAAACACTTACTAAGTGTTTTTCAAATGTATTTTAAATACAAATAATGTTCATGAAATATTCATTTTTGTTTGTTTAAACTAAACAAAAAATTGAAAAACTGTCAAATTCAAAAAAATTGAATTCTCAATTTTTGAAAATTTTAATGAAAAAATATTCTGACTTTAAAATATTTTTAGAGCTTTTTACTAAGTAAATAGAAGTTGCTTACAAACAATATATATTTTGTTTTTCTATTTTCTATTCAGAATAAGTTGTAAAGTATTTTTTTCTGAAGTAAGCGTTAAGTTTGCTAGCTCTTACTAGCTAGTCTCATTCCTGCGAACTTGCAAGCCAGCCGAGACTTTAGAAAATGTCGGCTAAGGTGGTCGAAGGGTAGAATGCATTGAGAACTTGTTTTCAGCAGTTTTTCTACGAATGTAGAAAAAAAGGAGTGCAAAGTTTTAAATGAATCATTGCTAACATTCTAAGGCTTTTTTAAGCTATAGACGAAAAAAAATTTTTTTGCTTTTGCCTTTTGGCTTTTGCCAAAAGGAAAAAAATACTTTTGATTTTTTTTTTATATTTATTTATGTCAATGCGTACACCTGAAGAATTAAGTAATTTAATTAAAGAATTAATTGAAGAATATACGCCAGAAGTAAAAATGGTAGACTTTGGTATTGTATTCCAAGTTGGTGATGGGATTGCTCGTATTTATGGATTAGATCGAGTAATGTCAGGTGAACTTTTAGAATTTGAAGATGGAACTTTAGGAATTGCTCTTAACTTAGAAGCAAATAACGTTGGTGCTGTATTATTAGGTGATGGTTTAAAAATTACTGAAGGAAGTCGTGTTCGTTGTACTGGAAAAATTGCTGAAATCCCGGTTGGTGACAATTATTTAGGTCGTGTTGTTGATGCTTTAGCACGTCCTGTTGATGGAAAAGGAGCGATCGCTACTTCTGATAGTCGTGCTATCGAATCTCCAGCACCTGGTATTGTTTCTCGTCGTTCAGTTTATGAACCTTTACAAACTGGATTAGTTGCAGTTGATGCTATGATTCCTATCGGACGAGGCCAACGTGAATTAATTATTGGTGACAGACAAACAGGAAAAACTGCTATTGCTGTTGATACTATCTTAAACCAAAAAGGAAAAGGCGTTATTTGTGTTTATGTTGCTATTGGTCAAAAAGCTTCATCAGTTGCACAAGTTTTAAATACTTTAAAAGAACGTGGAGCTTTAGATTACACAATTATTGTTATGGCAAACGCTAATGAACCTTCAACTTTACAATATTTAGCACCTTATACAGGTGCTACTTTAGCTGAATACTTTATGTATACTGGTCGACCTACGTTAACAATTTATGATGACCTTTCAAAACAAGCTCAAGCTTATCGTGAAATGTCATTATTATTACGTCGTCCACCGGGGCGTGAAGCTTATCCAGGGGATGTTTTCTATTTACACTCACGTCTTTTAGAACGTGCTGCTAAATTAAGTGATGCTTTAGGTGAAGGAAGCATGACAGCTTTACCTGTTGTTGAAACTCAAGAAGGTGACGTTTCAGCTTATATTCCTACAAACGTTATTTCTATTACTGATGGTCAAATTTTCTTATCAGGTGATTTATTTAACGCTGGTATTCGTCCTGCTATTAACGTTGGTATTTCTGTTTCACGAGTTGGTTCAGCTGCGCAAATCAAAGCTATGAAACAAGTTGCTGGTACATTAAAACTTTCATTAGCACAATTTGCTGAATTAGAAGCTTTCTCTCAATTTGCTTCAGATTTAGATGCTGCTACACAAAAACAACTTGCTCGAGGTTCAAGATTAAGAGAAATTTTAAAACAACCTCAAAACTCACCATTATCTGTAGAAGAACAAGTTGCTAGTATTTACACTGGAACAAATGGTTACTTAGATTCTTTAGACGTTTTAGACGTAAGACCTTTCTTAGCAGGTCTTCGTACTTATTTAGCAAATAATGTACCACAATATGGTGAAATTATTAGAAAAACAAATACTTTCACACCAGAAGCTGAATCTTTACTGAAAAAAGCTATTACTGATTTCTTAGCTGAATTTGGAGCTACTAAAACAAATTAATAAAATTTCGTAAAAAATACCTTAATTTGATTCCTCAATTAAACAATTATTGAGGAATCAATTTTTTCATATTTATAACAAAAATTTTTTGAATATTTTTAAGTTTGTTTTCATTAATAGAATAATAAACTTTTTGCTGCAAGCTTCGTTTGCTTTTTAGTTTTGACTTTTTATTTTTGATAATAAATACTAAGTTTGTCAAAATTATTTTTGATATAAATAGAAATTTGAACTTTGTATATATAAATCGTGGAAAACTTTTAAATTTTAATATTCTCACATGTTAACACTTAAAATTTTTGTTTATACTGTTGTAACTTTCTTTGTATTCTTATTTATTTTTGGTTTCTTATCTAATGACCCTGCTCGTAACCCAGGAAAAGGTAATTTAGATTAATTTTTTGAAATTCTATTGTTTTATTTGAATATATATTGAAATTAGATATATTCAAATAAAACAATAAAATTGCATATTGAAAATATTTACAAAGGAATTTTTATTCAATTTTTTTCTATATTTGAATATTGATTAATAATCTATGAATATAGAATTTTTTAAATGAAGATTTTTCTTAAAATAATAAAAAATGAAAATAGTTCAAGAATTTGATTTTTTTTTTTTGGCTTTTGCTTTTTCGTTTTTAGCGCTAAAAAGCAAAAACGAAAAAGTCAAAACCAAAAGCAAAAACCAAATTTTGAAATTCAAAATTTTTTTAGCTTCTTTATTAATCATAAAGAAATTTTTTCGTTTTTGCTTTTGTCTTTTGGTTTTTACTTTTTAGTTTTTACTAAAAACTAAAAAGCAAAAACCAAAACGAAAAAAACTTAAAAAATAGCTTTTGAATATTTTTTTGTTCTATGGCAATCTTAAAACTCTATTCTTCATTCATTTTGGTTCAGCCTATCGATCGTGAATAGATTTGAAAATTTTGTTTTATTTCCGTTTGCTTTCTTTTGCAACCTTACTTCGCATGGCAGGCTGTCAGCTTTTCAATTCTTTGATAGGCCTAGCTAGCAAAACTAAGTCGGCAATTTGATTTGCGAACTTTGTTCGAAAACCGCTTTTTTTATATGAACTTTCATTTTTTCAATTTCATTTTTATAAACATTTAATAAATGAATTCAAAATGAAGAATTTTATTCTTTTAAATTTACTTTTTATAGCAAAATTACAAAGAATATAAAAAACTGAGAGACAAATGTTTTTATTTAATTTGTTTCAATTAACATATTGAAACATCTCTAAATGAATATTCTTATTCTATTGTTTTTTGCTCCTTTTATTTAGAGATTTAAGGAAATACTCAAAAAATGAAAAATTGTAAATCTCATTAAGTTGACAATATTCAAAATTTTTCTATATTAAGTAAAAAACTTTTGTTTTCCAAAAATTTTTTTCTATTTTAATAACAAAAAATTTCATAAAAATCTGAATTTTTCAAGTTTGACACATTTCAAACAAAATTTGAAAGAAAATCATTTTTTAACTTCAAAAAAAAATATTCTTTGTAAAAGTACATCTAATGATTTAAATTCTGAATTTGTAAAAAAAAATGATTCATTTGTTGCATCATTAAAAAATGCAAAAAAAACACAAAATTCACAGAATTCATATTCTGAAAATCGAAATACTAGTCAAAAATTTATATCTTCATTAAATTTTCAAAAAAAATCTACTGCAACAAATCAAAATTCGTCTTTTTCAGAAACATCTAAACAACAAGTAGTATCTATTACATATGAAGAAATTGGTCTTTTTCCTAGATCTTTTAATCGAGTTTTTGATAGATTTTTTAAACAATTATTTTTTGATGTTGATAATTTAGTTATTCAAGAATATAGATTCTATCGTTATCTTTTTTTAACAACAGTAAAATGTTTGTTTATCTTGATTTTTGTTCCATTAGGAATTAATTTTCTAGCAAAAAATTATTTAATTAGACCAGTTACAGAATATTACTGGAATACACATAATCATGAAATATTTTTAAATTCTTATCAACAAAAACGAGCTTTTACTGAATTAAAAAATTTTGAAGAAAAAATTTATTTTGAATCTTTACTTTTTTCTGAAAATCAACTTTTTTTTGGAATACCTGAAAATCAATTTGAAAAAAATTTTGTTTCTTCAAAGAATATAGAAGTTTCTACAAAAAATCAAAATTTCAATATGCCTTCGGCAGAAAACGATTCTTTTGCTTTTGTAAAAAGTCAACAAACAAAAAAATTTCATAATGATTTGTCTATTGCTTTTACCAATTCTATTCAAAAACGTTTACAAACGAAAATTTTCGAATTAGCAAATCATTATAATGAAGAAAGTATAGAAGCTATTACAAATTTTTTCGCAGATGTATTAAGTTTTAGCAGTTTATGCTTTTTACTTGTTCGTTTAGAAATCCAAATTAATATTACTAAATCATTTTTATTAGAAGTTTTTTTTGGTCTTGATGATAGTAAAAAATCATTACTTATTTTATTTATTACAGATCTTTTAGTTGGATATCATTCTCCAAATATTTGGGAATTATTTTTTCAAACTTTATTTGATCATTATGGTTTACCTGAAAGTCAAACTACTATTTTTTTATTAGTAGCAACTCTTCCTGTATTATTAGATGTATTATTCAAATATTTAATTTTTCGTCATTTAAATAGAGCTTCTCCAGCAACTGTAGCTACTTATCATGCTATGATTGAATAATATTGAATTTTTTGATTTTTTGCTTTCTTTATGAATTTTATGTATAATATAGACAAAAAGTTTTTTTCTCATAAAAAAAATTTGGTTTGCTAGCAAAAAATCAAAAATTTGCCATAAAATGTTACAAAAATTTTGATTTTTTGATGAATAAGTGAGTTAAACACAAAGGATTTAGAGTTTTGTCATAATTTCATTATTCAACTTTTTTATGAATATTGTGATTTATTTACGATATTTATTGAAAAAAGCTTTAAAAAAGTCAAATTTTTATCTTCAACAAAATTTGAAAATGCAGTTAGTTTGTTTTTATTTAGTAATAAAACATTTTCATTACTAAAGTCTTTGTTTTATTTTTATATAGAACAATATATATATTGTGAAAAAATAAATCAAAAAAGGATATAAAATTTATAGAATATATAAATATGTCAACTGTTACTGAAATTATTGAAAAATTAAAAACGTTAACTTTATTAGAAGCTTCTGAATTAGTTTCACAAATCGAAGAAACTTTTGGAGTAGATGCTTCAGCTCCTGTTGGAGGTGGTGTAATGATGGCTGCAATGCCAGCTGCTGGTGGTGCTGAAGCAGCACCAAAAGAAGAAGAAAAAACATTATTTGATGTTATTTTAGAAGAAATTCCAGCTGATAAAAAAGTAGGAGTTTATAAAGTAGTTCGTAATATTGCAAACATTGCTGTAAACCAAGTAAAAGAATTTACAGCTACATTACCAAAAGCATTAAAAGAATCTGTTTCTAAAGAAGAAGCTGAAGCAGCTAAACAACAATTAGAAGAAGTTGGTGCAAAAGTGAAAATTGTTTAATTTTGATTTCTTAAAACAACATTAAACTTTTTTTTCCAATGAAAGTTTTTTTCTGTTGGTTGTCGTACATTGGCCGCAGCCAACAGAAAAAAATTTGCTTTAAGAACGTGTTTTTTCAAAACGAAACTCTAAGAGCAATTGTGAGAAAAAAGTTTTAATGTTGTTTTTTAGAAAAATCTTGGAGTCTTTATCTTGCGTGTTTTTTTTATAGTGTCCCCCTTTTC
>VFQN01004230.1_pt1 | contig 19224 bp, 19 predicted proteins | sample 3512371 | NCBI WGS metagenome assembly VFQN01 (sample SAMN10412370, study PRJNA504923) | tailings metagenome | isolation source: Replicate 2 from Balatoc abandoned mine | place: Philippines: Itogon, Benguet | collected 2017-08-28 | reverse complement strand
ATGACATAGCCGTCATGGTTGCAGCAGACGAACTGCTTCGCCTTGTTGCGGCCGAAATTCTTGAAGTTGTTGATGCCGAGATCGGACAGCAGCCGGACGGTATCGGGGCCTTCGACATAGAGATCGGTCATGTGGTGCGACTGGTCGAGCAGGACCGCCGTGTTGGTCCAGGCTTCGCACTCGTCGCGCCAATTCGAGAACTCGGGCGCGACCGGGAACACATATTGTCCGATCTGGGATCCGCGCAGCATGTTCACGGCGCCGCCGGCGCGATCCATCTTGTCTTGCAAACTGCCCATTAGTCTCTCTCCATCCTCCGAATCTTGATGAGCGGCGGAATACCGCAGCAAGGAAATTATTGCAACTACGGTATCCCAAGAAAAGAGATTATAGCCAATTTGAACCGCATTATTGGATTTTGGTATCCATTTTTGCCGCCACTTTCGGGCAAGCGGGTCGAAAAAATCATCGAAATTGGGATACAAACGAGTTGACTTGCAGCGACGAATCTCGTCCGTTTGGGGCATGAGCAACGACACTCTCGAAAACAAAATCCGGGAAATGATCCTGCGGGAAGAGCTGGCGCCCGGCCAGCGAGTCACCGAGGCCGGCCTCGCCGAAGCGCTCGGCCTGTCCCGCACGCCGGTCAGAAATGTGCTGCCGCGCCTGGCCGCGGAGGGACTGCTGAGCCCAGTGGGCAAGCGCGGATTCGTCGTCGCCGACTTCGGCGAGCGCGAAATCTACGACGCGCTCGACCTTCGGTCGGTGCTCGAAGGCTGGGCCGCGCGCAACCTGGCCGAGCGGGGCGCCAGTCCCGAGATTCTCGCCGAGCTGGATGACATCCTGGCGACCGGCGATGCAATCTTCGAAAAGCATCATCTCGATCTCGACGACGAGCGCCAGTACGGCGTCATGAACGAGCGCTTCCATTCGGCGATCATCGAGGCCTGCGACTCCTCGCTCCTTGCGATGATGGTCGCCCGGCTCAACAATGTCCCGTTCGTCGCGCCCTCGGTGATCGTCTTCGACCAGGTCGGGCTCCGCCAGGCGTTCGACATGCTGCACCGGGCGCATGGGTTTCACCACGCGATCGTCGACGCGATCAAGAAGCGCGACGGCACCCGGGCGGAATTCCTGTTTCGGGAGCATGCCAATCACCAGCGGGTGAGCATGTTCGAGAGGCGCCGGGCGAACGGGCGCGAAGTACCCGAGCCGCCCCCGGCAAAGCCGCGGCGCGGTCGCCCCCGGAAAGCCGCGGCGCAATAGGGTGGAGCGGGCGGACCGAAAGAGGAAAATGGTCCACCCGCGCCTCTGCAGCGACGGTCAGCCCGGTCGCTTGGATTTGTCGTAATGCGCGATCCATTCGACGGTCTTCGAAATGCCGCCGAACGGATAGAAGTGAAGCCGGACCGCGCCATGCTCGGGACCGAGACCCTTGGCGAGGTCGTCGACGAAGCGGTCCGGGCCGGCGGTGCCGATCAGCTTTCCGATCGAGATCCCGTATTTCTTCAAGACCGAGGTCGAGGCACCGACCCCGCACATCGCCGCAAAGCGCGCCAGCGTCTTGATGCCCGCGGGCCCGGGGACGCCGATGCGGACCGGATAGTCCATCCCGCGCGAGCGCAGCTCCTTGAGCCAGTCGAGCATCACCTGCGCGTCGAATGCGAACTGGGTGACGATGAGGGGAGCCATGCCCCGCCCCTCGATCTCGGCACATTTCGCCGCGAGGACCTGCCAGGTCTCCTCCTTTGACATGACGGGATGGCCTTCGGGATGCCCGCCGATCCCGATGACGTTGATCCCGGCGCGCTCGAACGCTCCCGTCGCGATCAGGCTGGAGCTGTCGGCGAAAGGGCCCGCGGGGGTCGACGGATCGCCCGCCACCACGAAGCAGCGCTTCACGTCTGCCTCGCGGACCACCTGCTCGAGATAGGCCTCGAATTCTTCCTGCGACGCGATCCGCCGCGCCGAGAAATGCGGCATGGGCTCAAAACCGAGCGCGCGCACGGCCTTGGCCGCTGCGACCCGCGCCTCGTGCGGTTCATTGGGAAGGAAAGGAACGGCGATGGGGGCGCCCGCCCAGATTTCCGGAGCGATCGTCGACAGATTCTCGATATCCTTCGCCGTCACTTCCAGCGAATAGCCGTCGGTCACGCCGCTTGGCGGCTTCAGCCAGTTTGGATGGACTACGGGTCTCACATCCTGCTCCTCTCGCGTTCAGGCAGTGCCGATATCTGGTTGTTCGGCAGCGCTCGACTCGCTCCTTAACAATTTGGGATACAAAAATACAGGATATTCGCACATAATGCACGATATTCCGTTCTAAAGTATCCCAAATGACGAGCTTCCGCCCAAAAAAAAAGTGCGCCGCCGTCCGGAGACGATGGCGCACAGGGCAGGAAGGCGGGAGCGGCTGGCCGCCCCCGCACGGGATATCAGTCGTCCGCAGCGGCGACCGAATAGGTCACCTGCTGGTTGCGGGTCTTCATGAACTCGTCCAGCGGCTGGCCGCGCATCCCGGCGTAAATGTCGAGGTTCGACGCGCCGGTAACCGCTGCTAGCTTCTCGAGGACGAAGAAGATGGCGCCATAGTGAATGAGGCCGCGCCAGTCGCGCCGGCGAATGAGGTCGCGTTCCTCTTCGCTGAGGCCCGCCGCCTCGAATTCCCCCTCGGGATCGGCGTGAAAGCGCGCCCGATTATCCTCGTTGACCAGATCGTGGAGGAAGCGGTTGATGCTGTACCCCCTGGCGCTGCGATCGAGCGTATAGGGGTATGTCCCCTCGAGAGCTTCGGCTCCGCGGAGCTGCTCGTGGATGCGCTCGAAATGCGCCTTCGATTCCGCCTCGCCCAGCGGCGCGGCATCGTCTTCGTAGATCGCGGTGGCGATCGCGCACATCGAAGGCAGATAATAGCTGTTGTGGATCCGGCGCACCTTTCCAGACAGGGCCCCGCGCATGATCAGCCACATGATCACCTCGGAACCTTCCATCCCACCGAGCCGGGCATAGTCGGCATGGGTAAGACGGGTCAGCGCGACGGGATCCTTCTCCAGAAGGTCGAGGAACTCCTCATCCCATTCGGTATTGTTGAAGCCGCAGCGTTCGCCGTGGACCTGGTGCGACAGTCCGCCGGTCGCGACGATCGCGACCTTCAGATCCTCGGGATAGCTTTCAATCGCCGTGCGCAGCGCCTGGCCGAGATTGAAGCAGCGCTTGGCCGTGGGGATCGGGAACTGCAGAACACCGACCTGGAGCGGGACGATTTCGATCGGCCATTCGCCGTCCTTGGGATCGAGGAGGACCGAGAGCGGCGAAAAGCAGCCGTGATCCAAAGGCTTTTCGCGGAAGACCGACATGTCGAATTCGTCGGTCACGAGCGACTGGACGATATGGCGCGACAGCGCCGCATTGCCACGCACCGGCGGAACCTTGCGCGCACCGCCGCCTTCGTCGGCCACGTGATAAATCTCGTCGACGCCAAGTGCGAACGCCGAATAATGGTCGAAGAAGAAGGATGTGATGTGATCGTTATAGATCAGGAACAGCACATCGGGCTGCTTCTCCGCGATCCACTTCTGGATCGGCCTGTAGGCCTCGAATATCGGCTTCCACGCAGGATCATCCTGCTTGCCCGAGTCGAGCGCAAACCCGATGGTGGGGGTGTGCGATGTGGCGATGGCGCCGACGATTCTAGCCATGAGCTTCTTCTTTCTGTCTTGAGACCTCGTTCGACCGGCCGTCCTCGGGCAACGCGCCGAAGAGCAATCCGTCGAACAGCTTTCTTGCGGTGCGCAGCATGCCTGCGCCAACGACTTCGCCGCGATCGTCAAGCTCGACGACGCAGTCGGTGAGCCCTGTCGGATGCTCGATGCCGAGCTGGCGTCGCTTCCCCGCCGACGGCCGCGCTATGGCGTGTGCCGGCGTTCCCTCGAGCAGGCACGCGGTCGCGACCGTGACCGCGGCAAGCACGCCGATCGTGGCATGGACGCGGTGCGGAATGAGGCAGCGGGTCGATACGGTGCCGCCCGCCTTCGGGGCCGAGAGCAACACCATCTTGGGAACCGACTTCTCGGTGACGTCCCCGAGGTTCATCAGCGGACCGGCGGCGAGACGGACCGCCTCGACGCGCGCCTTGAAGGCTCCATCGGCGTCCAGCGCTTCGCGATCCTCGTCGCCCCGGATGCCCAGATCCTCGGCGCGCATGATGGCGCAGGGCATCCCGTTGTCGATCAGCGTCGCTTGCACGCCGCCGACCACATCGACAGGATTGCCCGTGGGCAGCAGAGCGCCGCAGCTCGAACCCGCGGTATCGCGAAACAGGAGCGGCACCGGCGCAGAGCTTCCCGGTACGCCGTCGATCACCGCGTCGCCCGAATAGGTGACGACACCCCCGGGCGTCGCCACGGTCGCGACCGCAGTCTGTCCGGTATTCACCATATAGATCGATACCCGCGTCTCGCCGTCTTCCGCCTCCACCAGGCCGCGCTCGATTGCAAAGGGCCCGACTCCCGCGAGCATATTGCCGCAATTCTGGCTGTCGCTGACGATCGCCTGATCGACGAACAGCTGGAGAAAGAGATAATCGACGTCCACGCCATCACGTGCCGACGCACTCACAACGGCGACTTTCGAGGTCAGCGGGTCGGCCCCGCCCATCCCGTCGATCTGACGCGGATCGGGCGATCCCATGGCCGAAAGCAGGAAAGCATCGCGCGCGGCGATGTCGACCGGCAAGTCCTCGGCGACGAAAAAGCCGCCCTTCGAGGTGCCGCCGCGCATCCACATCGCCCGGATGCCGCCATCACTCATAGCGCAGGCCCATCGCCTCCAGTTTTCCGCGCATGTCATATATGTCGAGACCAAGCTCGCCCGCGGCGAGCCGCTGCCGCTTCGACTCCTCGTTCGCCTCGCGCGCGATCGCCTTCTCGAGCACGGCAGCGGCGTCGGACCGTCTGACGACGCAGACGCCGTCGTCATCTGCGACAATCACGTCGCCGGCTTCGATCGCCGCTCCCGCGCAGACGATGGGCACATTGACCGAACCGAGGGTCGCCTTGACGGTGCCTTGCGCCGACACGGCCTTCGACCAGACCGGAAAACCCATCTCGGTGAGGTCGCGAATATCGCGCACCCCGGCGTCGATCACGAGACCCTGGCAACCGCGCGCCATCGCGCTGGTCGCAAGAAGATCTCCGAAATATCCGTCGGTGCAGGGACTGGTCGGCGCCAGCACCAGGATATCCCCATCCTCGAGCTGTTCGATCGCGACATGGAGCATCCAGTTGTCGCCGGGGGGCGCCGAAATCGTGACCGCAGAACCCGCGATCCGGGCACCCGCGTAGATCGGCCGCATGGTGGCTGCGAGCAGCCCTGTGCGCCCCTGTGCCTCGTGCACTGTGGCAACCCCCGCACGCGCAAGGCCTGCGAGGACATCGGCATCGACCCGTTCGATCTTGGTTACGACTTTACCGTTCATGAGCATCCCTTCGTATTTCCCATTGTGCCCCGAACGCGCACGCGCGTCCAAGCGGAATGATGTGCGCCCCATAGGTTCCTGCTATAGGAGTGGGATCATGACGACTCCCCTCGCACTCAATCTTCGCCACCTCGATGCCGTCGCGGCGGTCGTGCGCGCGGGGAGCATCACGAAGGCCGCAGCGCTCGTGAACCTGTCGCAGCCGACGCTGACGCAGGCCATCGGCCAGCTCGAGCGCCAGCTCGGCCATGTCCTATTCGACAGACAGCCCGGCGGGGTATCGCCCACGCCCGCCGGGAGCTTGTTCGCCGCGCGCATCGACCGGGCGGTAGAGCGCATTGCCGAAAGCTGTCGGGCCGTTCAGCGGATGGCGAAAACGCGGCATCTCCCCTATCCGGAGCGGCATCTCAGCATGACCCAGATCCGTGCTTTCCTCTCCGTTGCTGAGCAAGGCAGCTTCGCGCGAGCGGCCCGGAGCCTCGGCCTCGCACAACCCTCGATCCACCGCGCGGCCAAGGAACTGGAACTCAGCCTCGGCCTCCCGCTGTTCCTGCGTACGGGACAGCTGATCAAGCTCTCGGCAGCCGGCGAACGTCTCGCGCGCGATTTGCGGCTGGCGCTGGGCGAGTTGCGGGCCGGGCTCGACGAACTCGCGGACATGCAGCGTGCGGGTTCGGGCCGGGTCGTCGTTGGCTCGCTTCCCCTGCCGCGGGCGCGGCTCCTGCCCGCAGCGCTCGCCCAGTTCTCCGCCGACTTTCCCTGGGCCGAGATTCAGGTGATCGAAGGGTCCTACGCCGAGCTCGTCGCGGCGCTTCGCGACGGGTCGATCGACATCATGATCGGCGCCCTGCGTCACGACCCCGCGGCCGGCCTTTCGGAAGAAGGCCTGCTCGACGCCGAGCTTTATGTGGTCGGCTCGTCCCATCATCCGCTGGCGGGCACCGTCGCGACCCCCAAGCAACTGGCGACCTATCCATGGGTCGTTGCCGCGCCCGGCGCCCCGATGCGCGACAAATGGGAGGCTCTGTTCGACGGCGTTCAGAAGCCCGATCGGACGATCCAATGCGGGTCGATCCTCGTCGCGCGCGGGCTGCTGCTTGCCGGAGGTTGGCTGGCGTTGATGTCGCGTGACCAGTTCATGGAGGAGAGGGCATCCGGGTCGATCAACAGCATCGGGCCTGCCGTTCCGGGATCCAGCCGGACCATCGGTTTGACGACGCGGCCGGATTGGCGGCCGACGGCAGCCCAGTCGGGGCTGATTGCCGCGATCCGGCGCGCCGCGGGGGTCAGGAATTAGCATAATCCAATGGCAACAGGCCTGTTCCGATGACGGGCGCGGAGACGCACTGCGCTAAGGCGTCCGCAAGGAGTGACCATGCGTACGGCAATCATCGGCTTCGGCGAAGCGGCACAGACGTTCGTGCGAGCTTGGGGCTATGCGCGTCCCGCGCATCTGCGCGCCTTCGACATCAAGACCGAGGCCCCTGAGACGCGGGCTGCGAAGCTCGACGACTATGCGTGCCTCGGCGTCGAAGGCGCCGACCGGATCGGGCAGGCGCTGGACGGGGCCGATCTTGTGCTCAGCCTCGTTACTGCGGACCAGAGCCTGCGTGCGGCTGAAGCGGCACGAGCCCATCTCGCTGCCGGGGCGCTCTTTCTCGATATGAACAGCGTCGCGCCGCAGACCAAGCGGGATGCGGCAGGTCTGATCGAGCTGGCAGGCGCGCGCTACGTCGATGTCGCGGTCATGGCCCCCGTCCACGAGACGCTCTCCAAGGTCCCTCTCCTCCTTGCCGGGCCGCATGCAGACGCCGGCCTTTCCGCGCTCGCGGCGCTCGGGTTCAGCGGGCGGGTCGTGTCGGGTGGCACGGGGGCTGCGGCAACAATCAAGATGACCCGGTCGATCATGATCAAAGGGATCGAAGCGCTCACCGCTGAATGCCTGCTTACGGCCCGCGAGGCGGGCGTCGAGCGCGAGGTCATCGCCTCTCTCGACGGCAGCTTCCCCGGTTGGGATTGGCGCGGCCGGGCGGACTACGGCTTCGACCGTATGCTCATTCATGGTGCGAGGCGCGCCGAAGAGATGCGCGAATCCGCGGCCACGGCGGACGCCTTCGGCCAGCTCGGGATCATGGCCCGGGCGACGGCCGAGTGGGAACGGCGCCTCGGCGCGCTCGGTCTAAACCCGCCGCCGCAGGGGCTCGACGCCAAAATCTCCGCAATATCCGAAGGACTGAAGGATCCATCCGCATGATCATCGACTGCCATGGCCACTATACCGTCTTGCCGAAGGGGCATGATGCGTGGCGCGAGGAACAGAAGGCCGCGTTCAAGGCCGGCGTCCCCGCGCCGCGCTATCCCGAGATTACAGACGAGGAGATCCGCGAGACGATCGAGGCGAACCAGCTTCGCCTGATCAAGGAGCGCGGAGCCGATCTTACCATCTTCTCGCCGCGCGCCTCGGCGATGGCGCCGCACGTGGGCGACGAGGAGATGGCGACGCAATGGGCCTTCCATTGCAACAATCTGATCGCGCGCGTCGTCGACCTGTTTCCCGGCATCTTCGCGGGGGTGTGCATGCTGCCGCAGTCCCCGGCAGCGGATCTTGAGGCGAGTATCGCCGAACTCAACCGCTGCGTCACGCAGCTCGGGTTCATCGGCTGCAATCTCAACCCCGATCCTAGCGGCGGACATTTTTCGCATCCCCCGCTGACCGATCGCTTTTGGTATCCTTTCTACGAGAAGATGGTCGAGCTCGACGTGCCCGCGATGATCCACGTCTCGGGGAGCTGCAATCCCGCGATGCACGCGACGGGGGGCTATTATATCGCGGCGGACACGATCGCGTTCATGCAGCTGCTCGAAGGCGATCTGTTCGCTGACTTCCCGACGCTGCGCTTCATCATTCCGCACGGCGGCGGCGCGGTGCCGTATCACTGGGGCCGCTACCGCGGGCTCGCCGACATGCTCAAGAAGCCGTCGCTCGACACGCACCTGATGAACAACATCTTCTTCGACACCTGCGTTTATCACCAACCGGGGATCGACCTGCTCGCCGACGTGATCGAGAACAAGAATATCCTGTTCGGCAGCGAGATGGTCGGCGCCGTGCGCGGGATCGACCCCACGACCGGCCAGTATTTCGACGATACGAAGCGTTATGTCGACGCGCTTGACATCAGCGACGCGGAACGAAGCGCCATCTTCGAAGGTAATGCGCGGCGCGTGTTCCCCCGCCTCGACGAACAATTGCGCAAGCGCGGACTATAAATCACCGGCCACCGGCCTTCAGAAAGAAAGAGATGGAATGACAATCACTTCGACCTGCTTCGCCCCCTGCGAAAAGGCGCCGCGCTACGTCCAGCAACTGGTCAGCCACTGGAGCCATAAAATGGCCGCGACCTGGGCCGACGGCCACGCTGAGTTTCCGTTCGATGACACGACGTCTGTGACGATGGATACCGACGATCGCGGCATCGCAATCAAGGTGACGGCCCAAAGCGCGGAGCGTGAGGCGGAGATGCGGCCCGTCATCGAGAAGCATCTCGACCGCTTCGCGTTTCGGGAAGCTCCGCTTCAGTTCAATTGGGATTAGGAACGTCGCAAAAGCGGGCTGATCAGGATGCTTTCCAGGACCAGCCCGCAGCTGGTTCGGATGATAAAAAAGTGCCGGGAACACGCGAGCGGCGCCCGCAGCACGCCCGCGCTGGCGCCCAATTGTGGTGGGACTGGTGGTGGGACCAGTTCCGCACATTATAAGAAAATCCAATGATTACAACGCTCTAAGGCGGGAATATGGATGCCCCGCGAGGATTCGAACCTCGATAGGCGGTATCAGAAACCGCAGTCTTACCATTAGACGACAGGGCAATCGTGAGGCGGGCGCAATATGATTCCAGCGCCGCGCTGTCAAGACCGCCGTGCCGGTCCGCACAAGGTCGCTTGCCCTGCCGCATTTCGCCGCTAGCATCACGGCATAACAGATAAAGAACAGTTGGGGGGCCGCGCGCCCGCGCGGACACCCGCAAGGAGTGGGTTGATGCGTCATGTCGCGATCGTCGGGTCGGGTCCCGCGGGCTATTACACCGCCGAAACACTTCAGAAAGCGGAGGATATTGCGGTCGACGTCATCGATCGGCTGCCCGTCCCCTATGGCCTGATTCGCACCGGCGTCGCCCCCGACCATCAGTCGATCAAGGCGGTGTCGCGGCGCTATGAAGGCGTCGCGCTGACCGACAATGTCCGTTTCGTCGGCCATGTTGCGGTCGGCAGCGACGTGACGATCGACGAGCTGGTCGAATTATACGACGCGGTGGTGCTGGCGACCGGCGCGCCGAACGACCGACCGCTCGATATTCCCGGCGCCGACCTGTCGGGGGTGATCGGCAGCGCCGCCTTTGTCGGCTGGTACAATGGCCATCCCGATTTCGCCGGGCTGAAGCCGCCGCTCGACGCCGCCGGAGTCGCGGTGATCGGCAACGGCAATGTCGCGCTCGACGTCGCGCGCATTCTGGCGAAGACCCCGCAGGAATTTGCGGGCAGCGACATCGTCGCGCACGCGCGCGCGCAGCTCGCCGAAAGCGCGGTGCGCCATATCCACATATTGGGTCGCCGCGGCCCGCACCAGATTGCGATGACGCCGAAGGAGCTGGGGGAACTGGGGCATCTCGAGCGCGCCAGCCCGCGCGTCGACCCCGCCGACCTGCCGCAGGAAGGCGATGATGCGCTGCTCGAACCCGGGATGCGCAAGTCGGTGACGCATTTGCGGAGCTTTGCCGCGAACCCGATCGCCAAGCCGGTGACGATCGATTTCGACTTTTTCGCCATGCCGGTAGCGATCGAAGGCGACGGCAAAGCGCAGCGCGTGATCGTCGAGCGCACCACGCTCGATGCCGAGCTCAGGAGCCATGGCACCGGCGAAACCTATGCGATCGAAGCCGGACTGGTCATCAGCTGCATTGGCTATCAGACCCCGCCGATCCCCGGGGTTCCCTATGAACATGGCCGCGGCCGCTTTGCCAATGACGAGGGGCGCATCCTGCCGGGACTGTACTGCGTCGGCTGGGCGCGGCGCGGGCCGTCGGGGACGATCGGCACCAACAAGCCCGACGGCGCGCGGATCGCCGAACTGGTGCTGGAGGATGTCGGGCGCGGCGCGGGCAAGGCCGGGCGGCCGGGGCTCGATGCGTTGCTGGCGAGCCGCGGGGTGGCGCCGGTGACCTTCGCCGACTGGCGGCGGATCGAAGCCGCCGAGGTCGCCGCAGCGCTCGACGGCAACCCGCGCGAGAAATTCGTCAGCGTCGAGGCGATGCTGGAGGCAATCGGGCGGTGACGCCCGCAGACGGCAAAGCGCGTTGAAGCGCGCCGCCCGCACGGCGCTCCGCTGGCTGCTCGCGCTCGCTTATGGCTATGCGGGCTATCTGCATCTGGTGCGCCCCGGACCGTTTCTCGCGATCACCCCGCCATGGGTGCCGCAGCCCGAGCTGGTTGTCACCGCCACCGGGGTAGCCGAGATTTTGGGTGCGCTCGGGTTGATGATTCCGCGGATGCGCAAGGCGGCGGGGTGGGGACTGGCGCTTTATGCGCTCTGCGTATGGCCCGCCAATTTCCACCACGCGCTGGCCAATGTCGCGATCGGCGGCGAGACGTTGAGCTGGTGGTACCACGGCCCGCGGCTGGCGTTGCAGCCGGTGATCATCTGGTGGGCGCTGTGGGCGAGCGGCGCGGTGGAGTGGCCGTTTGGAGCCAAAAACCCAAAATAGCAGCCCGCATCCCCGCGAAGGCGGGGATCCATCTTTCGAATGGCGCAAAATCGAACCGTCAGGTGATGGGCTCCTGCCTTCGCAGGAGCACAGGATTTACTTCGCCACCGGCGTTTCCACCGGCGGCCGCCCCTTCTGGCTTGCGGCATAAGCTTCGTTCGCCTTCAGCACCCGCAGCATGTTGCCGCTCGCGATCTTCTCGAGCTCCGCCTGCGTATAACCGCGCCGCGCCAGTTCGGCGAACAGCGCCGGATAGCCGGTGACATCCTCCAGCCCGACGGGGGTCGCATCCATCCCGTCATAGTCGCCGCCGATGCCGATATGATCGACACCGATCGTCTTCTTGATATGGTCGATATGGTCGGCGGCCAGTCCGAGCGGGGTCGAAGGCGGCGGGTTGGCGGCGTCCCAGGCCTTGAGGGCCGCGGCGGCGCCGTCGGGGTTGCCGAGATAGAGCGCATCGAGCCGCGCCCGCTCGGCGGTCCGCTTCAGGCCATGTTCGCGCAGATTGGGATCGACGAACGCGGCGTAGAAGACCACCATGATCACCCCGCCATTGGCCTTGACCGCGGGCAGCACGCTGTCGGGAACGTTGCGCGGATGGTCGTTGACCGCGCGCACCCCCGAATGGCTGAACATCACCGGCGCCTTGGTTGCTTCCAGCGCGTCCTTCATCGTCGCTTCGCTGACGTGGCTCAAATCGACGATCATGCCGAGGCGGTTCATTTCCTGCACCACCTGCCGCCCGAAATCGGTGAGCCCGCCATGCTTCGGCGCGTCGGTCGCGCTGTCGGCCCACGGCACATTCTTGCCATGGGTCAGGGTCATATAGCGCACCCCCATGCCGAACATTTCGCGCAGCACGGCGAGCGACGAGCCGATCGACTGGCCGCCCTCGATCCCCAGCATCCCGGCGACCTTGCCCGCCTTCATCTGCCGTTCGAGTTCGGCCGAATTATAGGCGAGCGACAGGTCGGCGGGATAGCGCGCGATCAGCCGCTTCGCGACGTCGATCTGTTCGATCGTCTGCTGCACCGCGAGCTGCTCGTTGGTGTTCGACGGCACATAAACCGACCAGAATTGCGCGCCGACGCGCCCCTTGCGCAGCCGCTGGATGTCGGTGTGCATCACGGTTCCGTCGGGCTTGGGCTTGGTGGTGTCGCGAAAATCGAAATTGTTGATGACGTTCCCGACCTGCCCGCGCAATTCCCACGGCACGTCATTATGCCCGTCGAACACCGGCGCGCGCTGGAGCGCGGCTTCGGCAACCGCCTCGGGCGATTTCTGCGCCGTGGCAGGGGTGGTGGCGAGGGCGAGAGCGGCGAGGCCGACGAGCAGAATGGGCTTGTTCATGGCGCGCGACCTTAAGTGCTTGAGCGGAAGGCGCAACCCCGTGACCACCCATGCGTCCGATAGATCGCGCCATATCATCTCACACAAAGACACGAAGACACAAAGATCGCCGCATTTTCCTCCTTCTTTGTGCCTTGGTGTCTTTGTGCGAGATATTCCAAGGCGCCTTCGGCGCGTCCGAACTTGACGTTTACGTCAACCACGCGCAGCATCATCCCCATGACAGCATTCGACGACTGGCGCGCCCGCTCGCCCTATTATGACGAAACCCATGAGGCGCTGGCGCAGAGCGTTCGCCGCTTTGTCAGCCGCGAGATCGCGCCGCACATCGACCGCTGGGAGGCCGAGGGCGAGCTGCCGCTCGAATTGCACAAAAAGGCCGCGGAGGCGGGCATATTGGGTCTGCGCTATCCCGAACAATATGGCGGACACAGCGAAGGCTTCGACAATTTCCACGGCCTCGTGCTGACCGAGGAGCTGGCCGCGGTCGGCGCAGGCGGGCTCGGCGCGTCGCTGATGACGCATGGCATCGGACTGCCGCCGATCCTCGCGCTGGGGTCCGAGGAATTGAAACAGCGCGTCGCACCGCCGGTGCTCAGCGGCGACAAGATCATCGCGCTCGGGATCACCGAGGCGGGAGGCGGCAGCGATGTCGCGAACCTCAAGACGACCGCAGTGAAGGACGGCGACAGCTACGTCGTCAACGGCGGCAAGATGTTCATCACCAGCGGCATGCGCGCCGACTGGCTGACCTGCGCGGTGCGCACCGGTGGCCCGGGCGCGGCGGGTATCTCGCTGCTGCTGATCGAGATGGACGCGCCGGGGGTCGAGCGCACCCTGCTCGACAAGATGGGCTGGCGATGCAGCGACACCGCGGCGATTCACTTCAGTGACGTCCGCGTCCCCGCCGCGAACCTGATCGGCACCGAGAATGGTGGCTTCATCGGCATCATGCGCAATTTCAACAGCGAGCGGCTCGGCATGGCGATGGGCTGCTGCGCCTATGCGCGCGTCGCGATGGCCGAAGCCGCCGAATGGGCGCAGAGCCGTGAGACCTTTGGGCGTCCGCTCGTCGGCCACCAGTCGATCCGCATCAAGCTCGCCGACATGGAACGCCAGATCGAAGCGACGCAGGCGTGGGTCGACCTCTGCGCCTGGCAGGTCAAGCATGGCAAGGACCGCCCCGCCGACTTTGCGATGCTGAAGGTACAGGCGACGCGGATGCTGGAGGCGGTCGCGCGCGAGGCGGCGCAGGTGCTGGGCGGCGCGTCCTATATCACCGGCAGCAAGGTCGAGCACATCTACCGCGAGGTGCGCGTCAACGCGATCGGCGGCGGCAGCGAGGAGATCATGCTCGACCTGGCGGGGCGGCAGTTGTTCGGCGGCAAGCGTTAGGACGCAACCCTGCTACGCCCAAATCCGTTTGTGCTGGGCTTGTCGAAGCACCGTTCTTCCTTTCGACATTGCGAAAGAACAGCCCTTCGACAAGCTCAGGGCGAACGGTTCTTGCGAAGCCGTGCAGCGCTATAGCGCCAGCCGCCGCGCATAGCGGTCGAGCCTCGCCAGCTGCGCCATCAGCCCGCCGAGCAACAGCAGTTCGATGAGCGCGGTCCCGACGATCAGCGCATGCGCCGAATCGCCCGACGCGCCCTGAAACGCGCGCACCAGACTAGCACCGACCGACAGCGCCAAACTGCCCGCGGCGAAGTGCAACCAGCGGCGCACCTGCGCGATCCGGCGCCGCGATGCCATCCACCACGCCGCCCCGATGCAAAGCAGCGCCGCTGCCAGCCCGCCGCGATCGAGCCAGATCAGCGGGTCGGCGCCGCCCGGGATGTCGAGGACGACCGTGCGCAGCCGCATCAACAGCAGCGTCGCGACCCCCAGCAGCCCCGCCGCGACGCACGAGCGCCGCAACCGGTCGGGCAAGGCCGCCTCGGCATAAGCGCGCGCGATGTCGCTCGCGCGGCCAAAGCGCCGCACCGCATCGGCCTCGCCCACCTGTTCGGCGGTGTCGCACAGATGCGATTCGATCTCGTCGCGCACGCGCCGCGACAGGCCCGGATCGAACGCCAGCACATCATCGAGCTCGTCGAGATAGGTGGCGATCGGGCCGCTCATGCGCGGGCGCCCAGCACGCGGTCGATGCCGCTGGCAAAGCTCTGCCAGCCCGCGCGCCGCTCGACCAGCGACTGGCGCCCACTGTCGGTCAACGCATAGACGCGCCGTTTGCGCCCGCCGTCGGGCTGGACCCAGCGGCTGGCAAGCAGCCCCGCGAGTTCGAGTCGGTGCAGCGCCGGATAGATCGTCCCTTCGGGCAGATCGAAATGACCGCCGCTGCGCGCGCGGATCGCCTCGATGATCGCATAACCGTGCAGCGCCTCGTCGCCGATCGTGGCGAGCAGCACGGCATCGAGATGGCCCTTGAGCATTTCAGCAGACATGCCTGCCGATTTAGCTTTGCAACGCTAGGTATGCAAGTTATACCTAGCAACACTAGGCTTTAATCGGAGGATGATATGACGGCGACAACGACGGGGGCGGCAACGCCGACCAGGGGCTGGGCCGAAGGCTGGGGGCTGTTCTGGACGCTGACCGGCGCGCTCGCGGCGATGTCGCTCGGCTTTCTCTTCGCCATTGGCTGGGACACCGAAGGCTTTCGCATGGTGATCCGCGCCACCGCGCGCACATCGCTGGTCCTGTTCCTCGCCGCCTTTGCCGCGTCGGCGGTGGTGAAGCTGTGGCCCGGCCCTTTCACGCGCTGGTTGCGCCGCAACCGGCGCCAGCTCGGGCTGGGCTTTGCGATGTCGCACTTCATCCACGCGCTCGCGATCATCGCGCTGTGGAAAACCGACCCCGGCACCTTCTGGATGCTGACCAACCCCAAATCGATCGCGACGGGCGGCACCGCCTATGTATTCATCGCGCTGCTCGCCGCGACCTCGTTCGACCGCATGGTCAAGGCGCTCGGCCCCAAACTCTGGGGCCGCCTGCACTGGTGGGGCGTCTGGGCCGTCGCGGTCAGCTTCATCTTCACCAACGGCAAACGCATTCCGGTGAGCGGCTGGTACGCGCTGCCGGTCGCGCTGGTCGTCGCGGTGATCGTGCTGCGCGTCGTTGCAGGGCGGAAACAGCGGCGGGCGGCGACGCTGTCGTAGGCGCGGCGCGCTCCCCCCTCGACTTCGCGGTGGTTCGGCGACAAGGTACCGCCAAACCACCGCGAACGAGAGGCCGCGCATGACGCTTACCACCACCAGTAGCTGGCCCGCCGAGGCCGAAACGCTGCTCGACGATCTTGTCGACCTGCGCCGCGCCATCCACCGCGAGCCTGAACTCGGGCTGCAGAACCCCAAGACGCTGGCGAAGATCAAGGACGCGCTCGCCGGGTTGCCGCTCGAATTTCGCGAGGGGCCATCGACGACCGGGCTGGTCGCGATCTTGCGCGGGCCGGCCAACGGGCGGACCGTGCTGCTGCGCGGCGACATGGATGCACTCCCCCTGCTCGAGGAGACCGGGCTCGATTTCGCGTCGGAGATCAGCGGCGCGATGCATGCGTGCGGGCATGACACGCATGTCGCGATGCTCGTCGGCGCGGCGAAGCTGCTGTGCGCGGCGCGCGACCGGCTGCCCGGCACCGTGATGTTCATGTTCCAGCCGGGCGAGGAAGGGCATCATGGCGCGCGCTTCATGCTGGATGACGGGATCATCGACCCGCTGCCCGACGCGGCCTTCGCGCTCCACATCATGCCCAACGCGCCGCACGGGATTTTCGCCGGACGCGCGGGGCCGCTGCTCGCCTCATCCGACGTGCTGTCGATCACCGTCAAAGGCGCGGGGGGTCATGCGTCGATGCCGCACGATGCGGTCGATCCGATCCCGGTCGCCTGCGCGATCGTCACCGCGATCCAGACGATGGTGACGCGGCGCGTGTCGGTGTTCGATCCCGCTGTCGTGACGATCGCCAAGATCGCCGCGGGGACGACGAACAATATCATCCCCGAGACCGCCGAGATGCAGGGCACGATCCGCACCCTGTCGCCCGAGCGCCGCGCGATGGTCGCGCGCGAGCTGAAGCGCCTCGCCCCGGCGATCGCCGAAGCGCACGGCTGCACCGCCGAGGTCGAAATCGTCGAGGGCTTCCCCGTCACCGTCTGCGACGCCCGCGCGGTGAATTTCGGCCAGTCGGTCGTTGAAAAGACGTTTGGCGAAGAGGCCTGGCTGACAATGGACAACCCGGTGATGGGCGCCGAGGATTTCTCCTACGTCCTCGAAAAAGTTTCCGGCGCGATGTTCTGGCTGGGCGCGAGCGAAGCGGGCAGCGACTGGCGGCAATGCTGCGGGCTGCACAGCAACCATATGGTGCTCGACGAAAAAGTGATGGCGCGCGGCGCGGCGCTGCACGCGGCGTTGGCCGAGCGGTTTTTGCATGAAGGATTTGGCACATGATCAACATCATCGGCGCGATCATCTCGGGCCTGATCATCGGCGCGCTGGCGCGCTTCTTTTATCCGGGCGCGGTCGAGATGGGATGGATCGCGACGATCCTGCTCGGCATCGGCGGCTCGCTGCTCGCTGGGCTGGTGACGACGCGCGGCGTTCGCGGCGAATTCCACCGCGCGGGGTGCTTCGCGTCGGTGATCGGGGCGATTGTGTTGATTCTGGTCGGGCGGTTGTTGGGGATAGGTGGGTGACGCCTATTCGATCATCGCTTCCACGGTTTCGTGGGGATAGAGCATAAATTCCCGATAAAGCTTGAAATGCGCCGTCTCCTCGACGGTCGTCGGTTGGATCACGAAGGGCTCGATCTGCCAAAGATCGGCGTCAGGCAACGCCATCAGGATTGGCGAGTGCGTCGCCATGATCACCTGACAATTTGCAGCACGCTGCATCCGCCGCAGGATTTTCAGGAAATCGAATTGGCGTTGGGGCGATAGCGCGGCCTCCGGTTCATCGAGAATGAACAAACCCTGCTGGCTGAGCCGTTCCTCGAAGAAATCGATAAACCCTTCGCCATGCGAGGCAGAAAGAAAATCGGCGTGCCTTGACCCCGCTTCATCCAGATAACGCGCCACCGAGAAGAATGTCTCGGCGCGAAAGAACCACCCGCGCTTAACTTGCGGCAACCAAGCACTTCGGAAAACCCGTCCGAGCGCGCCGCCGTCGGCGCCCGACGCATGGCCCTGACCGACCGCTGCCATACCTTGGGCGCCGCCGCCCTCATTGAAGCCCGCCATCGTCGCAATCGCCTCGAGCAAGGTCGATTTTCCCGAGCCGTTCTCGCCAACGATGATCGTCACCGGACGCTCAAAACGAATGTCCAAGCCGCTGCGAAGGAGCGGCATATTGAAGGGATAATGATCGGCGTCAGCCCAGTCGGGCCACGCCACGGTCCCCGCTTCGTCCTCTGGCAGCCACACACGCTTCAGAAACGGGGGCGGCAGGCGGGTGTCGCGCGACCGCCGCACCATCAGGGCACCAGAACCGTGTCCACCGCCTGTGGCAGCATCGCCGGATAATCCAGCGTGTAGTGCAGCCCGCGGCTTTCCTTGCGGTGGAGCGCGCTGCGCACGATGAGCTCGGCGCATTGCAGCAGGTTGCGGAGCTCGATCAGGTCGGTCGTCACGCGGAAATGGCCGTAATAATCCTCGACCTCGCCGGTCAGCAGGCGGATGCGGTGCTGCGCGCGTTCCAGCCTTTTGGTGGTGCGCACGATGCCGACATAATTCCACATGAAGCGGCGGATCTCGGTCCAGTTCTGCTTGATGATCACCTCTTCGTCCGAATCGGTGACGCGGCTTTCGTCCCACGGTCGGATCGCGGGCGGCGGTTCGAGCTGGTCCCAGCCCGCGATGATGTCCTTCGCCGCCGCCTCGCCGAACACGAAGCATTCGAGCAGGCTGTTCGATGCGAGGCGATTGGCGCCGTGCAGCCCGCTTTCGGTGCATTCGCCCGCGGCATACAGCCCCGGCAGGTCGGTGCGTCCGGCAAGGTCGATCAGGATGCCGCCGCAGGTATAATGCTGCGCCGGGACGACCGGAATCGGCTGCTTGGTCATGTCGATGCCCAGCGTCAGCAGCTTGTCGTAGATGTTCGGGAAATGCCCGGCGACGAAATCGCGGTCGAGATGGCTGATGTCCAGATGGACATAATCGAGTCCGAAGCGCTTGATCTGGTCATCGTTCGCGCGCGCCACAATGTCGCGTGGCGCGAGTTCGGCGCGCGTATCATAATCGGGCATATAGCGGTGGCCAGTGACGGGGTGCTTCAATATGCCGCCCTCGCCGCGCACCGCCTCGGTGATCAGGAAATTCTTGACCTCAAGATTATAAAGGCAGGTCGGGTGGAACTGCATCATTTCCATGTTCGACACGCGGCATCCGGCGCGCCACGCCATCGCGATGCCGTCGCCGGTCGCGCCGCGCGGGGCGGTCGAGAATTGGTACACACGCCCCGCCCCGCCGCTCGCGAGGATCGTCGCGCGGCCGACATGCGCGCGGACCTTGCCGCTCTTTTCATCGAGCGCATAGACGCCCCAGACGCGGCCCGAGCCCGAATAGCGCTCCTCGTGCCGCCCGGTGATCAGGTCGATGCACGCCTGCCCGGGCAGCAGGGTGATGTTCGGATGCGCCTCGG
>VFQN01004229.1_pt1 | contig 19225 bp, 20 predicted proteins | sample 3512371 | NCBI WGS metagenome assembly VFQN01 (sample SAMN10412370, study PRJNA504923) | tailings metagenome | isolation source: Replicate 2 from Balatoc abandoned mine | place: Philippines: Itogon, Benguet | collected 2017-08-28 | reverse complement strand
GGTCGGTCTCGTCGGCCCGCCCCAGCACCTGCACGACAGCGACCAGGCCCAGGCTTGGCGGGCTCGTCAGGAGCAGCTGCTCACCGACGTCATCGGCGACGACGTCGACCAGCTGCGCGTGCCTGCCGACCACTTCGTGCACGTCGTCCGCCTGCTGACCTTCGCCGGCAGCCACCAGATGATCTCCGACGGGCGCCTGCTGACCCCCGACGACATCGTCGACACCGTCCTCCTCGGCCTCGGGAAGGGATCGTGATGCTGCTCCGACTGCTCCGTGACCGGCTCGCGCCGTACCGCGCCTGGCTGGGGGTCGTGGTGCTCTTCCAGTTCCTCGGCGTGCTGGCGATGCTCTACCTGCCCACCCTCAACGCCGACATCATCGACAACGGCGTCGCGCGCAACGACACCGACTACATCTTGAAGGTCGGCGGGGTCATGCTCGCCGTCTCCTTCGGCCAGATCATCTGCTCGGTCGTCGCCGTCCGGTACGGCGCGCGTACGGCGATGAGCTTCGGCCGCGACGTCCGGTCGGCGCTCTTCGCCAGGGTCGGGACGTTCTCGACCCGGGAGGTCCAGCAGTTCGGCGCCCCCTCCCTCATCACCCGGACGACCAACGACGTCCAGCAGGTGCAGATGCTCGTGCTGATGTCGTGCACGATCGCTGTGTCCTCGCCGATCATGATGGTCGGCGGGGTGGTCATGGCCCTGCGCGAGGACCTGGGCCTCGGCTGGGTGCTGGCCGTCGCCGTCCCCGCGCTCTTCCTGTGCGTCGGCTTCGTCGTCAGCCGGATGGTGCCGAGCTTCCGGCTCATGCAGGGGCGCATCGACGAGGTCAACCGCGTGCTGCGCGAGCAGATCACCGGCATCCGGGTCGTGCGCGCGTTCGTCCGCGAGCCCTACGAGACGGAGCGCTTCGCCGACGACAACGACGACCTCACCGCGGTCGCGGTCGCGGCCGGCCGCTGGATGGCCACGATGTTCCCGCTCGTCATCCTCGTCGTGAACGTCTCGAGCGTCGCCGTCATCTGGTTCGGCGGGCACCGCATCGACAACGGTGAGATGGAGGTCGGCGCGCTCACGGCGTTCATCTCCTACCTGATGCAGATCCTGATGAGCGTGATGATGGCGACGTTCATGTTGATGATGATTCCCCGGGCGTCGGTGTGTGCCGACCGGATCGCGGAGGTCCTCGACACCCAGACGTCCGTCGCCACGCATGACGAGGCCGTGGCGCCCGATCCGGACAGGCGCGGCCACCTCGACCTCGAGCACGTCACCTTCGCCTACCCCGGGGCCGAGGAGCCGGTGCTCTCCGAGGTGTCCTTCGAAGCCCGGCCCGGCCAGACGGTCGCGGTCATCGGCTCGACCGGAGCCGGGAAGACGACGCTGGTCAACCTGGTCCCACGGCTCTTCGACGCCACGTCGGGGGAGGTCCGCGTCGGCGGGTACGACGTACGCCGTCTGGATCCGGACCTGCTCTGGCAGCAGATCGGCCTCGTGCCGCAGAAGGCCTACCTCTTCAGCGGCACCGTGCGCAGCAACCTCCAGCACGGCAAGCCCGACGCCACCGAGGAGGAGATGTGGGCGGCGCTCGAGATCGCACAGGGACGCGACTTCGTCGCGGCCCTGCCCGAGGGCCTGGACGCCCCGGTCACCCAGGGCGGCACGAACTTCTCCGGTGGCCAGCGCCAGCGGTTGGCGATCGCGCGGGCGCTCGTACGCAGGCCGGGCATCTACCTCTTCGACGACTCGTTCTCGGCGCTCGACCTCGCTACCGACGCGCGGCTGCGGGCGGCGCTGAAGCCGGAGACGCGCGAGGCGACGGTCGTCATCGTCGCCCAACGAGTGTCGACGATCCGCGACGCCGACCTGATCCTCGTGCTCGAGGACGGGCGCGTCGTCGGCCGCGGCACGCACCACGAGCTGCTGGCCGAGTGCGCGACGTACCAGGAGATCGTCACCTCCCAGCTGACCGCGGAGGAGGCGGCATGAGCACGGACACCACCCCGGGGAAGAAGCAGGAGTTCGAGGCCACCGAGCGCATCGAGGCGCCGCAGGGCAGTCCCGTCCGCGGCCCGATGGGCGGCGGCATGGTCGGGCAGAAGGCCATGGACTTCGGGCCGTCCGCCCGTCGACTCGTCGGTCTGATGCGCCCCGACCGCGGCAAGGCGACGGCGGTCGTGGTGCTCGGCGTCGTCAGCGTGCTCCTGATGGCCGTGGCTCCGCGGATCCTCGGCCACGCCACCGACCTCGTCTTCAACGGCTTCATCGGCTCGCAGTTCCCGCCGGGCACGCCGGACTCCGCGCTGCCCGAGGCCGTGCAGGGCATGGACGTCGTGCCCGGGCAGGGCGTCGACTTCGACGCGGTGGCCGACGTGCTGCTGGTCGTGCTCGCGCTGTACGTCGGGGCCTCGCTGCTGGCCTGGCTCCAGGGCTACCTCCTCAACACCGTCGTGCAGAACACCGTCCGCCAGATGCGCGAGGACGTCGAGACGAAGATCAACCACCTGCCCCTCAACTACTTCGACCGCTCGCCCCGCGGCGAGCTGCTGAGCCGCGTGACCAACGACATCGACAACGTGAGCCAGACGCTCCAGCAGACGATGAGCCAGCTGCTCACGTCGGTGATGACGGTGCTCGCGGTCCTGGCGATGATGTTCTGGATCTCGCCACTGCTCGCCCTGGTCGCGCTCATCACGGTGCCGCTGTCGCTGATCGTGACCGCGCAGATCATGAAGCGCTCGCAGGGGCAGTTCGTCGCGCAGTGGCGACGTACCGGCGCCCTGAACGCCCAGATCGAGGAGGCCTTCTCCGGGCACGCCCTGGTCAAGGTGTTCGGCCGGCAGGCCGAGGTGGAGCGGACCTTCGCGGAGGAGAACGAGGAGCTCTACGAGGTCAGCTTCGGCGCCCAGTTCGTGAGCGGGCTGATCATGCCGACGATGATGTTCATCGGCAACCTCAACTACGTGCTCGTCGCGGTCGTCGGAGGTCTGCGGGTGGCGAGCGGGTCGCTCAGCCTCGGCGAGGTGCAGGCGTTCATCCAGTACTCCCGCCAGTTCACCCAGCCGCTGACGACGGTCGCCTCGATGGCCAACCTGCTCCAGTCGGGGGTGGCATCGGCGGAGCGCGTCTTCGAGCTGCTTGACGCCGACACCGAGCCCGCCGACCCGCCGCCCCTGGCGGCGCCCGCCGTACGGCGCGGCGAGGTGGCGTTCGAGCAGGTGTCCTTCCGCTACGAGGCTGACCGGCCGCTCATCACCGACCTGTCGCTCGTGGCCCGGCCGGGAGAGACCGTCGCGATCGTCGGGCCGACCGGTGCCGGGAAGACGACGCTGGTCAACCTCGTGATGCGCTTCTACGACATCGACGCCGGCCGGATCACCCTCGACGGGATCGACATCGCGGCGATGCCGCGCGCCGCCCTGCGCGGGCAGATCGGCATGGTCCTCCAGGACACGTGGCTCTTCGAGGGCACGATCCGCGACAACATCGCCTACGGCCGGCCCGACGCGACCGAGGAGGAGATCCTCGCCGCCGCCCGGGCGACGTTCGTCGACCGCTTCGTGCACTCCCTGCCCGACGGCTACGACACGGTCATCGACGAGGAGGGCTCCAACCTCTCCGCCGGCGAGCGGCAGCTCGTCACGATCGCCCGCGCGTTCCTCACCGACCCCGCGCTGTTGATCCTGGACGAGGCGACCAGCTCGGTCGACACCCGCACCGAGCTGCTCCTCCAGCAGGCGATGGCCGCGCTGCGCACCGACCGGACGTCGTTCGTCATCGCCCACCGGCTCTCCACGATCCGCGACGCGGATCTGATCCTGGTGATGGAGGACGGCGCGATCGTCGAGCAGGGCGACCACGACGCCCTGCTCGCCGCAGGGGGCGCCTACGCGCGCCTCTACAACTCGCAGTTCACCGCGGCGGCCGAGGAGCCGGGTGTCTGAGCGGGGGACGGGGCGGCGGTGGTGCCGGTTTCCCCGGTGCACCGGGGAAACCGGCACTTCTCAGGGGAAACAACCCCTGAGAAGTGCCTGCTTCCCCTCAACGGTGGGGCTCCTGGGGCAGGGCGTTAATCCCTTGAACGCCGTCGTGGCGCGACCTACCGTGGTCGCACACGGGAAAGGAGGTGGTCCGAGGAATGACTTCTGATAGGACGCGTGAGGTGGCTGCCCGCTAGCAGCCCATCAGCAACGCCCGGGGTGGAGTCACCCCGAGAAGGCTGCTGGTGAATCCCAAGCAGTCACCCGACCCGCAGGCGATCCGGTCATCACGTCCACCGGAGCCGGGCTCCGTCCGGAGCTCGACGCCTGCGGGTCGCTGCATGTCAGGCCGCGTCGTTCAGCGCGGCCGACTCGTCGTCGGCGGTCGCGAGCTCGTTGGCGGCGACGGTCCGGGCGGTGAGCACGGTGACGAGCGTGCACGTGGCCCATACGGCGACCAGGCAGACCCCGAGCCGCACCAGCGCGACGTCGGGGGAGAGGGTGCGGCTCACCTGAGCGGCCCAGAGGGCGGGCGAGCCCAGGATCAGCGTGCCGACCACCACCGGCCAGGAGAGCGGGCTCATGCGCCCACCGCCAGTCGGGCGTCAGCGGTGACGACGCCCTCGGAGCGGATCTGGTCGGCGCCGGTGAGCTCCTGGTAGGAGAGCACCGCGAGCCGCGGCACGATCGGATGCAGGGTGCGGCGCAGCGGCGCCCGGAGCTGGGGCGCACACACCAGCACCGGCCGCAGGTTTCGGTTCTCGACCTCGGTGGTGAGCTGCGCGAGGCTGCTCATCAGCTGCTGGCTGGTGTCGGGGTCGAGCGCGATGCTCTGCCCGTGCTCGCCGGGGCGCAGCGACTCGAGGACGTGCTGCTCGAGCTGGGGCTCGAGGGTGAGCACGTGCAGGGTCTTGTCGACGAGGTACGGCGCGGCGATGGCCGGGCCGAGCGCCGTACGCGCCGCCTCGACCAGCGGGTCGAACTCCTTCGTGCGGGCCGCCCGCAGCGACAGCGCCTCGAAGATGCGGACCAGGTCGCGGATCGACACGCTCTCGTCGAGCAGCTCCTGGAGCACCCGCTGGATCTCGCCGAGACTGAGCTGGGCGGGAGTGAGCTCCTCGATCACGACCGGGTGGGTGCGCTTGACGACCTCGACGAGCATGCGGACGTCCTCGCGGCCGAGCAGGCGGCCGGCGTGCTGGGTGACCACCTCGGCGAGGTGCGTCGTGATGACCGAGGCCCGGTCGACGACGGTCGCGCCGCTGAGCTCGGCCTGGCTGCGCAGCTCGGCCGGGATCCACTTGGCCTCGAGCCCGAACACCGGCTCCTGGGTGGGCTGTCCCGGCAGCGAGCCGAGGTAGTCGCCGATCGCGAGCACCGTGCCCGGTGGCGCCTCGCCCCGGGCGACCTCGATGCCGAAGAGCATGATCGCGTAGGTCTGGCTGGGCAGCTGGAGGTTGTCGCGGGTGCGCACCGGCGGCGCGACGATCCCGAGGTCGGTTGCGATCTTGCGACGCAGTGCCTTGACCCGGTCGAGCAGGTCCCCGCCGTTGCTCGGGTCGACGAGGTCGATGAGGTCGCCCGAGAGCTCGAGGCCGAGCGGGTCGACCTGGATCTCCGCGGCGAGCAGTTCGGGGGTGTCGGGGGAGACGGCGAGCGTCTGCTGGTCCTGCGCCTCCTGCTCCTTCTCGGCGGCCTGCTGGGCCGCCCCGGCGCGGGAGGAGGCGATGAGCATCAGGCCGCCGCCGACGATGAACGGCAGCTTCGGCAGGCCCGGGATCAGGCAGAGCGAGAGTGCCCCGAAGCCCGCGACCCGCAGCGGCATCGGGTTCGCCATGACCTGCTTGACGATGTCGGTGCCCATGTCGCGGTCGTTGGCCGACCGCGTGACGATGAGGCCGGTCGCCACCGAGAGCAGCAGGGCCGGGATCTGCGAGACCAGGCCGTCGCCCACCGAGAGCAGGCTGTACGTCGTGATCGCCTCGCCCATCGGCATGCCGAGCTGGCCGACGCCGATCGCGAAGCCGCCGAGGAGGTTGACCAGCGTGATGATGATCGCCGCGATCGCATCACCCTTCACGAACTTCGACGCACCGTCCATCGCGCCGTAGAAGTCCGCCTCGGCGTGGACGTCGGCGCGACGACGGCGTGCCTCCTCCTCGTCGATCAGCCCGGAGTTGAGATCGGCGTCGATCGCCATCTGCTTGCCGGGCATCGCGTCGAGGGTGAAGCGCGCGCCGACCTCGGCGACCCGTCCGGCGCCGTTGGTGATGACCACGAACTGGATGATCAGCAGGATCGTGAAGACGATCAGGCCGACGATGAGCGAGCCGCCGACCACGAAGTGACCGAAGGTGTCGATCACCTTGCCGGCGTAGCCGTCGAGCAGCACGAGGCGGGTGGCGCTGACGTTGAGCGCCAGGCGGAAGAGGGTCATCACCAGCAGCACGGCCGGGAACGACGAGAAGTCGAGCGGACGGTGCACGAACATCGCGACCATCAGGACGAGGAGTGCCGAGGTGATGTTGAGCGCGATCAGCAGGTCCAGGACTGCGGCCGGCAGCGGCATGACCAGCACCACGACGATCGCGACGACACCCACGGGCACACCGAGCTGGGTCAGCCTCTTCATGGGCACGGCGGTCCTCCAGGAGATGGGAACGGGTCGATCGGGTCCGGTGCTGGGCGTGCCGTCCGTGGCACCATGCGACTCCGTCCTGGGGTCCGGGGGTCCTATCGGCCGGTGAGCAGGGGACCTGAGGGGTCCCGCCGCCGGCGTACCGGACGGTCGACCTCCGGCAGCGGCGCGGCCGGACGCGGGGTGTCGTGCGCGCCGCCGCGCTGCCCGCGGGTACGCCGGCTGATGACGAACGCGAGGACCTGGGCGACGGCGGCGAACAGCTCGGCCGGGATCTCCTGGCCCACCTGGCAGGAGGTGTAGAGCGCGCGGGCGAGTGGAACGTCGCGCACCAGCGGGACCTCGGCGTCGGTCGCCTTCTCGCGGATGGCGGTGGCGATGACGCCTGCGCCGCGGGCGACCACACGAGGCGCGCCGCGCTCGGGCTCGTAGCGCAGCGCCACGGCGACGTGGGTCGGGTTGACGAGGACGACGTCGGCAGTCGGGACGTCGGCCATCATCCGGTTGCGCGCCGCCGCGAGCTGGCGGGACCTGATCGCGCCCTTGAGCAGCGGGTCGCCCTCGGACTGCTTGTGCTCCTGCTTGATCTCGTCCTTGGTCATCCGGGCCTGCTTGTTGACCTGCTGGCGCTGGACGAGGTAGTCGGCAACCGCCATCACGACGCCGAAGACCGCGACGTTGCGCACCATCGACAGCGCGGTGGCCGCGGTCTCGTCGAGGACGGCGTCCATCGGGACGAACCCGCCCACGAAGGGCAGCACTGCCTTGATCGCCATCCAGGCCAGGATGGCCACGACGACGCTCTTCACCAGCATCTTCACGCCCTCCCAGAGGGCGCGGGCGCCGACCATCCGCTTGAGGCCGGCGATCGGGCTGAGCTTGGAGAGCTTGGGCTTGACCGAGTCGGTGGCCAGGTAGAAGCCGCCCTGTGCGACCGCGCCGGCGGCGGCGACCAGCAGTACGCCGGCGCCGAGCAGCAGGAGGCTGACGAGCAGGTGCCACAAGCCCTTGCCGAGCAGCTGGAGCGCCGTCTCCACGTCGGCCTCCCCGCCGATCGAGAGGCAGGTGGCCATCAGGTCGCGCAGGGCGTCGAGCTCGTAGGCCAGCAGCTTCGGCAGCCCCATCGCGAAGAGCACCAGGGCCGACCACGCACCGAGCTCCTGGGTGCGCGGGACCTTGCCCTCCTTGCGGTTCTGCTTGTGCTTCTTGGCGGTCGGCTTCTCGGTCTTCTCTTCCACTATCCCGCTCCGGACAGAGCGGCCATGGCCTGGGTGGTCAGGTCGACGAGCTCGGAGAGGGCGCCCGGGAGCACGGGGAAGGACATGCCCACGATCAGCAGGGTGAGGGCGATCTTGACCGGGAACATGACGGTCAGTGCCTGCATCTGCGGCGCCACCTTCGTCATCAGTGCGAGCCCGAGGTCGGCGATGAAGAGGACGGCGATCATCGGCAGCGCGATCTGCACCGCCGTGGTGAAGAACAGCCCGAACGCCGTCAGGATCACGTCGGGGAAGCTGCCCCAGTCCGGAGCGGTGCCCAGCGGGAGGAACTGGAAGGTCTTGAGCAGCCCGCCGATCACGAGCAGATGGCCCCCACTGACGAAGAGCAGCGCGGTCGCCAGCAGCTGATGGAACTTGCCGAAGACCGTGTTGGCGTTCATCGACAGGGGGTCGAAACCCTGGGCGAGCGAGAAGCCGCCGAACACGTCGACCAGGCTGCCCGCCACCGCGATGGCGCCCAGCAGCAGGTAGGTCACGAAGCCCATCGACACCCCGATGAGCACCTGGGTGACGACGTTCAGCAGCAGACTGAAGGTGTCGACCGGGATCCGGTCGCCGTCCGGCACGGCCGCGAACCCGAGGCCCATCCCGAGCACGACCTTGGCCATCGTCGGCACCGAGCGGCCGGCGAACGGCGGCACGACGGCCAGCCAGGCGAGGATCCGCACGGAGGCCAGCAGGTAGGCCACCAGCGGCTCGCCCGCGACGGTGAGGGTCATGGGGTGCTCGCAGTCTCGGCCGGCTCAGCCGAGCATGGCCGGGATGCCCTCGAACAGGTCGTTGGTGAACGCCACGAGGGTGCGCATCATCCAGTTGCCGGAGAGCAGGAGGGCGATGCCGATGCCCACCAGCTTCGGGACGAAGGAGAGCGTGAACTCCTGGATCTGGGTCAGCGACTGGAAGAGCGAGATCGCGAAGCCGATCACGAGGGCGGTCACGAGGATCGGCGCGGAGAGCTTCAGCGCGACGAGCATCGTCTGGAGGGCGATGTCGATGATGGCGGTGTCGGACATGGCGGCTACCCGTAGCTCGAGACGAGGGACTTGATGACCAGCGCCCAGCCGTCGACGAGGACGAAGAGCAGCAGCTTGAAGGGCAGCGACACCATGACCGGCGGCATCATCATCATGCCGAGCGCCATCAGCGCGCCGCTGACGACCAGGTCGATGACCAGGAACGGGATGAAGACGACGAAGCCGATGATGAAGGCCTGTTTCAGCTCGGTGAGCACGAACGCCGGGATCAGGGTCGACATCGGCACGTCCTCGCGGCTGGCGGGCACCTCCCGGTCGGCGACGTTGATGAGCAACTCGATCTCGTCCTCGTCGGTGTTCGCGAGCATGAACTCCCGCAGCGGCTCGCTGCCGGAGTCGAAGGCCACCGACGCCGACAGGTCGCCGTTCAGGTAGGGCTGGAGCGCCACGTCGTTGATCTCGCTGAGCACCGGCCCCATCACGAAGAGGCTGAGGAAGAGGGCGAGGCCGGCGAGCACCTGGTTGGGAGGGGTCTGCTGGAGACCGAGCGCGTTGCGGGTGAGGCCGAGGACCACGAAGATCTTCGTGAACGCCGTGCAGCTGAGCAGGATCGCCGGGAGCAGCGAGATCAACGTCAGTCCGATGAGGACCGTGACCGAGGTGCTCGGGGTGTCGGTCAGGCCGTCGAGCCCGATCGTGACGTTCGAGGTGCCGCCGGCGCCGTCGGGCCCCGCCGGGCCGGTCGGACCGCTGGGGCCCGCGTACGCCGCCGCCGGGACGAGGACCGTGAGGAGGAGGGCGCCGAGGAGCGCCCCCGCACGGCGGAGGGCAGCGGTCACGAGGCTTTCCGGGACGCGGCGGCGAACGCCTGGCGCCAGGTGTCGGTGCTCAGCACGGAGCCCGACAGCGAGGCCGTGGTGGCGGCCGGACGGGCGGCACGACGTCCGCCCTTGGCTGCGGCGCGGTGCGCGCCGGCCGGACGGACCTCGGTCGCCGGCAGGGCGAACGTCGCGTCGGTCTCGCCCGGGACGAGGGTCAGCACCTCGCCGGGGGCGAGCCCGTCCGCGATGTCCTCGGGGTCGAGCTCGGCCAGCACACGGACCTGCTGCTCGGTGGTGCCCAGCACGAGGATCCGGCTTCCGACGGAGACCACCGAGACCGCGGCGCCGCGGGAGAGGTGCTGGCGGTGCAGCACCTGCACCATCGCGTCCTGGCCGCCGCGGAAGCGGCGGGCGCCGAGCTTCGCGAGCAGGGCCAGCAGGCCCAGCACGACGGCCAGTGAGAAGACCAGCCTCAAGGTGAGCTCGAGCATCGCGTCTCAGCTCGCCGCCGCGTCGACGGCGATCTCGGTGATCCGCAGGCCGAAGTCCTCGTCGATCACGACGACCTCGCCGCGGGCGATGAGCCGGCCGTTGACCAGGAGGTCGGCGGGGCTGCCGGCAGCGCGGTCGAGCTCGAGGACGGCGCCCGGGGCGAGATCGAGCAGGTCGCGGACGGTCATCCGGGTGCGGCCGATCTCGACCGTGACCTCCATGTCGACGCCGTGCAGCATCTCGATGCCCTGCTGGTGGCGCTGGGCGCCGGCCAGCGGACCGACCGAGGAGAGGACCGCGCCGTTCAGGACCGCCTGCTCCACCGAGGCGGGCTCGGCGGCCGCCGTCGGAGCGGTTGGCTCAGTGGCGGGGGCGCCCGAGCCGGACAGCTGGGCGTTCTGGGCGCCGGCGAGGACGTTGTCGGGGAGCAGCACGGCGGCCGCGATCGAGCTCGTGTGCAGGTAGGCGACCGTGAAGGGGGAGGAGAGGTCGCGGACAACCAGGCCCGCCGCGACTTCGCGGGCGGCTCCGACCCGGGCGTGCAGCGCCGCGGCGACGGCGTCCAGGGTCGGCTGGAGGGCCGCTGCGACGTCCAGGCCGCCGAGCGGGCTGCTCGCGAGGGCGTCGACCAGCTCCGCGCCGACCAGGACCGCGATCCGGCCCGGCACGGCACCCTCGACGTCGGCGACGACGGCACCCGCGAACGGGCCGGCGACCTGCGGGTCGCCGGCGGCCACGGTGCCGACGGCCAGCGGCTCGGGCGAGGGGAGGACGCCGGCGCCGGCGGTGGCCGCGGCGAGGGCGATCCGGGTGTACGGGTTCTCGTTGGTCACGGGGTCTCCTTGGGGGTGCCCACGATGAGGGCGGCGAGGCGGAACCCACTGGTCCCTGCGGTGGCGTGCGCGAAGTTGATGCCGTCGACGACCACCTCGAGGGGCGCGCTCGAGGGGTGGTTGAGCCGGATGGCGTCGCCCGGCTGGAGAGCGGCCAGGTCGCCCGGGCTGAGCGTGGTGGGCCGGAGGCGGACGGCGACGTCGACCGGCACGCGCTGGAACTGGTCGCGCAGCTCGGCGGCGGCGCGGGCGCGCTGGGCGCGCTCGCGGTCGGAGACCGGCGCGGGCGCCGCGGCCCGGACGAGGTGGGGGAGCAGGCCGCCGAACGGCAGGCACATCGACATCGCGAAGGTGCGCTCGTTGAGCTTCAACTCCAGGTGCATCGCGACCATGACGTCGGAAGCGGCGGCCACCTGGGCGAACTGCGGGCTGTACTCCGCGCCGGTGATGACGGGCTCGAAGCTCATGACCGACGCCATCGAGTAGCGCAGCTCGCGCAGCAGGCGCTCGATGAGCCCGCGGGCGACGCCGGTCTCGATCTCCGTCAGCGGGCGTTCGGGCTGCGCGGTGCGACCGGGGCCGCCGAGCATGTGGTCGACCGCGGTCATGATGACCACCAGCGGGATCTCGAAGACGCACTTGCTGATCAGGGGCTCCGCCGAGAAGATCGTGAGGTACGTCGAGTTGTCGAGGGAGTCGACGTACTCCGCGTAGCTGCTCTGCTCGATGCCGGTCAGGCTGACGTTGCACACCGTGCGCAGCGACGAGGTGAGCACCGTCGTCGCCTGCCGGCAGAAGCCGTCGAGGGCGAGCTGGAGCATCCGCGAGTGCTCGCGGGAGAGCTGAATCGGGCGGCGGAAGTCGTAGAGGACCGGCTCCGGGGCAGGCCGACCGCCCCGGTCCGCCTGAACGGCGCCGGGGTCTACGACAGGAGCATCAGCGGGCGGCACGAGAGTCGGATCGGCCCGCGCCGACAGTTCCTGAGGAAATGCCGCAACCTGAGTTGGCTCGCCTGGCCAGGCTCTGCCCGGCGGTCTCGGTCTACTGCGTGACGAACTCCGTGAAGTACACGTCCATCACCTCACCCTCGTACAGGCGCTCGACCTCCTCGACCAGCTTGTCCTTGAGCTTCTCGCGGTTCTGACCCTCGACCTGGTCAAGCCTCTTGCCGCTGAAGATGTCGATCGCGGCGTCGAGCGCCTTGCTGCCGTCGCCGCCCTCGGTGGCCGCCGTGGTCAGCTGGAGGGCGAGACCCAGGCGGAGGTAGCGGCCATCGGCCAGGTTGATCTGGGTCGGGTCGATCGCGACGATCTCGCCCGGCTCGGGAGGCGGCTTCGGGCCGCTCGGCTTGAAGAAGTTCCAGTAGACGGCGCCCAGGACCAGCAGGGCGACGACGACGATGATGAGGAGCTTCTTCCTACCGCCCTTGCCGGTGTCGGCCGCTTCCTTCTCCGGCGACTTGGTGTCGGTGGCGGTCATCCGTGGCTCCCTTCGGTGCTGCTGGTGCTGCCGGTGCTGGGGTTGGTGGCCGAGCCGTTGTCGGCGCGGACGGACTCGTCGGCGCGGTCGGTGCTGCCGTCGGTGCCGGCCCCGCGGCCCTGGATCCGGACGCCGGAGGCCACCTCGCCGAAGACCTCCTCGGCGCTCTGCCCGATGTTCGGCAGGACGACGATGTCGACGCGCTTGTTGATCTCCTGGGAGCGGGCCGTGCTCGGGTCGAGCAGCGGCTTCTCGTGCCCGAACGCCGCCATCGACAGCCGCTTGCTGGGGATGCCCGCCTGCTCGTCGAGTCGGCGCAGCACCGACAGGGCACGGGCCGCCGACAGGTCCCAGTCGGTGGCGTAGTACTTCGGCGGGCCGGCGGCCTGGTTCGTGTGGCCGTCGATCCGCAGGTCGTTGCCCAGCCGCTTGAGCACGGGCGCCAGCGCGTCGACGACCTTCTCGCCGCGCGGGCTGAGCTGAGCGATGTTGGGCTGGAAGACCACGTAGCGGGAGACGAGACTGACCACGAGTCCCCGGCTGTCGATGGTCGTGGAGACGTCGTCGGCGAGGCCGCGCGTCCTCAGGGCCTCCGTGAGCTCCTGCTCGGCATCCTTGAGCCGCTCGGCCTCGATCGCCGCCTCGTTCAAGGACGACTCCATCTCGGTGCGCCGTTGGGCCTCCATCACCGCGGTGACCGTCTGCTGCTCCTCGGGCGACAGCTGCTCGAAGATCTGCGTGCCGTCGAGCTCGGGATGCGATGCCTGCGCCAGGTTCCCGTCGAGGATCGAGTTGGAGCCCTTCATGAACGAACTGGTCACACCGAAGCCGTCGGCGAGGCCGTTCTTGAGGGCCGTGTACTTCTTCTGGTCGACCTGGCTCATCGAGAACATGACGATGAAGAGCACCATCAGCAGCGTGAGCATGTCGGCGTAGGTGACCAGCCAGCGCTCGTGGTTCGCGTGCTCCTCGTGCTCCTCCTCGGGCCGGCGGCGGCCGCGGCCGTGCCTTCTCGTGCTCATCAGGCCGCCTCCTGTTCTCGTTGGCCAGCGGGGAGGAGCGACTCGAGGCGCTGCTGGACGACGCGCGGGTTGGAGCCCGCCTGGAGCGCGGCGATGCCCTCGATCACGACCTCCATCTGAGCCGCTCTGAGCTCGCCGAGTCGGGTGATGCGAGCGCCGATCGGCAGGAAGAACACGTTCGCCGACATGACGCCCCACAGGGTCGCGACGAACGCGACCGCGATCATGTGGCCGAGCTTCTCGGGCTGGGCGAGATTCTCCAGGACCTCGATGAGGCCCATGACGGTGCCGACGATGCCGATGGTCGGGGCGTAGGCGCCGGCGGCGTTCCAGAACTTGGCCGTCTGCTTGGTCTCCGCCTTCGCCGAGTGCACCTCGGCCTCGAGGATGTCGCGCACCTCCTCGGGGTCGGTGCCGTCGATCGCGAGGGTGAGGCCCTTGGCCAGGAACGGGTCGTCGATGTCGGAGAGCGCGTCCTCGAGTGCCAGCAGACCTTCGCGGCGGGCCTTCTCCGAGAGTGAGACGAGGGTCGGGACGACGGCCCCGGCGTTGCTGGCCGGGCTGGTGAAGGCCTGCACGAACCCACGGAACGCGAGCTTGGCGTCGGACAGGGTGCCGCCCGCTATCGAGACCATGATCGTGCCGCCCAGCACCAGGATCATGGGCGGGATGAGCAGCAGGCTCATCGGGCTGCCGCCCTCCATGATGTTGGCGACGCCGATGAAGGCGAGGGCGCCGATGACGCCGATGAAGGTGGCCGGATCCATCACGCCTCCGTCTCGTCGGAGGTGCGGCCGACCCGGACGGCGGGGTGCTCGGTCACCGTGCCGAGGTGGCGCTGGTGGGTCTCGGCTCGGGCCCAGGCGTCGAGGTCGATGGCGGTGCTCATCGCGAGGACCTCGCCCCGGTGCCGGCGTACGGCGACCAGGACCTCCTCGAGCGGCTCCACGACGACGTACTTCTTGCCGTCCACGAGGGTGATCACGGTGTCGGGTGTCGCGTCGATGCGCTCGATCAGGTCGCAGTTGAGTGCGAAGACCGTTCCCGAGAGTCGCGTCAGCGTGATCATGTGCACCGTCCTTGGGCTTACCGAGAGACGCCATCCGTGGCTTCTCGACCGGTCACATCGGCGGCCGATGGGCCGACCTGAGCCGGAATGACGAACGAGCGGGCCCGCACCCGGAGGTCCGGACCGCGCTCGCTCATGTCACCCGACCGATGATGGAGACTGACGGCCATGAAGCCCTACCGCATCCGGTTCATGGCCGAATCCGGGTGCGACTTCGCGCTGTGGGGCGATCCCGGCCGACCCCTCCCGCTCAACGGTGACGAGGACGTCGATGACCTCGAGCACGTTCTGCCCATCTCTGACGACCTACGCCGCCGCATTCTCGAATGGGCGGTCCGCTATTGCCGGTACGAAGGAGGGGAGCGCGACGTGGACATGTGGGACTTCGACGGTCGCGGCATGTACCTGAGTCGGGAGCTGCAGACCGAACTCGGTCCCGAGTACCGGGTCCACTACCACTTCACGTTCGCAGGAGGCCGGGACAGGTGGCTGCCCCTTGTCGAGGACGTGCCCTGCCCGGGCTGGGCCGCGCGGTAACGTCCGCTCATGCCGGGTTTTGAGCACGTCCCAGGTGCCGCCTCGAACTACCTGCACGCGAGTCGCGCGTCTGACCTGCCTCAGGCTGTTGCCTGGTCTTTAGGGCGCGGTCGGGGATAGCACCTGACGGCGGGTCTCGGACCCGGTCGGGAGCAGGCAGTCCGAGATCCCGGGGATCAGCGCTTGATGTTGACGAGGTCCTCGAGCACCTGGTCGGAGGTGGTGATCACGCGCGAGCTCGCCTGGAAGCCGCGCTGGGCGAGGATCAGGTTGGTGAACTCGGCGGCGAGGTCGACGTTCGACATCTCGACCGAGCCCGGGATCAGCTCGCCGCGGCTGCCCTCGCCGACGACGCCGAGCTCGGCGGCGCCGGAGTTGGCGGTGACGCGGAAGGCGGTGCCACCGACCTTCTCCAGGCCCTTCGGGTTGGTGAAGTCGGCGATCGCGATCTGCGCGACGACGACCGTGCTGTCGTCGTCGAACGTCGCCGTGATCTTGCCGTCCTGGCCGATCTCGTACGACTTCAGGAGGGCCGGCGGTGCGCCGCCGTCGTCCGCCGGGAGCGTGATCGTGCCGACGCCGCCCGTGTAGTTGCCGGCCGCGTCGAAGGTCGTGTAGCCCTGCACGAGAGCGCCGCCCGGGGCGACCAGGTTGGCGGACTCGTCGAAGGAGAACGCACCGGCGCGGGTGTAGACCGTGTCGTTGCCCTTCCGGACCACGAACATGCCGTCGCCCTGGATCATCAGGTCGGTGGCGCCACCGGTGGTCTGGTTCGAGCCCTGGTTGAAGTTCGTGCTGGTCGCCGCGAGCTGGACGCCGAGGCCGACCTGGATCGGATTGCTGCCGCCGCGGGCGTTGGCGGCGTTCGGCGCAGAGCCGGAGGTGAGCATCTGCGACAGCGTGTCGGAGAAGACCGTCGAGCTGGACTTGAAGCCGACGGTGTTGGCGTTGGCGATGTTGTTGCCGGTCACGTCGAGGGCGACCTGGTTGACGCGGAGGCCGGAGATGCCGGCGAAGAGCGAACGAAGCATGGTGATTCTCCTGAGAACGCTGGGTGGGGTGGGTCAGGCGGTCGGTGCTGGGGCGGTCGTGGGGGTGGCCGTGGGAGAGACGGACTGGATCTGCCCGAGGGACACGGTGGCGTCGCCGACGACGAGCATCGGCCCGGAGGCGTCGAAGGTCACCGACCCGACGAGGCCGGACCCGGTGGTCCCGTCCGCGTTGACGTAGGTGACCTGCTTGCCGATCAGCCCCGCGGAGCCGAACGAGATCTGCGCGGAGAGCAGGGCCGCCGTCTGGTCGGCGACGTCCTGCATCTTCTCCAGGGCCGTGAACTGGGCGTTCTGGGCGAGGAACTCGCCCGAGTCGGTCGGGTTCAGCGGGTCCTGGTAGCGCAGCTGGGCCACCATGAGGTTCAGGAACATCTCCTTGTCCTCATCGGAGCCGGTGGCGGTCGTGGCGGTCGGCTGGTACATCCCCTGCGGGGTGACAGCCTCGGTGGCCGGGATGGACATGGCTCCTCCTAGATGGACACGTCCAGGCCGCCGGAGCGGCGGGACTGGTCCGTCGTGGTGGCACGCGACGGACTCGCCGCGCTCGGGGTGCCCTCCGTGGCAGTGGTGCTTCCTGAGGTGGCGTACCGGGCGGCTTCCCGGTCCGGCGCCGGCTCGCCACCGGGGCGTCCGGCTCCCGACCAGGCGTCGCCGCCGAGGTCGGTCGAGACATCGGTGCGCAACGACGACCCGTCCTGGGCGATCGGCTGCGCGGGGGTGGAGCTCGTCGGCAGGTCGCGGATCACGACGCGGGAGTCCGCGCGGCCGACCGACTCCAGGAGTCGCTGGAGCTCGGGAGTCCCCTCTGCGAGGACCCGGCGGGCCTCGTGACCGGCCGACAGGGTGACCTCCAGCTCGCCGCCGCGCTGGGTGAGGGTCACGCGGACCTCGCCGAGCGCCTCCGGGTTGAGCCTGACGGTCACCCGGCGCGGCCCGCCGTCGGCGGAGCCCGACACTCGCACGACCTCCGGGAACACCTGCTCGGCGACCCGGTGGACGTCGACGCTCGCCGCGGCGGTCGGCGCCGCCGCGGTCGTCGGTGCCACGACACCGGCGACCGGAGCGGTCGGCAGCGTCGTGGCGGCGGAGGGCTGGGAGGCGAGTGGGGACGACGGCGCGCTCGCGGCAGGGCCGTCGTCGGTCGGCGGCGGTGCCGGCGCCGCGATATCCGGCTGTCCGGCGACGTCAGCTCTCGTGCCGCCGGCCTGCTGGCCCGGCGTCGTGGGTGCCGTGATCGCGGCAGGCGTCGCCGGGGGGTCGATGGTCGTGGCGGGCGGGGCGTCGACGGCCGGCGTACCGGTCGGGTCGGCCGGACGGGCGTTCGTCGACACTGCCGGGGCGACGAGCGCCGGCGGCAGCACGGTCGGTACGACGCTGGCGGCGAGCAGGACGTCGACGCCGTCCGACTGCGGCTCGGTCCGCTCCCCCTCGGCCGGCAGCACGACGGCGGGGTCACCGGCGACGACCGGCGCGGTCGGCGGCTGCCCGGCGGCGTCGGTCGCGGCGTCGGTCGCGGCGTTGGTCGGCAGGGCCGCCGCAGCACCCGTGGCCGCCTCGGCTGACCGATCGGCGAGCAGTCCCGTGACCAGCGCGAGGAAGAGGTCTCCGGTGCCGGGCGACGACTCGCCGGAGCTCCCGGCGCCGCCGAGTTTCGGCTCGGCGGAGATGGCGGTCCCGAGACCGCTCAGGAGGGACGTCGGGTTCACGCTGCCTCCAGCATCGACATGACGGAGCGGACGTAGTTCTGGGTCTCCGCGTACGGCGGCACGCCGTCGTAGCGGAGCACGGCACCCGGACCCGCGTTGTACGCCGCGAGCGCGAGCTGGGTGGTGCCGAAGCGGTCGAGCAGGCTGCGCAGCAGGCGAGCGGCCCCGTCGACGGCCTGGGTCGGGTCGAAGGAGTTCGTGACCCCGAGGCCCTGGGCGGTGCCGGGCATCAGCTGCATGAGGCCCTGGGCGCCGGCCGGGCTGACGGCCCGGGGGTCGTAGCCGGACTCCTGCTTGGCGACCGCCGAAAGGAGGCTGGCGCTGACGCCGTACTTCGCCCCGGCGGCCTCGAACAGGGAGGCGTACGGCGTACCCGCTGCGACGGGTGCGGCTGGTGCGGTCGCGGTGGGCGCGCCGGTGCTGCTCGTGGTGCTGTCCGGCACGATCCGGCGGATCGCGGTGGGAGTGTCGTAGATCGGCGAGATCTCGACCTCCTTGCCGGGCCGCGGGGCGTGGATCATCTGGTTGTCGCCGATGTAGATGCCGATGTGGTTGACCGGAGAGCCGAAGGCGACGAGGTCGCCGGGCTGGGCCTCGGCGAGGCTGGCGACTGGTCGGCCGGCCTCCGCCTGCTGGTAGGAGACGCGCGGCAGGTCGTAGCCGAGCTCCGCGTAGACCTTCTGCAGCAGACCCGAGCAGTCGAGGCCGGTCGCGGGGTCGGTGCCGCCCCACACGTAGGGCACGCCGAGGTACTTCCGCGCTCCCGCGACGACGGCCTCGCCCTGGGCCGTCCCGGTCCCCGTGCCGGTCCCGGTGCCGGTGCTCGCCGGTGCTGTCGCGTCCTCCAGCGCGCCGGCGAAGGCGGCGCTCGACGTCGAGGGGGTGGTGGTCGTCGGGCGCAGCATGGCGAGCTGCGCCTGGATCTGGGCGATCCGGTCGGTCACGTCGGCGACGGTCATGCTCCACCTCCTGGGGTCGCGGGGGTACGCCGGCGCCACGTCTCGCCGGCGACCTCGTCGAGCTCGCGGACCTCGCGCCGGGCGCGCTCCGCCCGTGCTGCGGCCAGTCGGCGCTCGACCAGGGACTGGACGGCCTTGAGTCGCGTGCTGTCGACAAGCCATCGGTCGCGGGCGGTGACGCCCAGCTGCCGAGCGCTCTCGAGGGTCCGGCGCGCCTCTCCGAGCGCGATCCGGGTCAGCTCCACGGTGTGCTGGTGGCTGCGGAAGGCGGCGAGGTCGAGGACGGCGGGGGCGGCGAGGGAGCCGAGGTGCCGCTCGAGGTCGGCGACCGCGGTCGCCGCGGCGCGCTCCTCCGCGAGAGCCGACGCGAGACCGACGCG
>VFQN01004228.1_pt1 | contig 19226 bp, 18 predicted proteins | sample 3512371 | NCBI WGS metagenome assembly VFQN01 (sample SAMN10412370, study PRJNA504923) | tailings metagenome | isolation source: Replicate 2 from Balatoc abandoned mine | place: Philippines: Itogon, Benguet | collected 2017-08-28 | reverse complement strand
GCCGTGACCGCCAGCCCCACCGCCTGGGCCCTCAGCCCCTGCTGCAGCCGCACGTCGCACAGCCCCCAGCGCCAAGCCGCAGTGGGCACCTCGGCACCCGGTTTCGCTGCGCCACGGAAGGTGAGCAGTCTGCACACCAGACCTTGCACCGTGGGTTGTGCGGATGACGGGTCAGCCCTGGCTGAGGGTGCGGCACAGCTGTCGAACGCCCCCCGGGCCTCCATCCTCATCAGGTGGTCCAGGGTGGGCAGCAGCTGGGCTGCCAGCAGCCGCCGGGCGCTGTGGGTGCGCAGCTTAGGGGGCAGCTGGCGGTAGGCCGCTGGAAGGCCTGTGGGGGTAGCGTGGAAGCGAGTGGGACCGCGACAGGGCCTTGTGAAATGCATTTGGCAGGAGGTTACACTTAACTTAATCGAAACGATGCTTGTCACCATTGGGAAACTCCTGGAAACAGGCACTACGTGGCGCGCAGCTCAGCGGAGTGGACATTCAGGACAGCTGGCACAACAAGGCCGTCGCAAGCGCCGCCGGCAGTGGTTGTATGGTACTGACGTTACACGTCAGCAATGGCATGCCCCTACTCGCATAGCATACTGCCATTTGAGGTTGAGGTGAGACCACGGCCGCTAAGCCCCAGCGATTACTACTTCACCCAGCCCGCCCGGCCGCTCCACCGCAGCCATTCACACGGTATCAAGCGCCCCCTGGGCCCTGACTTGCCTCGCCGTCCCTTGTGACTCACCCCCTGGAACGCCGTGTAGCATGCAGCCCAGAGCATCCATCAGCCTAAGCGCGTTGTACGCAGGGACCATGCCGTCGTCCGCAAGGCTCTGGAACTGTTCATCCATAGTTGCGTCAGCCCCCGCCCCTGCCTCCACCGCCTCCGCCACAATCCCCAGCACCACCGCCACCGCCTCCAGCCAGTACAGCATGCACCGCTGCGCCTCCGCCGCCCCCAGCCCCTGCCACCGCAGCGCCAGGTCACCCCACGCCAGGTCGCGCATCAAGTTGAAGGCACGTGGCAGTGTGGCAATGCGGGCGTACGGCAGCGCGGCAGTTGGAGGCGCCTTTGCTGCTGCTGTACCCGCCCACCGCCGCCCACCAATGATGCCGCTGCCCTCGCCGTGCAGTATGCGCTGCATGGCCCGGGCGGCGGCGGCGGAGAGGCGGGCGGTGTCGTACACTGAGGGCAGCGCCCTCGGCCCCGGATGGCCCGGCAGGAGGCCCCGCAGGCGGTGCGTGTGCAGCAGGCGCCACACGCCCAAGCCGGCGTGGATGGCCACCAGGTGCACCCACTCCAGGTTGCGGAGGGGACTGCGCTGCAGCGCATCCGTGCACAGCCGCCCTGTGGCCGCTTCATAGGCCGCCACAGCCCAGCCCCGACCTGGCTCCTCCTGCTGCCCAACCAGCTGCGCTGGCCCCTGTCGCCTCTGCGGTCCACAGGTGCCTGTGTGCCTGTTGACAGCACTGCTGCTGCTGCAGCCGCTGCCACTGACCGCAGCTCCGGGCGCCGCCGCACCACCACCGCCGCCTCCCCCAGCCCCACCCCTGCCCCCATTGCCGGACCCGCCCGCGTCCTTGCCCGTGCCTCCGGTTCCCCTACCCCTCCCGCCTCCGCCTCCATTTCCTCCTCCACACTCCCCATAGGGCTCTGCCGCAGAATCAGCCCCTCTACCGATTTCGCTCCCACCCGCACACCCGTTACTCGAGAGCCCGCTACCTTCCCCACTCGCCCCCGCCGCTGCTGCTATCATCGTCCCCGCCGCCCAGCCCCAGCCCCGCGTGCACTGCCAGTCGCCACAGCCCCACCCGCTGCAGCCGCACCACGTCCAGCTGCAGCAGCATACCGCATACGCGATGCAGCAGCGAGGACAGCAGGTCACCGGGCTTCGGGGCCGCGGTGGGGGTGCCGCCGCTGCCGTTACCGTAACCACTACCGCCGCCGCCGTCGCGGCCCCCAACCCCACCGCCGCCACGTGCGCTGTTGCGGTCCAAAGTCCCAAGTTCCTGAATGGACTCAATGATGTCGTACAGGTCGGCCATAACGCGATCAAGGCAGGCGGCTGCTTCGTGCGCATGGCCCATGGCTTCCTCCAGCTTCTGGGCCTCCTCGTGCCTGTCCCGCGAGCGCTTGCTCAGCCTGGCGTCCGGGTGCGGCATGTCCACGACGGCTGCGCACAGCCCCGACAGCCAGCCGGTTTGGAGCAGGGCATCCAGCTGGGTGGCGATGTAGGGTAGCAGGTGTGGGCGCGGGGGCGCACTGCTGCCACTGCTGCTGCACGGGCTGTTGCTTCCGGCGTGAAACAGTCTGCAAATGTACTTCTGCACGTCCATCGAGATTTGGTTGGTTAAAATCAGCGTTGACCGTGCGCAGCTGCTGACCAAGCTGCCGTACACCGTGTAGAAGTCCATGGGGCTGCTGTAGCGGTGCATGGAGTGGACGTCGGCCACCGCCTGGTCCATGGTGGCCCGTACGGCGGCGAAGGCGCCCAGCAGCGCTCTGAGAAGCGGCGGATTGGCTAGGTCATGCAGCGTTTGCAGCGGTAGCTCAGAGTGACTGGAGCTGAGGTCCGTTTGGCCATGCGTGCCCTCGCGCAGCATCTCAAAGAGGCGGTCGGCGTTCCCGCTTGCGACGCCCAGCACAGACACAGTCCACTGAATGCTGCTCCGGACCCACGTGAAGATGGTTAATCGCAGCCGCACGGAGTAGCGGGAGAAGTCGCTGCATACTGAGGACAGCTGGTAGCACAGCTCCTGGATGAATTGCAGCATGCCGGTCTCGCGGTAGACGCGCAGGACGGACGTTGCAGCGGCGAATTTGCGTGCGTCCGAGACGCCTCGTCGCGACATCAGCTGTTCAAACTTGCCCATTTCGGTATCAACGATGGCCGCGTGAAGCTCTATTTTGTCAAGCGAGGCGTACAAGCCGGTGCTTCTACCGACACTGACTTCGGTGCTGCTACCGGCGCGGGAAGTCACGTATAGACTTTGAGGGTATGCGGTCAGAGTGCTTTTAGCGGCGGTCAAGGCCGAACGCAGCCGAGATGTGTCGGCCATAGCGCCCTGCCTTCCACCTTGCGATCCAAAAGGCAGTAGGCGACGGCAAGAATGGAATTTTTTACAGGAACAAACTGGCGAGGCATGCTAAATGTTGACGAGCAGTGCGCTGTTTGGCCTAGGCCGTCGACAAGTCCTTGGCCCATGTCCTTTCGCTAACTGGGAGTAACTGCCAAACCATGTGCATCCTGCTGCTGAACCCGGCCTGCTGCTTAACAAGATGCACGGAATAATGTAAAACCCTTGTGTGCCCCTCAGTTTTCGACGCTGAACGTTCCGGCAGTGAATCTTTGCAAGGACACTGCGTTGATGTGACCCATGGGTCGCAGCTTGCCGTATGACCTGCTGAGTGCGATTTCACAGGGTTGGGCTTCCTCCTCTCGCTGCAAACGCTTTTGCGGCAGGGAGGGGAAACTATAAGAGCGAAGGAGGTGGCGAGGTTTGGCAGGTGGTCGGATGGGAGGTGGTTGGCGGTCGGGTTTCGGGGCTGGTCGCTGGCGTTTGGTGTGTGTGTTGGGGTGTTGACCCATGGGTCGCAGGTTGCCGCATGACCTATTGAGTGCAAATTGACCATGTAGGCACCCGCATCCCCTCCTTTTGTGCTGTCTACGTTTGGGTGATCCCTTCCGGTTGGGCCTACGTTTCCCTAGGCCACTTACCCCCTCCGGATAGCACCCCCATCCCTCGGTTGGTAGTCAGCTTTTTCTTCCCTCGCTCCCTTCCCCCGAGTGCGTGCCCTCATCATGTGCTGGCTTCCACTTAGTACTGTCGACTGCTTCGCACGTTTGCAGTGTTACAGACTAGGGAGACCCAGGTTGATGTGGCACTGCACGAGTGCTCAGCCCATCACAATATATCAATGCTCTTGTCGTTTCTGGCTGACTCGTTACACCCCAGCCTACTTTTAGCTACAACACACGAGGACAGTGAACCCTTTAACACGGCCTCCCTGATACATACACCTCCACCTGTCGCTACGCAGCACGCAGCACGCTGCACGCTGCTGTGCCCCTCCCGTCAATGCGCCCACTGGCGCCTGCCGCACAGTTCCCCACCGCAATGCACCCTGCACAGTTCCCCACCGCAATGCACCCCGTGCAGTGCCTCTGGTACATCCCCACCCCCGCAGCGCCCGTGAAGCTGCCACACATTGCATGGCCGCACAGCCGCAGCCCCCCATACCCCACAGCCACCGCTACCCCACTCAGCACAGGCGGCAGCGAGTGGGGCAGCTCCCAGCGCCGAGCTGCTGGCCCCCCTCCCGCATTTCCCAGCAGCTGTCCACCCCAACGAACTGCGCACTCACAGGCGACCGCAGGGCGGTTCCACCAAATAAAGGAACATGCCGCTGCTGCTCCCTTCACTGCCGCGCGCAATGCGGTGCCCAGGCCCCCGCATGCTTCCCCTCAGGAAATGGCATTGCTGCCGCCACTCACCCCATCGCCGCCCCTGGCCGCCTCACGGAGCATGTACTGTAGGCGATAGGGTTGAGGGCCGCTGCCCACACCGCTGCCAGTATCCGCCGCCGCTGCCGCCGCCAGCGGCAGTAGCGCAGCGTCATAGTCGCACATCGCCCCGCCATAGGGCAGCTGCGAGGCCGCCGCCGCCGCCACCGCTGCGACTGCTGATGCCCGCTCTGCCCACGCCATTGGTTATGGTACCACCCACACCACCGACGTCGCCCCACCAACCGTCAGCATCAGCCTCGCATACGGTAGTCCGCTGCCACCGCAGCAGCTGCTGCACTTCCCCCCGCCTCCACCGCCGCCACCTTCCCCATTGCTGCATGGCGCGCCAGCCAGACGAGAGGTACGGCCGCAGCCGGAGGCGTGTGCCCAGCCGCGCAAATGTGCACGCCAGTGTATTACGCATCTGGCAGCGACACGTAGCACACAGCGGCCTTGGGTCGCCGCATTGCTCACCGCCCACGCACCGCCGCTGTCGCTGCCACCTCCCTGAGGCCCCATCCACCGCCCGGTTGTGCAGCTGCCGCCAACTCCAACCACACCCCACGGACGGCCGCCACCGTCCGTTGCGGCTGACCGGCCAAGAGCTGCCGCGCATAGGCACCCAGAACGCGCCCGCATCAGCGCCAGGGGCTCCCAAACCGCCACTCCACCAGCGCCGGCAGCATCCCAGGCACAGGCATGCAGCCCAGCGCCTGCCGCAGGTGGCACACCCACTCCCGCCACCCGGGGCCGCTGCCACTGCCTGCTGCTTGGCAGGCTGGCTCAGGCTGAGGCAGCGGCGGCGGCGGCGGCAAGTGCAGCGCCTCGGTCGCCGCCGCCACCCTCCGTCCCCACTTGGCGGCCGTGACCGCCAGCCCCACCGCCTGGGTCCTCAGCCCCTGCTGCAGCCGCACGTCGCACAGCCCCCAGCGCCAAGCCGCGGCAGCTGGCATGTCATCATCCGACCCCGGTTCGCCTAGGCCGATGAGCAGTCTGCACACCAGGCCGTGCACCGTGGGTTTTGCGGATGCGGGTTCGGCACTGGCTGCACTTGCAGCACAGCTGTCGAACGCCCCCCGCGCCTCCCTCCTCATCAGGTGGTCCAGGGTGGGCAGCAGCCGGGCTGCGTGGAGCCGCCGGGCGCTGTGGGTGCGCAGCTCGGGGGCCAGCTGCAGGTAGGGGGCGAGCGGGGCAGAGGCCGGGGGGTGCTGAGCGCAGTTACGAGCGGTTACACGTATCGATCCAGCCGCCGCAGCCGTGTTTGTGCTGGTCGGCGGTGCAAACCGTGTGTATTAGAGGTGCACTGCGCACAGGTCACAAGGTCAGCGGTGTGGACTGCCAGGACCAGCGACAACGAGGCCGCGAATGCGGCTGGTAGTGCCGTGCTGATGCATAAGTGATTATGAGGGAGGAATCAGTAGTGCGCATGCACTCGCTGCAAGATAACACCGGGCGCAAAACCATGGCCGCTAAGTCCCACCAATGTGATGCAGAGCAAGTGCAGCAGGCGCCTTGTTGTAGAGGGACTTCCCTTGCACTGGGCAGCAATGCCGCACAACGCTCCCTGTACTAGTCCCTTCAATCAGCTAGCAGTATCGTAAGTAAAGTGTTGACCCGCGTTTTTACAGGCCACGCTTGGTCGTGTGCTTGTTTGGCTCACCGGAATGAATTAGGCCGGGCGGTCGCCATGGCTGGGCGACTGCCCCTCGTCCTGCTCCTCGTCCTGTTGCTCGCCCTGCTCCTCGTCCTGCCCCCCCTGAAACCACGTGTGGATTAGCTCCAGCGCTGACAAGAACCTCTCCTCAGGCGGCAGGAAGGGGATGACGGAGTCCAGCTGCTCCCTCAGGCCCGACACAGGTTGCAGCTCGCGGAACGGACGCATCCACTCCTGCTCCTGCTCGGGGATGTCTTCCAGCTGCAGTGTCAGCTTCGCGAGCGAGGGGTACCTCAGCAGGTGCTGCGCTGTGAGAGCGTACGCCTGCGGAGCGCAGCAAGGTAGCAGCGTAGGTAGCAGCGTAGCACATGTTAGGTAGCAGGTCAGCAAGTGGATTGGTAAACTGTCGCATGCCCCCCCTCATGCCGCCCTCTAGTCCAACCGTCATTTGGTAAACTGTCGCATCAGCACACGCATCACCACCTATGCGACCTCCTGGAGCACACACAATAGCTGGCAGGGCAAGATCGGCAGGGTTCGATTAAACGCCTACCTGTGCCGAGGTTAGTCCTGGCCACTTGATGACCTCCCGGCCCCTTATGGTGTACAGGGCGTGCGTGGCGCCGTCGGTCACATCCAGCAGCACCGGGCTGGGCGCGAAGGCGTAGGCAGCGATCAGCTGCAACAGGGCCTGGGCCTCGCTGCCCTCCACTTCCGCCTGCACACGGCCAAACGCATACGTGCCAAGCCGTTCATCACCTCAGGGTTCCGAAGGCTCTTTGGGTGATACATGAAGCCCCGTTGGGGCATCCCCTATCCGTCCAAAAGCTGGAAGCCCTCGTTCGCCAATCAGGTCAAGGGATCTGCCCAGGCTACAAGGCTCCGCCACAGTGGGAGGTCTACCCCCGGGCAAACCAGACCCACAGACCCACAGGACGTAGAGCGTACCTTCGATGCCTTGTGCTCGTACAGGACGCGGCACACCCATGCGGAGGAGGGCATGATGAGGCCATAGGGAGCGACACCGCCGTCAAAGGTGCCCTGGTACCTTGTCGACTGCAAGTTGAGTGTGAGGAGCGGGTACTCGCATTCGTGCACGTCGTACACCTTGAAGCCGCCCCGCCCGAACGGGACCCCCAGCTGCGCGAGCTGCTGCTGGTGGTGCTCCACGAGGGCGGGGGTGGCGTGGTGCGCAGAAGGGTAAGCGCTGATGTCAAAGTCGTGGCACACGCTGCTTGAAGCGTGTTCCGCGCTCGCGCCAGGGCAGGCCACCTGAGCCCACTGCGGCGGAGCCTCCTGGCCGATGGCAATGCTCAGGCCGAGTTTGTCCAAGATGACGTGCGCCTCGGAGGAGCAAACCTCCGAAAAGGACCTCATAGTGTCAGAACGTTCTTCCGCGGCCGCCTCCGTATTACGTGCTTCACGCTCTGTTGCAAGCGAGGGGTGAAACCATCAGGCAGGTTCCTGGAACCGGGGCAGCTTGCACCACGTGGGTGCAAGGCGCACTCCCGGACAAGAACCAGTGCCGCCCAGTGGGAAGCTTGCGAGGCACTTGCTGGTGCATGAAGCGTGCACGATTGCTGCGGTAGTGCTGCTTGTAATTGTGCATCCTTCTCACACACCCCAGCTTGGCCTCGGACATACCGGTAAGACACGCTGTGCCTCTGGCGCTTACTTGGTCACAATCGCCAAAGCACGCACTCAAATGGGGCCGTCCCAACCACGACAGACACCAGCTTACCCTGGCTTACCAAGCGTGGGGCCTGCATTCGTCAGGGCAAGGGCGACAACGCAACCGGGCTGAGTACACGTGCGCATACCAGCAAGGTCTAGCGACCAGCAAACAGTGTACGACCAATACACGGATTGTTTCATGCTCATATCGTTGCTGTCGGCGCTGCCCTTGTACCCGACGGTCACTGCCACTTATGGCCGGCTTATGGCCGGCGCGGACTCGGGCAGCCCTGATAAGCTCACCGATCTGGCTTTCATTCTGGATTAGCCGTTTGCACTTAAGCCGTAGATCTCGCTTGAGTTCTGCCCGCGTCTGGAGTAACTGTTCAGTAGTCGTTTCGGCCAAGAGGTTCGCCAGCTCACCCTAGAGCCGCTCGACTTCTCCTTCTACTTGCATAATTTGTTCGCTGAGCAGGTCCATTGCTGGCTCTAAGATTATAGGGGAAGGAGAGCGCACAGCGAGGTTGTACTGGTTCACAAGGGTCGCAACTGCGGGTCGCGAAGTACAACGGCCGGAGAGATCTTTAATGACAGGGGAACTGGTCATGGGGTGTCGTGGTCGTAGTGTCTCTGCGGGCAGCCGAGGGACGAGGGATGACCTCAGAAAGGCGTACGGTACGGTGTGTTCACACGGTGTGTTCATACGTAATCGGACGGGGGTTAGGCGGTAGGAAGACAGACCGTAATGGGAAGGGGGGGATCTTCTGTAAGCAGTTGGGTGTGGGCATAGAAGGGGAGGGGTGGCGTACGCACGACGTGTCACCAGGACTGGCGTGTTGCGCCAACAGGCGCGCCAGGTTGCGCCGGTCGGGGGAGCTCACAGGTGCCCACACCACCGCCACCATCCAGCACCGGTGCACCGCTGCCCCGGTCCACAGCAGTAGTAAACCATCAATTAGCAGTTGGGCTCACCGCCCCGCCACAGAGCAGCTCCGAAGCCGCCGCCGCCGCCGCTACTGCTGTTGCCCGCGCCGCCCACACCAATGGTTGCGGAACAACCCACACCACTGACGACGATTACTTTCAACCAGCATTAGCCTTTTTTATTGCATTGCGGCCGCTGCTGCCGCCCCCGCCGCCGCTGCAGCAGCAGCTGTGCCTCCGCTTCCTGCAGTCTCCACCCCGGCCCCCGCTGCTGCTGCCTGGGGTACAAGCCAACCAAACACAGCTTGCCGGCTGGGCGGCCGCAGCTGCGTGGATGCGTGCTCCCCAACCGCGCAAGCATGCACGCCAGTGTACCGGTATCACCCGGCCTGCAGCCCAGAGCAGTAACAGCACCTGACAGCACCAGCACTGGGGAAGCCCACACCTGAGCAACACCACCCTCGGGCTGTCACCTTGCCACCTTGCCGCCACCCTGCGAGCCGCCGCCGCCGCCCTCTCTGGCAGCTCCCTCAGCCCCCCCACCGCCTCGCTGTGATGCTGCCGCCAGCACCTCTCCACTCCTCTCACTCCCCGCAGCCGGCCGCCACCAACCGCTGCGGCTGCAGGCACCCAGATCCTGCACCAGTGCCAAGGCATCACCTACTGCCGCTACTGCACCTCCGATCTCTCCTCTTCCAGCCTGTCAGGAGTCAGGGGATCTCCTGGGCATAGTACGGTATCCCCGCGGCCAGTGGATTGTCAGCAGTCAGGCACGCAGTCAGGCAGTCAGGACATGGGGTAATCTCGCACACTGACGTGTGTGGCATGTCGCTTGCCCTGATTGCACTCCTCCTGTTTCACGCTTTGTACTACATAGTATCTTCACTTCTGGGCATGTTCGTTTACTGCGTCCTGCCATCACAGCTGTGGTGGCCGCATACGGTAATCAGACTCCTTCACACATTCGCGGCGCCTTGCGGCCAAGGGATGGGCCCCAGCAATCTAGTACAATATTGCAGCCAAACATGTCTCTCCGCAAAAGCTATCCTACCTGGTTGAAGAGTGACGGTGCGCTGACATGCGTTTGACCCAGCGTGAGCGCGAGCGTAGCAAGGGACAAGTTGCTCCATCAGGAGGGATATTAAATGCTGGTGCCCTTGCTGAAGAGAAAATGTGCAGTATACGCGCTTCTGCTCGTCGCTTGCTGCGCGGGCACCCCAAGCCTGGGCGCCGTCCTGCTCCCCAGCCAGCCCACGCCGGCGTCCCTGGTCGCATACCTACAGAGCTGCCCAGCAGCCGCAACAGCGGACGCAGGGCAGGCCTACCTCAGCTCCTCTTGTGCCTTCCTGGCCCCCAACTCCACCTTTACCCTGCAGCCAGGTCCCCCCGCCACCCTACCACTCCGCACCACCCTCATCGGTGCGCCCACCACAGCTCCCCCGCCAGCCACATGCTGCGACCCTAGCAACAGCACCACAGCTTTCTCACCCTCACCTCAATACGCAAATGTCACCACCAACAGCACCACCACCCCTCCCGAACTGGACCTAGCCGGCCTCACCCCCTCCTCCCTGGTCGTGCCCCCCAACGGCACCCTCTCCCTGTACAACCTCACCCTCACAGCAGCCCAGCTGCCCGCAGCCCCCTACCCGCTCCCGGCCTCCTACTTCCTCTCCCTCCTGCCCATCCGCTTCAGCCCCGGCGCCCGGCTGCTATTATCCTCCGTCACCATCACCACCCCGTCCTGCACATCCCTGGCCCTGCACCAGGACCTGGCCTGCCGCTCCGCCCCCTCCCCCAACTTCACCGTCACGCCCACCTCCCTGCTGGTCCACTCCTACACCACCTCCTCCTTGTCCGCACAAGACGTGCTGCTCACGTGCAGCGGCAAGCAGCTGCCAGCGCCCTGCGCTGCAGCAGTGGTACGCAGCGGGGCCGAGGTGCTGGGGCAGGCATGGGCATGGGAGCGACAGAGGGACGCTCCGCCGGCTCCGCTGTACCTGTACGTGCAAGGCACTGTGCAGGTGAACCCGCCTGACACTTACAGCACCGGCGCGTCTGGAAACAGCAGCACAGCAGACGCACAGGGCGGTACTCCCCTGGACGCCAGTGTCTGGGAGGAGGTGCGCAAGGTGCTTCCGGGGAGCACCATGTTGCCGATCAGCCGGGCAACGCTGGTGCTGTCCGGCGCCCCCGACCGGTCCTCGGTGCTGCAGCTATGGGGCAGAGGCACGCTGTTGGACGTGCAGGGGGCCGGGGCGGTGCGGCTGCAGCACCTGACGCTGCGGGGGCTGCCGCTGGGGCCGGCGGACAGGTACCCGGAGGCCCTGCTGCGCCTGCCCATGTGGTTTGTGTCAGCGTTTAAGCCTTCATTTGGCAGGATAAGAGGCGCCCTTCTGGCTGTTGGCAATGTGACGGTGGAGCTGCCTCCTGAGGAGATGGCGTTTTGGCGCGACGTACGTGGGGCAAGGAATAAGCGCCAGGTGGAGCTGGCGTCCCCGGAAGGCGGGGGTACTGGTACTTCGGAGGCGTGTATTACGGACAGCGGCGCAGTGTTCAGCAGCTGGGAACAGCTTTCAGCGGTGAGTGCTGCTCGCCAACATATGCGAAGGGATGGGACTGGATGTGATGTGTACGCTTGTGATTGCTTGTGGTGTTCAAGTACTGTCAAGGATTACTTGCGGGCGCAGAGGCCAGGGCGCAGAGGCCAGGGCGCATGTGACGCCTCGTGCTCGTGTCTCACGGCCCTGCAGGTGTCCGGGTGCAGCAGCTGCGTGCTGGCCAAGCGGCTGGAAATCGTAGGAGGGCTGCTGGAGATCCGTGACACCCTGCTTGTGGATGCTGCTCCTGCAGCAGCTCAGCCGCTGCCACTGCTGCTGCCGCCGCCATGGCCGCAGCTGCCGGGTGTACGCGGCGGCCTGCGGCTTCCGCCCGCCCCCTCCAACCCACTGTGTGCGCTGGGGCCTGGTCCCGGGTTGCCAGAGGCTGAGCTGCTCGACCAGCTGATCGAAGATGCCGACTCTGACGCGGCATTCGGGAATGCTGTGGACGCGTCACCATCGCAGTTCTCCCCCCCAAGCGCGCCGTCTGTTAGCTCCTTGCTGCAACTCCAGTTGCCCCCTCCGTTGATGAGCCAGCTGTCGATCGCCGGCCATGAGGGCTTGCTGCTCCCGAACGACCTCACGTACATGTTGCGGCCCCTCGAGGTCACAAAGTACGGAGCCGTGCTGCTCAAGGACGTACAAGTGATCGCCCCTAGCAGCTTCTCCGACAGAAACAGCTTCCTACACAACCAGGCGGTCGTAGAGCTGCCAGGCATGCTGCTGTTGGGCGATCCGCTCGGGATTCGAACCCTGGACCTCTCGGGCTTCCCCAGCGCCGTGGTTCTGGAGCGCGAGCCGCTGGCCAGCGGCCTCAGCATCTGGGACAGGCAGGCCGTCCTCCTGCCCTTCCTCGACACCGTACGGCAGCAGCGGCAGGCGGCGGGGCTGCGGGGCCTGTTGACCGAGCCCGTCTCGTTGACCGTACGGCACGTGGTGCTGATCAACCTGCCGGCGGCGGGGCCGTTCGTGCGTGTCCCGCCGCCGCCTGGCGCTCCTATTGTTCCTGGGGCGCCGCCAGAAGAAGGTTCAAGGAGGCGCCTGCTAACGGAGAGTCCAGCAAGGGGTGGTGTGCGGGATGTGCGGGTTGCAGGCAGGGGCCTGCTGCAGGAGCCGCAGCCCGTAACCGTGGATGATGAGAGCGCCACCGGGGCAGGAGCAGGGGCAGGGGCAGCTGATGTGGACTACCTTGGCGGCCTGTCCCCATCGCTGGCCAACCTGACCTCGTGCGTGTGGTCCCTGCAGCTGGACCGGGCGGCGGTGGTGCGGGCCGTGCGGGACAGGCTGCAGCAAGGGGACACGCACGGTGGGGGCGGGGCTGGTGACAGCAGCAGCAGTAGCAGCGGCGGCGGCGGCGTGCAGTCCCCCGTGGACGTGTCTTACGTGCTGCTGCAGTCCGTGCAGCTGGTGGTGCCCGAGCGGGAGCTGCTGCTGCTGGCGTGGGCGTGGGCCACCAACGCCACGCGCCACGCGGCACACCCCGGCCTGGCGGAGCAGCTGCAGCTGATGCTGGACGGCTCGAGGCTGGCGGGAGGGGCAGGGGAGCTGCTGCAGCAGCAGCTGCTGCAGGGCCCTTCAGGAAGCCCTGGCGGTCAACCAGCACCTACCCTGCCTTCGGGCCTGCGCCTGGTGTATGACCAATTCGTGTGGTGCGGGCTGCTGGGGACCAACGTCACCCTCACCTCGCAGCTGCCTGGCCCCACCTCCCTCTCGCTGCAGCTGCCCGATTTGGACCTGCCCGTGGCTTACGACACGGGCTTCGATGTCGAGCCCCAGGGGCCCACTAGTAGGCCGGAAGCTCCCCCGCCGTGGGTTAGCGTGCCATCGCCGGCAGAACCGTCACCCATGCCACCGGCGGCAGAGCCGCCACGCACGGGGCCGGTGGATGGCAAGGTTGCGCCGACAGCAGGTGGCAGTGAAGAGAAGCAGAGTGCGTCCGGAGGGGATAAAGGAAACGGGGCCATGCAGCAGCCTGGCCCCGCGGCAGCAGCAGCAACAACAGGCGGTGCCGGTGGCAGCAACAGCACTCCACCTCTGCCCTTGGGCGCTGTGGTTGGACTGGCGGTGGGCGGTACGGCAGTGTTGGTTGGGGTGGTGGCTGGGATCGGAGTATGGTTGGCGCGCTGGCGGCGGGGGCAGGCCCGGGACTGGGCCCAAGCAAAGGAGGAAGGCTGTGAGCTGGGTACAGCTCACCTCGGGGCTTTAGGGGAACAGGACCCGGGGAACGGGGAGGACTGCGGAGGGGCCGCAGACACGTCTGCCATGGCGGGGTACCAGCAGCAGCAGTCGCAGCAGCCCCGTGCATCGGGGCGGCCGCCGAGGGCGCCTCGCCCGCCTTCATTGGTGCTGCGCCACCTGGTGTCTCTGCGCCTGGGTGTGGAGCGCAACCGGCAGCTGATGAATGGGCAGCAGCAGGAGCAACAGCAACAGCAGCAGCGACCGGCGGAGCTGCCAACGCTAGACACGCATGGGCTGTCCCACTGTCAGGGCAGAAACGTGGTTGCAGGGTACAGCGCCGGTGAGCCTGTGAGTAAGGAGGGGTGCACTGGCGGCGCGCTCCGGCTGGGCAGTAGCACGCGTTCCAGCAGCCTGCTGCCCTCTGGAGCCGACACAGGATGCGGCAGCCCGACTAGCGTGCCCGGTGTCTGCCCGGGGGTGGCGCGTGCAGGGAGCTCCGGTGCGGCGCGTGATGAGGGGGATAGCGGCCTAAGCGGCCTGACACCCGCAGAAGTGCCTTCCAGTGGCGGAACACATGAAGCAGCAACAAGCGCGGAAGCCGCACGTGGCTTTCTGAGTGCACTCCCCGCAGCAAGCAAACGTGGCAAAGAAGGGAGCCACGTTTGTAGTAGTGGTGGCGGCGGCGGCAGCAGCAGCGGCGGCAACAGCGGTGACACTCCGCTGGTGCTGCTGCGCGAGCTGGGCCGCGGCGCGCAGGGCGTGGTGTACGCGGGGCGGTGGCGGGGGCTGGACGTGGCGGTCAAGAGCGTGCTGGTGCAGAGGCTGCGGGTAAGGGCAGCGCAGTGTGAAGGAAGCAGATTGTAGCGTGTTGCGTGCACGCGTGTTCTTTCTCAAACGCGTGCGGTGGCCTGGCGGCGGCTTCTCTTGCTGTATGTAGCGGAGGCGGTTCCCGGCGCACACTGGAATAGTTCGTGGCTGTGTGCCATGCGCGTGGAGCTCAATTCTTCGCCGCGCCGTGCCCTCCCCCTGCCTGCCTGGCCCGCCTGACAACTGCTGCAGCATGAACTCGCTTCCGTCGTTTTGCACTCGATTTCATGTTCAAAGTGCAGTCCATGTTCCTGTGGCGCTAGCTGTTGCCCAAGAACACAAATGATGATGACTCATGAGTCCGCTCCAACATAAAATTCTTCAGATTTTGTGCGTGGCCAAAAGGGCTTCGTGCCTTGGGCTCTCGGTGTTCAAGCACCCCGTGCTTCCTGCTCATGAGGCCTTTGACCGCTCTCTGTGCCGTTGCACCGGCAGGCCTAGCTCATCACCTCATCTTATGTGGCTTGACGTCTGCTGTCTGTGTCATGGCACCCCCAGGGCTCGCCCAACGGCGGCGGCCTGTGGCACGGCCCCTCGCTGCACTCGGCGCTGGCCGAGGGCTCCATCTCCAGCGCCATGTCGCACCCCCACGTGGTGGCCACCTACGCCACGTACGTCCAGGGGCCGGAGGGGGAGGGGCAGGGGGTGGTGGGGAAGCAGGTAGCGGAGGAAGAAGAGGTGGCTGCAGCGGGAATGTCCAGCAGGGGGCGAAGGTGCTCCAACGCAACAGCCGCAGCTGCCTTGGAGGACATCTCACCTGAAGGCACGTGTCCCATGCATGGGGACGCGGAACCGGGATCAAGGGAGGACGCAGCAGCGACGGCGATGGTTGGTAGCGGATGCAACGATGCAGCTATGCCCAGTGCGCCGACGGCCCGTGCAGTACCTGGTCCGGTTCTGGAGCCGGCCCAAGGGCAGGTGCAGCAGCAAGTGAATGCAAGCCAGGGCTTCGGCAGCTCAGCTGGGGCCCCCACACCAGGTGCGGCGGTTGCGCAGGTTCAGGTGCAGGTGTGGAAGCTGACGCTGGTTCAGGAGCTGTGCACGGGGGGCAGCCTGCGCGACAGCCTGCTGGCGGGCCGCCTGGCGCGCAGGGGCGGCGGGCCCTGGCCACGTGCCCTGCACCCTGCCGCGGCCCTGCGGCTGGCGCTGCACGTGGCCCGTGGGTCGGCGCACCTGCACCACCACGGCGTGCTGTGGAACGACCTGTCCTCCGCAAACGTGCTGCTGCAGCTGGGGAGGCGGGGCGGGGAGACAGCGGTTGGCGGCAACGGCAACAGCAGTGCGGCGGACTTCGTGGCGAAAGTGGCGGACTTCGGGCTGTCCAGGAGGCTGCCGGAGGGCGCAACGCACGCGAGCGAGACGGCAGGGTGGGTGGTGTACCATAGTTGGGTGTGCTGATCCTGGTGCACCGCGTGCTTTGCTAGACTGCGGGATGCGATCCAGGGCGCCGTGTTGTTGACGCCCAAGTTGCGTACATTAGCGGATATGTACCTAACTTTTCGTTGCCGCACGTTGCGCAGGCGCAGCGGGCTGTACGTTGCACCTGAGGTCGTACGGTACGGCAGGTGCACCCCCGCGTCCGACGTGTACGCGTACGGCGTGCTGCTGTGGGAGGTGGCGGCGGGCGTGCCGCTGCCGGAGCTGCTGTCGCAGCCGGAGGGCGGCGCCGTGCGCAGCTGGCTGGCGCGGCAGGCCTTCGTGCCGCCGGAGGAGGCGGACGCGCTGCCGGCGGAGCTGCTGGCGTGGCCGGGGGCGGAGCAGCAGCACAGGGGCGGTCGTGGGGCTGCGGATGGGGATGGGGCTGAGGCTGGTGGCGGAACTAATAAAAATGGGGATGGAGTTGAAGGGGGCATGCTGCCGGCTGGATACGTTGCGCTGGCGGAGCAGTGCCTGCAGCAGGACCCGGGGCAGCGGCCCACGTTTGAGGAAGCTTGCAACCGGCTGGCCTGCATTATGGGGCAAACAAGGTCCGAGCTGTGAGTGGGTTGGTGGAAATGCGGAGTTGGGCGGGCAGCGCGAGCGTCGTGCAAGCGCACCAGGTGTTGCGATAGTTGCTACCGTTATTCATCAATCAGTGGATTTAAACCTGTCCCTTGGCATGTTGCCAGTGAGCTAATGGCACATGTGTGTTCGTCTCTCTCAGCTCGCAATTGAGGTTCCGCTAGTGGGCCCATTTTCATGTTGTGCGAGTATGCACTTTGGGTTTACGGTATGGTAATTGAAGCGCAGTCTGGGGGCGGACTCTGAGAAGGCGTGGGGCTTGGGGGGGGCTCAGGCCACTATGGGGTGCAGCCTAGTACAGCCTTGATTTCCCGTGCTGTCAAGTCAAATGGACCAGTTACGGCGTCCCTGCCGTGTTATGGAAACTCTGGCGACGGTTACTGCACAAGGGTTGGGCCTGGCGTCGCATAGTTCTGTAGGAACCGTACTCATATATGACAGCTGACGGTCTCCCTGGCCCCTCATGCATAGCTTACTTTTCGTCGCACATGAACGATGCAATGTGCATTTATCATTGCAGTGCGCTGCTCGAGTCCCATGTCCTATGTACTCATGCCCTGGCACTTGGCCAGCGGGTCGGGAGTGGCGGAGGGTGAGGTGAGGGTGTGGGTTGCGAGGCGGGCATGCATAGGGAACAGGGGCAGGAGGGCAGGGACGTGTTGCCAGGCAATGCGTTCATTCGTCTTTTGCAGTTGGTGTGGTCGGGATCAGTAAGGATCGTGTGGCCGCACCGCCTGGACTGTAACACAGACTGCCCATGAAGAATGCGTTGGGGGGGGGACTGTTCAACGCTGAGCTGTGTGTGGGCGAGGCGGCGTCGGTGGTCCTGGGTCTGGGTGAAGCTTTGTAATTTGTGGCAGGTGCAGCCTAGGTGGGTGTGTGGGTAATGGCGAGCATGTGGTGAGCATGGGGCTGGCCGGCTGGGTGAGCCGGTGAGGGGGGTGTCCCTGCAGGGCCGAGGGTAGGTTGGCAGGCTCAGGTGGTTGCTGGTTGAGGACGCTGCACATGCCAAATAAAGCAGAGCTGGCCGGTTAGGTAGGGTGTCTTACACTCCCATCTAGACTGTCGGCATCTCTGCATTGACATTTGCAACCACCAGCGTATCCAGGCGTGTCTAATGGGGTGCTGTGTGGTTGCAAGACTTGACATGCCTGCTTTTGCGGTGCCAGTCGGCAGCTTTAATGTCTGTGCAACGCCCTGCCTGTGCGTTCTTGCCGGGTGGAATGGCTGCCCCGTGGCACTGTAGCAGGTGCGCGAGGAGGGCCTGGACCGCAGGCACAGCCTGCTTGTGAAATGGCCAGGTTACAACGCCAAATTCGACGTATGGAAGGGTTGAAGGCATGGGCTGCTGGCGTGCGGCCATGGTTGACGGGTAAAAAGGCACAGTCATGGTGTAGGCAGGTATTTGGTTTGGTCAAGGTAGGGACGACGGGGTTGACCACATCCCATCATCCACCGCTGCATGGATGAGATCACCCATGCATTGGCTTTCAGCGAGGACTTTGGCAGTCGCGCAAGCGCGGGGCTGCCGAGGGTGGCAACTGAGGATCGACCCCATGGTCGTCCGCTGCCGAATCGATGAACATCATCTGGTTGATAAACCTGCCTGTCGGACCGTGCCTGCCAATTCTGGCATTGAAATACTCCATATACGGAAATGTGGCTTGAATGGATGGGCTTTTCGCGTTTTGGTCGCGTCGTGACCGGGTGGTGCCACGGCCGTGGCTAGGCCTTGGGCGGTAGCAGGCCTTTTTGCTCTTGGGAGGGCTGTCTCGCTGCCCTCTCGGGGTGGTGGTGTGATACGACAACCCGACCGGAAGGGGTCCCCTGTAAACAAGGGGACGAATCGAATTCGCGTTTTAGGGTTGCAGATACGGCTCCAATGTCCTTCATGTCTAGCTATTCAGTGTGGTCCCGCAGCCTTGACGTAGCTTTGTATCAGGTCTCAATGTTGAACTGAACTGGCACGGCCAATGCAGAATGATTGGATCATTGGATCTCACTTGGCGCTCCGGGCTGGCTGTGGCCGCTGCACCCAACGCATTCCTGCGCGTTCCATTTCAGTAGAAACGCATGTAATGCTTTTGCAGACTTTCTATGGCAGGTAAGGGAATTTTTATAGAAGTCCTGGTACATGTGTCATGAAGGCAGGGCACTGCATGCACTGAAATGTCGGCAACGGGGCACCAATATAAGCCCCATCATTGCCCCGATGGTGGGTGCAAAGTTGCGCCCGACGCTTCCATGTTCGCGGCGTCGGGCGACAGCGCAAGGCGCGACGGCAGATGTCTTTCTTTCCAAATACAAATGGTACTGTTTGTACGAATGCGAAGCTCTACACTTCCACACAGTGTGTCCCATGATGCCTTCCACACAGTGTGTCCCATGGGCGCGCGGGCACGTGTGGGCTGTAGGCACGTGTGGGTTGCACCGATCCAGGGACGGCGATGCTCCCTGACACCACCCCACCCCACAGCACCACTCCTGGGACCCCTCGGAAGCAGTTCTCATCAACGGGAGCCAACACTGGAAGTCCCAGTTGTTTTAAAGTTTGCCCTACTCACCGCTTCGCCATGCTGTTTTAAGCACAACAAAGCAGCGTGCAGGCTTGCCCGGCTGACCAGGCCTGCCCAGGGTTTGCGGGGATAGGAATCACTTGCTGGTATCTGGTAATGTACATACCGAAAAGGAGGACCTGTCGTTGCGTCGCTTACGTGTTACCGGGAACGTGGGCAAGCAGAAGACTACCTGCAAGGTGCCTGTGCGGTCTGCCCGGACCCATGGGGAAGGCGTGTCGGTGGTTGGTGGCTATCAGTGGATGATGTT
>VFQN01004227.1_pt1 | contig 19227 bp, 30 predicted proteins | sample 3512371 | NCBI WGS metagenome assembly VFQN01 (sample SAMN10412370, study PRJNA504923) | tailings metagenome | isolation source: Replicate 2 from Balatoc abandoned mine | place: Philippines: Itogon, Benguet | collected 2017-08-28 | reverse complement strand
TATAATCATGTAGCGTTGCGTCGCTGCTGTACAGCAACAAGGAAACGTCCAACCTCACGCATGAAAGTATCGCTCAAGGGTTGGCATGGCATGCAGCTGTATGGCCTTCCAGGCGGTGGATCCGACTGGTCCCGAACACACTTATACATCAGGAACTTAGCAGCCACCGCCGAGCAACGAACGCCACCAGCTGACCAGCATCTTCACCAATCACCATTACCACCACCACCACCACCACCACCACCACCTGCCACCACCCGCCACGCAGCCACCACCATCACCAGAACTCCTCTCCAATCCAGATTACATGATATAATCAACTGCCGCCAATTCTGGCCCCCAGTATTTTCCATGCTACTAAGCTGGTGTTGCTGGCACAATATTCTGTAGATAGCAAGGCTAAGCAGTGCTCAGCATACTCGTTGAGTTGTTGTACAGAGAGCCCTGATGAAGTTAAGGCACGAGCACTACGTGCCGCGCTTGGTGCGGTACGAGGTTACACGACAAGCTCGCAGGTACGCCCTGTTGCGGAGGTGGGGACTTGGGGAGCCACCCCGGTCCTCCTCTCCGCGCCAGCTTGCGTACCAGCACAACGCACGTGTCATACCAATATCAGCTGCCAGCATGTCACGCCCAAAGTACCGTACAGCCTCCGCAGTTATGCAACGCCACTTGTACACGCACCCTTTCTTTTCAGGCCTCAGTGCAATGCATGAAATTATCTCTCGCTGGCGGGGGCCAACCGCCACGCACTGCCCAGCGGCTGCTGAGTAACACAGAGCAGTTTACCGCTGCTGTTGCTCCAGCTACCGCACCGCCCCTTCATGCTGCTCCTGTCCCACGCATGCTCACCAAAAACCCAAGCTGCTAGCTTGCTACGCATCACGGCTGTGGAAGACCCAGTTGGTCAGGTTGGTGAATTCCTTGCGCTTGATGTACGCCTCTCTTGTTCGCGCCTGTGTGAGGCAAGGGGCGGGCCGGAGTACGGCAGTCAACACGAGTGCCGTACTGCTGTACGACACAGCGGGCATGGTACGGCAGTACGGAACAGGCAGGGGCACAAGGGCGGGTTGAGAGGTACTGGTATGCACAAAGACGGGGGTGCATCTTGCGCCTGCAGTGATGATGGCGTGTGTGTGCCAAAGTGCTTCCGGATAACAACCCGCAAACGCACCACTCCCAGGGCTGCTGCGTGGCGCTGCTTCATGCCGAGGACACGGGGTGCTTGCTCCTGGGCATAAAGCTCAGCAGCTCAAATTGCCCAAAGACCACATACCACAGAAGGAGGTAGTGCACCGTGCACGAACCAAACCTGTGACACCATGTATACATAGGCTGGTCCCAAGCCCCCAACTTACGTGCTGCTCCACGTGCATGACCACCAGGCACTCCTCCGGCGGCACCACGATGCTGCCCTGCAGCGGGTAGCCGTCGTGCACAAAGTACGACACAACGTACCGTGCTGGTACGGCAATGGTCTTGCCGTGCTGTACGTTTGCGGCCTCCACCGCGATCCTGTCGTACTTCGCCAACGGGTGCGCCGCCATGGCCTCCCGACTGCCCCGCTTCCACCCGCCCCTGCCTGCTGCTCGCCTGCCCCTCTCATCCACACCCTGCGGCGGCGTGATCCAAAACTCCGCCTCCTTCTCCGGCTCAACGCCTGAAGCTACAATGCTCTTTCTCCGCAGATTGAAGATGCCCGGCGGTCCCCGTGCCGGCCCGCCTTTTGCCAACAGCCCGCCGCTACTGTCTAGTACCTTCCTGCTGCTGGTTTTGCTGCTGCTGCTCTTGCCGTTAAGGCAGGCCACCGGTGCGGGCCAGGGCTTGCCCACTTGTGTGTACAGCAGCTCGTCCACGTCAGCGATGTACAGGTACAGGTTGGGGCCGCAGGCGGACAGGCCCAGCAGCGCGTGGGAGTTGACCAGCGACTGGTCCCATCGGATGCTGCATAGCGTAGGAGCAGGCCAGCAAGCGGTTGTACGGCAGTACGGCAGACCTGGGGTGCTGGTGATGTACGGCACGCATGCAGGTGCAGGCGCGGCACCGACACGGGCTTGAGCTGCTACGCTGTGCATGTACGCCGGCGTGTAGGATGCTGGGTGCACTGCTGTGTGGTGAGAGGGTTGAGGCCTGAGGGCCTGCAGCGACCTCCGTCAAGCGACGAGCAGAAGCAAGCGGGAGCAGGCGGGGGCAGGCCGCAGCACCGGTAGGGCCTACACTCACCCGTTGTACCCTGCATGCACGTCCTTGGTGGTCGTCCAGTAGTCAGGCAGGTCCCACAGCACCAGCCTGCAGGTGTTTCGCAATGCAGTTGGGGGAACACAGTAGCATACTGTGAAGCAGGTACTAGTGTGTGAAGCAGGTACTAGTGGAGGGCGAAGCAAGCGGCATGCCTACCGTAGAGGTGTGTGAGCGGCGGGGACCGGGGAGTGAACGACGTGCAGCACCAGCCAGGAGGTTCGGGGCCGGCGGCCCGGCGCCCGAGGAAAAGGCATGGTGTGGTGAGGCTCCGAGGTGTTGTGCAACCATATGGTACGGCACCCACACACCGGAGTGCTCTCCGTCGAGTGCCCCGTGCCCGAGCGGCACAGCCCCACCATACCAATAGCCTGTTAGTCTCCACACACGTGGCTCTGCCCCTCTTTCCAGCAGCGCCTGCACGGAACAACGCATGCCCTCCCCTAGGCTTGTCCCGCCGTCCTTACCACCCACCTGAGGGTGCCCTCCCTCAAGTACGGCTGCAGCAGCGGCTGCCGCCGCAGCAGCTCGTGTCCGATAGCGGTGTCGTACAGCAGCACGCCCGTCTGACCCATGGCGTCCACCTGGTACGACATGTAGTGCGCCAGCCACGTGGCGTACTTGCCGTACTGCGCTTGTGGGTCGGTGGGGGGTGAGGCCTCGCGCAGGGGTGCCATGAGGCTCCACAGGGCAGGCAGCTCGGGGGTGAAGCGCTCGGGGGGCGCCACGCGGGCGCACAGTTGCGGGCGGGGAGGCAGGCAGAAGGCGTGCTGGACGCCTGGAAAGGACTCGTCATACACCTGCGTCGTTGGTGGGGGCCGGTGAGGCAGGACAGGTTGCGATAACACCCTAAGGTGGGACGGTGCACGGCCACGTGCGAGCATGACCGGGACATGTGCAGCGAGTACGGCACAGCGTGCAGCAATTCGCGCACGTGGCCTGCCGAATCGCACCCCAGGCAGCCGTGCTTGTCAGCACCTCTGTGCTCACCTTGAAGCAGTTTCCGGCTCCTGGGGGCAGCTTAAACGCGAAGCTGATGGGCCGGATGTTGCGCCACGTGTACAACGCCGCCCACTGCGGGTCTTCGTTCGCGTCGTTATGTACGACAGCCTGTACCGTGCTGAACCCGTCTCCTGATCCGGACAGAACCACCAGCCGCAACCGCGGCTTCCAGTCGTAGCTCACCGGTAGGTGAACGTACAAGCAGGGCTTGATGAACGTAACGCTGTCGTCGGGGTTGGAATGCCACAGCCACAGAAAGCCACGGATCGCATCTTGGTGTTGGTACGGCAGGGCGTGGGGGCCGGCTTGGTGCCCACCCACACGTCTGAGCCATAGCGTGCCGGGGCCCTCCCCTGTCACGTTTCGATTATTTTTTAACGTCCAGTAGCGGAAGCTCAGCTGTGGGTTTGGAATAGACATTAAGGGACGGCAGGCCGGTAAGCACGGGAGCACGTGGTGACACGGGGCACACCAGCACATGCTCGCTTGCGCTTTGCGTCACTCGGGCTGGCAGCGAAGCCATTTGCATTGCTATCAAGGGTAGGCATAGGTATGCAGGAAAGCCCCGCCGTTGCGAAGCAGCGCACGTCATGCGCTGGGTGTCGTGTCACGACGATACCACTTCCCCAGCACCCAGGCAGTGACAGTTGTTTAAGGATAGCAGGTTGACCCACAAACCTGTATCTTCTCTACGCCCAGGTCAATAGAGTCTGAGCGCAGGGCGTTCGGCATGCGGGAGCGATCCCCGGCAAATGCCGCAAATGTCGCTTGGCCTGCCCGTGACACGACGAGCAGAGCCACGGCAAGCGCCCAAGGCGCCATCGTCTGATTAACGTATACTGATTTCGCCATCATGTACAACTAGTAAACGAGCGGCGCTAGCCAAACAGCGGCTTGCTGCAAGTTACGATGTCCGAGCGCCGAGGCCCTAACGCGCTAATGCCAACAGGGCCACTACTTAGCCTTGACTACGTGGCATCTATCATGTAGTCAGCATAAAGAAGCAACGCCTCGAGGGAAAAGGCACATGTCTCATTCACAGCGCCGATCGCAACCGACAGCAACCGGCGCCAGGGAAGACCAGCACGCACCGCACAGTGCTGTGTTCACAGGCTCCCGGCAGTTCGGGACTGTGGCCCTGGTGGCCAAATAAGCCACGTTCCACTTCCTGCAGCCGTGATTACGCCCTTGACACTGCATACTGGAGCGTACCGGTAATAGCCGCCAGGGGAGCTCCCCTGATTACCGCCAGGGCATGGGACTCCCCTGTCATGGGCAGGGGAGGCCAAACCAGGTTCTTGTGAGCAGGGGCAGGCAGGGAACCTCTAGGTGCGAGGCAGCGGCTGCTGCGACGGAGATTTCACAGCAGGAACCTTCAGGAACGCAGTAATAAGTGCACTGCAAGGCACCACTGTTGCGCCTCCGTACATGCGAGATGGCCCCAATCAGTAACCCATACGCCCCTAATGATGCAGCAGGTCGGCTTTGCCCACCAAGCGCCCACCCCGCCTAGCCTGTAGCGCAACCGCCGTCCCCCGCACCCCTCCGCACCGCCACCCACTCACCCTGGCCGGTGCGCTCGCGGCCTTCAACGCGCCCCGCCCGCCAGCGCCTCTGCGACTCCGCACAGCGACCCCCGCCCCGGCGCCCGTCCCCCGCCGCCCCATGGCCCGCCGCGGGACCAAGGCGCAAGCGCAGGCGCGGCAGCTGCGCGGCCCGCGCCGTCAGCGTCCACGCTGGAAGGAGGACACGGGGGCGAGGGGGCAACAGCGGGTTGGGCAAGCAGTGCAGTACAAGACCCTACCCACATGCACAACTACTTGAAAGGCCTTCGGGCCTCGTAGATCGAGAGTGTATACCTTATGAAGCCCTGAGCCCTTACTGGCGCCATGCAAGATGCATTCTACGTTAGTGAAGGTAGAGACCATGTGTACGGCAAGGATTACGCTTGGGAACCGGATGATGACCCCCGATCTGATACGAGAACGCCCTCCTCCGCCCACCGCCGTGGCTACGAGCAACATTACGAGTACGTGCGGCCGACTGCTGCTGCAGTACCTTCCCTGAACGCTTACGTGTCCGGCTACCCACCACGCTTCGAGCCCCAGCAACAGCAACAGCGCCGTGCAGGCTCCTCCGCCGTGGCACGCCCAAGCAGCGACGTCCACATCCGAGACAAGCCCGGGTGCCAGAGGACCTCAGACCGTGTCACCCAGGACCACGGCAGGGCGGCGGCAAACCGGTGTGTAGTTGCGGAGAGCGACGCACAGAGCTCCACACGTTCGGCTTGTACAAAGACCGCAGCTCGGACGATGAGGAGGACGTGCGCTGGCGGGCCGATAACCCACAGCGCCAGCTCGGGCACTGCAAGGCGTTCATGACCCAGGTCAGTGAGTACAAGCCGACCAGCCTGGCCCACAAGCAGACTCCCCGACTTGTGTACAGCCATGCGCCCATTGAGGTGGAGCATCCGCAGGCGGCTCCCAAGCACTACAGAGTGAGGTGGCCGCAGCTCCCTTACCCTAAACCCGCTGAAGCACCGGCGCCAGCAGCAGGCACCATGCACCCGTTGGTCGCTGCAAGCGTCCCCTTCCTCCGGGCGTGGCAACTACCCCACCCGAGCCTTCCCACTCCGCCGACCAGTCACGTGTGGCTGAGGCCGCCGTGCCACCCCGAGATGTCCCTCGACCAAGTAACCCACCTTTAGCTCCACCCAAGCTTAAAGTCCATGTTCACGTCGATGAGGCCAGCAGCGCCCCGGTGGCTAAGACGGTTGCTGCTGTGCCACCAGCTCCGCCACCAGCCCACGCAGTCGCCGCTTCAACGCAAGGTGCTCAGCGGTAGCAAATCGTGACCAACACGGCTGTCACGCACCTCAAGCACCCCCATCATCCTTTCCGGGCGCATCACTCACAGCCTCCGCTACGTCAACCACACCGCACGGGCAGCGGACCATATGGGGCAGAGTCCTTGCCAGGCATCCGGAGGGATGACCCCTTCGATGGAGATGGCCCCGAAGCCCAGTAGGTCAGTCATACGCGGACTCGTATGTTCGGCAGAGCGCCAGACACCTGCAGGTTGTGCAACGCCGAAGAGGAATACGAGAGTGAAAGTACAGGTCCCATCCTGGCCGGAGGCAACCGTTTCACCGGGCATCCACAGTACTCTGCGGACCCCAGTACCATTCAGTTCGACAGCCTGCCCAGTAGCCAGGATGTGACTGCGCCCCTGACAAGAAGTATCAGCCAGTTGGAGAGGCTTGGCGCAAACAACACGGCGGCAGATCCCTTGCCGCCAGCCTCGCATCACTCAACAGAAGTTCCCAACCACCCCTCGGCCACCTCACCTGCTCTCAGGTCACCGAACGACGGGCCATCGCTTCCCCATGAGGGAAACATACGGATTTCCAGCAACACGGCGGCGGAAGGAGGGAAGGGCCCGGTGTTCGGACCCACCCCGGAAGAAAGGGTGTCTGCGCTCACCAGCAGCAATCCCAGCCCATTCAGGATGTGGCGTGCAAAGCCCAGCATGCTAAGCGCCATATTGCGCAACCAACACGGCGGCAGGGGCCACCATGTTCAATCGCACTTAGAGGCCGGGGCCCCGTGGGAGAGTGAACGTACCAGCTGCAAGGGCTTCACGCCAACCCACAGCGCCCGGCTCGCCAGCTCCATCCACCAACAGCTCCATCCATCATCCTGCCAGCAGTTCAAGTATGCAGCCTCTACCCCTAACTTGAACGGGGACCGCGTTGTGCGCTCTCTGGCGCGAAAATTTGGAGCGCGCTGCATCGGAGCTGAGTTCTGTTCGCAAGGCGGCATCGCTAATGGTTTCACTCTGTCTAATCAATACATATGTTATTAGCTCGGTAGCACAGCGAGGAAGGATCCTACAGCCTGGCGCAAAGTCCGAACACGTCGGAGCTGTCGGTCCCACGACTGGACAGCGCCAATAACTCAGCCATGGATAGTAACATGACAAACCCATCTGTAATAAGACAAGGCACATGCCGCCTTTGCCCAACGCCGTGGCATTGTAGCTGCGGTACGGCCACGTGTCAACGCCGTTTTCGCCTGCCCTGGCACAGGCTGAGGCAAAGGGCCGGGTGATGGGCACTTGAGCAGCGGGCGTGGGACCGCCCGCATTACACGGCGGCAGACCCACAGCTGTCGCTGTGTTATGCGGCCCACCACCCCTTAGCGGCGGGACATGTTTCGGCATGAGCAGGGGGGGGAGGTTCTGTCAGGACAGCCCAGGTCTGGGGCCAGGGCCTGTCTGGAGCCGTGGGGGCGCCCCTTGATGCCTGCTTGTGCGTTACAGCACCATGGGGGATGGCGCCAGGCGCAAATAAAGGGGCGCGCTGCACACCCAGACTGTCCACATACCCCCGGCCGCGGCGCCACCGCTTGGGAACGCACGGTACCCGCATCTGGACTTCTGAAGCGGATGCACGACAAAGGCTTGCGGCAGAAAGAACTACCCAGTGAAGCTCCCCATATTGCGGCACAGAACCTCGGGGCAATCGCTGCAGGGTGTGGCCAGGCTGTTGCCTGTGCAGCACCCCTCAATACGGGGCATGGGCGCTTCAGCGAGTACCGGTGTACGGGCAGGAGTACATGGCAATCTCTGGCAACTGCCGTGCTGCAGCCGTTGTGCTGATCTGGGTAGCGCTAGGCGAGGTGAAAGGTCACCCTGCAGCTTCCCAGCGCGCATTCTTCGCTGATTGCGGCACGCGCAGCACGGGGCGGGCAGCCAGCAGCACTGCAGTCTGTCGCCCTGTAGTATACGATGCGCCCTTGAGCTCATCCGAGAAACTAAAAAGCCGTCAAACTACGATATTTAGTATAAGAACGAGCCACTGCGCTGCAGTAGAGCCGAACTCCGCGAGAAGGACAGACGAACTTTCGGGCTCCCGCCATTGCCTCGAGCTGCTCATCGCCGCGCAAGACTGTTGATGACTGAAGGTAAATACAGCCTGCATATAGAAATAAGTGGGGTTTCCAGTTTACTAAGGTGCTGATCCGATGCCTCACGCGGCCCGCAGGTCACACTGTCCCATGCAGGGGGAGGGTCCCATGGGTCAGCGGGGGCCGCGCTGCCAGGCAGCCCATACGCGGGCTGGCGGACCAGACCCAGCCAGTGGGCTTGTACGGCCAAGTGGAAGGCCAGTCCTGCCGAAGGCCTTTGGAACTCCAGCATCCTTTGAGTCTTCGGCGTTCATCTATCGTCGGCGGCTTGGTTCTGAATGCGTGCTGAACGGTATTGTTCGGGCGGGCCAGGCTCTTACGTACACGACACAGAGGGCCGGTACGGGTCAGACGTGAAGCTTTTACATGGTTGACCTGCTCTGCAGCACCCCGAGCACAGATACACGTCAACCAGCCATCCTCATTACATACAGTGGTTATGGACATGTGGTTCATGTACAGTAACCCCCGCACCCAGGTCGTTGACCACCAAGGCGACTCGCGGTACTTCTCCCCTCGCGAGCTCACCGCCCTCCTTGCTTGCCTCCTCTCCGCCACCTACATCCAATGTGCTGACGTCCTGGTACGGCAAACGTGCGGCACCCCCGCCACACTCGCCAATGCAACCTCTTGACTCCTTCGCCCTCTGCAAGCTACCTGGACGACCTCCTGGCGCTCCGCTGATCGCATCTGGGCCACCTCCGTCCTCTACACCCACCAATCTTACCTGGGCCTACACGGTATCTACCCCTCCTGCCTGGCAGTCACCCCCCAGCGGCATCCCCATCTCCCCCCAATTATACGCCCTTCCTTGGCATCCTCCTGGTCCACAGCCAGCGTCCCACGCAGCCTCCCCGCAACGCTGCAGGCACGCAGCCGTTCCCACGCCATGTCCAGGTAGGTAGTTAGTATGTAGACCAGGCAGGGATGCGGTGCGTTTGGATTTTGCGCCACACGGGCAGCTCAGGGCAGCTGCGTGGAGCAGCACGCGTATCAATGATAGCAATGAAGTTATGCTTGTGCGTCCCCTACGTCCAACCGTTGGCCTTCCCACTTGTAACACACCGAAGCAGTTACATTGTTGCATATGCATAAGGTATAAGTCCCACTGCGGGTGATCCGGCCAGATAAAGGCGCAGGGCCTTTGCTTGTAGGGGAGATCCTGAGCGCAACATGTCACGTTTCGGCTGAGAGCACCGAAACCTACTCACTTTGCAAGTTGCTTGTAGGAGCCTCAAGTGTTAGCCTGGCCGGGGTTATGTGCTACAGGCTCAAGGCTCCTTGGCGCTTGGGATTTGTGCCAGGGAAGACCTCAAATAAATCCTGCCCCAAATGGTAGGTATACTAATGCGTAATGGTACCAGCGCCCCCTGCCCCCTTGACTGGTGCTTAGGGCGCACGTGCAACCCGTGCGTCAGCTGTTTAACGTGACGCACTTTGCAAATCGGACTTGCCCTCAGGTTGTCAGGATACATAGGCTGTACGAATGCTGCTACCGGCCTTTCCACACGCTACAATCCCCAACAGGTCGGACTGGCGAGATGCCCCGTTTGTCCCACACCGCCTGGGCGAAGTTGGGACAGCTGATCAGTCGGCAGCACTCATCGGCACGGCCCTGCCAGCTGAAGGAATAGTGAACAGCTTGTGCGCTCCTCAGAACCCAGTACTGGCATGCAGGGCCTGCAGCACGTCCAGGCACTGCACTGGGGAGTCTCCCGTGTCCAGGCACGTCGAACGGCCACGATGCACGACGTACCAGTCAGCCGCAGGTCTCAGGAAGGCGCCTTTGTGCACCTACGTACCACGGCCACGCACCGGCAGTGGGACATGCACACACGCTCCTTTCGTTCGTGCTGGCACGCACCCTGGCACTGTTACTTTAATGTGACGGTCGGCCAGCAGCCCCTACTACAGGTAGCCTAGCCACCTTGCAAGGGGCTGGAGCCCTGGAGCTCCCGCGCCCTGCTGTTACCCTCTCAGCATGGGAGCTCCCCTGCTTGTTACGAAGTCAAAAGCCATCACCAGCGCCACCATCAACATCACCATCACCACCGCCACCATGGCCACCGTCCATAACACCTGGTGGAGCCACCACGTACCACCACCACTACGATCACTACTACCACGATGGGTCGATATGCGGTCAGTCTTACCGGCGTACCGGTGCCCCAGTAAGCCCTGCTGAGCTCCCGTTTCCACCGGTTGGTAAGCAAGCTGGGCACAGCCGCATTGAGCACTCAGCTCCAACGCCGCACAGGCACGCACGTCACGCGAATCATTTAGTAAGGGCCATCAATCCCTGTACTTGGGCGAGCTGGTACGGCATGGGCCATGGCGGGCGTGTCGTACACGCTGGGTCAGTGTTGACCAACGGCCAGAAGCGCAGCGGCAGGCCCTGTTTGTCCAGGTCGTACACCGTAACACTGGCGTTATTGCACGCCGCCGTACACAGCCGCCGGTCTGAGGATGGGGGTGCAGGCGGGGAAAGGGGTGCAGGTGAAGTAGGCTGCGTGTGTAACGGTCAGAGGTGTGGCGGTGGAAACTTGCACATGCACGTGCAACAGGCACCTCGCTGGCACCTGACCTATGCAGCCCTGAATAACTCCCTTCAGGCTAGAACAGATTCGTTGCTCGCTGCCAAAGTCTGCCGAGTAGACCGGTATCGTATAGAATACGCCTCCAAGGCTCTCTTGACTCACCATCGAAACAAACCGCGTTGCTTGCCAACATCCAAACCCCAATGGCGGCATCTGTTGGGTCAGGGCCAATGGCCAGGGCCAAGGCAGGGTCAGGGGGGCGTCCACAACATACGAGCTGGACTTGATGCACATTCATGCGCGGTGCGGACAAACCACGCCTCGCCAGGTATTGATATGCACCGGTATGGGCCTAAATGCTTGTCGTACACTGGCCGTACGCTTTCCTACCGCAGTCCCTTGCGTGTCTACTCGCATCAGCTCGCATACATCCTTCCGGCCTGACGACCCGGCCACCTCCCTCGCACGAGTTCCGTACAGTCATCGCGCCCAGACGGTCGGGTGCACGTGTCGGGTGAACATGACATGTGCGCGTGTGGCCGTTGCCATTGCCGCCGCCGTGCCCAGCAGCTCTGCCCAGGGCCCTCTCCGCCCCCTTTGCCCCCAGCCCCGCACGTACCCTCAGAGCTGCCCGAAAGCCGCAGGTGGTCGTACTTGGGTTGTACGAATGCCCTGAGAACGCGGCCGCTGATGACGTAAAAGGTGCCCAAGCCTCGGGTGGTGTACGACTTGCCTATGAGGTGCCGGTTGGGCTCCCCCCACCGGTGGGTCATGGGGAAGGTCGGCCCGCGCCACATACAGCTGATGTAGCTGGGGTAGGGAAACAGGGTGGGTGAGGGCGGGGGGAAGGCGGAGTGCGGGAGGGGCCGGGACCGGGGGTGGTGTCAAGGATCAAGGGTGAAAGGGCCGAGGACTTGGTTAGAAGCGCGTTGGTGAACGGACCACTCACAGACGCAGCTGACGGACTGCATCCAATCGCACCATCATTTGTCAGGTGTCGCCGGTGGAATTTCAATACCAGTAAGAACCCATGCTGCGACCTGGCCGGACCAAGGAGGCAAATGGACGCTTCGGGCCTAACTGGCCCATGTAAGCCAAACCCATGGTCCCCGCTCTCCCTGCCCGTGCGCCTGCCATGCATACGGCACCACACGGGGCCCACCGCCGTAGTGACAGACCTGCTGGGCGTGCCGCTCCCGTGCCCCCCGGCCCCCCTGGCCGTGGCTCCTGCCCCTCACCTCAATCCTAGTAAAGCCCAATACGGTACACACACAACAGCTCTTTTTGCACCATTCCTACGCTGCCTCGCTCCGCACAGCAGACTCACTCTGCCCCTATGGCAGCGTACTGGTCCACCGCCATGAGCAGCCGCTCGGGCAGCAGGAAGGCGTCATCGTCTGGGGCAGAGGGAGAGGGCAGGGGTGTGTATTAGCTCAAGAGGTGCGTATGCGAGCATGTTACCGCCATGTGCAGCCGCTCGGGCAGCAGGAAGGCGTCATCGTCTGGGGCAGAGGGAGAGGGCAGGGGTGTGTACCAGGCCAAGAGGTGCGAGTGTGAGCGTGTTGCCGCTTCGGGCATAGCAGCCACTCAGGAAGCAGGGCACCGTCGCCCTTGGCGTGGGTAATGAGGACGGAGGCAGGCAGGGTGTGTGTAGTAGTCAGCCCAAGCGTCAGTGTGTGCATCAGCGCACGTGCGTTGGTTTGTGCATCGTTACTGCTGTGCGCTTGCGCTTCTGCCCGTCTTCGCGTTCGCTACGGCCTATCGCACTGGCTATCAGGTCCTGGGTTTTCTCCGCCCAATTGTCTATGCGCAAGGCCAACAAGGCAATGCTTGCATGCACAGCGCCACCACACACACCTGCAGCAGGTGCGAGGACACTTTGTCCCCTCCGTCCCCCGTCTCCATGACGTATTTGCCGCAACTCGCACCCGGCCCCTTCGCCACCTACCTAACATGCCTTTGACCTGCACTTGTTCCTGCAAGCCTATCGGCACACAGCATGTCCTGCGGAAGGACTGCACGGCTGGTCCTATGTGGCACATGCGCGTAGCCGTGATCCCGCATGAGCCGCGTGCGTCCCTGATGCAGGTGCAACTTCTCTGGGTACCGATTTTCTGCCCTGGGGGCAAGGTGCTTGGGTTGCCGTGGCTTAACGTTTAGGGTCTCAATCCCTTTTTCACCCTCCTTGCTTCCGGCTACCGCGCTCGCCACGTCCAAAGCCTCAAACCCAGCGCCTCACCCATCTTGACGATCCACTCCAGGTTGGGATAGCTCCGTAGCGCGTGTCCGAACGTGGCCCTGAGGGTTGGAAATTGGCATGAGGGTCCACATAGGTGAAGTGGTTCCTACGTCCAGGTCGGGCGGACGTCCCATGGGTCGGCTGTGCGTGTTGACATTACGGTGTTAGCGTTTTTGGATTTCGCCGCCACTACTGCCCCCCACCTTCCCACCGCAGCCCTGGCCCGTCCGCAACTTCACACCCTACATTGCACTACCATGCGTGCCTTAGGTCGTTGCCCCGCTCCAGTCCGTTTGCCTCCGCGCCCCATCCCCACCCCTCCAAGCTCGTTCCCCATGGCACGCTGTCCTGACTGCTGCCACCCAGAACTCAGCGCCATTCCCAACCCTTTCGTTCAGTCCCTCATGTTTGTTAATTGAGCGCTTGATGGGGCCAAACAACGCAGCAGGCCAGGCCATCCTGAAACACGCACACCTGCCCAGCAAACCCTTATCCTGCCTATTATATTGCTGACCAGCCAGCGCGCTTCTCCAACCCACCTTGTCTTGTTTGTCAGCCCCGAGTACGTGTCTCGTGTGTCCAGTACGAGCACGTCGCCGTACTGCGCCGCCTCGTCCAGCATGCCGGCGTGCAGTACAGGATCAGGGTCCACGCCCACGATGAAGCGTACGACCATGTGGCTGTACAGCTGCGCCCGCCGGCCCCACGTGGCCCTCAGCGTCTGACGGCGGGCAAAGTAGTCGAACTTGGAGAGCGGGGGCGTGTCGGGAGGCGTGGGGGCGGTCTGGTGCGAGGATAAGGTGGGTGCGGCAGGAGGGCAAGGGAGGGAGCAGTATCGGTTCGGTGCCCAGTGTAGCTGCGGTGTGCTGCAAGTGACCAGAGTGGAAGGGACACGTATGCGTGATGGAGGCGCAGTTAGAGGGGTTAGGACGTTGTGTAGGTGGGTGTATCACTTCTTGCAGGTGTCGTGTAGGCGGCAGGGGAGCGGGCTGCGTGGGATCCCGGGCGCAACTGCCACGTGATTGGCAGCGGCCCAACCATCCACTGCTGCTACGGCCAACACCAGCAGAGGCAGAGCGTCCTTTTCAGTGTAGTATATTGCATGCGAAGCACACGTGACTCATACTTACAAAGACACCGATGAAGATTTTGACGTCTTCGGGCTTCAGGGGAGGGTAGCGGGTGGTTATATCGCTTTCGACCCTACCCTCGCTCCGGTCATATCGAGCGTCGCTGAGCCGGATGTGGCTTTTTGTCAGGTTAGAGGGCACAAGTTTCGGGTTTGCGCGCTGATAGTTGTAGCGTTCGGCATAGTACCCGCGTGGTCTGCCCCTGCTGGTCGCCAATGCATCGCGGTTTCCCACGGCTGGGACCAGGCTGGGTTGCAAACATAATAAGACGATCAGTAACAGCATCAATGTGATTTTCATGGTACCACATAACGCGCTGGAAACATCACGTCAAGTCACAAGCCGCGACGGTTCGCCAAGGTAGCGGTTACGTTGTCCTTTCATGGTGCACTGCCTGGGCGTCAAGTAGAAACGCCAGTGGACCAGGTAAGCCGTGACCTAGAAGTTCAAGTGTATGCATCGGCCCCTGCCTCGATGGTCGCGCAAGTACACACGGCTACACTAGAGCTGCTTGAAGGTATCACTAATAGGACTAATACAAAAGAATATTGCACAACAGTTTCGTTGCATGCGGAGAGTCACATGTCTAAGTGGAGGCAACGGTCCCATGGGTCTCGGTTGATTGTGACTGGGCAACATAGGGCCAGTGCGCCCGCAGGGTGGGGTCACTCTCAGGCGCTTCCCTTCCCCTGCCTGTAACCATCCGCTCAAGCTGTAGTGGTGTCCGCCGGTGGCTACTGAATCAGGAAAAGGCAGCACTTCCGGTGCACTGCTTGCATTAGTGAGGCCCCATATATATGGGGATGGGGGGATGCGGTTGCACGCGGTTGCTATTGGAGTTGAGTTGGGTGCCTGTGGCGCTGTAGGAGCGGCGGGGGCCTACCGTTGCTTTGTGAGTTCCCCACACGATGGCAGGATGTTGTTTGCGGTTGCATCGTTATCGCTTTGTACTGCACCACGATAGCTCGCACGCATACCGGTTCTCCCGCGGTGCTCACCTTACCAGGCAAGGAAGTGCCCCCTGCCTCCCGCAAGGGTGCGCCAGGGTGCTCCGCCTCTATCCTTCGCTGCTTGCTAGTTGTTCCCTGTAGTGTGCGGCATTCGGGTCTGCCGGTGTATGTGCACCCTGCTACATGTGTACGGCTGGAACGGCGGGTTGAAGGCGTGCATTTTGGGTCCTTTCGCGCCCTGTCGGTGGCAGGGGAACTCCCCTGGCCTCTGCCACGTGCCAACACGCAGCGTGTGCCGCCAGCAGCCAAGGAGAGAAGTCCCTGCACCTGCGTTGGGATAGACTTCATGCCCCTGTTGCAATTCCCTGGTAGTGCGATATTCCATAGGTACAGGAGGCCGTTGCTGTGTCCGGCCGTGCCTCGGCCCCTAGGGGGCACCTGGGGGGGGCACCTGCTTGCCACATGCTCCGCACACGTGACGCCGCCCTCATCACTTCCTGCCTGCGCTCCCCTCTCTCCCATGCAGGCAGCTGCTGCCAACTAGAGCCCCACGTGATAGTGGGCCAGGTAGGGTGGGGCCGGCGTTACAGTGTGGTCAGATACCGGTAGTATGATATGAGGCAATCGATGCAGGGTGCGCGTCCCGGCCGTCCAGTGTGTGGATTGCGCGGCGCCACGATGATGCCTCGGCAGCCTCGCACGATATCTGCCATAGGGTATGCGTCTCCGCTCTGGAAGACCCAGTTGCTGAGGTTTGTGACCTCCTTGGCCTTGATGTAGGCCTCCCTTGGGCGGGCCTGCGGGCCAGCGGTCATTCGTATCAGTTTGGAGCACTGCGTGAAGTGGGTGAAGCAGTGGTGGTGCAACGCTGCGATTGAGTCGGCTCAGCCGTGGATACAAGCGGGTAGGGTGATGCTTGTGCCGCCGTTCGGTGGAGAGGGTTGCGGGGGGGGGGGGAGGGGCGCCAGAGCAGTGCGGTGGAGCAGCCAGCGATCAGGTGCAGCAAAGCGTCGCGAGAAAGGGATGTACGATACCCCCAAGCGGCGCCGGCAATCCAGGGCTGATAACACGCGTTTGTGTAGGTGGGGGCACAGTGGGATTGTATGTCATGCACAGTGGGCCACGGCCTTCGCGTTGGCACGTGGAAGCAAGCGCATGCCCTGCGGCCCGGACCCCCAACCGTAAACACGTGCGTGACAGCTGACGGGAGCCTCTACCACTAACGCTCCCCGCCACCACTAGGACCCCAGCCAAGCCAGCGATTGACGCCTGTGTCACTCACGTGTTGCTCCACGTGCAGCACCACCAGGCACTCCTCAGGCGGCGTTGCCACGCTACCGTGCAGCGGGTAGCCGGCGTGCACGAAGTACGACACCACGTACCGAGCTGGTACTGCAACCTGCTTCCCGCGCCGTACATCAGCGGCCTGCGCGGCAATCCTTTCGTATTGGGCCAGAGGGTGCAGTGCCAGCGCCTTCTTGCTGCCCCTCCTCGCGCCGCCGCCGCCGCCACCCCTCTGCACCCTGCTGTCCTGCGCTGCTGCCCCACCCTGCGGCTGCGTAAGCCACCGGGCCACCTTTATCTCCGGCGCAACATCTGACGTGGCAATGCTCTTGCTTATTACGCCGCAGGTTGAAGGTGCCCGCTGCAGGTCCCTGGCCCGGCCGGCCTTCCATCAACAGACCGCCGCTGCTGTCAAGCTGCCTTCTGCTGCTGCTGCTGCTGCTGCTCTTGCCGTTAAGGCAGGCCACTGATGCGGGACAGGGCTTGCCCACTTGGGTGTACAGCAGCTCGTCCACGTCAGCGATATAGAGGTACAAGTTGGGGCCGCAGGCGGACAGGCCCAGCAGCGCGTGGGAGTTGACCAGCGACTGGTCCCAGCGGATGCTGCACAGCGTAGGAGCAGGCCAGCAAGCGGTTGGACGGCAGTACGGCAGGTCTGGGGTGCGTGCTGGTGGCGTACCGCACGCATGCAGGTGCAGAAGTGGCACCGGAAAGGGCTTGAGCTGATACGCTGTGTATGTACGCCGGCGCATAGGACGCTACGTCTGGATGCGTTGCTGCATGGTGAGAGGGTTGGGGCCGGAGGGCCTGCAGCGACCTCCGTCAAGCGACGAGCAGAAGTAAGCAGGAGCAGGCCGCAGCACCGGTAGGGTCTACCCTCACCCGTTGTATCCCGTGACGCTACCATCGAGCGATCTCCTTACGTACGACATCCCCATAACAGCCCACCCTACATCACACAGTCCGTTACTGCCGGTGCATGTAGAATGCGAGGCGCATGCAAGCCCAGACGTGCACCATCGTTGCGCTCACCCACTGTACCCTGCATGCACGTCCTTGGTGGTCGTCCAGTAGTCAGGCAGGTCCCACAGCACCAGCCTGCAGGTGTTTCGCAATGCAGTTGCACAGACACAGTAGCAGACGGTAAAGCAGGTACTAGTGGAGGGCGAAGCAAGCGGCATGCCTACCGTGGAGGTGTGTGAGCGGCGGGGACCGGGGAGTGAACGACGTGCAGCACCGGGGTTCAGGGCCGCCGCCCGAGAGAAAGGCATGGTGAGGTGAGGCTCCGAGGTGTTGCGCACGCGTACGGTACGGCACCCACACACCGGAGTGCTCTCCGTCGGGCACTCAGCGCCCGACTGGAACAGCCCCAGTGCCCCACCATACATACCGACAGGCCCCCACACACGTGGCTCCGCACCTCTCTCCAGCAGCACCTGCACGGGACAACGCTTGCCTTCCCCTAGACGGGTCTGCCCCGCCGTACGTCCCAGGCCCCCACCACCCACCTGAGGGTGCCCTCCCTTAAGTGCGGCTGCAGCAGCGGCTGACGCCGCAGTAGCTCGTGTCCGACAGCGGTGTCGTACAGCAGCACGCCCGTCTGACCCATGGCGTCCACCTGGTACGACATGTAGTGCGCCAGCCACGTGGCGTACTTGCCGTACTGCGCTTGTGGGTCGGTGGGGGGTGAGGCCTCGCGCAGGGGTGCCATGAGGCTCCACAGGGCAGGCAGCTCGGGGGTGAAGCGCTCGGGGGGCGCCACGCGGGCGCACAGTTGCGGGCGGGGAGGCAGGCAGAAGGCGTGCTGGACGCCTGGAAAGGACTCGTCATACACCTACCTGCGTCAAATTTGGGGGCCGGTGAGGGCAGGACAGGTTATGACAACACCCCAAGATGGTAACCCAGCTAGCTGCACAGCCACGTGCGAGCATGATCTGGATCTCTGCCGCGAATATGGTACGGCTCAGCGTGCAGCAGCTCGCGTACGTTGCCTGCGGAATTGCACCCCACGCAGCCATGGTTATCAGCACCTCTTTGCTCACCTTGAAGCAGTTTTCGGCTCCTGGGGGCAGCTTAAACGTGAGGCTGATGGGCCGGATAGGATGTTGCGCCACGTGTACAGCACCGCCCACTGCGGGTCCTCGTTCGCCTCGTAATGTACGACAGCCTCCATCGTGCTGAATCTGTCTCCTGAATCGGACAAAACCACCAGCCGCAATCTCGGCCTCCAGTCGTAGCTTACCGGCAGGTGAACGTACAAGCAGGGCTTGATGAACGTCACGCTGTCGTCGGGGTTGGAGTGCCACAGCCCTGCACAGCCACAGAAAGCCACGGATCGCATCTTGGTGTTGGTACGGCAGGGCGTGGGGGCCGGCTTGGTGCCCACCCACACGTCTGAGCCATAGCGTGCCGGGGCCCTTCCCTGTCACGTCTCGATTACTTTTGACCATCCAATAGCGGAAGCTCAGCTGTGGGTCCGGTACAGACGGGGGGGTGGGCAGTAAGGGCGGCAGGTAATAAGCCTAGGAGCTTGCACGTGACACATCCGTGTCCTGGTATGCTCTCTTGCACTTTGCCGCACTGGGGTTGACAGCGAAGCCATTTGCGTTGCTATCAAGGGCAGGCAAATGTAAGCAGGAAAGCCCCGCCGTTATGAAGCAGCATATGTCGGGGTGTCATGTCACGACGATACGACTTCCCCAGCGCCTGACACCAAGTGTGCGTGGGTGTGGGCCAAGGTGTGGCCCTGACCTGCCCTGACCGGCAAGACGCACAGCAGGCGGAGCTGGATGTGGCGCAGCAGGCAGGGGGTGGGATGTGAGGGTGCCCCGGCTCGGGATGGGGGTCGGGGTGTTGGGGTACGGCGTTCGGGGTAGTCGG
>VFQN01004226.1_pt1 | contig 19227 bp, 26 predicted proteins | sample 3512371 | NCBI WGS metagenome assembly VFQN01 (sample SAMN10412370, study PRJNA504923) | tailings metagenome | isolation source: Replicate 2 from Balatoc abandoned mine | place: Philippines: Itogon, Benguet | collected 2017-08-28 | reverse complement strand
GAGGCTTGCGACACCAAGGACTGCCACTGGGGGACCGCTGCACTGCCCCTCAGCTCACGCATGCGTGCATGCATGAATTGCCTCCCCACCAGAAATGTTTTCGGGGGCGGACACGGGGGTGCACGGAGTTGCCGGAATTGTCCCATGCGGGGGCCAGACCTGCGCCCGTACGGATGCCCTTCGATTTCAGGCCGGAGACCCAATTGTCGCGTGTTGCTAACGACATACTGTAACTAACATAGGTGGTAGCGTGCAAAGGCACACATGCGAAGGGTGTGGGGAGAACCGGTACGTTAAGATTACCGGCAGCATGGTTACGGTACCGGTACCAGTATTGTAGACACGCACCGTGCCACGACAGTTACAGGACTGTGTCTCCCCACTCCGCGCACTGCCCCTCGGGGCTGCGCGGAGTTGACAGAGATGCCTTTATACCCGTGCGCGAAGTTGTCAAAGTTACAAAATTGCCAAATTTAGGGGTGCGCGGTGCGAAAATAATTGTTTTTCCACGGGGGGTGCGCGGTGATCAGATAAAGGTACGGTACTGTATTGAGTTGTCTTGCTGTGTTCTCTCGCGCAGGCCTGATCTACAACCGGCTGGAGGAGATCCTGGGCATGCCCCTCATGCAGCGCGCAGCCGCCATCGCGAAGGCGCGTGGCCGGGACCTGCTGGGCGGCCCGGCGGCCAAGGGAGGCACGCCGCCCAAGCCGCCGGGCGGGCGGCGGCGGCCGGCGTGGAACGAGGACTGGAGCGCGCCGCACCAAAACAAGCAGGGGGCCGCGGCATGGGACGAGACGCCCGTGGGGGGCGGCAACGCGACAGGGGCGCCAGGTGGGCGTCGTGCACCACTAGTGGCCACTAGCCCAGCGTGACGGGTCCGCAGGTCCCCGTCCTTGCGTGTGGATTTGTCTGTCGTTCGCATCGTGCTGATGCTTAGGTATCGGGACCGGCAGCAATCTAAGGCAGGTGGCACGGCTGACGCGGTTGCCGCCCTGACGTCCAACAGAGCGGAGTCCGCCGGCGGCCACGCGGCGCCCGCCCACCAACCCTTACGCCTCCCCTCCCGCCCGGCCGCTGCCGTACCGCGCCACCTCCTCCCCGCACATCGCAGCGGGGCCGGCGGGCAGCTCGCTGTACCACCCCGCCATCGCCACCGGCTCCATGCAGCGCCGAATCAGCACCTCGGCTGCTGCAGCGGCAGGTGCGGCCGCCTGCGTGCCTAGCTTGCTTGGGGCTACGTTGCGACACGCAGGAACTTTGGCGTACCCTGGCTTCGCAGCCAGGTAACTGTGTCGTGCAAGACGCCAGACATGCGACACGTGCAAGAGCCTTGCTAGGCATCCTCTGCTTTGAATCAACGCGATTCTGCACGCGTCGCACGACGGAACCGAAGCCTCAACGCCTGCCTGCCTGATGGTGAGCACCATTCTGCACAGGTTCGCAACCTCGTCTCTCTCCGTTTGACCCGCCCAGGCGATGAGCGCGTGGTGCTGCTTCCCTCGCCCTCGGGCAGCCCCGCCCATGCGGCCGCCCGGCCCGGCTCCACCTCCTCCCGCTATGGCCACGGTGACCTGGGGCCCAGCGCTACACAGCAGCCGCACCCCAGCCGCAGGTAGGGACCCCTTGTTTACCCTGTCCACGTTTTATAAGCCCGTCTGGTGTCAGTCCACCATCCATGTGCCGAAACACAACATCGCCCGAGATACCTCATGTTGTTTCCTGCGTCGGCCCGAAAGCTTGCAACCCTGACCTTGACGTGCCTCCTGACATTGTCCTTGGCTGCCTCCCCACAGCCACGTGCTGAACCGCTCCGACGTGTCCACCATAGCCGCGCTCAACCCCCACGCACCAGCAGCCCAAGAGGCTGCAGCCCGGGTGCAGGGCTACACAGCGGCAGCAGCAGGGACGGCAGGCGGGGCCGGGATGCTCCGATCCGGCTCACTGGGCGCGCGGAACAGCAGGGGCAGCTACGGAGGGGACGGCGTGCGAGACGGGCTGGGCGAGGCCACCCTCTCCGCATATGCGGGGGCACGGGGGCATGTGGGCGGGTCGCTGTCTGGTGTGGTGGGTGCGGGGGTGACCTCGCCTACAGGTACCAGCAAGCCGCCGCTGGCACCGCCGCGTGCTTCTGGCGCGGCGGGGGGCCTGGGCCGGGCAGATGCGGTTGCCGACATCAGGGTGGCGGACGGTGGCGGAGGGCGAGACGGGCAGGGGGATGGGGAAGAGGACGAGTACGCGGATGACAAGTTTGAGTCGGAGTACGAGGATGATTTCGAGGACGACGGGGAGGGCGAGGAGCGGGGGTCCGGGGGGCAAGAGGAAGAGGACAGGGACGGGGATGGGGCGGGCCACGTGGAGACGGCTGCGGCGCTGCGGCAATCGGTGGCGGCCCTGAACAGCCTGGTGCAGATGAAGATCGAGGTGGGTGGGGGGTGGGTGGCAACCGGCTCGGCTGCCTTGTACAGAGGGTTAACGTACCTGGCCGTGTCGTTGAGAAGAGTCTTACTCCAGTCCGGGCATGCATCGCTAGCCAACAGTCCCGTTGAAAGCTCAAATGGGTGCCTGACCTGTGATACGCAACCACAGGAGGTGTCCCGCAGCCGCCAACTGCAGCAGCACAGCCGCACGGAGCCCTCCGCCGCGGCCGCCGCCGCCCGCCGCTCCTCCACCTCCTCCCTGGGCGCCGCCGCCGCCGCCACCGCCGCCACGGGCCGGCTGCTGGCGTCCATGTCCCTCATCGGGGCCGACGAGGAGGGAGACCGCGGGCACCACCCGGGAGGTGGGTACCGCTACTCAGCGCTACACCGCCTTGCAATGTACTACTGCCTTCCTCTACTGCTCAGTCGGACGCCCAGCCGCCGTACCAACAGGTCAGCGTTGTTACCTGACATTGTCACTTGGGCTATATTTTCGCTCAGGCATGAGCGGAGGCCTGGACCTTGGCGAGTCCAACCTCATGGACGGCCTGCAGCAGTCGGACCTGGAGTACCTTGCGCGCCTGGGCGGCGACCCGCACGGACCCGCGGGTCACCACCCCGAAACCAGCATGGACGAGCACCCCGTGGTACTGGAGCCGGGGGCGCCCGCCGGCACGGCACGTGCCTGGGGCGACCGGCAGCCGTGGGGCAAGGCCGAGGGGCCCAAGGAGGACAGGACGGGGCTGGACGTGCTGCGGGAGAGGCAGCAGCGGGAGGCTGAGAAGGGGCAGCAGGAGCGGGAGCGGGAGCAGCAGGGCCAGCAAGGGGACCTGCTGAGGCAGTCGGCCGGCGTGCGGATGAGCGGGGCGGGCGCGGGGCAGCTTGCGCCGCTGCCGGCGGTGCTGCACGGGCAGGACGCGGATTTGGTGCTGCTGGGGGAGACGCTGTCACCTGGTGAGCGTGTGTGGCATTCACCCATCTGTCTGTTCGTCAAGGACGGCTTGTCCGTGTACAGGAGGGGAAGGCTGCGTTCGGGACTGGTACTGATGGCGTGGCTAGGGTGCGGGTACCGTTCTCCGCAGGCACCCCGGGTATACATGGTACACCGTCTGCTGTACTGCCTGTCCAACAGCCACCAGCTAGCTACCTGACCGCTGGATCCGTAGCCCGCTAGCTGTACAGCCGCTACAATCCTCCCTACAATCCTGAGGGCTTCCTCCGTCACCGTACACTGCCTTCCGTCTTTCACGTGCTTTCCCCCCTCCTGCCGCCCACGCAGGGCGGCGCACCAACGGCGCGGGGCAGCAGATGGAGGCCGTTGCCGCCGCCATGGCCCAGCTGACCGCCTCCGCCCGCCTGAGCGTGGACGACAAGAAGGTAAGGCCCACGCCGTGGAGGAGACCATTCTAGGCCCCCTTCCGGCGCCAAGGTGACATGCCAGGCAGCCGCTTCACAACACAACACTGCGTCGCACGTCCTGACTCCAGCACTTGCATTCGCATTGGCAACAGCATCTAGTAACCACGCTTATTTGCCGCTGCACCCTCTGCACCCCCTTCAGGAGCTCCGGAACCAGACGGACGCGCTGTACGGCAGCCTCATGCAGCTGCACCGCCTCATGAGCGGCCCGCGCGGCAACGAGCTGCGCTCGCCGACGCACAGCACCGGCAGCGCCGCCGGCACCCCCGCCGCCGGCTTCACGCCGACCGCCCTGTCCCCCGCCGGGTCGCCCAGCCACGCCAGCTCCGCAGCCGCGGCCGCCGCAGCAGCTCTGGCAGCCGCAGCAGGCCCGTCACCCCGTGCCAGCGTGGGACAGAGCCACGGCCAGGGCCAGAGCTTGGTCCAGGAGCGGAGCCAAGCTCGGCCGGGTTCTGGCAGCGGGCGGGTGGGCGGGGCACTTGCGCCGCCGCCTAGGCTGGTACCACCAGAGGTGGAGGTACGGGAAAGCATGTATGGGAATGGTGGTGGCGGTGTGGATGTGGGCGCCAGCGTGAGCAGGAGCACGGCCGGTGGGTTAGGTGTGGGGGCTGTGGGTACGGGTTCGGGGCGGCACGTGGTGCTTACGCCCAAGCACCAGCTGGTGGCGGAGGACGTGGCGTGGATGGCGGGGCTGGTGGACACGCTGAGCAGGTCGCTGCACGCGGACGGGCTGGGGGGCGTGGAGCTGCCGGGGCTGTGAGGCTGGGAGAGTGTGGGAGGCAAGGTTCTGATGAAACAGAGGGGAGGTGGACGAAGGGGAGCTCGGGGGTAACCGCAGAGCGTGGGTGTGCGTGGAGCTGCCGGGACTGTGAGCGGGAGGGGGCCAGGTGGGGAGGGAGCGGGGGCAAGGTACTGGGACAGCGGAGGAAGGGACGTGAGCAAGAGAGGCAGCGAGCGAGGGGATGTGTGTGGAGAGCGGGAGGAGCTGTGCACGTGAGGGTGTAGTTGCAGGTGAAATGGCACAGGTGAAGTTGACGGCATGCGCACGTGTTGATGCTTGCTGAGGTAAACGATTTGGTATACAGGAGCGTGGACGGTGCGAGTCGCAACCCTAAGGGTACGGTGCTGCGCCACGAAGGGCGCCGTCGGGGATGACCTGGGAAGGCCTCCATGCCGAGGTTCTTCCTGAACGAGCGAGGCCACTCCGCCGTACAGGAACAAGCTGCACAACCAACTGCTTCTCGGCGGGCATACGTTCACCTTGTAATTGCGAATGTGAGCATGGGCTGTCTGACATACCTAGCAATAGTATGGCCTGCCAGTCAAGCCACAATGCTGCGCCAGACTGCACTGCGGGGCCTCGAGACAGTGTAGGTTTTCTGCCACGTGTCACCTGGGCCCTACTGTACTCACTGGCGCTCGCGTCTACCATGTGCACTGTCGCCTATTCGACACTGGTTGGAGCTGGTGGTAGCAGAAGAGGACAGGGGTTCAGGGGCCATCCCACGCATATGCCCAAAACCCCGAGGCAAATACCCCCGTACGCAGCTCTACCTTTGGCTGGGTTCCCCAAGTCCGCTACACGATGCCTTTTGCTACAAGGGACCTCCCCTGCTGGCATGCTTGCACGACCCTAGATCCAGAGTGCGGTTGGCCCGCGACCATCCATCGCAGCACAGTATTGTCACCCGTAGGCTTTTACTCCAGCACCTGGTTTTGATTGGCATAGCTCGTCAGGAACCAACAGGTGCCGCCCGCAACGCGATTCGCTCAACGGCGCGCTACCCTACATCTCCTACATTTCAGGACTTGAACTCTCATAGTATAACCGTAGAGCAAGACACAGGCATTTTCTGCGTCTTTTGGCGCTTCGGGTGGTAAATGCCATGGACAAGTACCCTTGCGAGTGAGCCACTCCACGTCCAAACAGCCACGGGTACTCGTAAAGGTCGCATAGGATGTAGCGCACGTGGCTGGAGGCTGCCGGCTCGTCTCCAACCCAGCCAAAGCGCGCATTCGAGCACGGCGCGCTCACTACACAACCGTGGCGACGCAGCAGTTGCAACGGCATCCGGGTGCTCCCGTGCGTCTCGTGCAAGCAGCGTGGTTGCAGCGGCCGAGGGATGGAGGCTGGTGACAGGCTGGGGTGCGCGGGTCATGGCGGAACCAAGCAGACGCACAGCAGTGGCAGCTGCACGTGGGGAGGAAGCTCCAGCCGAGGGCGACCCTCAAAACGCACCTGTTGACAGCGAAGCACGCTCAGAGCCCCGGGAGGTGCGGGTCGGGAAGGCGCGTGCAGCTTCCGCTGCTAAGGGTTTCGGCGGTGCCACCACCATGGGCGCCAAGGCCAAAGGCAGCCCAGCCCCCAGCCGCAAAAGTGCTCCCGCCGCCAGCCCCGCCAAGCCACACACCCTGTCCAGCAGCAGAAGCACCAGCCCGGAGGCCGGCAAGAGCCTCTCTGTCGCCGCCGCTGCCGTTGCCGCTGCCCCCGCTTCGGTTAAGGGAAGCAGTTCCACAAAAGCACCACAAAAGGGCGGCCCCGGTGCCTCCTCCCCCTCCTCCTCCTCCTCCTCCTCCTCCTCCTCCTCCACCACCTCCTCGTCCTCGTTCTCCTCCTCCACCACCTCCTCCCCCAAGGGCGCTTCGGCGGCCTCCCCCTCAACTCCCACCGCCAGCGCAGAACAGATCAACAGCCTCCCGCCCGACCAGGCCCTGACGGCGCTCTCCAAGCTTGCCGGCACCAAGGAGGGCCGCTCCGTGCTGGTGCAGTCGTGCGCAAAGGTGGTCCTGCGTATGGGCGCTGCGGCCCGCTTGGGGATGGGCTCCACGGGTGGGTTGATTGTGCCCTCCCTGAGCTGGTCCCGGCGGCAGCTGCTGCAGCTGGTGCAGCTGCTGGCGGCGCACTGCGTCGACATGGAGGGCGCGGCGGATGCGGGCAGGGAGCTGGCCGCGTTCGTGCTCGGGTGCAGGGGCATGAAGGCCAGCAAGGCGACCAGCAGCAGTGACGGCAGCAGCAGCAGCAGCAGCGGCAGCAGCGGCAGTGGTATCAGCAGCGGTTTTGGGTTTGAGGGCGCGGCGGCCATGCTTGCGGGCCGTGAGGAGGCGGCGCTGGTCCCGGAGCTGCTGCCAGCCCTGGCCAAGCTGGGCGTGGGGTCGTACACCCCGGACGCCAAGCCGCCCCACACGGATGCGGAGGTGCGCTCTTGGTGTACCTGGGTCTTGATTCTTCCCCCTCACGCTGCACGAGCGTTGCATGTCATACGCCTGGCCGCTGGACCCATGCTGCTGCCGGACCGTGCCTACCGGTAAGGAGTGGGCTCCCGTCGGGTGCCAAGCGGTAACGCTGCCCAACCTGCCTCTGCGCGTGTGCGTGTGCGGCTGCAGGTGGTGTGGCGGTGCGCCGCGCGCGTGGCGTACAGCGGCATGGCCTCCTACCGGCCCAAGGAGCTGGTGGCGGTGGTGCGCGCGCTCAGCACCGCCATCGTGGAGCTGGACGTGCCCGGACTGCGGGACTTCCTGGCGCAGCGGGCGGTGGCGGACAGGGTCAGCAGCCTGGTCAGCGGCGGCGGTGGCGGCGGGCGGGACGCCATCAGCGGCGACGACACGGCGGCGCTGCTGCTGGGGCTGGTGCTGGCGGGCGGCGGCGGCCAAGGGGCGGCGGCGGCGAGGCGCATCAGCGTGGAGATGCTGTCGGGGCTCATCATGTGAGTGAGGGAAGCGTTGGGCGTTGTGCGGGGGTGTGGGGATGCGCGTTTGAGCTGCCCGAAGCCGGCGCGGGCAGGTGGCAGTGTAACGGGTGCAGGTGGGCATGCGTGGAGGTGCATGGTGCACGAGCTGGGCGCTGCTGTCATTATGTACCGGGGCTAGAACTCCGGTTTCCTGACAGAGGGCGTTCCTTTTGGTTGGTCTGCGGGCGGTTTGTAAGCTGCCTGGGCCTCGTGTGCTCAATGCCACCTCCCGCAGGCGCGCATTCGCGGACCCCAAGCTGTCCCCGGCTGGGAGCGTGCTGCTGCTGCAGGTGTGTTACGATGCAGCGTTCGTGCGGCAAAGACACCTAACCGCTAGGTCTGAAAGTGTTCAGCTGCTGTGAATCCAACCAACGGCCCCATGCTGCACAGCAAGTACAGCCGCCGCGGCCAGCCTGCACTGCCACTCTGTCTACTTGCGCGTGTCACAAGGGGTTTGCGAGCTCAAGGTCCTGTCGTATGCTGCCTGCAGGCCATTACAAGCTACGTGGAGATAATGGAAGCTGGCGGCCGCAACGCAGACGGCGATGCTGCGATGGTGCGCGGGTCTGACGGGATTGACAAACAGTGCGGGATGTGCGGTGTTTGCTAGGGACACCCACACGGTTCAGCTGCAGGACACTGCTCCTAGGTTGCGAGGGACCGCGTCAGGCTGTCTGTTGAGGTGTTGTGGTAGCTGCGGGTGAAACATGGTCACGTGCGCAGCTTGCCATGCCAGCATGTCGTCACGCGGGACCTGCTCGCCTGGGTGCATGAATGCATGCAGGGGAGCACCTCCTTGCAGGCCTGGCGCATGCAGCTGCGTAAGCGCGGGTCAGTACAACGACAATCAAGGTCTAGCCGTTGGTCTGCTGATAGTACAACTGCTGAATGCGCGCTTATGTGTTTCGCTGCTGCTGCGTGCAACAGGTTATGGACATGATGGAGAGCGTGCAGGCGGGGCAGGTGGACGCGCTGGTGCGGCTGGTGACGCAGCACGCGGTGGCGGGGCGGTTAAGCCACGCGGACCGCCACGGGGCCATGCTGTGCCTGGCGCGCATCAAGTGGTACGACAGGGCCTTCATGCAGGTACGTTGTGCACGGATACGGCTCAGGTGCAGCAGGCGAATGACGCTGTGGTTAGAGCATCAACACCTGGGGGCTCGGTGGGAAAGGGGCCGCTGTGTAATGCTTGTGCTGCACCTGTGGGCTGGTACAACGGTCGTTGTCGTGCAACGGCTGCGCGGATGGCTTCAATACCGAGCTTGGTGTCTGCATGCCAATGATGCCAACTCACAACACATGCACATGCCTCTTGTTCCTCCACAGCACGTGGTGCCCTACACTCTGGAGAAGCTCAAGCCCCCCAAAGGCAGCAAAAGCAACAGCAGTGCCGAACGCAGCAGCAGCAATGGCAGCAGCAGCGGAGCCGCCAGCGGTGAAGAGGGCAGCGCCAGCGGGCGGGAGAGCGGCAGCGATAGCGACCAGTGGGAGGTCAGCGTGGACGACTCCGACGTCCCTGCTGCCTCGACCTCCTCCTCCACAGCCACCGCCGCCACACCCACCATATCTCGCCGGGCGTTGCAAACACGTGACATCACACTTGCGCTGTACCTGGTGGCAATGCTGGGCCACGGGTTTGGCGACCAGCCGGAGGGTGCAGCAGAGAAGGCGGGCAAGGCCACGCCGGGTGGTGGTGGGGGCGGCGGCGGGGCCGGGGACAGGTTGGCTGACGAGGCGGCGTGCGCCGCGCTGTTCGACGCCGCCAGCGCGGCGCTGTCTGGGCGGCTGGCGAGCATGAAGGACTCCAACCTGGCCCGTGTGGCGTGGGCGTACGCCGTGGCGGGGCAGGCAGGCAGGCCGGGGTTCATGCAGGTGCGTGCTAGTGCAGTGGTGGATGGCGAAGGGATGTACGGTACTTAAAAACAGGTACTGGCTGACGCAGGGACAGCGGGCCGGGTTGTTTGTGACTGGGATCAGCGAACAGGTTGGGGGATGCGGGTCATTGTTGCGTGATAATTGGAAGCGCTATTCCAGTCTGCCACTGGTTGTAGCGGGGCCCTAAGCACTGTCCTGTCCGCCCTGTGCCCCGCAGGAGCTGCTGAGCGCGCTGGCGTCCCACGGGGGCCTGTCCCACCACGCCGGCAACCAGGCGGAGTTCGCGGTGCGCATCTGGAGCAGCACCAACCCCAAGCTGCTGGAGCGCGGCGGCGGCCGCAAGCTGCTGGAGAAGGTGGCCAAGGCGGCCAAGGCGGTGCCGCCCGGGCAGGCAGGGTGGAGGGCTGGGGCAGACAGGGGGAGGGGCGTTGGTGGCGGCGCCGCCGCAAGGCGCACGGGCCGCGGGGTGTCCGTGAGCGGGCTGCAGAAGGACGTGTTTGCGCGGCTCAAGGAGCTGGGGTACGGCCCCACCATGGAGAAGAAGGTGCGGTGGGGCGGCGTGATGGGGCACCGCTGGGGTGGTGGGGTGATGGGGGTCGGGAGCACTGGGGCGGTACCACAAGTGTAGCTGTAACTTGTAAGGTGGTGTGAAAGGGCGATAAACCACGTGGCGAATACGGCACTCCAGGCAGTCGCTTTTCACCGTTGCGCTGCATTGCCCAACAGCGTACGCCTACACATGGATTGCTGCGAGCGGTCTACGGCTTCCTCACGCCATTCCATCGCCCCGGCGCCCCCCAGCACCCATGGGTATTGTTTTCCTGACCTGCCCTGACCCTCACCACTCCCCCGCTTGTGCTGAACCCCACCAGGTGGGTCTGTGGTCGGTGGACATGCTGGTGGAGCTGCCCCACGGCATCAAGGTGGCGGTGGAGGTGGACGGCCCCAGCCACTACACCACCAGCACGCCGCGGCGGCCGCTGGGCAGCACCCTGGCACGCGACAGGTGCCTGCGCGCGCTGGGGCTCGAAGTGGTGTCGGTGTCGTACGGCATGTACGACATGTTGGGCAGCGAGGCGGGCAGAGTGAGCAAGCTCAAGGCGCTGATGGCCAAGGCAGTGAAGAAGGCTGGGGGCAAGGCGGGAAAGGCGGGGGGCAAGGAGGCGGAGGATGGCAAGGATGGGAGTTAGCAGGGTTGGGTGTGCGGGCGGGGCTGCATGCAGCGGGGCTGTGTGTTTTGGGGTTGCGGGGGCGTGTGTTGGAGTTACTCAGGGGCAGCGAGCGCGGGTGCTAGGTGGCACGCAACGGGTTGGGTGGTTTATGAGTAGTGCGCTAGCTGGTAGAATGTGACGTGCTCGTCTCTTGCAACACAACCCATCAGTCTCCCAACGTGGGCCGCCCCGCGTTTGTGCTGGCTCGCGCGTAGGCGTGCGATACGGATGTGTGTTGCACTGTTGCGCCTGTAGTCCCGCGCTAGCACCTCGTGTTGCCTTGCGTTGCGCGTTGTGTGGGGCCCTGTGCCGCCCAGCCGGAATGACAAGGCCACCAGAGCATTGCCCGGCGTGTCTTGGACGCCCCTAATCGAGGCATTCATTGGCTGAGTGGACCACAGTGGGCGGGCAGCCGGGGTACCTGTGGCCGCGGATTGCGTGCACCGGGACACGCCCTCTTGCTGGTTGTGTGCGGACACCCGTGTGGCTTCATCGGTCCGAAGCTGCGACGGTCGCTCTAGTGGTATTAAACCCACACGTCAGGCACCTGCACGGGGCTGCTGCAGCTGCCTCGTGTTAGCTTAGCTGGCTACGCTAGTGCACGCGTGCACGCGTTCGCTCGCTTGAGTCCGTTTACCTCGTGCAGGATGCAAATGACTCACGGCGGGTCACCCCTTCGTCATGAGACAAGGTGGCACAACAGCAGCTTTCGGGCGGCTAATGTTGTGCTGTGGCATTTGAAAATGATTTGATCATGTAGGAGTACCACTGTAACATCATACGGCAGCGGCCTCGGGACTCTAGGAGACCACTGTCACAGGCCCTGAACGCTGACACGTTGCTCAAATGGCCTGAGCGGCAGGAAAGCACGGCATAGAGCAACATGACGGCAAGGAACTCCTCAAGCCGACCCCACTTCCAACCGAGAACGATGAGCTTCTTCAAGGTACACCTCCAGGAGTAGCCATTTCGGGGCTGTGCAGCCGAGGGCAGCGCACGTGCTGCGTCAAACTGCAAGCTGGTTCCATTTTACGCAGGACAGCAGACAGTTCGACTCACACAAAGTACGCAGCACCCTGCAAGTACAAGACAGATGCAAGCCTCAGGCCATGCACCCACTCGGCCCTGTCAGGCCCTGTTGCAGCCCACGGCAGAGCATGCACATGAACCCACGCGCGGGCGCAGCAGTACCGCCAAAAACCATTCCAGGTTATTAAGCTATTCACACAAAAGACAAAACTGGCAAGTCGCGACCAAGCTCTCGGTCCAAGCACGCGGCTCCGCGCTGCAGCACAACTTGCACGTGCTGCAGGGCCCGCCACGACTACAAACTTGTGGACTATCCGTATCCCGGTCCGAGCATGCGGCGTATGCGGTCGTGCCCCTCATCAGAGAGAGCCAGCGACCTTAGGCTCCGAAGGGGCTTCACTCCTTGGGCGCGAACAGCTTCTTGACCTGTGGCGCGGGCCAGCCGGCGCAAGCAGCACACAAGGGCGTAAGATGTCTTGGCAGCTGCGCATGCCTAGCACCCTCCACACGGACGGCATCCTGGCCGCAATACCCGTAGCCGAAGCAGCTGGAAACTGATTGGGGAGCGGTACCCATGGCAGCAGCAGCACCAGCACCCTCAGGCAACAGAACGGGGCGGCGGGCGCGACCTGCACAGCGCAGCAGTCGCGTTACTGCCTGCTGGAATATGCTCCCACGCCGCCACCGCCTGCAGGCCACCCAGCCTGGCAGCCTCGGCCTCACGCCTACCCCACCTCCCTGCTGCACCCACATGTACTTTTACCTTGCAAGTCATCTCATCTCATCCCATCCCACAGTAAGGAGCGTCCTTTCCGCCCTGCGGCCCCCGCGCTCCCCACCTGCTCCAGCGTGAGGAACATGGCCACGTTCCACGACCCCAGGCGCCCGAAGTTGGGCACGAAGCCCTTGTAGAAGGCCAGCGGACCCTCCTGCCGCGCCGTCTTGACGAAGCAGTCCAGCACGCCGTTGAAGCGCCCAGCGCTGTCGCCTACAGGGCCAGTGCAGGGCATAGTGTTAGGGCGGCTCAGTACAGTACGGATACGGCGCCGTTGTTGCACCCAGCTGTGACCTGTGACCTGCAACCTGCGAAGGTCAAGCACGTACTCGGAGGGTTGCATTCAATGTAAAACACAGGCGTAGGCTGAAGCAGACGCCAGGGTGCAAGGGTGCCGTGGAACAGCGTGCCGCCACGATATGCGTCCTCCCAGTCCCTCCGGCCCTCAGCACACCACTATCGGCACGCACCCATGATGCGGCTCTTGACCACGTCCACCGGCGACCCGATGCACACAGCGAAGAAGCCGGCGCCCAGGCCTGCGTGGGACATGGCAAGGTAGCAGATCCAATGGGCACGTCCGCCGGTAAAGTGTAGGGTCACAAACTGGCAGGCGGGCTAATAAGCGTGTTACCGTGTACTGCCACACTGAGCTGAACCACCTAATACCGCTTTGTGCAGCGCTCGGTGCTGGTCGATACACAGGCGGCGTCCATGCACCCGATCGGGACTGCACGATGTGGTAGGCCTGCCAAGGCCGCCACGTCCTAGCTGCCTCCACACACGTGCAGCCCCGCGGTGCCGCTCCTCCTAACGCACCTGCCGCCAAGCGACGGCAAATGGCCCTTTCCCGCCCTTCCCTAGCTGCACCCACCTAAGCCGCCACCAGAACCTATCTAACCGCCTCGCACGGTGGCAGTTGGTCCCGGGCACCCACCTGCCGCCAGGTGCGTCCCCACGTTGTCCTGCATGCCCATGCCCAGCAGCGACTGCTTGATCTGCGGGAGGCAAGCGAGCCGCAGGCCCAGTCACCTACCGGCACACACTGTGTGCACAGGCTGCACGGCAGCACAGCTATTACAGTGCAACCCAGTAATGCGAAAGGCCCGCGCCACGTGTACGCGTGGTCATCCGGTATGCACGCGGTATCATTCGGTGTCAGTGTCCACGGCAATGACACAGAGCCCCAAGCCTGGCACCCTATCCCGCAAGGTACCGGTAAGCCGAGTCCTCCACATCTTCCACGCCTTGCACGCAACCCCACTTCCATTGGTACGCCCCTGCTCACCCTTCCGTCCTCGCAGCGATGTCAAGGTGTCACCCGCACTTCCCCACCTGGTGGTTGCTGCGTCTGCCTTCCTACCACTTCAGCCCCCTCCACACGAACCAAGGAACGGAGCGCCCCCTTTCCCCCTGGTGCGCCCAAATCACAGCTCCGCGGTTGTTCCCCTGCTGGGCCCACCCACCTGGTCGTAGCTGGCCAGCTCGGCGGCGTTGATGATGGCGTTACGCGCGATGTTGGGCCCCAGGCCCTTCCACAGGCCCAGAACCCCCTCCGACCTGCAGGGAAAGCCAGTTAGTGCTGACGGTAACTCAAACTAGCAACGTCCTTAGTCAGTGCCCTTCCTCCGTGCAGAGCGGACGCGGCAGCGCTGCAGGAGGCAGCACCCCACAGTGCGGGGACACGATAGGGGCACGTTTGCTGTCGGCACATTGCGCGGCATGCACCGCAATGGGGTGCCCAGGGCGGGCCCGTCGACTGCCATTACGGCGTCCGCACCTGGCGATGATGCCGTACGCAGCGACGGCGCTGGGGTACTTGCGGGGCGTGCCGGCGGGCAGCTTGCCCTCCGCCTGCATGCGGACCTGCGGAGGCAGGGAGACAAGGGTGCATGGAGCATCACAAAACAGTGCGTGAAAACTTCTCACGTTCTGCCAGCACAGCGCAGCCGACAGAGGCCGCAGCACGGGGCAGAAGACGTGTTGCCGACCGTCACTGACCAGGTTCACACAGCAAGTCCGCCCTTGCCTGTGGCCTTGCAAGGGCCACGGGGCGCCCTAACCCCACAGGCACCCTGCCTGCTTGCCTCCCTGCCTCCTTGCCTCCCCGCCCCCGGCCCCCACCTTGACCAGGTCTGTGGGGCTGGCCACGCAGATGCCCAGCGCGCCCGTGGTGAGGCCGGCCGCCACCTTGAGGTGCAGCGGGGGGTCGCCCTTGAAGTCCTTGCCCACGTACAGGTTGCGGACCTGTGTGCGATGGGGCAGGGAGGTGTGTCAGTAGTGACCGTACTGGGCGCGGCGCTCACGTAGCTGGGCCTTGTCCACAATTGTGTTCGTCTGTTGCTTGCGCGTGTCCGCGCACGCGGGCAGTGCGAGGGTCACCCGGGCAACACAACAACGTGTGCGCCTATGTGCATCGCACAGGCGTGTGCTGCTGCAGGCCAACCACAGCAGCCCAAGCTCCAAGGCGTCGGCGTGTGTTCCCGCTGCGTTGAATGCGACGGCGGGTCAATAGCCTTGATTACCCAATGCCATGGACCTCCAAGCAGAGCCAAGGCCATAGGCTGTCTGCCTTCGCTTACCGGCTCGTACAGGCCAATGCGCAGACCTCCAAAGAGGCATTGCCGGTGCAAGCCTGCAGCGGGGAGCGAGGGAACACGGCACAGGGCACACGTGGACTAGGCGCACCAGTGTCGTTCTGGACGTTTACAAAACACAGTGCATGAGGAGCTCGTGGCACCGGAGGAGCAGTGCGTGTTGTGTTTGGGAGGGCTGAAGAGGCATGCCGCCCAAATGCCAGGTGTGCGGACAAGCTCGTTTTCCCCTGCCCCGCGAGGCCAGGTGCAGAACCTGCCTTGCCCTGCTGGAGCCCTGCCGGAGCACAGCCACATACACACCTGGCTCCAAGCCCTTCCAGAGTGACGCCGGTCCCTCCTCGCGAGCGATGGTGAGCACCGTCCCAAGCATGCCCCTGACCGGGTGGGGTGTTGCGGATGGGGACGTGCAAGCGTGTGCGCTCGTCCATGGGGCCTGGGGTCGTTGCCTGCTTTTGTGAGTTGCATTGCGTGTGTACTCACTTGTACTTGTTTCCTCCTGCTTGAAGCTGCAGACGGACCTTGGCCGTATCCAGCGGCAGCGTCAAGGCCTGCCGGCAATAGTCGCAACGGTAAGGTCATGCCGGCCCCGCACGGCAGCTTGCAGCCCACTGGCGAGCCTACTAACCTCTGCTGTGCATGCTGCGATAGCACTCGAGGCAAACATCTGGGGAAACGGCAGCGGCTTGGAATTGCTACTCGGCGCCATGGCTTCTGTCCCTTATCCTAAACGCTCGTGAAAGAGGCAGCACGCCTCTGGAATGGAGCTGGGCTCCGGCAAGCAACTTGAACTTAGCTCAACTCAACGGCTGAGTGATGGGCATGCATCGGTGACCGTTATACCATCGGTACGACTTGCCTGAGTGTGGAGCACGCTCATGTTGCGTGACTGGGATGCCAATGCAGCGACACTGAGGTGATGCACTACGCCTAATTTGGCCTGTTCCAGCAACTTGGCCTTAACTCGCACTGAAGGGTTTCCGAAACGTGACTTCTCTGACCCTGCCAAACGACCTGCGATGGCGTCGCACTGCGCCCGATCGCTCATCAAGCGCTGCTGCAGCACAAGCGTTCGCCACTGTGCGCTGACCGCTGCGGTTGGACGGTCCTACCGGACGGTGCCAGCCGGAACTCCCCGCCTTCCCGCAGGTCAGCAGCTCATTGCGGAATGCGAACAATCATCTTACTTGCAAAGGAACACTCCACAGCGCTGTAACGCTATGCCTGCTCACAGGGGGTCGCGCTGAAGGGCCTTTGGGCCGGCCCGCGCTGCAGCGGAGGCTCCTGTGCCAAGCGGCCACAGGAGGGGGCAGCGGCGCAGGTGCGGGCAGCGGCGGCGGCGGCTCCGGCAAGCCCGTCAGCATGGGCGGCAGCGGGGAGCCCGCCAAGCCCGACGGGCCCATCAACGGCTTTGTGGCTTGGTACATGGGCTGCCTGGGGGCCAACCCGGTGGGTTACCACCGTGCCATGCGTGCGCTGCCACCGTGCACAGTGCAAGGCCGAGGAGGCCTATGGCGCACGTCCCCTGGGTGTCTTGCCACCGCCAGCGGTACAGGGAAGGGGCTGTGCGGGACCTGGGGCCCAGGCGCCTCAGTCGCTTGGCAATAATGCTACCGATAACGTGACGAGGGACGGCATGCAGCGCCCACTTGCTCGGTCCGATCGGCCCATCACTCTCGCATTGCGCTCTTGCTGCCGCGCAAACAGCTGGCATAAAAGCGCGCATCTTAGAAAGCACCCGCGCTTGCGGCTCAGCCAAGGTGAGCTTGGGCCTGAAGCGGCTGTGCGTCATGCTGTTCCTTATACCGTACCACACGTGGCCCCTGCAGCTGCTGACCAAGGCCATCACGTGCGCGCTGCTCAACGCCCTGGGCGACCTGCTCAGCCAGCTGGTCATCGAGAAGGGGACCTGGAACCCCAAGCGCACCACCACCTTCACGCTGCTGGTGAGCGCTGCACACGTCTTAGCTGGGCGTCACTGTACAAGGGCTGCTCACCACCCAATGCCGCAGCTGACAGGACTGCCGTACATCATGCCGTTTACGTGCCGAAGGCTGCAGGCCCTGGCGAGCGACAGAGGCAGCGAGCGACAGCAGCTTGCTGGGCTTGTGGCATGCTTCCTGGCGCTGCACTGGCTGACTCTTGGCTGTGTTGCTGGCACGCCCGTGCGCCGCCCCTCAGGGCCTGCTGCTGGTCGGCCCCACGCTGCACTTCTGGTACTCCATCCTCAACACGGTGGTGCCCGCCAAGAACACCACGGGTGCGTCAGGGCCGTGTGCTGCATGCAAAGGGCTTGGCTTACTCTGCTTGGCAGGGCTGCTGGGTGGCTGGGCAGCACCAGGTCCCACGCCACCGTACCCTGGCCAGTACCCGACGGCTGCCGTGCCGTGCCAGTGCTATTGCCGAGTAATGAGTGAGAAAGATGAGGCGAGCTGTACCGGCTTCCAAGGCAAACTGCCACTACCGCTACTTGCTTATAGATGACAGAAGTGCTACGTACATACGGGGGCTTGGCCTGCCTGCTTCCTTGTTGCTGCCGGATGGTGTTCTGCAGCCGTGCTGACGCAGCTGTTCCTAGACCAAGGCCTCTTCGCCCCCGGTTTCATCGCACTCTTCACCTCCGTGCTCTTCACCGTTGAGGTAAGACACCCAGGATAGGCTGTGCGGCTTCTCAGACTCTCAGCGACCAGCGGCATGTGCCTGGCCAAGGTCGCTGGGACTGTGATGAGACGCATGCTGACGTGTAGGCTTACAGGTGTGTCCGCTTGTTACAACCTGCAATGGCCGGGACAGTTTCGTGCGCCAAGCATGTCTCATGGTGCCCTTACATGCATTCACGCCTCGTGCGTGTGCCCCCGCGCTGCCTGCACGCCGCAGGGCAACGCGAACAAGGTGATGGCCAAGCTGAAGCAGGACTGGTGGGAGATGTGCCAGGCCAACTGGGTGCTGTGGATCCCGGCGCAGTTCGTCAACTTCCGCTTCGTGCCGCCCAACCTGCAGGCAAGGCTGTGTTACGGGGGGCAGACCTTTGTACATTTGAGCGGGGCAACCTGGGGCAACCGAGCCCATTGCAGTTTGTTGTACGGCGCTTACACAGCAGTGAACGCCTGCGCCGCCGCCGTCCCTACCCCTGGCAAGCACATATACATTGGCGTACAGCATGCCAACACACCCCATGGATACCGTAGGGCGACAAGGATGTGAAGGATACACAGGCTCCCTCAACACAGCCCACAAGTTGGCGTACCCATAGTAGCACCCCAGGACACGGTGACTGCTGTGCGTTGCACACCCGTCGTAAATGCATAAAGTACAGCCTCAAGCTACCGTCTCCTGACATGCACCTTCATGCAATGCACCTGCTGCTTATGTGTACATCCTGCATTGTGCTGGCCTGTGCCCCATGCCACCTGCGACCCACCATTCTAATACCCTTTCGCCAATGCCCCTCCCCGCCAGGTGCTCACGGTCAACATCGTGGCCCTCGCCTGGAACGCCTACGTCTCGTGGAAGAGCAACAAGGCCGTGGCTTGAGGGTTGCTGTCCCGAAGCCGGTCGCCCGGCTCCAAGCCCAGTCGAGGACGCTCCCATGCACGACGTCCGCTGCTGTTCTTGGCTACTGACCTCCTAGTGTGTGCAGCGGCAAGGGGCCGCGTCATCTCCCAGTGCTTGCTTGTCCGGCTTGGAGCTTGTCGTACCGTGTTGGTGATGAGTTATCGTGTTTGGCCAGAGCACGTGGCCGCGTGTGATGTGTCGGCCCCTTACTCCAAGTACTCAACCTTGTCGTCGAGGCCGTTCTGCAGAGAGGCACATGAGTGTATTATTTGGTGAGCACGTGTCATCCAAAGCGAGTGTACGCTTATGTACAGTGTCAGTGGCATTATGGCCGGAGGCGGCTGGGTTGCCTGGTCAGTGCGGTTGGTCGGACAATCCCTGACGCCGTCTTTGTCGCCGTGCAAGTACGGTCAAAGAACCAACATGAGGTTGAAGAGTAAATGAATCAACATGAGGTTGAAAGGATATGGCTATGCGGAAGATGCAGGTCAGGCCTCACGCCCTCACCCTCATCACACGGGCAGTGTTTTTCTTTTCAAACCACGCAACTTCTCATCCATTTTCCAAACCGGAATACTTCCGCCCGTCAGGGCACTTTCCATTCCGGGGGGGTGCGGGGGGTC
>VFQN01004225.1_pt1 | contig 19231 bp, 20 predicted proteins | sample 3512371 | NCBI WGS metagenome assembly VFQN01 (sample SAMN10412370, study PRJNA504923) | tailings metagenome | isolation source: Replicate 2 from Balatoc abandoned mine | place: Philippines: Itogon, Benguet | collected 2017-08-28 | reverse complement strand
TAAGAGTTTTTGTTGCTCACAATCGCTTTCTTAACGTTAAACCTCTCAAGTATTAACGGATGGGAGGACACTTAATTTTGGATGGTAATACATAACTTACCGTAATATTGGTCAATAGGTAGTTGTCACTGCGTCCACCTCCTCGAAAATCCCCCTGTGCCCAACCCGATAGGGGGCTTGTGGCAAACGGATCAATAGAGGGCTCATTTGGATACACAATTTGTCTTACAATATCGGTACGATCTCTTCCAGTACGAGCCGCGATCGGTTCATTGGTACGGTTAGACATGGCGCGAGCCAAATCATTTTTCAACACTGCGGGGTCAGGAAAAAGTCCACCCACATCATCCAAGTGGTCCGAGCCCGAAATACGGATCCCTCCTTCAATTCCAACGTTCCATTGGTTGTTTACACGCCATGTAAAACCCATTCCGAAGGGAATTGAATACGTAACCAATGAGTACGGCTTAGCATAGCCTGGCTGGCCCTGCCCTTCGGTGCCGAGCGGCTGAAGTGCTACCCAATTATTGTCGTATCCTGGTGCTTGCGGGGTTTTAGCTTTGGGGTTATGGGCCAAAACCGCAATACCCGCAAACAGATACGGGCTAAATGCTACTCTTCGGTTAGGGCTTCGGCCATCACCCCGTAGTTTATAGATGCCGACTAAACTGAATTCCTTAATATCATTACGGAAATGAAGATTCCGCACATAAAAATTAGGAAAAGGGTTTCCGCCCGCACCACGGTTATAATATTCATCATCTCCCGCGAGCCGTGCCCACGTAAAACCCAGACGAGCCGCCAAATGAGGGGTAAAATTTCGCGTGTACCCCGCATTCACATTCCAACGCATCATCCTGAATACCGACCTTACTGGAGTACGAAGGGGGGCTAATTCTCCCAAATAAGAAGAAGTTCCCAAGCCAAAACTCACGGTTGAATATTGTTCAAAAGGAGTTTTACGGCGTTGAGCTTCCGAAGCATACGTCACCAGTAGCGTAAACAACAGGGTGCCGACAAGTATTTTGAATTTCATTCGCTTTACTGATTTATGCGTGACTTTGATTCAACGCAAAAATGATTGTATTTATTGAATAGCACTACAAAAATCGCGCCGAGAATTAGTTTCTAGCATCCAAACCCCAATGTAATTTGGTCCGTAAGGTCTGCACAAAGTTATCTTGGCTCAATTTGACCAAACGCGCCTTAAAGAGTTCTTTCTTAACCAGTAAGGTGACGGTTGAATCCACAATCCTGAAGCGGGAATCTAACGAGACCAGAAAATTACTGCTCCGACTTTCGACCCTGAAACTTAGCTTACTCACGTCTGGAATAATCATGGGACGAACATTGAGATTATGAGGGCTGATGGGCGTAATCACAAAAACATCGTTTGTTGGCAATACCACTGGGCCACCGCAACTCAGTGAGTAACCCGTAGAACCCGTTGGGGTTGACACAATCAGACCATCCGCCCAATAAGAATTCAAGAACTCTCCGTCCAAATAGGCGTGTACCGTAATCATGGAAGAGGTATCCGTTTTGGTAATGGTAAAATCGTTGAGCGCAAAATTATAATCTTCAAATAAGTCTGTATCAGACAATAAACTTACCAACGTACGGTCTTCGGTTTGAAAATTCCCCTGAAAGAGCGCCTCTAGCGAATCATTAATCATGGGCGGCGAAACCGTGGCTAAGAAACCAAGGCGGCCCGTATTGATACCTAAAATGGGGATTTGCCGCGAGCGCGACTGCATAACCGACTCCAGCAGGGTGCCGTCGCCGCCGATACTAAAAATAAAATCAGCATCAGGCGCACCGTGCGGGTGCGGGTAGTTCTTTTCGGTGTAAGGATTGACCCCAGCACTCAACAAAAAAGAATAGAAGGAAGAAGAAATAGAATAGTCTATTTGCTTACTCTTCAGAATATCAAACAATGCCTGTACGTACGGCTGCGTGTCGGTTGTAAAACTGCGTCCGTGAATGGCGATTTTCATGGGTATCGCTTCGGGGATAGATTTGGACGCAAAGGTATAAGAATCCTTTTTAAGTCGACACTTAGGTTTCCAAATACCTCAGTAATAAATCCAAACGGTGCCGATCGGGGTTTTCAAGTGGCTCATTGGCATACACATTCTCCACTACATAACTGAAACGTTCAAAGGTAGCTACCACCGCCGACACTTCGGTGCGGTTAAGTTTGAGCGTGAGCGTTGCCTGATCAATATCGCCGTATTCAGCACCCGAAAAATAACTGCTGATGATTTTTACATTATTGGATTCCACCAGACGGCTGATGTCGGTCATGGAGTAATCGCGGTTTGACATCTTAAGCACCACTACAGCTCCCGCTTCCTGCGCGCCCAGCAGTCCGGCAAACTTGGCCATCATGTCGGTTACGACGATTGTGCCAGCGTAGAGATTATCCTCATCCAACACTGGAACAGTATCTAACTGGTACTGATTGGCAATGCCTATGACTTCATAAATGTGCTGAAATAGATTGGCGTGGACAGGATTAGGTGGCAAATTAAGTTCGGAAAGCAGCTTCTCATCGTCTGGAAAATTTAAGAGTGTATCCTCACTCAAAAGCCCTTTGTATACTTCATTTTCCACTAAAGCTAATTGCCGAATGCCATATTCGTCCATTAAGTCAACCGCTTGCCCGACCGAGTCGTAAGGTCGTAAAACGGGGGTAGCGGGGTTGATAAGTTCTTCGGCCAGCATGGTTGATGTGTGATTTTTCTGAAAACTTAGAAAAGTTATTTAAAGTTTCCAAAAGTATTTTGAGATTTTATTGATAATGAATCAATAGATGAACAAAAAAAAATGTGTTTTCATTTTTTTTCACCCCATAATAAGCGATTCGTTTTCAATGATTTTACATTTTTACCACCACCAACTCCACCCGTCGGTTACGACGACGTTCGCTCTCTGAGGTTCCCTTCGTCACGGGGCGCGTGGGTCCAAAGCCTTTGGCTTCGATACGTCCCGCGTCAATCCCTTTGCTGACCAGGTACTGCTTGACGGCATTGGCTCGGTTTTGAGAAAGCTCCATGTTTTTGTCAAAATCACCCAGATTGTCGGTATGTCCTTCCACCCGAATTTCCATGGTTGGGTTTTCACGCATGAGCTGTGTCAGGCGATCCATCTCGGCAAATGAAGACGATAGTAAATCGAATTTAGAAATGTCAAAGTAGATATTATTGAGGGTAATCGCCTCCCCAATCGCTACAGGATTTAACACAATTTGGTTGTCTATTTCTTGCCCTCCTTTGGCCTGCGTCAGGTCAAACGCGCCACTGCTCGGAAAATATCCCTTAGCCGTTGCCACGTAAGCGTATTTGTTTCCCGCATCCAAGTTAATTCGAAACCTTCCCGACGAGGCCGACAACTGCATGGAATCCAGCCCGTTGCCCTCACTTGGCACTACATAACTGATTCGTGCTGAAATAGGCTTTTTGGTTTTTGCATCCACCACGGTACCACGCAAGGTTACTAATTGCGGCGCGGGTACTGTCTCTTTTTTAGGTTCAACAGGCGGCGGAACATCCTTGGGCTTTTCGGCTATGATAGGAGGCTCCTCATTCTTAGGTTCAGGTGTTGGCTGCTTTTTGGGCAATGGCCGCTTCGGGTTCCGGACATGAACACTGAAATAGTTCCAGTACCTTTTTGTTCCCTGATCACGCCCTTCAAACATATCAAACACCTCAATGCCTGGTTCTAGTCGCTCAAAATAAACAACAAATTTAACCATATCACCAGGTCGTATTTCACGCTTTTGGGGGGCTACGGGAATACCTTCTGCTTTGATAAATCTAAACTTACGCCCAGCATTTCCAGGTTCATACAGCCGACAATTAGGGTCAATTTCGATTTCTTCGTTTGAACGGCGTCTCCCCAGAATCATATCCTCCAACGAACGCGGATTCGAACTGTAATCAAGGGTAAAATAGAGGATTGTAAAGTCCTTCGTCAACTCCACTTTTGTGATATTGACATAGGGTTGAGATTGTTGCTCCACATAAGGGCTCAGGGTGGTAATTTTTTGCGCAAAAGCCCCTCCCGAAAGTAGCAACAAGAGGCCTAAAAAATGGTATAATCGTTTCATGGTCAGATGAGATAATCTTGTGGATAATCTTGCCCGAAATAACGCCATTGAAGAGCGATTAGTGCGGAAATACTGTTAAAAATAGTTAATACCTCGCCATTCAACGTTGCATTTAGACCAATTAAACAAAAAATCTTGAAAGTATCAAAAGGTAATTAGATATTTGTCTAATTATTTAATTCTATGAACAACCTATTTCGTGCCCTCAATGACCCTACCCGAAGAAAAATTCTCGAAATATTGCGGGAAAAAGATTTTACTGCGGGCGAAATTGCCGATAAGTTTGATATGACCAAACCCAGCATTTCGCATCACTTAGATTTGCTGAAACAGGCCGAGCTCGTTACTGCCGACAAACAAGGACAATTTATTTATTACTCCCTCAATACTACCATTTTAGATGAACTTCTAACGTGGATTTTTACCCTAAAACAACCATGAAAAAGTCCCTTAACTACTTAATGTTGGCAGCCATTACCGCGCCACTTATTTATTTAGCTTTTGTCTGGAATCAATTGCCCGACATTGTTCCTACACACTTTGGCCCCAGTGGCAAACCCGACGCTTTCGGGCCTAAATGGACGCTGGGTATCCTGACCGTTGTGTCTATCGGGCTTTATTTTCTCATGCGCAATGTTCCTCACCTCGACCCTCGTCTCAATCAGGCAAGCGTATCGGAGCATTATCCCAAACTGATTCTATTGGTACTTACTTTTTTGGGGGCTATTCATATCCTAATTATCCGTTCGGCACTGGAGCAAATGGCGGGAGAAGTATTCATCAACTTAGTATTTGTCGGTGTTTTTTTATTGTTGGCTGGCATTGGCAATTACCTTAACACCCTCAAATCCAATTACTTCGTAGGAATTCGTACCCCGTGGACGCTGGAAAGCGAAACGGTATGGCGCAAAACCCACCAAATGGGCGCAAAGTTGTTTTTTGCGATGGGAATTGTAGGCGCACTGGTCGTGGTTTGGTTACCCGAAATGTGGAAAATCGTCTGGACACTTTCCCTGATTTTTGCCACTGTCATCTGGGTTTTTGTGTATTCGTATCGAGCACATAAACAAGAACAAGCCAATCGGTGACCTATTTTCCCACATCCATTTTCCCTTTACCTGTATTGGTTTGTTAGATTGTCAACAATAATCTGACTATCGTCTGACCATAACCAAATTAAAAACTAATTCACTAAGCGCTAGGCTTTCGGATGCGATTGCTTGAAAATCTTCTTTAATTTTTCGATGGAATTGTGGGTGTAGACCTGAGTGGCGGCCAAGCTACTGTGGCCGAGCAAATCTTTGATAGAGTTTAGGTCAGCCCCGTTGTTGAGCAAATGAGTAGCAAACGTATGGCGCAGTACGTGCGGGCTGCGTTTTTGAAGAGAAGTAACCGCCGAAAGGTATTTTTTGACAATCCGCTGAATCAGCACCGCGTAGGCGGGTTCGCCTTTATTGGTCAGAATCAGGACGTTCGTACCAGGAAACTGCTCATTTTTGAGCGCCTGATAGCTTTTTACAAGGTCGGCAAGGTTTTTATAGATGGGAATAACACGCTGTTTGCTTCGTTTTCCCATCACTTTTAGTGTGAGGTCATAAAAATTAATATCGCCATCTTTCAGCTCCAGCAATTCAGCCAAACGCATTCCTGTTCCGTACAAAAGCTCAAGAATCAAGCGGTCGCGCAGGCCTTCAAAATCAGCTCCAAACTCCATCTCTTCAAACAAGAGGAGAAGGCTTTTTTCTTCGACAAATTGCGGCAAGGGCTTGTCGGTCTTTAGCGCCGAAACCCGCAGCATGGGGTTCATCGTAATCACTTTGCAGCGCAGCAGATACCCATAAAAAGACCGCAGCGTGGCCAATTTTCGGTTCACGCTGCGGTGGTGTAATTCGGCCTCGACCAAACTCACCGCCCACCCCCGCACCATGCGAAAGTCGGCTTGGCTGAGTTCTGTGAGGTTATAGGTTTTTTCCAAAAACTCCGCAAACTGCTCCAAATCTTTTTTGTACGCCGTGAGGGTGTGTACACTGAGTCGTTTTTCGACCGTGAGATGTTGGAGGAATTGATCAAGCATCGTTTGGATTTTAGTTTACTATAACGTTCTGATTCTTACATTTTTGTACCAAGACTCATCGCCGTGGTCCTGAAGAGCGATTTTTCCTTTGGCACGGGGCGTAGCATAGGTCCATTTTGTAAATTTACTTTTGGCCAATTGCGCTTTCCATTCGGCACCGCCATACTCGTATTCCACCACTTTCACGCCATTGAGCCAATGCTCTATGTGATTGCCATTGACCACAATTTTTCCTTTGTTCCACTCGCCGGCGGGCTTGCTCACAAACTTACTCGGGGCCTGCATGTCGTAGTTAGCGCCCGTTTTTTGTTTGTCGTTGATTTTCACCATTTTACCATTGTCGTTAAACGGCGGGTATCCTTCATCGTCAATCACCTGATACTCAGGTCCTGAATAGTACGGCGGGTGCGCGGGGTCTTCGATTACTTTATACATGACACCGCTGTTGCCTTTGGGTTTTACTTTAAATTCAAACTCCATTTCAAAGTTTTCAAATTCAGCATCGGTTACGAGGTCGCCTGATTTTCCGTGGGTCATCAATGCCCCACCCATCACCATCCAGCCACTCACGCCCGTTTTGCCATAACTGTGCCAACCAGCCGTAGTTTTGCCGTCAAACAGGTTTTTCCAAGGTCCAGGTTTGGAAGCGTAAGAAAAAGTAACCGCGCCAACTAAAAAGGCACTCATTAAAATGCGAAGACTTTTCATGTGCATTTGATTGATTTTAGTTTTATTGAAAAAGGGAATACATTCGTCTAATTTACTCATTTTTGACGAGCTACGGCTACCGCAATTTTAGAATCTGCCGTTCCGTAGTACAAAAACCACTTGCCCTTATACGACGCTAGCCCTTCCACAAAACACACCTGATTGATTTGGCCAGTAATTTCGTAGGGGCGGTCGGGTTTGATAAAATAATTTTCAGAACGGTCGTTCAACTGAGCGGGATTTTCGGCATCAAATAAAAACTGACCCGCGGCATAGGCACCTTCGGGCAGGGTGGGGTCGCCCGTTTGGGCGTAATTCATGCCGTTGTAAATCAACACAATTCCTTTTTTTGTCAAAAAAGCAGGCGGCCCCGACTCCAGCAAACGTGAATCATGTTTTCCGGGGCGCGTTGATGCCACCGCCACGCAGTTCACATCCGACACATTTTGGGGCTGATACGAGGTATATTTGGGCTTAGTGCTTGGATACCAATTGATTAAATCATCCGAAGTAGCCACGTAAAGTTGGGCTTGGTCACCCCAGTACATCCAATATTTCCCGTTGATTTTGGTAGCAATAAATCTATCTCCCACTTTTTTGCACACGATTGCACCCGATTTTGACCAAAAATCACGGTTTCCTTTGATAAAATTATTAAACGCCAAACCGTGTTTTTGCCACTTGACCAAATCCTGCGAGCTTGCCACGCATAGACGCGCCTTGTCGCCATCGTAGGAGGTATACGTCATTACGTAGTGCCCGTCTTCGGTCTCTACAATGCGAGGGTCTTCGCAGCCGCCTTCCCACTCGTATTTTTTCATAAAATCATTGTCGGGATAAAACACCGGCTTAGGCATTCTTTTAAAATGAACCCCATCGCTACTAACGGCCAATCCTAAACGAGAAGTACCCGCATATTTGCCCACTTTATCTTCGGCCCGATAAATCATGTATACTTTGCCATTACGAACCACTACGGCGGGATTAAACACATCTTTTTCTTCCCAACGAACGGTTTCTCCTCGGACGGGGCACGCAAAGGTTGTGTTGGCCTTGGCCTCTAAAATCGGATTGGCGGCGTCCATTTTTTGGAACGGTCCTAACATCCAAGATTGTGTTTTTTGGGCAAAAACAAGAGGAGAAATAAGCAGAAGCAGCAGGATTTTTTTCATAAATTAAAGGAGATTGGAACACAAACAAGAAAGGGTTAAAAGTATTGATAAACAACCTCTTAACCCTTTCTTTAATTTTATTTATTTATCTAGTCAAAACACAACGAAGCCGCCCCAAGCAAGCCAGCATCATTGCCCAAAGTGGCGCGTTTGATTTCGAGGTCTTTCAGATAATACGGTGTCAACCAATAGTTGAGTTGTTTGGTCACGGCAGGAATGATATAATCAAACGAAGCCGACAAACCACCACCGATAAGAATCAGCTTAATGTCCAAAATCCGAATCATAGACACCAGCCCATCGCCTAGCATCTCTCCTACGGCGGTCCAGACTTGAAGCGCCAATTCGTCGCCTTCGGCGGCAGCGGCCACTAAGCCCGTGGTAGAAATGGTCCCATCATCGGGCAGTTGAGTCGCACCAGTGTACGTCCGACGCATTTCATTGGCTAAATCCAATAATTCTTTCTTTCCGATGTTGCGTTCGAGTACTTTCCCGTTGCGCGAGGGAATATGCCCTGGCTCCATGGCATTTCCATCACCACCCACAAACACTTTACGGTTGATAATCGCGGCACCACCTACGCCCGTACCAAGGGTGATGAATATATAATTTTCGTTGATTTTTTCTTCGGCAAAGTAGAATTCTCCCAAAGCCGCTGCATTGGCGTCATTTTCAAGAAAAAACTGTACACCTGCAAATCGTTTTGACAGATACTCCACCAACGGAACGTTATCAATTTCGGGAATAGCCGTAATTTCTAACGGAACGGTCCGGTTTCGGTTAATCATTCCCGGCAATCCGATGCCTACTTTCTTTACGTTTGGATATTCGTGCAACTGAATCGCGATTGCGTCACCGAGGCGTTCCTCAAAGTGTCCTGACTGGCGCCAACTGGTAGTATCGTGGCTATAAAAATTTGAAATTCGACCGCTTTCTGTGTCCACGACACCCATTTTGACGTTGGTTCCGCCCACGTCAATACCCAAATATTGTTCCATTTGAAAATATAAATCGTTATCAGTTAGTGGTTAATAGTACAAGGCTAGGTGCAAAGTACTGATTTAACGCGCAAAAATCCTAAACTTAAACAATATCTCCCAATTGCGGACGTATCAAAATTTCTTCTACCACCGCTCCCGCCGAAAGATGGTACGCCGACCAAATTGCTTCCGCAATATCTTCAGCCTTTATAAACCGTTCGGGCGGCAATTCTACTCCTTCCCAACTTGAAGTAAACGTGGCCCCGGGCAAAATAGCCGTCACTCGAATTCCTTTGGTTTTGAGTTCCTCTCTCAGTACTTTGGTAAAACCGTAAAGGGCAAATTTGGCAATACAATACGCCCCTCCATTGGGGTAAGCCGTGATGCTCGCCGTTGAGCACAGCGTAAAAATATGGCCTTTTTTGCGCTCTTTCATCCCTTCTACCAAGCCTCCCGTCAGATAATGAGCACTATACAGGTTGATTTCCATCATTTGCTCTAAGGTTCCTTCGGGTGCTTCGTGGATTTGGCCAGGCACAAAAAGCCCCGCGTTGTTAACAATGATCTCGACGGGTCGGTTGAGCGCCGCAATGAATGTCACAAACGCTTCAACTTCTGCTTTGACGGCCATATTCACGGCTTTCACATACAGCTTTGCCGATGGATATTTTGCTTGAAGGGACCGTTGAAGTTCCAACAAATCCGACTCGGTACGGGCACAGGTGACCACGTCAAAACCACCAGCCATAAATCGTTCTACGGTAGCTTTGCCAATTCCTTTGGTTCCACTACTCACAATCACAAGAGGGTTCATCTTAAAAAAATATCATTTTCGTTAAGCAAAGGTTAAGATAAAGTTTTACTTTTGTTGGCTTTTTTGTAAGAAAAAGGTATTTTTAACTTAATATTGTTCTTTTTATAACCTTAAAAAACTTACACTTCGTCAATGAATATTTGGCACATTTGTTCTGCCATTATTACTGCTTACCTGTTGGGGTCTATCCCTTCTGCCATTTGGTACGGTGAAGCGTATTTTGGGATTGATGTTCGGAAATTTGGGAGCGGAAATGCGGGGGCAACGAATACTTTCCGGGTATTGGGCAAACGTGCGGGTACAATTGTACTGTTGATAGACGTATTGAAAGGCTGGACGGCCACCAAGCTGGCCAGCATTCTGTTTTTTCTGGAAGTTATCCAGCCAAACCAAGTTCCCACCTTCAAATTAATATTGGGTTTTGCGGCCGTTTTGGGGCATCTCTACCCCATTTTTGTGCGATTTAAGGGCGGCAAGGGAGTCGCTACTTCATTGGGGATGATCTTGGCCATTGACCCGCTCGTTGCTTCGGTCTGCATTGTTATTTTTGTATTGGTATTGTTGGTATCTCATTATGTATCACTCAGTTCTATCATAGCCGCGTTTGCATTTCCCATGATGTTGGTCTTGGGTATTTTTGGGAAAGCCAGCACCTTATTAATTGTTTTTGGCTTTTTATTGTTTGCGGTTGTGGTCATCACCCACCAAAAAAATATTGTTCGTCTACTCAACGGCAACGAGAGCAGAGTGAATCTTTGGGGGCGTCGCAAATAGCAGACTCTCGACTTCTTCTTGCCACTTTGTTCATAGCACTTTGCAAGTTTATGCGTTATGTTTGCGTTTGAATACTAATTTGCGTTCAAATCAGCAACCATATTCTCCAAACGATGTCTATTACCCTCATTCTTATCATCATTACCGTCGGTATCAGTTGGTACGGCTTCCAAAATCCTTCTTTCCTCGACAAGTGCTTACTTAACCCCGTTCGGGTTTCTGCCCACAATGAGTACTACCGTTTTGTTACTTCGGGCTTCGTCCATGCTGACTTTGGCCACCTGATTTTCAATATGTTTAGTTTGTATTTCTTTGGGGAAGCCATGGAAATGTTTTTGGGAGGTATCTTTGGGCCAAACGGTACTTTTTATTATCTAGCCCTGTATATTTTGGGTATTGTGGTCTCCGATATTCCTACCTTTATTAAACACCGCAAAAACAGCCGCTACAACTCCCTCGGCGCCTCGGGTGGCGTATCTGCGCTGCTATTTGCGTTTATTTTATTAGCTCCGCTCCAAAAAGTCTGTTTATACTTTGCCATTTGTATCCCAGGTTTTTTATTTGGTGCTCTTTACATGGTTTATTCCTTTTACGAATCACGAAAAATGGGCGGCCGAGTCAACCACGATGCCCACTTATATGGAGCCATCTTCGGTATTCTTTTTATGGCGTTGCTCTTCCCCGCCGCTGTACCCAATTTTTTTGAACAGATAAGTACTTGGCGTCTGTTCTAGGCTTTTTACTTAGCTATTATCTCTTTTCATCATGACTAAAATCCAAATTCCTTTTTTGCTTGCCCTTTTTGTTTCGGTGGCGTCGTACTCGCAGGACGTATCTGTCCAATACGCCCAAAGCATTACGCCCAAAGACCTCGCGCGTCACCTGCGCGTTATTGCTCACGATAGCCTCGAAGGCCGAGACACTGGCTCTCCTGGCCAAAAAAAAGCCGCCGCCTACGTAGCCAACTTCTTCAAATCCATTGGTTTACAACCCATTGTCACTGATAAAGACGGTTCAAAATCCTATTTCCAACCCTATGGTTTGTATCAAAAAAGCTGGGGTGAAGTTTATCTAGCGACCGAAAAGGAACAATACGAATTCCAGCAAGATTTTTATTTGAGCGGCCTACTCAATGTGCTTTCCGAAGAAAAAGTCCCCGTGGTTTTTGCGGGCTACGGTATTGAATCCGACAAATATGATGACTACAAAGGCCTAGATGTGACGGGCAAAGCCGTACTTATCCTTGAAGGAGAACCCAAAAATAAAAAAGGCAATTACCTGATTTCGGGCGACGAAAAACCCTCCAAATGGAGCAATGACGCCATGTCGTGGCAACGTAAAGTCAGTCTCGCCACGAGCAAAGGTACAAAATATGTGCTGATTGTGTCGAATTTGACAGGTGATGATTTTGCCAAAGAAGTAACCAAGCGCGGCGTCATGAATCAGCGTTTCAACCGACTTTCGATGAAGCCTTACACCGAAAAAACCACGGGTAACGCCGCGTTTACCATTTCGCGCGCCATGGCGCTTGACTTGTTGGACATCAAAGCCAAAAAATTGGCCAAAATCGAAAACACCATCAGCAGCAAAGGCCAAAGTTTGGCGGGTAGCCTGCCCGAGCGCAGCGTACGGGTCAAAGCCGAGCGAAAAGAAAATATCGTCATGACCGAAAACGTGCTGGGCTTTTTGGAAGGAACCGATAAAAAAGACGAGGTCATTATGATTACCGCCCACCTAGACCACATTGGCATCTCGGCCGACGGCCAAATCAACAACGGTGCCGATGATGACGGCTCAGGCACGGTGTCTATTCTTGAATTGGCCGAAGCCTTTGCCAAGGCCAAAGCCGAAGGGCATGGCCCGCGCCGCAGTATTGTTTTTATGACCGTAACGGGCGAAGAAAAAGGGCTTTGGGGGTCTGAATATTATACCTCCAATCCTGTCATTCCTTTGGCAAATACCGTTTGTGACCTTAACATTGACATGATTGGCCGCGTAGACAACGCGCATAAATCCAACCCCAATTATGTGTACCTCATCGGTTCTGATAAGCTTTCGTCTGAGCTACACGCCATCAGTGAGGAAGCCAACAAGAAATCGGTCAATTTTGACTTAGATTATACTTTCAACAATCCGACCGACACCCACCGGTTTTACTACCTCTCTGACCACTACAATTTTGCCAAAAATAAAGTGCCTGTTATCTTCTATTTTACGGGCGTACACGAAGATTATCACCGTCCCGGCGACGACGTAGAAAAGATTATGTTCGACAAGCAGTCCAAGATTGTGCAATTGGTTTTTCATACGGCCTGGGAATTATCAAACCGCGAAGAGCGCATCAAGGTCGACAGCAATAAACCATAATAATCGTAGGTGCAGACGTAAAGCCTGCCCCTACCATCCTAAACCTCTTTCTTATGATTACGTTTGATACGCTTGCCGCTTTCCGCGCCCACATTGGGCAGTCGCTCGGAAGCAGCGACTGGGTGACCATCACCCAAGAAATGGTCAATGATTTTGCCAAAGCTACGGGCGACAATCAGTGGATTCACGTTAATACAGAATTGGCGAAGCTTTCGCCTTTCAAAACGACCATTGCCCACGGTTTTTTGACCCTATCGCTGGCCCCGAAGTTCATGTACGAAATGTATCAAGTACAGTCGGTCAAAATGGGGCTTAATTACGGAACCAACAAAGTGCGTTTTACCTCGCCCGTCCCCACGGGAAGCCGAATACGAATGCACGCCATCCTTAAAGAGGTAGAAGACCAACAACCTAACGGCGTCAAATCGGTGATAGAAGCCACCTTTGAACTTGAAGGGAGCGCCAAACCCGCCTGCGTAGCCGAATTGATTACGCTTATGTTTGAATGAAAATCAGAGACTGGAAAACGGAGTATGGAGAACGTATTTATGAACATGCTTCGTTTTCCGTATTTCCAGTCTCTGTGTTCCGAACCCTTTAAAATCAACCTAAAAACGAATTAAAATGCGTTTAGAAAACAAAGTTGCTATCATTACGGGCGGTGCGCGCGGCATCGGCAAAGCTACTGCCGAAATATTTACCCGCGAAGGGGCCAAAGTCATCATCTGGGATATGCTTGACGCTGGTGAACAAACCGCACAAGAACTCAGAGACAAAGGTTATTCGGCAGAATTTACCAAAATCAGCGTAACCGACGTACCCGCCATTGAAGCCGCCGCCCGCGACCTCTTTGAGAGGTATGGTCAAATTGATATTTTGGTCAACAATGCGGGCATCACCCGCGACAAATCCTTGCTCAAAATGTCGTATCAAGAATGGGCACAGGTAATAGACATCAACCTCAACGGTGTTTTTAACTGCACCAAAACGGTGGTTCCTTACATGGTTGAAAATAAATACGGCCGCATCATCTGTACCTCTTCGGTGGTAGGACAAACGGGCAATTTTGGTCAAACTAACTACGTAGCTACCAAAGCCGCCATCATCGGAATGGTGAAAACATGGGCCAAAGAGCTCGGAAAATACAACATCACCGCCAACGCCGTGGCCCCGGGATTCATCAAAACCGACATGACGGACTTGATTCCCGAAGAAGTACGCAATCAGACCGTGGCCGCAATCCCCGCAAAACGCATGGGCCTGCCAGAAGACATCGCCAACGCTTATCTTTATTTGGCTTCTGAAGAAGCTGGATATGTGAATGGACATACATTGAGTGTCAATGGCGGTGTAGCATAAAATAAGTATGCTTGCATACCTTTTTTGAAAAATGTATCTTTGGGCAAAAGTCAAGAAAACTCATACACTTCATTATGGCATTCAAAGACACCCTTTTAGAAGGTCTGAACTTCAACCTTTCCGAAGAACATTTGGCGGTAAAAGAAGCCGCCCGCGATTTTGCCCAAAACGAACTTCTACCGGGCATTTTAGAGCGCGATAACGAACAAAAATTTGACCCCAAACTCCTTAAACGCATGGGCGAGTTGGGGTTTATGGGCATGATGGTCTCGCCAGAATACGGCGGTGGCGGCATGGACACGGTATCGTACGTACTGGCGATGGAAGAGCTTTCTAAAGTAGACGCTTCCGCCTCGGTGATAGTTTCGGTTAATAACTCGTTGGTTTGCTACGGCTTGGAAGCCTACGGCACCGAAGAACAAAAACAAAAATACCTCACCCGATTGGCCTCTGGCGAAATAGTCGGAGCTTTTTGTCTTTCCGAACCCGAAGCAGGCTCAGATGCCACCTCCCAACACACCACCGCCGAAGACAAAGGGGATTATTACCTCGTCAACGGCACCAAAAACTGGATTACCAACGGCGGCATTTCGTCGGTTTGCTTAGTGATTGCCCAAACCCACCCTGAACTCAAACACAAAGGCATCAACTGTCTGATTGTAGAAAAAGGTTGGGATGGGTTTGCGGTCGGAAAAAAAGAAGACAAAATGGGCATCCGTGCCTCAGATACGCATTCGCTCATGTTTAGCGATGTAAAAGTCCCCAAAGAAAACCGCATCGGCGCGGATGGATTTGGGTTTAAATTTGCCATGAGCACCCTCAACGGCGGTCGTATCGGCATTGCCGCTCAGGCGCTGGGCATTGCGGCGGGAGCTTTTGAGCTTTCGTTGAAATATTCGCAAGAACGAAAAGCCTTTGGAAAGCCCATTTTTGAGCACCAAGCCATCCAATTCAAACTTGCCGAAATGGCTACCAAAATAGAAGCGGCGCGCTTATTGGTATATAAAGCGGCACGACTCAAAGATGAAGGCAAAGACTACGTAGAAGCCGCCGCCATGGCTAAGCTTTTTGCGTCTGATGTAGCCATGTGGGCTACCACCGAAGCCGTGCAGATTCACGGTGGGTACGGTTATGTCAAAGAATACCACGTAGAGCGTATGATGCGCGACGCCAAGATTACGCAGATTTATGAAGGCACTTCTGAAATACAAAAATTGGTCATTGCCCGGGAGCTAATCCGGTAAAAACGAAAATTATCAAATCAATAAAGCGGGCCAACACCCGCTTTATTGATTATGCAAAATGCTCCGCTTTTCCCCTACAGAAATCGTCAACACACACACCAGCATTTTATTCCCTCCCCTTGCTATACCACAATTCTGCTTTTTAAAAAAATTGGCTGGTACCTTTCATGCCCAAGCAATGTCTTTTTTTACCAAAGTATCGCAAACCCTCAAAACCAGATTATTTGGATTAAGGAAAGATTAGGACAAAACACAAAATGCATCGTTTATTCTTCCGATTCTTTCTTTAAAAAAAATATTTTTCAAAAAAAGTACCCCTGAAATACAAAATTTCTCAATAGCCCTATTGGGGCAAAAAGCCCAAATAATCCAATTTTTACTGTTTTTATAAAAAAAAGTATGCGTTTTCTTGCAGGATTCGTGTACTTTTTTTTATATTGAAAAAAATTCCACACTTGTATTAGTTTTGTACAATTATTAGTTTTGTACAAATTTTAAAGAATATCCGTTTTTCGTAAGAATACAAGCAACGCACTTAACCATTACCCAATGGAAGATTATAATAAAATCATCGAATCGCTCGGAGTGAAGTTTATCAAGGCTCGTCACATCCGTATGCTGCAAACCATCACAATTAAAAACTTTTACGACGTCGAAAACTCGTTGATGATCCTCTATGATGGAGAGGTATTGTTTGCCAACGAAAAAATAGAAGTCGGCGATATGCTGTTCATCCCAGGTGGAAAACATGCCACCGTAACCTACAGCAGCGGCGACAACGTGCAACCCAAAGTGGTCAGCAACGAAGAATTCTTGACGCGTCGTGAGTTGTATTTCGACAGTTTGCGCGATGCCACTCAGGTTGGAAAAATTCCTCACTCGTTTGGTCTAGTTGCGTTTGATGCCAAGGTGTTTGATTCGGTCAACTTCTTTACGTCGTTGGACATTCCTCCTTTTATCATCAAAAACAATTCCTACTTGGGGCGCCTGATCGGCGAGATTCTTCAGGAAGATTTTAACGAGACTCCGGGGCGCGGCCGTATCATCAAAATCAAGACCGAAGAACTAGCCATTGAGGTGATTAGGTATATTTTGAAGAATAAGCTGTTTGTGGAGCAATTGGTGACCAACAGTACTTATTTCAAAGACCCACGCTTGATTGATATTTTTGCCTACATCAAAGATAATTTGGGGGGAGATTTATCCAACAAAGTGTTGGCCAACGTCGCCAACGTTTCCGAAGATTATGTAGGACAATACTTCAAAATGCTGACGGGTATCAATCCCCAGGATTATATTGAATACCAACGTATGGAAGAAGCCGTAACGCTGCTCCGTACGTCAAAGAAAAGCATACGGGCCATCGGAGCTGAAGTGGGCTACAAAGACACCGCCTATTTCTGCCGTCGCTTCAAAATGATGTTTGGTATTCCGGCCGGCAAGATGCGCCGCCGCGAATCGCTGATGAACGTTTAAAGGTGAAAAATAGATTGACTTATAAAGCAGCTCATCTCAATGGGCTGCTTTATTGTTTTTGCAGGGTTTTGGCTTAAATTTGCTTAAAAAACGAAACCTTGTCCAAATATGAAAAAGCTATTTTACCTATCGCAAATTGCTGTTTTAGGTCTTTTATTTGCAGCAGAGGCATTGGGCCAGATCAAGGGTGCATGGAAACAATCTTCTTCTGATGGAAAAACGACGATGTTGATTTGCTCAGACAATTACCTGATGGTTTCACGTTTCCAAGAAAAGGAATTTTTATACACAGAAGGGGGTGTTTATAACCTCACCGACGGTACTCTCACCTACAAAAGCGAGTTCAATTCGGCGGATACGTCCAAAGTAGGTAAGACATTGAGTTTTAAAATTAATTTTTCAGGCAATAAATTTTCAGTTGAGGGCTTGGGCGAATGGCAACAGGTAGATGATGCCAATACCCCCGCTGCCGCTGTCTATCGTATTACGGGCCGTATGGGCAACGACAACAAAATCACCCCCATGCAGCGCGGCGCGCGAAAAACCCTCAAAATGCTCACCGATACGCGTTTTCAGTGGGTAGCCATCAATCCTGAGACCAAACAGTTTTCGGGAACTGGCGGCGGAACCTACACCATTAAAGATGGGAAATACACCGAAACCATTGACTTTTTTAGCCGCGACAACAACCGCGTTGGAGCTTCGCTCAGTTTTGATTATGAGCTTAAAGACCGCAAAGACTGGCACCATAGCGGCCTGAGCAGCGCTGGCGCCAAGATTTATGAAATATGGAGCAAAGAACAATAGCCTCTAAATGCCCAATCCTCAATACATACTACCGCTTAGAATGACCATTCCTCAACTCCACGATTTTTTTCGCACCTGTACAGGTGTATCGACCGATACCCGCCAAATTACCGAAGGATGTTTGTTTGTAGCCCTGCGCGGCGACAAGTTTGACGGCAATCTATACGCCAAAGACGCGCTCGAAAAGGGCGCAAAGTACGCAATTGTGGATAACCCTGAGATAGCTGTGGATAACCGTTATCTGTTGGTGGATAATAGTCTGGAAGCGCTCCAACAATTGGCCGCTTTTCACCGACGCCAATTATCCATTCCAGTGATTGGCTTAACTGGCTCCAACGGAAAAACCACCACCAAAGAGTTGATTGCGACGGTATTGTCCAAAAAATTCAGAACCTACGCCACCAAAGGTAATCTCAACAATCATATCGGCGTACCGCTTACCCTCTTGGCCATCGACGATAGCTACGAAATAGCCGTGGTGGAAATGGGTGCCAACCACCAAAAAGAAATTGCGCTTTTGAGCAGCATTTCCCAACCCACTCACGGTCTGATTACCAACGTAGGCAAAGCCCATTTGGAAGGTTTTGGCGGAATAGAAGGCGTCAAAATCGGGAAAGGAGAGCTGTATGATTGGTTGTCGCAATCGGCAGGTACGGTGTTTATCAACGGAGCTAATCCTACGCTCGTTGAAATGGCCGCCCAACGTTCTTTTGCGAAAAAAATCACTTATTTAACGGGCGAGCAGGCGCCTGTACTGTTGGAAGATTCGCCGTTGGTGAAGTATCGTGATGCCGAAGGGAATCACATCCAAACTCACCTGACAGGAAAATACAACTTTGAAAATATCGCCGTGGCGTTGGCCATTGGTGCGCATTTTGGCGTTTCCAATGCATTGGCCAACCAAGCGGTAGCGGAGTACAATCCCACCAACAACCGCTCTCAAATCATCCAGAAAGGCACTAACACCATCATTATGGACGCCTACAACGCCAACCCCTCGTCGATGTCGGCAGCGGTTGAAAACTTTGGACGACTAAAAGCGGAGCGGAAAATGGTGATTTTGGGCGATATGCTCGAACTCGGCGAAGAATCTCCCCAAGAACATCTGGCATTGGGGGAATTAGTGGCACAACAACAGTTCGACGTAGTGATTCTGGCGGGAAAACTCATGCAGGATGCCCTGCCAGCATTACCCAAAGCCTACTATTTCCCCGACAAATTTTCGTTACACAATTGGATTGTAGACCATCCACAAACCAATACCCACGTGCTTATCAAAGGCTCGCGGGGGATGGGGCTTGAAACGGTTGTGCCCTATTTATAACAAAGATTAATAGCCTACGGC